>Ga0302240_1000228_pt1 | contig 63417 bp, 61 predicted proteins | sample AAG_UR_His_MG_FD_193538 | JGI IMG/M metagenome (GOLD analysis project Ga0302240, IMG submission 193538) | Enriched activated sludge microbial communities from anaerobic digester in WTTP, New Holstein, Wisconsin, United States - AAG_UR_His | ecosystem: Engineered > Bioreactor > Anaerobic >... | reverse complement strand
ATAACACGTGGTGCTATAGGATAAAAATCGAAATAGCACGATGTGCTATGATGATGTTATCACTTGCTAAAATAAATCACTATGGCTTCCGGTTCTGGTGAGATACAAAATCAAATCGCGTTCTGTAATTTCATAAATCAGCAGCCAATCCGGAGTGATGTGACATTCTCTACAATTTGAATAATTACCGCTTAGATTGTGGTCTCTATACTTCGCAGGAAGAATTTCTCCGTTTGCCAGTGTTTTTATGACATCTGTGAGCAATGCGATATTATAGCCACGCTTAACGGCGCGTTTTAAATCCTTCTGAAACTTGGTTGAAGGTTTCACAGTATACTTCATTTTAAAAGTTCCTTCATCATTTCATCGACGTCATCATAACCCTTATAGGCTTGAGGATCAGCTTTCATCTTTTCAACTTCCTGAATAGCAGCGATGGTTTCAGCATTAGGTACATTTCTGGATATATTAAAAGGGATCCTCTGTTCTCTGACAGCTTGTCTTGTGAACGCAATAAAAGCTGTTGTCATAGTTAACCCTAAGTCGTAAAACAATTCTTCAGCCTGTTTCTTTAATTCTTCATCCATGCGAATTGTGACATTGGTGGTAGCCATTATAAAAACTCCTTTCTTTGTCGTTACTTTTACCGTTCTCTTAAATCGGTTCTATGATTCTATAACAATTATACTCCTAAAAGTGTGTTTTATCAATACGAATGCAACTTATACATGTGCGTTGCACTTGTATTTGCGAAAGTATAACATAAGGCGCCATGGCATGCTTTTCGCCATGGCGCCTTATGCTAAAACCCCACCAACACCACTTCCCGCGGATTAAACAGCCTCGGTACGACCACCTTGTTCCCCAGCCCCCGGCTGATCACGTGAGCCGTGTTCCCGGTGACGCGGACACCTTCCGCAAGCTCGGGAAAGAAGCCCTGATGCGGCGCCAGCAGAGGTCCAATTAAGGGCAGTTGAACCTGCCCGCCGTGGGCATGGCCGCTGACGACAAGATCGAAGCCCGCCGCTGCGTAGTCCTGGGCATATTCCGGCCGGTGGCTGAGGAGAATCTGATAGCTGCCCGCATTCCGCAGCCGGTTCATAGCCAGAATGTAGCTCCGCTCAGAGGCAAACCCAATCCGGTCGTCCAGACAGCTGAGGGTCACCGTTACGCCCCCTGGTTCAAGGGCCAGGATCGCGCTTTCATTTCTCAGAACCGTAATGCCAAGCTCCTCAAGCCAGCCCAGGGCCCTGCCCCGCTCAATGTTCTCTATTTCATGATTGCCGTAGCTGTAATAGACCGGGGCAATGTCAGGCAGTGCCTCCATCAGCGCCCGGGCCTCTGGCCAATAGGCCTCCCGGCTGTCCACCATGTCCCCCGCCAGCAGAATGGCTGCGGGATCAGCTTCCCTCAGACCCTCCAGCAGCAGCGCCGCGTTTTCCTCGGTGATGTGCCCGTGCAGATCGCTGAGCACCGCTATAGTCCTGCCCTTCAAAGCCTCAGGGACATTAGCCGATGGTACCGTAACCCGCTCAAACACCAGCCGCTCACCTTGAATAGCGCCGACAATGAAAGCGCTGACCAGACCCACCAGGATCAGGATTATCAGCGCCAGCCGCCAGCCGCTTTTATATTTTATGTCAAATGCATGCATGATCATTCACCACCTGCACCTATTGTACGTCTTTTTAAGGAAATAATAGTCAAAAAATCATGACAATTCTTTTATATTTATAAAAACACGAACATTAAAAATGATATTTCGATAAAATTTCGCAAAAAGTACGAAATAATCCCTCGATGTTGTTGACATTGTCCTCAAATTTTGTTACCTTAGAGAAAATCATTAACTTAATGCGGACACTCATATATCGGCGGTAATATGGACTGCCAGTTTCTACGGGAAAACCTTAAATTTTCCTGCTATGAGTGAAATCTGAAGGCGGCTTTCGTCTTTGAAAGTCATGTCATTCATCTCGATTTCACTCAGGGAAATCGGGATTTTTTGTTGCCTTCAGTACCAGCGACTAATTCGTTGTTTACTTACTCTTCATTCTATTCACGGCAGGCGGGTCTTGGTCGGCCCGCCTTGCCACCCCCCCCTCAACTGCAGAATTTTATTTCAGATAGTCACGTTTCCTGTTCCAAAGGAACTACTGCGACTTCCGTCCATCCATCACTCCTGGGGCAAGCCGACCATCGGCAAAACAATCTCCAGGCAAATTAGCGAAAGGGGACCCACTTAAGCATGTCCACGTTTACAATTAAAGAAGGTTTGACCTATGATGACGTCCTTCTGATGCCACAGCGCTCAGAGGTACTCCCAAGCGACGTCTCCGTCAAGACACGACTCACCAACAAGATTTCGCTCAATATCCCAATCATGAGCGCCGGCATGGATACCGTCACGGAAGCCAACATGGCCATTGCTATAGCCCGGGAAGGCGGCATAGGCATCATCCACAAGAACATGACCATTGAGCAGCAGGCCCTGGAGGTCGACAAGGTCAAGCGCAGTGAGCACGGCGTCATTGTCGATCCCTTTTATCTGTCCCCATCACACCACGTCAGCGACGCCCTCATGCTCATGGAGCGCTATAGGATTTCGGGCGTACCAATAGTCGACGAAGCCCACAAGCTCGTCGGGATCATCACCAACCGGGACATCCGCTTTGAAACCGACAATTCCAAGCCTATCGATGAGGTCATGACCAAAGAAAACCTCATCACCGCAAGAGAAGGCATCTCCATGGTGGAAGCGGAGAAGATCCTGCGCAAGTGGAAGATCGAAAAGCTGCCGCTGACGGACGAAGAGGGCCACCTGAAGGGCCTCATCACCATCAAGGACATCCAGAAGGTCGTCATCTTCCCGAACCGCGCCACGGACGACAAGGCCAGACTCCTATGCGGTGCGGCCATAGGCCTGGGCAGCGACATGATGGACCGTGCGGCGGCTATGCTGAAGGCGGGCGTCGACGTCCTGACCCTGGACTCCGCCCACGGCCACAGCAAAAATGTCATTGACGCCGTCGCCAAGCTGCGCGCTGCGTTCCCTGAGGCGCAGATCATAGCCGGCAACGTCGCGACGGCAGAAGCCACACTTGACCTGATCAATGCAGGCGCTGACGCCATCAAGGTCGGCATAGGCCCTGGCTCCATCTGCACCACCCGCGTCGTCGCAGGCATAGGCGTACCGCAATTCACCGCCGTCATGGACTGCGCTGAGGTCGCCCGCCGCTACAATATCCCAATTATTGCCGATGGTGGCATCAAGTACTCCGGCGACATTGTCAAGGCTATCGCAGCCGGCGCGGACACCGTCATGCTGGGCTCGCTCTTCGCAGGCACTGAGGAAAGCCCGGGCGAAATTGTCATGTACCAGGGCAGAAGCTACAAGACTTACCGCGGCATGGGCTCCGAAGGCGCCATGAACGCGGGCAGCAAGGACCGCTACTTCCAGACGGATTCGAAGAAATTCGTACCGGAAGGTGTGGAAGGCCGCGTCCCTTACCGCGGCGTCCTGAAGGATATGATCTACCAGCTCGTCGGCGGCCTCAAGTCCGGCATGGGCTACTGCGGTACCAAGGACCTTCCGACTTTACAGAAGGAAGCCAAGTTTATCCGCATCACGAACGCAGGCCTCATTGAGAGCCATCCGCACGACATTCAGATCACAAAGGAATCGTCCAACTATACGCCGAGTCGGCATGAATAGTTGGAATTGAAAAACCAACGGCGGCCTATAGTCAAGGTCGCCGAATTTATCTATACTGTAAGTAATATATGACAAAATTCCAAGTGGAGGAATCTTTACATGATGCAAGTCGAAAACGAAAAGATCGTCATTATAGACTTTGGCGGTCAATACAACCAGCTGATTGCGCGCCGCGTTCGTGAAGCCGGCGTCTACAGCGAGGTCGTCTCCTACAAGACACCGCTGAGCACCATCAAGGAAAAAAATCCGAGCGGCATCATCTTTACCGGCGGCCCGAACTCCGTCTACCTGGAGGGCGCGCCAACCGTGGATCCCGCCATCTTTGAGCTGGGCGTCCCGGTACTGGGCATCTGCTACGGCATGCAGCTCATGGCCCACCTTCTTGGCGGCAAGGTCAGAAAGGCAGATCAGCGTGAATATGGCAAGATCAGCTTAAATATGGCCGATGAAAGCGCCTTGTTCGCAGGCGTCGAGTCCGGCTCCACCTGCTGGATGAGCCACTTTGACTATGTTGAGAAAGAGCCTGCGGGCTTTACTATCACGGCGACCACAGACAACTGCCCGGTTGGCGCAATGGAATCCGTGGAGAAAAAGCTCTACGCCGTCCAGTTCCACGCCGAAGTCGAGCACACCCCGTTTGGCCGCACCCTGATTCAGAACTTCCTCTATGAGATTTGCGGCTGCGAGGGCCGCTGGAATATGGGCTCCTTCGCGGAAGAAAAGATTGCGCAGATTAAACAGATTGCCGGCAATGACAAGGTCCTCTGCGGCCTCTCCGGTGGCGTTGATTCCTCTGTTGCTGCCCTCATGGTCCACAAGGCCATAGGCAACAATCTGACCTGCATCTTCGTCGATCATGGTCTTCTCAGAAAGAATGAAGGCGATGAAGTCGAGAAGGTCTTTATGGAAGACTTCCACATGAACTTTATCCGCGTCAATGCACAAGAGCGCTTCCTTGGCAAGCTTGCCGGCGTCTCCGACCCAGAGACCAAGCGCAAGATCATAGGCGAAGAGTTTATCCGCGTCTTTGAAGAAGAGGCCAACAAGCTTCAGGGCATCAAGTGGCTGGTACAGGGCACTGTTTACCCAGACGTTATTGAAAGCGGCACTGACACCGCTCAAGTCATTAAGAGCCATCACAATGTAGGCGGCCTCCCTGAAGATATGGATTTCGAACTCATTGAGCCCCTCCGCGACCTCTTTAAGGATGAAGTCCGTAAAGTGGGCTTAGAGATTGGCCTGGATGAGAATATAGTCTGGCGCCAGCCGTTCCCGGGTCCGGGTCTTGCCATCCGCGTCATGGGCGAGCTGACAGAAGAGAAGCTGAAGATTGTCCGTGAATCAGATGCAATCCTGCGCGAGGAAATTAAGAAGGCCGGCCTTCACCGCGATGTCTGGCAGTACTTCACTGTCCTCCCGAATGTCAAATCTGTTGGCGTTATGGGCGATGAGAGAACTTACAGCCATTTGGTAGGGATCCGTGCGGTCACCTCCATTGATGGGATGACCTCCGATTGGGCGAGAATTCCGTATGAAGTGCTGGATAAGATCAGCTCCAGGATTGTCAATGAAGTCGATCACGTGAATAGGATCGTGTATGACATAACGTCAAAGCCACCTAGTACGATAGAGTGGGAATAGGATGAGAAAACCCTGTGAGTCTTGAAATAACAAGATTCACAGGGTTATTTTATTGCTCGTGATACGAAAATGATACGACTTTTATTTTTCAGTGGTGTCAATCGTGGTTTTCTGTGTCATTTCTTGCAATTTTAAGCGTACTTCGCCATGCTTATTTGGATAAAGATGCGAATAAGTTTGGAGGGTTGTCTCAATATTTTCGTGTCCTAAACGCTCTGAAATTAGGAGCGGTGATACTCCCATTTCTATCAGCAAAGAAGCATGGGAATGTCGAAGATCATGTATCCGGATTCTCTTTACACCAGATTTCTTTACTATACGCACTATGTGGCCGTTCATCGTGGTTCTTGGAAACGGAAATAAGCGATCTTCCGGATCGTAGTCATACAACTTCGAAGCATAATCTCGTACTATATCCGTAAGATAATCAGGTATGGTAATAATCCTTTTTGACTTTGGTGTTTTCGGATCGAGGATCAGGTCGGTCTTTTGATGCCGCGCATAGTTTTTATTGATGCTAACTGAATGCTCTACTAGATCAAAGTCATTTAGAGTCAAAGCCAGGCATTCGCCGATCCGGATCCCTGTCCAGAATAGAATCTGATAAATCGTTGTATAAGTGGGATTATCAGAATACTTGATAAATCTATTGAATTCATCCAAGGTCCAGAAATTCATCTCGTCAGCATTCTTTTTGCCCATAGATCCGCAGATCCTTGCTGGATTAGATGGGAGCTTATAATACTTCATAGCAAAGTTGAATATGGCTGATAACTGATTATTTATTGTCTTGAGGTATGTCTGTGAATAGTTATTCTCGTGAGTCAGCAATTCATTTTGCCACTTTCTAACGGTTGCCGGTTCAATTGAATTGAGAGGCATGTCTTTGAAATAAGGCAGGATTTTGGTATTCACAGCGAATTCTTTGCTTTCATAGGTAGTTGGTTTTAAGCGCGATTTACAGTCTTCCATGTAAAGCTCTACGAAATGACTAAATGCCATGTTGGGGCTGGCGTTCGATTTACTAAGGAACTCGCGTTCAAATGCCTTGGCTTCCTTTTGAGTCTTAAATCCACGCTGCATTTTTTGTTTTGTAGTTCCTGTCCAGTCGTAGTAGTTGAATTTGGCATACCAGGTTCCGCGCTTCTCGTCTTTGTAAGCTGGCATATGACTATCCCCATCCCTTTTGTTTTCAATAGGTGTTTGTATTTGAGAGGTTATGTAAGTCTGGACTTGTAATAATTGTCAGACAATTTTCGATAATTTCTTCTCCCGGAATACAAAACTGTATGGTATAATCATATCAGAAATAGAACACGCGTTCTACAAGAGGGGATTAAATGCAGATAAAATTCGTGTCTCTTGGCGTCTCGACGATCGATCACGTAAGAATAAACGGAGTTACTTATGTTAATCTTGATTTTATACCAAAAAAATAGAAAGAGCAGCCATATTTTCAGCTGCTCGATTTATTTTGTTTTTCGGATCGTCTTCACGAGCTCAAGGACAGCTTTGATTTCATCTGCGTCCATTCCTGATTCTTTTAACTCTTTAAGAATCTGAATACTTTCAATGTCAAGATTTTTCAATTCGTTTGGAACTTCAACACCAGATAAGGTTGTGGTTTCTGTGTTATCTAAGCATAATATTTCTGCTATAGGTACATTTAGTTTATCGGCGATAATTTCTAATGTTTGGATATCAGGTGATCTGTGTCCTGTTTCATAACTACTTATTGTAGTCGGAGCCAATCCGACATAATCAGCAAAGTCTTTTTGTGTCATACCAATTTGCTCGCGTAATGATTTGATTTTACTTGCTATAAGATGCCGTCTAGTTTGAGAACTCATATTGATCACCTTCCTTAATAATAATACTACACGCACCGTGTAATTTCAAAATAAAACAAACTTAATATACATGATGTATTGACAACCACGCGTAACGCGTGGTACTTTGTTTTTGAGGACATTATTTTAGGGGGTGAAAAAATGAATACAGCTAACATGAAATTGCGAAGAGAAAGGAAATATCAAAACGTTTCAGCTTTGGAAATGGCCAAGTGTATTGGTATAGCTGAATCTTCATACTGGTCAAAGGAAAGCGGAAATCGTCCATTTAGGCAATCTGAGATAACTGTAATTTTAAAAAAATTGAAAAAGCCTTATGAAGATGTATTTGGTGAAGATTAGTTTATTTTTTTGTCTCTTTGTACGCGAAACGCGTGTGTCTAAATTGTTCCAACTATATGGAGGTGAACAAATGCGAAACGACATTCAAATAATCGAAACTAGATTTGTAAACGCTCGTGAAGTAGCTACCGTCCTAGGCGTTTCAGAAAGTACCGGTTATCGACTTATCAGAGAAATGAACCTGGAACTTAAGAAACAAGGCAAGATCACCATCGCCGGCAAGATCAGTAGGCGCTATTTTGAAGAGAAAGTTTACCTGTAGGGGAGGTTTCATTGATGACTAAATCAGAGAGATTGAAATCGTTATACAAGCAACTTGAAAGCATGGACAACAATAATGATTTTTCACTTCAATGGGTTGATGACCGGAGAGAGTTATTGATGCAGATAGATGAGCTTGAGTGGGAAACGGAGGAATTATATGAATGAATTAATCTCAATTCAAACCAATGATCAGCTGGAACAGATCATAAGTGCCAGGGATCTTCATTCAGCACTTGGGATCTCAAAGGACTTCACAGACTGGTTCAAAATGCAAATTCACAGATTGGGTTTAAAAGACGGAATAGACTTTACCCCTTTTTGGGGGAAAACTACAGAGCGCATTGGCAGACCTAGTGTTGACTATCACATTTCTATTGATATCGCCAAGCATCTTGCAATGGTTAGTGGAGGCGAAAAAGCTCATGAGATCCGAGAGTATTTTATACAGGTCGAGCGGGCCTGGAATGAACCATCACTGGTCATGGCCAGAGGCCTCAAGATTGCCGAAAGACAAATGATCGGAATGAATGAAAGGATTAAGGAACTTGAAACTCAGGCTGAACTGGAGCGCCCCAAAATTCTGTTTGCAGAGGCTGTCGAGGCATCTGTTGATTCAATCCTGATCCGAGATTTATCAAAGTTGTTGGCTAAAAATGGTGTGGCCATAGGTGAAAAGAGACTCTTTGAGTGGCTAAGGAAGTATGGATATCTTCAGAAATATGAAAACAAACCAACCCAGAAGTCAGTCGAACTAGGCGTTCTTGAAATGAAAGAAGGCGTGAGATTCGGCAGCAACAACACCCTCAAGCCTTACTTTACAACAAAGGTAACCGGTAAAGGTCAGATCTATTTTATGAAAAAGCTGGTCATATCTCCGGAGAACAAACAGATCAGCGTGAATGCTTAGAGTTAGGTTCTTATGTAAGGGATAGATAAAAAAAGAAGTCTATTGATCCAATTATAACACGTTGCGCGTAGAATTTCACATTTCGCGTAGTTCAAAGGAGGATTCTAAATGAATAATTTGACCCAATTCAGTACAAAAGATCTAGTCGAAGAGCTGGTAAAACGTGTCGGAGTGAATGAAATAAAAGTGGAGCCTTACCAGATTGAACAGATTGGCGTGGAAGGCCCCGCAATAGTGTTGGTGGTTATTGATTAAATTAATTTCTTAAAAGTATAGACATTCTTGATATAGGCTGCGTGATATTCACCTTTTGAAGGTGCGTTCATTAAATTGAAATGTACTGTAGCAGGGACATTGAAATAGTCGTATAAACCTGAATGGAACTGAATTCTAAGTGTTTGACTTATTGGATCATAACCAACTGAAGAAAGATTGCTTGATATTACCGGAACCATCAACATCATGTTTCACCACCTTCCCTGATACGACTTAAGGAGCGTGATCATTTGTTGCCATGTGACTTTACAAACTGGAAGCAGAATCTTGGAAGTAATCTTAGAAAGCTACGTAAGAGTCGAGGACAGACCCAAGCACAGCTAGCTGAACTGCTTGAGGTAGACACAACCACAATTTCAAAGATGGAGAATTCGGTAATAATCCCAGGATTAAATACAGTAATAGAAATATCGATCATTTATGGAATTTCAATAGATAATTTGCTATCTGCTTCCAAATAAATCGTAACACAACTTGGAGCAATCTTCAATATACAGTTGTGGATAAGTTATCAACAACTATATATAGTTTTCAACATCACTTAAGGAGGAATTTTATTGACCAGAGAACAGCTCAAAAGTGATCTCGTCCGATATCGGTGCACCTCGCCTCAGGACGCCAATGAGATGATGGATCAGATTGACGAAGAACTTAACTGGAGACTAGAAGACGCCAGTTACAGCAGAAGAACATTCATGCTCTTGCCTCCTGGGGATTTGATATTAGAACGCTTCAGGTTAAACGGCGAATGGAAATATGAATTAAGGAGGATGTGAAGGTGAACCACATTGAATTCATGTCAAGACTTATCAGTATTGGTTATACTCACCCGATGGCAGCGGTAAAGACTTTCAGCGATCTGACAGATAACTTTGATCGATCTGAGCACAGTACAAATGGACATTTGGAATCTCGGTTAATTCTACAAATGAAACCAAAGCAACAGGCAATCCGAATCCGGGAAGGCAGTAGGAAAGAGTACAAAATTGAACCCTTGGAATGATGGAAAAAAAAGCGGAAGGAGAAGATTTATGGATAGCTACGGGATGATTTTTCTGGTGATATTTATGGTCGCATTGCTGTGGACGGGAAATTCGATAGGTTACAGGGACGGTTTTAAAAGCGGCAGAGAACAAGGGATTCAGGAAGGAATAACAAAAGAGAAAAACAATCTCAACAGAACACTTGCAGTTATGAGAACAAGCACCAATCGACTCAGTGTCATAGACGCGTGCAGGCTTTATGACAATGAAAAAAGAGCCTAGGATGTGCAGATCCAAAGGCCCTCAAGAAAAAACTACACAATGATTATACCACAAGAGGTGAGTTAATGCAGTATGTTGGTGACTCAGGCGTTTTAGCCTGTTACTATTCAGCCCTCACCGGCTGTCTGCCGGAGATAGCCTTCAAGGCGATAGAAACAAAAAATATTCCCAAAGAAATTAGAGTCATGGTTATGAAAGATGTTTTAAAATGCCTGCCTGAAACTGAAATTTTGGAACAGGCAAGACTATGCGGATTAAGAGGATCGACATTCAGAGAATATCGAAGCAGATTTCTGAAGGAGGAAGAGCTATGAAGCTCATATCAATCGAACTGATCAATTTCAAGGGTTTGAAACAAAAGAAGATAAATGCCGATGGCCATAATGTGACAATCAGGGGAGCAAATGGAGCGGGCAAAACAACTATATTTGACGCTTGGCTATGGTTGCTCTTTGGAAAGGATTCTACAGGCAGATCAAGTTTCGAGGTTAAAACTGTTGATTCATTTGGCAGACCGATTCATGGCCTTGACCACATCGTTGAAGCGGTTATCGAACATGAGGACAATCAAATAACCCTCAGGAAGGAATACCGTGAGAAGTGGACAAAGAAGCGCGGTGATTCAGAGGCCCAGCTTTCCGGACATGAGACAAGTTGCTTCATCGACAGTTTGCCTGTCAAAATAAGTGACTACACAGCCAAAATCAACGAGATGATGAATGAAGAGCTCTTCAAACTTCTCAGTGATCCTACACAATTTCAGCGCCTTGATTGGAAGAAGCGTCGGGATCTAATGATGAGTCTGATTAAGTACAGCGACGACAGTCTGCTTGATAATCCACAGTTTGAGCCGGTTAGAGAATTGATTAAGAAGTTTGGGTCTGAAGATGCAATGACACTTTTAAAAGATCGCAGAAAGAAACTGAATGAACAGATTAAACAAATCCCAATCAGAGTTGATGAAGTATCGCGCACAACGTATGAGTCACCCCAGTCAACGAATTTTGAGACAGTTGAAGCGAAGCTAGCCGAACTGCTTCAAACCCGTAATGATGTTGAAAAGAGAGCCAGAGAAGAAGCCAGGAAACGCATAGATGAGCAGGCAAAGGTACTGGACGCAATCAGCCACAATAAAAATCAAATCAAGGAATTTGAAAGAATTCGAACTGATGCTGAAAAAGAAAAGAACTTGGCCAGAAGTGAACTTGAAAGAGTATGTACTGAAATTCAGTCAAAGAAAGATTACATCGCAAACTTCGCGGTGAGTCAGCAGTCGATCAAAAGTCAAATCGTACAGTATGAAAACGAACGCTTGCAGCTCGTTAAGGAATATAAGGCAAGTAAGGCTGAAGTGCTCAATATCAACGAAGTTGATACGATATGCCCAACTTGCGGACAGGGTCTGCCGCCGAGCAAAACTGCAGAGATTATTGAAATTGCGAGAGCTAAATTTGAAAATGCAAAGCAAAAGGGTCTTGCAGATATCACCCAAAGGGGCGCAACGCTTAAAACCAGAATTGAAGGCCTTGCTGCCGATATCGCTTCAGGAGAAACCAAACTCGATAATGCCAGAATCAGTTTAATGGAACTTAACGTAAGAAAAGCAGAGCTCGAGAAGCTTATCAATCACCCGGTTCCAGACTTCGCGGATAAGGTCAGTCAAATGACTGAGCATATCCAATCGCTCAATGAGAAACTGCAGATCCGGATCGAAATTAACATGAACGATACGTCGAAACTGGATGCTGAAATTGCAACGCTTCAAAAGCTCGTCGCCCAGAAAGATGCTTTTGAAACTTCTAAAGGACGGATCGGAGAACTCGAGGCTGAAGGGAAGAAACTGGCCAACGAACTTGTCATCTCTGAAGGACAGATTATTGCGCTTGAGAACTATATTAAAGCCAAGGTTGAGATGATCGAAACTGAGTTAAACAGTCTTTTCCGATCCGTCACCTTTAAACTCTTTGATACACAAATTAACGGTGGTCTGGCAGATACTTTTGTAACTCTGATCAATGGTGTTCCATATCAGGATGCCAATACCGCCAGTCAGATCAATGCAGGGCTTGAGATCATAGAACACCTTTCTCGGTATTATAACTTCCGAGCACCGGTATTCGTTGACCACAGGGAGTCTGTAAGCGCACTAGCTACAATCAACAGTCAGATCATCAATCTGCTCGTTGATGAGAAACACATTGATCTTAAAACAGAGAGGGAGGCAGTCTAATGTCAAACGAACTCATGCAAACGGAGAATAAGAGTCTTTCAGTATTCAGCAGTATTGAGAACTTTGAGGCGGCCAAGCAAATGGCGGTTGCACTGGCAAAGAGCACCATTGTGCCAAGGGAATATCAGAATAATCCAGCCAACTGCCTGATTGCGCTTGAGATGAGCGACAGGGTCAAGATGCCAGTTTTCATGATCATGCAAAATACCTATATCGTAAATGGTAAGCCAGGTTGGAGCAGTTCGATGATCACAGGTCTGATTAATGGATCAAGACGGTATAAAGGACCGCTCAAATTTGAAATTGGAGGCAAAGGGGATACACTCTCCTGCTATGCCTATGCGACCGACATGGATGGCAATACGATAACAGGCCCTACGATCACTATGGCCATGGCCAAAGCAGAAGGATGGATCGACAAGAACGGTTCCAAGTGGAAGACTATGCCTGAAGTCATGATCCGTTACCGTGCAGCAAGCTTTTTCGGACGCCTCTATTGCTCAGATATTCTGTATGGTCTCTACTCGAGTGATGAGCTTATCGAAATGCCTTCAGACAGTTATCAGGTAGTCGACGGCGAGAAGGAGCAGGCAAACACTATATCACTAGATTTCGAAGAGTTCAGCGCGCCTGAGCCAATTTCAGAAGCTCATGAGGAAGAACATATGCCCGTGATTGATGAGGATGATGACATCCCGCCGGAACTGAGATGAGAATTAATGTCATCGCGAGTGGTTCAAAAGGAAACTGCTACATTTTAAGTGGTGCCAGGGACGTCCTGCTGATCGAGGCAGGCGTCCCTAAGAAACGAATTCTCGAAGGACTCAAACACGATATTAATAATGTTTCAGGAGTACTTGTAAGTCATGAACACATGGATCATGCAGTCGCTGTAGAGGATCTATTGAAGCTCAGAATGGACATCTTTGCAAGCAGGGGAACGTTTGATGCGCTTGGCACAGATCAACAGTACAGACGCATTCTGGAGCCTAATAAACCAGTTTCTATTGGTGAGTTTAATGTGCTTCCGTTTCTGGTTCAGCACGATGCAAGTGAGCCGCTTGGTTTTCTTATTGAGTCGGTGGATCTCAGGCAAAGAATTGTCTTTGCAACTGATACCTACTTTCTCAAATACAGGTTTCAATCGATAGACTGCTTCATGATCGAAGCAAATTATGATGTAGAAATATTGGATCGCAACGTGAGGGATGGAAGAATCCATCCACGAATAGCGAAACGGGCAAAGCATTCACATTTTGAGATAAGTGACGTCGAAGCCTTTCTAATGGCTTCCGAGCTAGGAAGAACCAGAAAGATCATGCTGCTTCATACTTCAGAGAATAATTCAGAGCCTGAAGTCTTCAGAGACAGGATCAGAAGAAGAACCGGTATTGAGACAGTGGTTGCAGAAACGGGATTACAAATGGAGTTTTAGGGGTGTGAATGGACGATGGCAGAAAAGCTGAATGGATGGATCAAAATCCATAGAAAAATGCTGGATTGGGAATGGTATGACGAGAAAAACGTCCTCATTCTGTTCATTCACATCCTTCTTAAAGCGAACTTTAAGGAAAATATTTGGAAGGGACATAAAATATGCAGGGGTGAATTTATTACTTCTTACGGGAATCTTGCAAGTGAAACAGGCCTATCAATTCAGCAAGTTAGGACTGCATTAGATAAATTGAAATCAACAAACGAAATAACAGTCAAAACAACAAACAAATTTACCATCATAACCATTGAAAAATACACATTGTATCAGGATGGCGATCAGGAAAATAACAAACAAAGCAACACGCAAAAGGACACTCAAATAACAACAACTAAAGAAAGAAAAGAATCTTTAAGAAATATATATAGCGAAAAACCAAAATCGAAGTCAAAAAATGGTTTTCATAATTTCGAACCATCAAGGAGCAATGTCGAGGACTTCGAAATGAGATTGAGAGAAAAGCGAGGTAGAAATGATAAAGATCGTATTGCCGTTCATTCCACGAACCAAGAAGAATTCGATGCAGATAAGGAGAAATAACCGGACAGGTAAACCATTTGTATCACCTTCAGAAGCCTATGCAGAATATCTGAATAACTGCCAGGTCTTTCTGACATCATCTACCTTGCCGAAAGGAATCAACAGCCGAGTAAATGTTAAGTGCCTTTTCTATATGCCAACAAAGAGAAGGGTAGATCTTCCCAATCTCTTGAATGCGGTTGACGATGCCATGGTCTATCATGGACTGTTTGAAGATGATAACTCAGAGATTATTGCCGGGCATGATGGCAGTCGAGTTATGTATGATAAGGAATTTCCGAGGACAGAGATCGTGATTGAATCAATGTAAACGCAAGTGCAGTATTGGTGACTATTGCGAATTGAATTTCATATCAGGTGTCAATATTAGTTCGTATTTGGCGCATATTGCGAATATAGGAGGTTAATATGAATCACGTAGTTTTAATAGGGAGACTCACCAAAGATCCAGAGCTAAGACACATAGCTAGTACGGGTAGAGCCGTCACAAGCTTCACGCTGGCAGTTGACAAAAATTTGAGTAAAGAGAAGAAGACTGAAATGCAGCAGAAAGGTATCTCAACTGCTGACTTCATCAAAATTAATGCATGGGGTAAACTTGCTGAGACTGCCACTCAATATCTCTCAAAAGGCAAAAGGGTAGCGATCGAAGGGTCGATCACAACCGGATCATTTAAAACTCCAGCAGGAGAGACAAGATACACTACAGAGATCACTGCGCATAATTTGGGGTTTCTTGATAAAGCAGATAAATCAGAAAGACAGGATAGTCTGCCAATACCTGACCAATACGAGGACGATTTTGCCGCCGCAAATTTCAGTGACGACGAGGTACCGTTTTAGTAAAAGAGAGTGAGGTATTGTTGTATGAGTAATCACTTGTCGCCAGGGCAACTCTGGTGGAGGCATAAGCAGGGATCCACGCTGAATGATCTTGCTGAACAAACTGGATTCTCCAGATATCAAATTCATCGGATGATCATGGCTGAAAGATGGAGAAGCGGAGAAGTAGTCATCACTGAAAAACTGCTCAGGCGAATGATTGCTCAGGGTCTTACAGTCAGACAGATGGCAGAACGATGTTTCTGTTCTGTTGGCTGTATCAGTAAGAAGCTGAAGAAGTACAAATTGAAAACTCGCCCCGCTGGAAACCCTAAATGGGTACGGTAGGAGTGTGAACATAGTTGAAAATGCCGAGGTTGACGCTTCGGCATTAATTTTTTTTGAGAAGTTTTCATTACGCTGACCTTAGCGCTCTAGCCGTTGCGGGGCGAAATTGCCTTTCAAACTATAATTTGTGTTGAAGGGAGGATGACGTAAATGGATGAAAAAAAGCGAGAAAACCCCGGGAATTTCGGAAAATATAAGCTGAAGAATGCGAAATCACTCAAAAAGAAAGTGGACGCATATTTTAATGCACAAGATAGCCATGTCACAACAGCGCTGGTTGGAACTGGCCCTAACGCAGTTGTTCGAACCTTTCCGGATCCCCAGCCATATACATGGACTGGTCTTGCCAGGGCGATAGGTCTCAGCGGCAGGCAGGCAATCCTGAATTACATGGATCGCGATGAGTTCGCACCTATTCTCAAAGATGCAAGGATGCGGATCGAGGAGCAGTGGGAAGCAAAACTTCACAGGCTCGGAAATAACAATGGCGTGATGTTCGCACTGATGAACAACACCTCCCCAGAGAATGGCCAGTGGGACAACAAAGTGACGCAGAACGTTAATATGGGCGGTCAGCCGGGCAATCCTCTTGAGATTAAACACAGCATCGATGAATTGTCGGAGGATCAGCTGAAGGCTATTGAGGCCATCCTGATGAAAAAATGAAAATACCAAGCTTAGACGATGTTCGGATGCGGCTGGCGCAGATCAGGTACTGGGAATATGTAAAGTATGTCCACAGAGGCAGATGGATCGAAGCGCCCTATCTGATTTACATCTGTGACATGGTGCAAAGCTTCTTAGAAGGTAGTTTAAAAGGCGAAGACGGCACAGAAATCATGATCCTTTGCATCTCTCTTCCGCCTCAGCATGGGAAATCAATGTCCATTACCGAGACATTGCCGTCATGGGTTCTTGGAAAATACAAGACTTGGCGAGTGATAGAAGTCAGCTACAACGAGGATTTTGCGCGGAAATTCGGACGTAGGAACAAAGAGAAGATCAACGAGTTTGGTGAGAAGATCTTTGGAGTTCGCGTTTCCAAAGTAACCAGCGCACAGGATGAGTGGGAGCTTGATAACGGCATCGGATCCATGCTGTCCAGAGGTGTGGGAGGATCTATCACTGGTAACCCTGGCGACCTGATCCTGATCGATGACCCGGTCAAAAACCGTCAGGAAGCCGAATCTGAAGTCTATAGGGAACGTGTATGGGATGAGTGGTTGAATTCCATCCGGACACGTCTGTCTGCAAAAGGCAAGACGATTGTCATCATGACCAGATGGCACGAGGATGATCTTGTTGCAAGGATCCTCAAGAATGAGGGCAAGCGTGCTATGTATATCAATCTGCCATGTGAGGCAGAGGAGAATGACCCTCTCATGCGCGAACCGGGTGAAGCCCTGGGTTCAGTGCTTGGCAAGGACAATGCATGGCTGACTGAATTCAAACCTGTCTATCTCACAAAAGAGGGATCCAGGGTATGGCAGTCACTTTTTCAGGGCAGGCCTACAGCAGCAGAGGGCAATCTCTTTAAGCGTTCGTGGTTTAGGTTCTACGCTAAAAGACCTGAATACTTTGACGAGATCATTCAAAGCTGGGATTGTGCGTTCAAGGACTCTGACGGATCTGACTTCGTTTCAGGTCAAGTTTGGGGGCGCATCGGCGCTGAATACTATCTGCTGGACTGTGTCACAGAGCGATTGGACTTGCCGGATACCTGCAGTGCTATAATGCAGATGACTGCTAAATGGCCTAAGAGTTTGATTAAACTTGTGGAGGATAAGGCAAACGGGCCAGCAGTAATACAGCTCCTCCAGACTCGTATACCTGGGCTCATTCCTATCAATCCGGAGGGAGGCAAGATAGCGCGTGCTAACGCTGTGAGCCCTGCTTTTGAGAGTGGCAACGTCTTTCTTCCGGATGCAGACATAGCTCCATGGGTCGTCGAGTATATGGATGAATTATGCGCATTTCCATCTGGTGCTCATGATGACCGGGTCGACAGCACAACACAGGCGCTCAACCGCTTGATCTACTACACGGATCACAGAGATCCGCCTTTGCCGCCACCAAAGGATGCAGAGGAAGCTCTGGCCCGGAGGGTGGATGAACACCTTGATAGTCTAATCAGACATAAACAACGAAAAAAAGGAGGATTCCGCCAAGTATGAGTCCGGAGTTCATTGTAATAACAATCCTGTATCTTGCCCTTATGGCGATGTTTGCCTATTCGGATCTGCGCTGGCAGAAAGAAAGAGATGCACTACTTAAGATGGCAGAGATCGAACGACAGAGATTGCTTGATCGGATCCAGGCCAAAGATTTGCCTGAGTTTAAAGCTGTTCAGGATCAATCAGAAAGACGGAAAGAACCATGTGAACCTAAAGAAGAGCTGATACAGCTATAGGAGGTTGTCGAAATGGCATCAAGAAAGAAAGCAGAAGATACCGAAACCACTGAAGACTACACATTTGTTCCGGTGTGGGAAGGGGGATTTGGCGAGTTGAAGTACCGTACAATTGCCCGAAACGAAGCGGAGGCACTCAACAACATCTGCGAAAAGAATCCAACACTGCTGGCTATCGGCTGTTACGCGGAACGTATGACAGATGTGGACGGATGCGAGGTTGTAGCAGTTGTGCCGCCTGATTATCAATATAGAGACGACAGAAGAAGCAGGGTAATCGAAGGGTAGGAGGTCTCATATGGCCAAAAGTGTGGAACATATCAAACCGGATAAGGACGCCCAAACCCCGGCTCAGATTGAGCGGTGTAAACTGGTTGATGAGCGGTCTGAGGATGGGGCACATTCAGATGAGGATCTACAAAGCTATGTCCAACTGGCGTACTACGCAGGTCATCAGCATATTGCAATGAGCCCGACCACGAAGCAGATCGTACCTCTCCCGAAGGAAGACTGGCAGGTCCAGTATACCGCCAATCGCATCCTGCCTGCCGTGCGAAACGAGCTTTCAAAGGTTCTCAGACACAAGCTGAGTAAGGCTGTCGTTCCTGCAACGACAGAAGAAGCTGACATCCGATCTGCCCGCATCGCGGACAAGGTCGTCGAGTGGTTGGAGTATGATTTGAAACTCCAAGAGGTCGACGAAGAAGTTGTCATGTGGGCGCTTGCAACCCGCATAGGATTCGTAAAGCCGGTATGGAATCCCGCCAAGGGTCTCACAATTGCCACTGAAGATGGTCGTCCCGTTAAACAAGGGGACGTAGATATCGAGGTGCTCAATCTTTTTGAGGTCAAATGGGATCCATCAGCCTCCAGATGGAGCGACGTGCGCTGGATCATTCATGAGCGCCAACGAACCATAGAGTACATCAAGGCAGTCTATGGCAAGGAAGTAGCCGCAGACGACACGCTGACCGCCGCCAGCATCTATGAGGGCAAGCTCAAGACGTTGACCTCAGGGTCCAATATATTTGGGTCAAAGTCGGTGAAGGCGAGAAACTGTGCAGTTGTCAAGGAGTACTGGGAGTCACCGAGCCATGAGTATCCAAAAGGACGCAGGATCACAGTGGCTGGCGGGGTTGAGCTATGGTATGAAGAAGATATCGGCTTTGGCGAGAAAGACAATACAGATCGCGAGATCCCGATCTTCCCTCTGATCCATATCCCGGTTCCTGGTAAGGTCATTGGCACCAGCATCGTCGAACAGCTGATTCCAGTTCAGCGAGAGTACAACAAATCGAGGGGCCAGATCATCGAGAACAAGAACCTTATGGCCAACCCAAAATGGGCTGCGGAGGACGGAGCGATCATCGACGACGAGATCGACTCAGCGCCAGGAACGGTCATTTGGTATCGCAAAGGCTTTAATCCACCCATCATGCTTCAGCCAGCTTCGTTGGGAGCAGATGTTTATAAGAATGTCGAGCAGTGCATTGAGGAGTTCATGTATATCAGTTCCCAGCAGGAGGTCAGCCACGGATCCACGCCGACAGGCGTCAACTCAGGCGTGGCTATTCAACTCCTTCAAGAGCAGGACGACACTAAACTGGCTCCAACAGTGGCCAAGTATGGCCGCTTTAAGCAGAAGTACATGAGCTATCTGCTTAAGATCATCCGCTTTAAATATGACGAGGCAAGGACGGTCCAGCTGGTTGGACAGAACAAGCGCATGGAATCGCTGGAGTTTCGTGGGTCGGATCTCACCTCTACGGATATCCGCTTTGAGGACATGAGCCTCACTCAGCTCTCAAACGCCGCCCGCAAACAGTACGTCCTTGAACTGATCAACATGCAGGTACTCAATCCGCAGATGGATCGCGACCTTATCATCCGCATGCTTGAGCTTGGCATCACCGATGACCTGTATGATGGCCTCGAGATCGACGTTCAGCAGGCACTCAATGAAAATGCCGCATGGGCAAAGCTGGACTTCAGTCCGATCACGAGAGATTTCTTCCATCACGAAGTACACGTCGCCCAGCACAACAAGTTCAGGAAAGGTGCAGAGTATGAGGGAATGGATCCGGAATCTCAGTCGATCATCGACGCTCACATTCAGGAGCACATGACCTACATTATGCAGGCTATGATGCAGGCCTCACCAGCCCAAGTAGAAGCGGATGACACCGGCGATCTTGACATGGGGCGTGTGATCGGTGCATTATCACCTGAGGAGCAGGCCGCTATCAAGCAAGATCCAACTATTCTTGACGCCATCTAAATCCCCCTTTTATTGGCACCCATTGCGGGTGCCTTTTTTATGCTGTTGTATTATCAAATCAAAGACGGGCGTTAAGATCTCATGGACGCCGCATGGGAGGAACCATCATGGTAAGACCATATAAATTCAATCTACAACTCTTTGCTGAAGATGTCGAAACGGGTGCAGATGACACTGGTGCCGCCGACCAGCAGACTACGGAAAGCACTGAGATGACCGACTCCACTAAGGAGAAGGATCCGGCAAAAGCCTTCGCCGCAAGACTCGGACACGAGCGCAAGAAGATGGAGGCAGAGTTTTCTCCCTACAAAAGCGTGATTGAACGACAAGCGAAAGCAGCAGGCATGGAGCCGGGAGAGTATCTTCAGTACCTTCAGCATCAACAGGAGCAGGAGGAACTCGAGGCTGAGGCAGAGCGTACAGGCAAGGATCCTGAAGTGATCAAGGTCGAGCGTGAAGCCAATGAAGCCAAAGCAAGACTGGCCGAGGTGGAGCGCAAAGAGCGCCTCACTGCCGAAGAGAAAGAACTCGTCAGCGATCCTAAGATCGGCAAGTTTGTTTCGGACAACCTTGAACGGATCAGACAGATCGCAGAAGCTTCAGGCACAGACATGAAGACGGGGCTCGCCCTCGTCGTCACAGAGAAACTCCCGGAGCTTCTAGACCTTACTAAACCCGACATCCACATCAAGAATTATCTGGAGTCCGTCAGGTCAGGCGGCAAACCCATCGAGATAGGTGGAGGTGCCTCTGCACCAGCGGCAACCACACCGAAGACTTTCGAGGAGGCTAGAAAGGCCGCCCTCGAACAACTCAAACGCTCATAACGAAAGGACGTGTAGCCTTTGCCAGCAACTCTTAGCACATTAGATAGTGTATTGAAAACTCAGTATCTCGGCCCGATCCGAGAACAGCTCAACAACGACAACGAACTCCTGAAGCGTATTGACACAGACTTCGACTCTGTCGTCGGTAAGAACTTCACGATCCCTATGCACTATGGCCGAAACGAAGGTATCGGTGCGCGCGCTGAAGGCGCTACGCTGATGGACGCAGGCCAACAGGCTTACAAAGAGTCCATCGTTCCGATGAGATATTTGTATGGCCGCATTCAGCTTACTGGTCAGTCCATCAAGGCCGCCAAGAACGACGCTGGTGCTTTCATCCGAGCAGTCGACTCCGAGATCAAGGGTGTCACCCGCGACCTTAAGAACGCGGTCAATAGAATGCTCGCCGGCGACGGCACAGGCAGACTCACGACTTGCGGCACAACTTCTGCTTCTACGACAGTCGTCGTCGCTTCCACCGCGTTCCTGAGAGCAGGAATGTCTATTGATGTCCTCGTGGCGGCTGACGGCACGACTGGTACGGGTGCAGTGGGCAGAACGGTTGTCTCCGTCACAAACGCAACAAGCTTTGTCATCTCCGGCGCGGCCATCACGACTAACAACACCTACGCTGTCTACGTCGGCGGATCCAGAAACCTCGAAGTTATGGGTATTCAGGGCATCGTCGACAACGCAGACATCGGTGGTGGCTACGGAGCCCTTCAGCAACTCGCAGTCGCATCCTACCCTTGGCATAAGGCGTCAATCCTTGCCAACGGTGGCTCCAACAGAGCAATCTCTGACACGCTTCTTCAGACTCTGATCGATACCGTCGAGCAGGCAGGTGCAGGCGACGTCAGTGCACTCTATACGACTTACGGCGTCAGACGTGCGTATCAGGCGGTTCTCGATGCGAAGAAGCAGATCGTCAACAAGACGGAGCTTAAGGGTGGATACTCCACCATCGCCTTCAACAACCTCCCGATCATAGTCGACAAATTCCTGCCTGCGAACAAGGTATTCGGCGTGGACGAGAGCATGCTTAAGATGTACAAGCTCGCAGACTACGACTGGATGGACATGGACGGCGCAATCCTCTCCAGAGTCACTGGAAAGGACGCATACGAAGCCATCCTATATTGCTACATGGAACTTGGGATGTTTGCACGTAACGCCTTCGGTAGGTTGGACGACATCACTGAGGTATAAGAACAATGAATGAGGGAGGGAGCCTAAAGACTCCTTCCCTTTTTTCACTTTGAGGAGGATATTCATGCTTGACCCCAAAGGCGCGAAGTGCCACCACTTGAGGAATGAACTACGCGACATCGATGAACGCTTCGACATTGCCTTCGATTACGAGAAGGAAGAATATCACGTCACCTTCAATGGTGGACCGTTTGCCAAGGTGAAATATGGAGAGGTCGACCGGGATCTCATTGCCGACTGGCGCCACACTGTGTGGTTGAATAAACGTGGTGAGATCCTCGACTACGTTGACCAGCAGAACGAAAAGGCTGAGGCGGAAGAGGACAGAAAACTTTCCAATATGGCCGAGGCCCTGGCGAGGGACATCCGTCGACCACTGATCAACAACTACCTGTACGGGGAGTGATGTAAATGCCTTGGACACTGGGCGATGCACTTCAGGAGTGCGCCCGCAACACGTATAACGTAAAAACAATGGTGCAGACCGGCGGGGTCTACACCAATAAAGGCCTCGAGTACGCGACTCGGTTCCTATCCGGGATAAACTATGCCGCGCGCAAGATCGCCCGCGAGCGTCTCGGCCCGCTTTTCTCAGAGGAGATCACACTGGATGAATACGGGCGCTTTGACCTCTCTGATCTAACACACGACTGCATCCGGATCCGTGCCATTACGCTGGATGGCGTTCGGTATGACTACAACGTGAGCCAGATTGAGTCGGTGGAGGTGAACGGACTTTCAAACGCCATCATTCTCATCGCTTACGAGTACCTTCCCGCAGAGCTCACCTTGTCGAATCTTACCGCGGCTCTTCCGATCGATGAGCGGTATGTGGATCCGAGGGTGTTGTGCCAGTACGCCAACTACCAGTTCCTGTCCGAAGAGGGCACCGAGTATGACTCCGCAAGGGCGCAGGTGTGGCTAGGCCTTTACAACGACAGCTTCGAGAACATCAGAGCAGGAAACCGGCTGCCACGGAGAGTGAGGTATAACGGATGATCAGGCCAGTGACGCGGCTCCCGCGGCAGAACCCGCCGCTATCCATCCGGCAGTTTCTCGGCGTAGATGTGACCGGCACACGGGACGTGCGTCGCTCTCCTGCAATGATGAACTGTGTGCTGGATGACGAAGGCACTCCGGAGATGAGAACTGGGTATGAGAAGCTATTCGCTACAAGTCTTGGCGCTGGGGCGATCCTCGGGATCCATAAGTGGATCGACACCGACAGTACAACGATCCGGATCATCCATCACGGAACCAAGCTCTACATCTACGACACCCTAGGTGAACAACCGGTCGAGGCCTATTCCGGCATGGCTGCCTCAAAGTCCATAAGCTTCATGCTGGCCACGAAACTGTGTATTCTAGACGGTACCAACTTCATAGTCTTCAACGGCACCACCTTCGTGACGGCGGAGTCGATCGCCTACATCCCGACCTTCCTGATTGGAACGCCTCCAGGCGGCGGCGGCACGAGAGTGGAGGATCTAAATCTGCTTCAGCCACGCTTCAAGCAGAAGTTTTCCACTGTAGCCGCGACCAAGACCTACCAGATCCACGGCGCGCCGCTGGACGCACTGGAATTCGTCTGGCTGAACGGGGCGCTGAAGACAGTGACAACCGACTACTCCGTCAACCTTACCACCGGTGTTCTGACCCTTGTGGCGGATCCAGGTGCGGGCACGAATAATCTTGAGGTGCAGGTTAAGAAGGACAGCTACGCCGACGCCAGCCGAATCAAGAAGTGCCACGTGGCCCATGTCTACGGTGGGCCAAATGACTCGAGGGTCTTCGTCACAGGCAATCCAGACTACCCACACATCGACTGGTGGACGGGGCTCCCGCTCTCAGGTGCCTACGACCCAACCTACTGGCCGGACACCAACTTCGATCGCATCGGTGGAGACACAGATCCCGTCGTGGGGTACGCCGTCCAGTACGACCGCATGGTCGTCCTAAAGCGCCGCAGTGTCTACCTGAGAAACTGGTCGATTGAAGAGGACGCCTATGGCAGAACCGTCACGCACTTTCCAAGCGTCCCTCTTAGCCGAGAGCGAGGAGCCTATAGCGCAGGGTCGATCCAGATCCTGAACAACAATCCGGTTTTCCTATCTGACGAGGGTGTGTACGAAGTCGTAGGAACCAACGTACGTGACGAGCGCAACGTGTCTCCAATCTCCAGCCTTACGGGCATCAAGGCCGTAGGAGTTGGAGAGGGCATCGACTATAAGGGCAAGTACTATCTGGCCACAACAGGCGGCACAGTGTGGGTGTGTGACTACAACACCTTCGTGCAGGACGAAGCCACAGGGAGATACCAGCCTGTGTGGTACCCGTGGGATAATTTGCCGGTCAATGTCTGGGCCGAGGATGGCGATCTTCTCTTTGGATCAAACGACAGAGGTATGGTCTACCGAGTGAAGCCAAAAGACGGAAGCGACCTCTACCCATATAACGACGACGGAGCCGTGATCAACGCATACTTCTCCAGTATCATCACCACTTTCGAGAGAGACGATCAGACCAAGCTCGTTCAGAGTCTCATCATTGGGATGAAGCCTTGGAACCAAGCCAAGCTCGCGGTGGAATACGCCACCGAAGAAGGTTCCAGCGGCGTGGTGCATACCGAGCGCATGGATCTCTTCGACTATGGTGTGGTGGACTATGGCGACTGGTCTTACGACACCAACCGCACCGTGCGAGCCTTCAAGGTTCGGGTGGACGACGCACGCAACATCCAGCGCTTTCAAGTCCGGCTCACGAGTTCCGGCGTGATCAATGAGTTCTTCGGGTTTAGCTCCATCGACATTACCTATCAGAATCTGAGTGAGGTGAGATAATGCCACTTATCAGCAATAAGATAACCGCTTTCGCCAAGACACACCGCATGCTGGACAGGCGGCCTAACACCATCAACGGCATGACGTATCAACAACTTCAGGACTGGTACGACTCCAGCCCCGAGGAGCTCAGGGTTGCTCTGAACGGCGTCATCGATCTGTTGGTCTCAACTTCCGGAGCGGCCAACGTCGGTATGACGCCGATCACTGGCGTCTCTGCCAGTACGGTGCAGGGTACGCTAGAGGCGATCAAGACCTATATCGATCTCCAAATCCAAGGCGTCGTGGCTGGATCACTACCCGAGGGTGCGCTGAACCTCTCCAACGCCCCGGACGTCAATGTCACAGGGGTGGCTGACGGGGACGCACTGGTGTGGGACACCACCACCAGCAAGTGGATCACCTTCGCTCCGCAGGCCAAGGTCGTCAAAGGCACCAGCACAATCACCTCGACCGGGTGGGAAGCCGCCACGGGTGATTATGCGAGAAAACTCGTGCTCACTGTCAGCGGTATCACCGCCACCGACACCGTGCGCATCACCCTAGACAAGGACGCCCACGACATCGCACAGGCCGCCGAACTCTGCCCGACCAACGAGAGCGGTACAGACACGATCACCTTCTACGCCAAGACCGATCCAACCGCGGCCATGGACTTCTCCTACGAGGTGGTGAAGTAGGATGGCCAGAGGACCTATAGAATCGGCAGGCGGCGCCAAGATCTATTCCACGGAAGAGTCCTACGAGCTGGCGGAGAGTGTCGTCAAAGACGCCCCGGTCGGCACCAAGGTCGCATCGCTACCCACCACCAAAATAACCGCCACCTTTGACGTGGCCGTGCCTTCCGCCGCCTATCGCGCAGAGTTCAACGAACCAAAAGGTCTGCTGAGTGTCGGCATCAATGCCGCCCCTTACCTTCACATCTACACCGTTGACGGAACATCTTTCACGAAACAAGCAGATCCAGCCGTGGCGTTTCTGTCCCGTATCCATAAATGGAGCCCGAACGGAGAGTATCTTGCGGTAGGCGGCGGAGCCTCCTGCATCAACATCTATAAATTTGTAGACGGCGTATTGACGAAACTCGCAGACCCCGCGGTCTTGCCCACAGCGTCGCCCACCGCCATCGCTTGGAGCGGGGACAGCAAGTATCTGATGGTAACGACGAACACCTCGCCTTTCATGGTGGTCTATGAACGGAGCGGGGATACGTTCTCTAATCTGGCAAACCCCGCAGATACTAACTCAAGCGCGTCCTGCACGGTAGACCCGACTGGCACTTACTTCGTGCTTGGGCAAAACTCAGCTTCCTCTTACTTCAGGGTGTACAAGAGAGAGGGTACAACGCTGACTAAAATCTATGAGACAACAAGTACCTATGCCTTCCTGTGGATTGAGTTCTCCCCGAGTGGGCGGCACATTGCTGTGGCCTACGATGCTCCCGGCGGCGGGATTAGAATGTTTAAGCGGGTAGGGGATGTGTTCAGTAATATGTCCCTTTCGTTATCGCACGGAGAGATGGTAAGATCCATGCGCTTTAGCCCGGACAATAATATCGTCGCCTACGCGCCATCAGATATGTCCAGACTATATCTTTCAAAACGCGACGGGGATGTCTTTGGCACCGCAGTGAACGCACTTTTATCGACTTCGGCCTACGCTCAAGGGTTTGCTATAAGAGCCGACCTGTCAATGATAGTCGCCGCTAGCGCCGAGTCGCCTTACGTCCATGTCCTCACAGGAGGGTCGGTGAAACTCTACAACGCGCCGGAGATCTCAGGATTCCGTAAGATCGGCGTGGCCAAGGAAGACGGAAGCATCGGTGAGGTCAAGAAAATGATCGTCCTCGCAGACGACTACTAGGAGGTGGCCTATGGCCAGAGGAAAAGTCAACACCGGCGGCGGGCCGCTCAAGATCGGAATCGCGGTGGTCGCCACTTTCGGAGAGACCATAAAAGCGGGCGAGGTAGTCGGCCTTACCTCGAAGCACCCGGACACCGAACTCAGCACACCGAGCGGAATACCCACTAACATAGCCTACGCCTGCGCTTGGAGTCCGGACGGCGTGTATCTTGCCCTCGGTTCCGCCTCCACACCGTATCTGATAGTGTTCAAACGGGAAGGGGACACTTTTACCAAACTCGACAATCCGGCAACCCTCCCTGGCGGAGCAGTCTACGCACTTAAGTTTAACTCGGACGGTACGCGGTTATTCGTAGGGTGCGGATCCTCCCAGATAAAAGTTTACAGTCGAAGCGGAGACGTATTCACGGCTATCGATATCCTAGACGCCCTTCCGGGAGGCAATGTATACGCGATAGATCTGACACCTGATGACCAGTATCTCGCTGTCGGTGGGGTTACTTACTACCTTAGCCTTTATAAAAAAACCGGGGATACTTACACAAAAATATCCAACCCGTCCAACCCGCCGACAACAACGGTCAACGCTTTAAGTTTCAGCCCTGACGGGTTGAGGCTCGCCGCGGGGATGTCGACGAACGGCGTGTATGTGTATGAACGCGACGGGGACAGTTTTACTAGAATTTACTCTAATACAGGTTTTTCGGCTAAAGGCCTGAAGTACAGCAGTACAGGGAAGTACTTGTCTTGTGCGATCTCGGGTGCGCCTTATGCGCGTATTTACTTAGACGCAGGAGACCCTTTATTTTATACCTACTTCGCCACACCTTTTGACACCGTGCCAAGTGCCGCGGGGTATTCCGCGGACATTTCTGAAGATGAAACTTTCTTTTTCTTTGGCCTCGCTACGGGCGTAAATGTGTACAAGAGGAGAGGATCGTCCTTCACTTTACAGACTTTTACCGGCTTGACAGTGGACGATCATCAATCCGTGGCGCTGAAAGCAGAGGGAGATTATCTCGCCGTGACGTGCGATTCTTCGCCGTACCTCGAGATTTTCAAGGGTGGGTACATCAGAAAGGCCTACAAAACAGGCGGTTACCTCAGTTACGAGCAAATAGGTGTGGCTAAAGACGGCGGCACCACCGGCGATCAGAGAACCGTGAAGGTCACACATAAATATTAGAGGAGGGCTGATATGTTTTATATCAAAGTAGACGAGAAAAACGTGATCCGCGACGCGATCACCTACGAGCACCCCGGCTACATTCCGTACGACGTGCCGTCGGTGCCGGTAGGTATCAACGGAGGGTGGTTTAAGTACGAGAACGGCGTCGCCGTGGAGTACCCTGAACTGAAGCCGAAAGACGTTACGCCGGAGATTGATGAACTGCGGTCGCAGGTAGCGAACCTGACTGCGGTCATCGACGCAATGCTGGGAGGGACGACGGTATGACACATGAGGAGAGACTAGCAAAGGCCAAGGAGTTCGGAAAGTTACAATCTGAATCTGTAAGAGCAGAAATCGCCGCAGAGAAGTCAAAAGGTAGCCCAAACAACGTGGCCGGACTGCTGAAACGAGTCGAACTTTTAGAGAAACTGATGGGGGTGTAAACCCCCTATTTTTATAGGAGGAATGTGCATGGCCAGAGTATTGGTTCAGATTAATCCGAATAAAAAAGTCTGGATGTACACGGCAGACGACGTCGACGCCAAAGCCACAGGACAAGGAGAAAAGGGCGATCCGGGGCCAGCGGGTCCGCAAGGTGTGCAAGGCCCGGCAGGACCTCAGGGCGAGACCGGGCCTCAAGGGCCTAAGGGTGACACCGGCCTACAGGGTCCTCAGGGCGAGTCCGGACCACAAGGTGTTCAAGGTCCAAAAGGTGACACCGGAGATACCGGCCCACAGGGCATACAGGGCATACAGGGTGTCAAGGGCGACACAGGACCGCAGGGGCCTTCCGGCGCAATCAACTACGCCACCGGCGTCCTGTCCGCAGACGTAAGCATGTCTTCCGCCAACAATTGGTACGACTCGGTGTCCCTATCCCTTGGGGCTGGAACTTGGCTGATTACAGGGCAACTGACAGCGCTCAGAAGTACCACCACAGCCCGCCACCACGGCGCTAGAATTACAGACGGAACCACGCACTACTCCAGCGGCGAGGTCTATCAGGCCTCGGTGTCAAACGCCACGGTCTGTATCCCGGTGACCGCTGTGATCACCCTGACGAGCACAACGACTATTAAACTGCAAGGCATAGCCAGCCAAGCGGGCACCATCAAAGCGGCAACCAGCACCAACAGCGCCGGAAACAACGCCACCCAACTGCACGCGATCCGATTGCAGGCATAAACCTTAACCTTTCATATACTTAGACCAGAGGTGATGATATGGCAGTTAAAACTGGCGATATAACACTAAACGCCGAAGACCAGAAGAAAGTCAAAGCCGCGGGCGACGCTTGGACGGCAGCCAACGCTTCCGGAGACAAAGCGGGCATGCAGGCGGCACGGGACGCTGCGGAAGCCATCCGCAATGCCGCGGGGTACAGCACCAACGCCGACGGCACAGGGTTCAACGCAATACAAAGAACCGCGCAACAGGCCAGTGTCCCGGACAACGCGGCGCTGATCAACAGCTCCTTCGACGCCCAGATGGCGGCGCAAGCGGCGGCCATCAAGGCCGCGAGGGACCAGGTCAACTCAGACTACAACCAGCAGATCAAAGACGCTCCGGCGCAGTTTCAGCCTCTCAGAGACCAAGCTGACGTTGGCGCGGCACGCAACATGCAAAGGGCCAACGAGACCGCCGCGGCCAAGGGTACCTCTTTTTCCGGCGGGGTCGCCTCAGATCAGGGCGCGATCGTCGCCAACGCAGACACACAGAAGACCGCGCTCAATCAGCAGGAGATCAACCTGGTCAACAACTTGAAGAAAGCCATCGCCGACAACAACCGAGCCGCCAGCTTCAAGGAGCTCGAAATGAATGCAACCGTTACGGCTCAAAGAAACTCAGCCCTCGTTGACGACTCCAGATGGGCTTACGGGGCCAACTACCAGCAGTCCCGAGACTCTGTGCAGGACAACCAGTGGCAACAGTCCTTTGACACCTCTACCCAGCAGTGGAACCAGCAGTTTGAATTCAACAAAGAACGTGCCGCGGTATCTGACCAGCAGTGGCAGACAACTTTCGATTATCAGAAAGACCGAGACAAAGTCGCAGATGGACAGTGGCTCAAGTCATTTCAGGCGGATCAGGCTAACGCCGCCGCAAGTCGTGCGATCTCGTGGGGCAATCTCGCTCTAGACCGAGAAAAATTTGCCTGGTCAAAAGATCCAGCTAATCCAAACAACGTTACCCAGGCAGTGGAGGGCGAATCCAAGGTGTTCAAGGACATGTTCAGCCGGGCATGGGACATGATCGGTACGACCAAGAAAACGGTAGATCCAGATAGTGGTCAGATCATCGACATTCCAAGATATTCACAAAAAGACGTCGGCACCATGATCCGTCAATCTGCGCTTTCGGATGAGGAAGCGTTCCGGCTCATGAAGATGCTGAGTATTCCAATCGACTAGCCCGATCCTAAAGACAAGGAGGCCAGCCTGTGTTAATCAGAGACGACGACAAGAGCAAGAAAAAGCAGACGGAGTATGAGCGCTTTGTCCAATCTAGAAAGACTGACGAGTTCGAGCGCTTCAAGTCAACCCGATACAATGAGCCCAAGGGGACAACCGTCGAGAGCATCGCACCACAGATCGAAAACCCTCTCCAGCCAAAGCGCCAGGGCTTTGTCACTGCGCCAAGAATTACGCCTGCCACCATTCAAGACCGGATGGAGAAGGAGCAGGAAGAGCATAATATGCGCCTCAGGGAGATCGAGGCCCAGCAGAAGACGATGACCTCGTCTAATCCTCTTGCCTATAAGGATCTCGCTGAACAGAAGCAGACCCTGCTGAAGCAGGCTCCAACGCCGGACACCGTGAAGAAGAAGCTTCTCGTGGAGCAGGCCAGAACCAGCATCGCGGCTAACCCTGCCGACGAGGACTCTTGGCTCACACTGGCGGCCAATACCTTGGATCCTCAGAGCCTAAAGCAGTACCAGATTGATACAGCCTTCAAGAAAGCGACTCAAGATGCTCTCTATGGCGACATCCAGCACGAGCAGGCGGTAAACAGGGCAAGAGTTGAGATAGACGAGCGATTTCCTGTGGACGGCAAGCTAAAGGTCATCGCCCAAAGTCTCTCCGACTGGTGGCTCGGCACTAAGGCAACCGGTAACACACTAGCAGGTCTTGCCGGGCAGGACGGGTATAATGCGCGTCGGATCGAAACTGGACGATCCGCAGATTTTGTCGCTGGACGCCAAACCGCACAAGATCAACTCAATCGTGGTGCAGAGCAATTTGAGCAGGCTGGCATCAATCGCGAAGCCGTCGTAGGTGAAGATGCGATCAAGGGTTTCCTTTACGACTTCACTTCCTTCGTCCCGGATATGCTGACTACTATCGTTCTGGCCATGGCAACGGGTGCTACTGGCACCGTCGCGCAGATGGGTGCGAAAGAGATCGGAAAGAAACTCCTGACTAAAGAAACCCGCAAACTCGCAATGGTCGAACTTGCAAAGCGCGCGGTCATCAGTCCAGAGACCCTGCCGCTGGGCGCGAAGATTTTCTCACAGAAGTACCAGAGTAACCTCGCTGAAGGTATGGATGACAGCAAGGCTTTCTTCGTAGCGTTCGTCAACGCCTATGGCCAGAGCGTCCTCGAGAGTGGAGGTGTCAACAAAGCATTCAGGGAAGGCGGTATGAGCAAAGCCACAGAGTTCTTGAAGAGCACTTTCGGTGAGGGCTTTGAAGAAGTTAAACAGAACTGGTGGGAAGCAGCAGTCGACCGCATCATCGCTGGTAAGGATATCCCACTATACTCAGATGGCGGAAATGGCATTTTCGACCCGACTCGTGATCTCTACTCCTTCGGCCTCGGATTGGCGGGTGGTGCCGCCGGTGGTGCGATTGCCGCACCGGGCATGATTGCCGACTACGCCAGAGAAAAGACCGCGCCTCAGGTATCCTACGATCTTGAAGGTTATACCAAGCAAGTTGCCGAGTACGAGAAGCGAAAAGGTGCATCGGATGAAGGCCAAAAAGCGAAAGACACGAAGTATCGTGGGGAGACATACGCCCAAACAGAACTTGTCGAAGCTGCTGACCAGATCATGGACAAGATGATCAACTACCAAAAGGAGATCCTCCAGTCCGAGTCCAATGAGGTCGAGTCCATGCAGGAATGGGAAGCCTTCCAGGACGAGATCGAGAACACCACACCGGAAGCTATTAGAGAGAGCATCCTAAGAGGCTATGCTTCCCTGGACATTCTCGACATGGCCAAGGAACAGGCTTATAAGAACCGAATGCCGAACCTTCCGGAACTCGCAAGGGTGGAAACAATAGAGCCAAAGAAGCCTGAGTTCATGCCGATCATCGACACGTCAAAGATGAACAAGACCGTACTGAAGAAAATGGAGTCGGATCTCGCCCTGGCCGTCGAGGACGGCACAGATCAGCAAATCGTTGACATGGCCATGGACGGCGTACGCCGCAAGGACATCGCCAAAGAGTTAGGCGTAGAACCGCGCATGGTCCGCTCCGTCATGGCGCTGAAGGGCATCCCAGACACAGGCAGTGCGGCTTTTAATCAGTGGAAAGCCCTGAAGACCTTCTCTGAGGCAAGAGCCGCCGAACAGGGAAAATCTAGGCAAGCATTACCGGTCAGACTGATAGACGATGCCGAAGTTGCCACACGTATCGCCAACGTCAAAGCGCTTACTGGTGCAGAAATTGTCTCCTCCGAAGAACTCAGCATGCCTGCAATGATCGGTTTCAAGAACGCCCAGGTCCTCGGCAAGCGTCTCGGGGCCGATGTCGTCTTCTATCGCGGCGGACGAGCCAACACGAGAGGGATGTTTTCCGCCCGGGAGTCTAACACGATCTTCATCAACTCCGACGAGACAAACGACGGGAAGGTCGTTCTGGACGTCCTTGGCCATGAGTTCCTGCATCACGTCAACACCAAACACAACGACCTTTACAAGAAACTTCGCGCTGTGGTCGGGGACAGTATGACGACAGAGAAGATCAAGAACCAACTCGCCAAATACGCCCAGGACACGGAGTACCAAGAGCGGCTCGCAAACGACCGGGAACTTCTGATCGAGGAGATGCTGGCCGAGGAGGCCGGTTCCCTTTTTACTGACCGGCAGTTCTGGCAGAACCTCTACGAACGTGACGCCACAACGGCGCAGAAACTCGTCCGCGTCATTAGAGATTTGATCAATAAGGTTCTTAAGGGAGACAAGAAAGAGTCTGGTAACCTCGGAGTCATGACTGAGATGCAGATTAAGGAGTTCCAAAAGCAGTTTGAGGATGTCGTTACCGAGATCATGGGGAGAGACTCTGTTCAGAATGCATTTGGACTTAGAGAAGCTGCTTCAGTTGATATTGAGTCTGGTTCTGCCGCCCCGATCTACAGTGTACGTACTTGGACACCTGAAGCCAAAGAAGCCGCAGTTAAAGGCATCTCAAAGAAATTAAACATCTCGAGGGAAAAAGTACTTGAATGGCTGGAGAGCGTCGACAATGCTATGGCCATCGTCATCAACAATATTGAACGGCTGGATTATGATCCAAATCCGAATTATACCGCGCTCAAGGACAATCAGGATTACGGCAAGAGCCTTGACTTTTCGACATTGTGCAAGAAGAGATTGATCCTGCAAGGGACAATCGAAGCAATCCAGAAGAATAAGGGATCCGCCCTGTCAGTTACGGATTATTTTGCCGTAAGAAAAGCATTGCTCGAAGCAGGAAAAGAAGTCTCCTGCGGCATCTGCTATGTTGACACCCGAAGATCCAGACAAGGACAGTATGCCAACGAATTTATCGAGAAGTACCCAGATCTTGATCCGGAACTATTCCTCAGCCAGGAAGGCTTCGACCGACTATACGAAGAGCATCCGGACGTCTATAAAGAGTTCAAAACCAAACTCGGGGCATCTGCCAAGATCAAGATGCAGGAGAGCCGCACAGAGTACAGTGGGGAGATCCTGAAGTCTTTCAAAAATAAAAGGGTCGTCGAGAGGTTTAATGCTGATGGCGGACTCAGATGGCAGTCGTGGTCTGACTTTGAGGTTCCACATCTTCTAGACGCGATGCAGGCCATCGCTGACATGTCTTCTGTTGGGCTTAAAGGCTTCGCATATACTAAGATGGAAAACTTCGTAAGAGCCATGGGTAACACAGGAATGATGATCAACACCTCCCTGATGCCGCTGGGTGAAACAGGAATGAAAAACGGCAAGCCTGTCTTTGATGGCATCGAGGGTATGGCTTACGAGACTGCAGTCGAACTTCGTCGACTTTTCAGTAATACGGTTGGCACCACGGTGGTGGGAATCAACGACGATCACATCCGCGCGCTTATGGCGATGGACACCATAGACAACATCATTCCGTACCATATTTCAGGACTCAGCAGAGAGAACCGCGCTACGCAAGGGCAGGGCTTTGAGAGATGGCAGGATTACACAACCACCCAGAATGAGTCTGTCATCGACTGGGAGAAGAACCAGGCCGCTGGCGGTCAGAACCATAAAGACCGCAAGAAGCAAAAGCCGAGAAAGCCTGACATCACTGAGTGGTGGGACATTAACAGGACGCCTCAGGAAAATCAGAAAGCCTACCTCGAGCTATGTAAGTCGTGGGGCCTTGAGCCAAAGTTCAAGCAGTTCTCTAACGAACACAACTACTGGAAGGTACTGACGGAGTTCAAAATGGTCAACAACGAAGGCCGGAATATTAGTCAGGAAGTCGTGAAACCCTTTTTCAACGATAAGGCGATCGCCCAGATCTTCAGTGAGTATAAAGGCGGACACAGATCTCTGCCAGTTGATGAGAAGGTTGTAAAGAGGTTTTCATATTTCAAAAGCAACACAAAGGTAGCAGAGTTAGTGTCTAACCTCAAAGTCTCTGAAGTGGAAGCCCATATGGGGGCGGCGGCACTAAACGACTTCGAGGCGAAGTTCAGCACGCTGAAGACTAAGACGATTGCTCGGGATTACACCAAGAAGTTCCTCGCAGACGGAAAGGTCGATCTTGTCGGTAAGACAGTCAAGAATACCAACGAGCTTGCTGTCATGGCACAGGTGCTTAGAGATCCGCGGTTTGAGACTATGAGGATCTTCTTTGTTGATGACACGGGAAAAATTGTCTCCCACACAGGGGTATCCTCAAGGATGCCGGGATCTTCAGCGATATTCGCCGGAAAAGATGATAAACAAAAGAATAATTGGATCAACACACAAATTAACTTCGCCAAGAGTATGGACGCTACAGGTTTCTATCTCATGCATAACCACCCATCTGGCGTTCCTAATCCTTCTGGTCCTGACTTTGACGCGACCCGTCGCTATGAGATTATGCTGAAGGACATTGTTGAGTTTAAGGGTCACATCATCATCAACAGCAACCAGTATGCTGTGATACCGAACGGTATGAATAAGGATAATGACTTCTACATCAATGACCTTTACAACGGTGAGGATAAGCTGTTGAAGCCAGACAAACCACATGCTCTCCTAGGTCATAAGGTTGGAAGTTCAACCGATATGGTCGCTCTAGGGCAAATGCTTAAATCTTCAGAAGGTTACTCGACAATCTTCTATATGTCACCGAGGCTCACAGTACGCGGAATTCAAGAAATACCGTCAGAGATGGCGCTTGAACCGAAGAAACTAATGGCGCATCTGAAGAAAAACGCTATTGAGTTCGGAGGCCATAGACCTGTTCTCGTCGCAGAAAATGATCACGTTTTCGAGTCTGCCAGACATCTGATCGATGACCATTACCTTTTTGAGGTAGTTGACGTTAAAGGTGAGAGAACCGCCCATGGGACGACAAACGTGCCGAGGCCGAACGTCTGGCAGGGAAGAAAAGAAGGCGTTGGTGAGAGTGCGTGGGAGAATCGGGAGAAATTCAGCGTTGCCAGAAAGGAAGACATTGAACAGGCCTTCAAGGATTCCAAGGTTCGTAACGATGATGGGTCTTTGAAGCAGGTATACCATGGGACTGGGGCAGAATTTACTGTGTTTGACGCCTCAAAAGGTGGCAAATATACCGGTTCTAGATCCGCAAAGCTAGGTTTTTTCTTTACGGATAACCCACGGATTGCTGACACATACAGGTCTGGGAATTATGACTTGAAGCCGCTGGAAGCATTTCTCGCTGCTTCGAGCGACGAAGACCTGGAATACTTCGCAGAGGCGATCGGCCACGCCAATCACAATTTGGACGGAAGTCTCGACCGGGAAGAGACCATCGGCAGCATCATGTGGGAAGCCAATGAGGTGGATAAAGTTGAAGGCATAGACGGTCTTAAAGACATTGTCCGTAGTGTCAATAGCATCGGCAGCAGTCTTTACAGCCACAACCAAGAAGGATGGAAGACCGTCGAGGCGTCAATGCGCAAAGGGTATGGTAAGAGGATGGATCTTTACCTCAACATCACAAATCCGTATGTTGTGGAGAATTCTGAATTCTTCCAAGATGACTTCTACTCTTGGAATATCGCAAAAGCCAAAGAACTGGGGCACGACGGCGTCATATTCAAAGAAGTATCCGACGCAATCACCTCATTTGATGAAAAGGATCCGCCTGTCGGAGACGTCTATGTCACCTTCAGTTCGAGCCAGATTAAGCAAGAAATCGGCGACAACCCGGTCGATACCGAAAATCCAGACATACGATTCAGCATCCCAACCATCAATATTGAGATGGACGAAAAGAAGAGGCCAAGAGATCTGAAAGGGGATCTTGCAAACCTCTATCGTCGAGTTGTCGATACGAACCATCCATTAAACAAGGTGGCTGATGCAGTAAGAATAAAGGCGGCCAACTCAAAGCTCGTCTCAGGAACCATCGAAAGGATTCTAACACATGCTTTAGTTGATACAAAAGGCAGGGAATTGGGTCAATCATGGCAGACTATTACCGAACCTTTTGCGACCAACAAGGACTTCTGGCAGTATATGGCTCAACGACACAACATCGACCGGGCAAGAGAGGGTAAGCCCGTAGATCCGGGAATGACGCCTGATGACTCTAAAAATTATGTAGCAAACTTAGAATATCAGCATCCTGAATATCGTGCATGGGGCGACAGCGTCACGCGGTGGATCGACCAGTTTATGAAGGCGTGGGCCGTGGACACTGGTATCATCGATGCGCATACCTACGATGAGTGGCGCACCATGTACCCATCCTACTTCCCGACTTATCGAGAGTTCTCCGATCTCGAGGGCGGAAGCCAGCATGGCCCCGGCAGACGATTCGTGGATCTGCCAAGCCCAGTTAAGAAGGCAACTGGATCGGATCGCGATCTTACAAATCCGGTTGGCAACGTCATGATGATGGTCAACAAGGTCGTAAGAACCGCCCGATACAACGAGGTGGGGCAGACCTTACTTGAAACGGTTAGATCAAATCCGGAAGCTGCAGCAAGGTTCGCCGAGGAAATCCCGGCCAATATAGGAATGTTCCAGAGTAAAAAGCTCGATAATGTCATCGCGGTCTGGGAAGGGGGCAGTCCTCAGTACCTCCAGATAAATGACGAGATGCTTTTGGAATCGCTGAATGGCTTGCCGCGGATTATCAATAACGCTCCGGTTATGAGAAAAGTGACAAGTGTTTTTAAAGGCTTGATCACCCAGTATAATCCACTTTTCGCACTTAGAAACATCTTCCGTGACATTCCGACGGCTTATGTTTATGGTTCTCAGGATAATCCGCTATTCTTCCTGACAAATCTCGCAAAAGCCGGTTATGAGGTCGCCACTGATTCAGGTGGCGCGGCACTCTATAAGAACCTAGGTGGTGCGGGTTCTGGTCAGTTTTCAGCAGATGAGGCGACGCAGTACGCAAAGCTCCTTCAACCTAGCGCAGCATCGAAATTTAAAGTCCCACTCAAGATGATTGAGTGGATCAACAATATCACAGAACAGGCACCGAGGATCTCTGAGTTCAACTATATTCTTGAACAGACTGGAAGCGTTGAGAAAGCCTTGTACGCGGCGCAGAACGTCACTGTGAACTTTGCCCGGGGTGGTGATCTCACGAAGCAGGCAGAGCCGTTTGTGCCTTACTTGAATGCTTCAGTTCAGGGTCTAGACCGGTTCTTCCAGGCATTCAATTATAAGAAGGATCCGAAAGGCGCTCTTAAGCGCATGGCAAAAGCCGGGATAGCCATTACAGTGCCACAGATCGCTTCCTACCTCGTCAGTATGAATGATGATGAGGAAAGGTATCAGATGCTTGATCAGAGAACTAAGGACGCCTACTACGTCTTCCCGAAAGGTGATGGGACGTTTTGGAAGATCCCAAAATCTCGAGAACTTGGAGTACTGTGGGGATCACTCTTTGAAAGGGCTCTGGCAGGTTCCTACAAAGGTTTTGCTGGCACTATTGCCACAAGTTTCACCCCAGTAGATCCATTCACCAGCAATATCTTCGCGCCTATTTTTTGGAACTTGCCGGTTAATAAGGACTTTGCTGGACGCGCAATAGTCTCTCAAGGCTTACAAAAATACTCTGGAAAAAATCAGTATGATGACAACACTTCTGAGATCGCAAAAGCAATTGGTCGTCTGACAAACCTCTCGCCTAAGCAGATGGATTACATTATCTGGTCATATACCGGAATAATTGGCCAGATACTGCTCCCTGCAACAACAAAGCGTGCCGGAGTGGGAAATGCGGTTGAAAGAGCTACAGTAGGTGCGTTTACAGCAGATCCTGCCTTTTCGTCTCAAGCCATGACAGACTTCTATGACAAGTTGAACGAAATGGAACGAGTCAAGAATGACAAGAATGTTGAGAATGGCATCGAGTCTAGTGTCGTAACACAGGAGGAGCGGAGGTACAATACCATGAACAAGATCTCCTCTAATCTGTCCAAAACCACAAAGTACATCAATGCCAATCTCAAAGCAAATGATCCAAAGATCCAGAAGATCCGCACTGCAATGAACAATCATCTGAAGAAAGTAGTAAAAGCTACGACGCTACAAGAACTTGTAAAAATCAACGCAGAAATGTCGGCAGAGCTCTTCAAATTAGGGGTGCGATAGCATCGCATCCCTCCTCCCGAGGAGGTGATAAAATGGAGTCAAGTAAACCGATTGGAGGTCGGCTGATGGATCCTTGTAAACAAGAAAAGTCCCTAGAACGCCTTGATGACAGGGTTACGGAACTTGAAAGGCAATATACAAAATTATCGAATTCGGATTCTGAGACAAGGGTCTATCTGAAGCTCCTTATTAATTCCAATGAAGAGATAAAACTTAGCATCAAAGAAATGCAGGCTGAGATCAAGGATCGAGTTTCTAGTGATGAAATGCTTGCTGCTATCGAGCGAATACAAACATCACTTAAAGACAGCGGGCTTGCAGATAAGATCATCCCGCATTTTGTGACAGTAATGAAGTGGGGCCTGCTCTTTGCAGCAGCCTTGGCTGGAATTAAGCTGACGTTATAAGGAGGACATATGGAGATAATTAAAAATAATCTGAAATGGACGAAGCCGCTGTCACCATACCGTCTTAATGAAATTGATGGTCTGGCTCTTCACCACATGGATCACCCGACGTGGGGTCTGGAAGAAGCTCATGCAGAGCATCTAAAGAGAGGCTGGTCAGGATTCGGCTATGGCTGGCTTGTTATGAAGGACGGATGGGTAATTGAAGGCAGAGGCTTTAACTTTGGGGCACACACCGCTGATCATAACGGCCATTTGCTAAGTGTTGTATTCCAAGGTGATTATGATGGCAAGGACAAAGAAATGCCTGATGTGCAGTTTAACGCAGGTATAGAACTTGTCAAATGGTTGAAGTATAAAGTCCCGACGATCAAAGTTGTAGATGGTCACCGACATTGGCGACCAACAGCATGCCCGGGCATTTACTTCCCACTTCAAGAAATGAAATCACTCAAATTAAGAGGTGAGAAAATGGCGATAAGTGAAGCAAAACAAAAGGCACTGGCTGATCTCCAGTACCTTCAAAAGACAGGGCGAATTAATAGCCCCGACTATTGGCACAACAATATCGTAGCAAACACAACGCCAAATCTTGAGTATTTAATTGTTGGCTACGCGAAGGAGGTAAGGAAAAATGAATCAGGAAATGCTTGATATGGTCGTAACAAGTATTGTTGTTCCAGTGCTTGTAGCCCTAGTTCCTTTCTTAGTCTCGATGATTAAGGCTGGGACAGACTACATTCGACAGCGTAATAAGGATAAGCGTCTAGAAAAGTATATTAATATTGCTGAAGATGCAGTTCAGACAGCGGTAATAGCAGTTTATCAAACTTATGTATCACGGCTGAAGGGTACAGATGGATGGAGCCCTGAAGTTCAGAAGAAAGCGTTTGAAGAGGCAAGACGCAAAGCGATCGCGATTATGGGCAAAGCCGTGCGTGATGGGGTTTTTGAAGTTTATGATGATTTCGATGCATGGCTTGATAATAAAATCGAAGTAAATGTTTATAATAATTTGTAATCTTTCATAATATTCATGATCACTCAAACCCTAGATTCAAAATCATGGGTTTGTTCTTATTAATCCTATATTTTAGCAGTAAATTATGAATCAAATCAATAATTGACAATTTATAAAGGTTGAGGTACTGTTCGCGTTTGTTTATAATATAATTAATGTTTCAATAGTAACTAAAGATAGTAAGATTTTCAAAGCGGAAATTATGGAGGATCATGGGTATGCAATTGATTGTAGATTTTAATGAGTTAGATTTTGAATCAATTCAAGAAGACCCATATTGGAGTCTAGGAGATGAAAAAGAACTCAAAGTTCATAGAATTCATGCATATCCGGCCAAATTTCCTTCTTTCATAACTACTAAGGCAATTGAATATGCAAAGTCACATAATTTAAGTATTAATAAAATTGCAGATGTTTTTTGTGGGTGTGGGACAGTAGCTTTTGAATCAAAGAGAAAGGGTATTGACTTCTGGGGATGTGATATAAATCCAGTAGCGACTATGATCGCCAAGACGAAGAGCAATACGTATAAAATCGACAAATTAGACATGTATTTTAACAATATAATAAGCAAGTTTGAGAAATTCTCTGATGATCATTACTCTTATGAAAATTTAAATGATCGATTAATGTATTGGTATGATCAAAAAAATATTAATGAATTAATTAAACTGAAATATTCGATTCTCAACGAAGTGCCATCTGAAAGTAAGTACCAATTATTTTTTAAGTGTGCATTCTCTAATATCTTAAAACCGACATCAAGATGGTTGACAAAATCAATAAAACCACAACTTGATCCAAATAAAAATCCAGCAGATGTTATAAAATCGTTTCGCGTTCAATATGAATTTATGAGAAGCGCCATTATTGAAAGCAATTTAATAAATGAAAGTACCACAGTGATAGATAATGTTAATTTTTTAGATGAATCATTAACACCTCCTCGGGTAGACATGATTGTTACGAGTCCGCCATATGTTACATCTTATGAGTATGCGGACCTGCATCAATTATCAACTTTGTGGCTTGACTATATTAAAGATTACAGAGAACTTCGAAGCGGTACGATTGGCAGTTTATATCATGAATATAACTTTGAAAGTGAACTGAATAATCTAAATAAGGTTGGAAAAGAGATTGTTTTTGAATTATATAAATATGATAAATCAAAAGCAAAATCAGTCGCTAAATATTTTCTAGATATGCAAAAGGTTGCAGAGAAATGTTATAACGTATTGTCAGATACAGGGTTTGCATTGTTTGTAATTGGCAATACTGAATACAAAGGTGTAAGAATTAGAAATGCAGAGCACTTAGTTGCATCTTTGAATGCAACCGGCTTTAACAATACTTATGTAGCTAAGAGAAAAATAACCGGAAAAATTCTGACCCCATATCGAGATGAAAAGGGCAAATTTACCAACAATAAATCAAGTAGAAAAGTTTATAACGAAGAATTTATTGTTATTGGGAGGAAATAATGTGAATATTTCTTCAATTGGTAAAAAAATAGATGATATTGAAGTCAAGATAAGTTATAGAATAATTGAACTGTTTTCAGCGGGTTTGTATTCAAGTCCTAATAAAGCATTTGAAGAGTTGATATGCAATTCATACGATGCGTATGCTTCTGAAGTTGAAGTCTATGTCTCGTCGGATCTTTCTGCAACAGATGCATACATTTGGGTTCTTGATAATGGAGAAGGATTAGATGAATCAGAACTAAAGGATCTTTGGCGAATTGGAGAATCATCTAAAAGAAAAAATCCTTCAAAAGACATAGCTAGACTCCAGATTGGCCAATTCGGTATAGGAAAACTAGCGACTTATATATTAGCTAGAAAGCTGACGTATTTAACTAAAAAAAACAATCGATACTTAATAGCTGTAATGGATTATGATGTAATTTCAAATGATAATGACGCAATTTTTATTGATGAGATAGAAGTTACAGAAGCTGAAGCTATTTCATTATTGAATCCTTATCTAAAAAGCATAAATAAAATTAGAATGTTTGGCAAAGATTCTGTGAAATCATGGACGATATCTATTTTGACTGATCTGAAGCCAAAAGCATCTGAGATAACAGAAGGTCGATTAAAGTGGATTTTAAGAACCGCTTTGCCACTTAATCCAAATTTCAAATTGCATTTTAATGGCGTTTTAATTGAGTCTTCAAAAATAAACATTCCAATATTGAAAACTTGGACTATCGGACTTGAAGACCAAACTGCTGAATCACTAGATTGGGCAGAGAGTCGCGAGGAAAATGGGGAGCATTATGTTGATTTTTCGAATTTGAAAGGTGTTAATGGACAGTTTGAATTATATTCTGATTCTTTACTTGAAGGAAAATCTGCAGATTTAGGAAGAAGTAATGGTATCTTCTTGAACATTAGAGGTAGATTAATTAACATTGACGATCCATTACTTGGTATGGAAGCATTTTCACACGGTGCGTTTAATAGAACAAGGATAGTTATTAATGCAGATGAATTAGATAACAATTTAACTTCTACTCGAGAAGCAGTTAAAGAATCACGACCATTTTCCCAATTAAAAGAGTATATAAAGAAGAAGTTTAATAATGAAGTAAAAAAGTATTATTTTGACAAAGAGCAGACGGATTATCAAAAAGCTACAGTAGCTTATAGAATGGCTCAAACTTCGTATACAACGTCAAAAAGACCGATATATAGCTTTATAAACAAATTTTATTCTGATGAGATATGTAATCCATTTCTAATTGAGAAACCTAAAGAAAATGATAAAGATCAACTAGTGAATGCATATAATATTGACGTTGAGACTGGGGATCAAGTAATAGAAAAAATCATATATGAACCTATGATGCCTGGATCACCGATTGCCAAGTTGGATTTAGTAAGAAGGCTTTTGAAAATTAACGTGATGCATCCTTATGTAGCAAATTATTCAGGCGCATATAAAACTCTATTTCCACTTGAAGGCATTGCTATTGCAGAGGTTTTGACAGAAGCGCACATGTACGAGCTGGGAATTGATGAAAATATCGTGAATAATGTAATGAAAAAAAGGGATGCTACATTTAAAGAGTTAGCATTTTCGGATCGTGAAAGTACTCCAGCGGTAGCTATGTTATTAAAAGATTCTCTTTCAAATCCAACAGGCTTAGAAAATGCGGTTTATCGCGCACTTTTGGCACTTGGATTCGAGACTAGTCAGATCGGTGGTCCAAATAAACCAGATGGCAAAGCCGATGCGATATTAGGGTACGACGAATTCAGTAAATCAAGGAACTATTCACTAACATTTGACGCTAAAAGTACCAATAAGAAAGTTATTGCTGCAGGTACATCTCATTTATCTGCGTTAAAGAGACATCAGTCAACATATGAAGCTGATTATTGTATTGAAGTAGCAATTGGTTATCAAGGAGAAACGGACCCGAACAGCGCGATTTCTGTAGAAGCAATAATGCAAAAGGTTACTGTAATTAAAGCAAGTGATTTGGTAAGATTAATGTTTTTAGCAACACCTAAACAAATTGGATTGGATAAATTGAGAGATTTATTTGAGACATGTTATGCACCATACCAAGTCAAAGAATGGATAGATAATATTCAGAATATCGAAACAGAAGTCCCGCCTTATTTTGATATTGTTGACGTTATCTATGAATTGCAAAAATTTGATTCAGAGCCACCAACTGTTTCAGTTGTCAGGACAGAATTAAATAGAAAATTGTCCAAGAAATTTAGTAGTAGCGAGGTAAAAGAACAGATTAAAATATTACAGGCATTAGTTCCTGGGTGCGTCTCGCTGGAAAATGAATTTGTCGGAACGCAAGTTAAACCCGAAACGATAAAGAGTAGAATTACCAGCTTGTTAAGCAATATTCCATATGAGTGGACAGAATTATACAATGAGATTTTCGAAGAAGAAAAGACAAGTTAGAAAAAATGATAAATATGAATTTTATTTATATGAAGTGTAGTGTAATGGTTCAATTTATATAATAAACAAATGCCACGGTAATAACGTGGCATTTGTTGTCAAACTTTATAGAACTAATGTTTTTCAAACCGTTGCTTACTGTAACCCTATATTTAATGATATAGTTGAGCTATGGGTTTGTTTTTGGTTGTCGCTGAGCAGAAATTGATTCTTTTTTGGGGATTAAATATCAACATTGAGGAGTTGACGTGAAGAAACAGTTACTACCTCAATATTTTAACGCAAAGCAAATAAAGCATGACAATTTCTAATTCTGAAATAATTGCTGATGCAGTTGGTTCAAGATTTAAGAGGTAGCTAATACTAATAAATGGCTAAGATGTATAGATGGGAGTTGTAATATGAAGGAATTTAAGTTGGGTGAATTGTTCTGTGGACCAGGTGGGATTGCTTATGGTGCTAAAAAAGCATCTATTGAAATAGAAGATTTCAAAATAATTCATGAATGGGCAAATGACTATGATGCTGATACTTGCGAAACATATCGACACAATATTTGTCCCGAAAGCCCTGAGAGCGTTATTTGTGGAGATGTTCGGAAACTCGATATTGATCAATTAAGCCCAATTGATGCATTGGCTTTTGGCTTTCCGTGTAATGACTTTTCACAAGTAGGAGAGCAGAAAGGTTTCAATGGAACATTTGGACCACTATACACTTACGGTGTAAAAGTGTTAAATAAGTTCCAGCCATCATGGTTTTTTGCAGAGAATGTTGGTGGCTTAAAAAGTGCAAATGATGGTGGAGCATTAAAGCAAATACTTAATGATTTGAAAGATGCCGGATACAACATTTACCCTCACCTTTACAAATTCGAAGAATATGGAGTACCGCAGGCAAGACATCGAATTATTATTATTGGAATTAGAAAAGATCTGCCATTCGTGTTTGCACCGCCAAGTCCTTTGGAATATAAAGACATTAATAACTCAGCTAAAAACGCAATTGAAAATCCACCAATACCTGATAACGCATTTAATAACGAGTTGACAAGGCAGTCGGTTCAGGTAGTTGAAAGATTGAAGCATATTAAGCCAGGTGAGAACGCATTTAATGCCAATTTACCTGAGCATTTACAACTCAACGTAAAAGGTGCTAGAATTAGTCAGATATACAAAAGATTACATCCGGATAAACCAGCATACACCGTAACAGGATCAGGCGGTGGAGGAACGCATATTTATCATTATTCAGAACACAGAGCCTTAACAAATAGAGAACGAGCAAGACTTCAGACATTTCCAGATGACTATTTGTTTAAAGGAACTAAGGAGAGTGTACGAAAACAGATCGGAATGGCAGTGCCACCACGAGGAGCTCAAATTATTTTGGAAGCTGTGTTGAAAACCTTTGCCGGAATTCCTTATAAAAGTGTTGAGTGTAATGTAAAAGCATAACTACTTTAAAGAGGGTGTAGATGTGATAAACCATTGGTGGGTGTCAAGACCCAAACGGAAACTGAATTCCATACCAGAAGTACTCGCAACGATTGCTGAGACTTCTTATGATGTGGAATGGTATGGACAACTTGGCACTCAATTATCACTCGAAGATGCCCTTGAAAAAGCGGGTTTAAAAAGAACTGGAGAAAGAAGAGACCAACGTGGTGGAGGGGCTCGTACCTATATCGCCTGGCTTATAAGTTTGGGTTTGATTTTCGTTCAGGAGTCTACTGGTAAAATCAAGCTAACACTAGCAGGAGAAGCAATATTAGCAGGTGAGCCACCTGTTGAAATAATTAAGAATCAAGTCCTGAAATATCAATTCCCTTCTGCTTTCTCTGTAAGACAAAATGTTAATGTATCACCAAGATTTAAACTGCAGCCGTTTCGATTTTTATTGAAACTCTTAATGGACAAAGAAATTGGCTATCTTACAGAAGAAGAGATTGCAAAGATAGTAATTACTGAAGCAGAAAACGATAGCTCATTTAGTAAAATCGTGAATCGAATTATTGATTTTAGAAATTATGGTGACAATAGTCTAAGACATGATTTCTTTGAAGTGTATGCTCCTAAAACTGGCAAAGTGAATCCCCAAAAACCATTTGATCATTTACTGGCCACAGCAAATACAATTATTAATTGGATCGAATATACTCAGTTGGCTAAAAGAGATGATGAAAGTAAACTTAAAATTCTTGATGACAAATACGAGGAAGTTGAATCTATACTATCAGTTAAACCAAAATTGATTGATCGAGAAAGTGAACATGAGTATTTTCAAAGAAAATTTGGATTAGATCCCAATCATCAGCGAGATAACAGGAATTTAACTGATACAAAAACTATTACATCTAAGATTATCGCTGAACAAAGGATAAAGACTGCGTTCATATCTGAATCTTTAAGAACTCCAATATTTAAAATATCTACTTATGTTATTTCCAGAGTAGCTGAATTATCCGGATTTGATGAGAAAATTGTCGAGGAGACATTATTAAGACTCTATCCAAACGGTGCGGTTGGATCATTTATGACGGAATACTTTGAACTGGCATTTAAGGGTAGAGATAATGCAATTGAATTTGAAAAAGCTACTGTAGAGCTTTTCAAAAACATATTTGGATTCGAGACAAAGCATATAGGATCTGTCGGCCTCAATCCAGATGTTTATGTGCTCTCAAATGAAGGGAAATATATAGGCATTTTAGATAATAAAGCGTATCGAAGATATACAATATCAAATGATCATCGAAATAGGATGGTCCACAATTACATAGAGCAATACAAATCTGACGTGTACCCTCTTGCTTTCTTTTCATATATTTCAGGTGGGTTCGGATCCAATATTGATTCTCAAATAAAAAGCATATCTGATGAGACCCAGGTCAATGGTAGTGCAATGAGTGTGACAAACATGATAAGAATGGTTGAAAAACACGCTCAGAAACAGTACTCGCATTCAAGCATCAAAGACATCTTTTCGTTAAACAGGCAGGTTGTTTTGTCGGATTTATAGAAGGTGATTATATGGACAATCACTCAAAAGATGTGCGAAGCTACAACATGTCTAGAATCCGAAGCAAGGATACAAAACCAGAGGAATTTGTAAGAAAATACTTATTCAGCAAAGGATTTAGATATAGAAAAAATGACAACCGATTACCTGGATGTCCGGATATCGTTTTGCCGAAATACAAGATCGTTATATTTGTAAATGGATGTTTTTGGCATAAGCATAAAAACTGCCCTAGATTTAAATGGCCTAAGACAAATATTGAATACTGGACGATGAAAATTGAAAGAAATATTGAGCGGGATGCAGAAAACTACGATTCACTTGAACAGCTTGGATGGAGGATTCTGGTAATTTGGGAGTGCACAATCAAGAAAATGATAAAAGACGTGGAGTTCTGTAATGATGTGTTCTCATTAGCTATTGAATTCATTGAAAAGTCATCAGTGAATAGATATGAATTGTAAATAAAATGTAATTACCATTGACTTCCAATATTCTAATATATACAATTATAGTATAAAATGTGAAGGAGTGGTAAATTGAAATCGACTGGCATTGTACGCAGAATAGACGAATTAGGCCGTGTCGTTATTCCAAGTGAACTAAGATCCATATTCGAAATTAGGGAAAAAGATGCATTGGAAATTTTTACAGAAGGAAATACTATTATTCTTCGTAAGTATGAACCACATTGTGTTATATGTGGAAGCATGGATCATACAAAGAATTATCGAGGCAAATGGATCTGCTCGTCTTGTATTGAATTCGTTAAAAATGATTTTAATAGGCTCTAAGTCAATAGTTGGGGTGGGGATTCTTCGAATCCCTGCTCCTTTAACGTTTATAGGGTATTTAATAATGCGATACGTGGATGATACACAGAATTCATAAAGCCTCGTTTTATGAAAGATAATAGTAATAATTATAATAAGAAATGTAGCAATATCAACCTACAGAAACTGCGATAATTTTATAGCAGTTGAGTGGGAGTGACCCGCAGGGCGCCGAATGGCGCCCTGCTTTTTTATGCCCTGCGGGCATAAAAAACACCAGGCCGAAGGCCTGGTGGGGTCACTCACGAAGGATGCCGCTGAGCGGGGACTTGCTTGATTTGGGGTAGTTAAGGGATCAAAGATTAAATGAGATGTTGGTGAACAAACGTGTGAGCGAAAGCAGCATCCGAGGGATTGTAAGCCCTGCGAGAGAGTAAATTGGTCGAAATGATAGATGTGAGTTGTTCAAGAGAGACTTGAGCCATAATCCCGATGTATGTGAACCGTCCTCTCTGGCTCTATTTCAGAGATTAGGTGGCTCTGATACCGTGGAATACTCGTTCCGATGACTTAGAGCCACCAATCCGATCTCAAGAGCCATCGATTGGACAATGGGTGTTAGGATTGAATTGAAGATCGATTTTGCGAATTTCTTCTAAGTTACCTGGTACCGAATCCTGAGATTTGAACATGTCATTCTTTATTAAGCTTAAAAATGTCTAACTTTTATCAAAAACAACGTCATTAATTTTACTGAGTGTACTAGGTATGGTTCTCCAGGATTTTTTAGTGAAGTTCACGATTGAAATTGAGATTTTGTCCGCCCATAAAACTCAAATCCACTATTTGTCTCAGTATAGATGATTGGCCTATTCTTATCTTGTCCAAAAGTAGGTACGTCGTCTATGTAATCATTATAGGACCTCCATTTGAAAATCGCAGAATGACTATCCCTTAATAAGGCTGATTTTAAATTTTTCAAATTCCTCTTGAGTGATAACGCCCGAGTCTAAAAGGCTCTTATATTTAAGCAGCTCATCAGCGATACTTGGCGCAGGGGAGGGTGGGATTACAGAGGCAACCTGTGTTTTGACTGATTTCAATTTTGCCTCTTGCTCCTCATTATACTTATTAATCAGTTCGAAAATGGAAAGGCATTCCTGTGCATTCTTAAAAGCCGACTTATAAGTCAAAGAACTCTTTTTTGTTGCCGTTTCAATAAATTTGATAAATCTGGTTGATTCATGGATGTCGTTAACGGTAATTCGGATTAGAAGGGATGAACATAGCGACTTTGTTCTTCTCTTGGCTGTAACGCCACCTATAATGCCACCTACGGCACCAAATGTAAGGCCAACAATTGATCTCCCAAGTCCGCCTGAAGTGATGGTTTCTCCGTCTTCAATGAGCTCGTAGCTTACCAGTTCATTGTAATCGTAAATTCTCCGATTTAAAGTAAAGGGTAGCCGCCATTTATGCTGGTTGGTGTTTAACTGTAAATACAAACCCACTGATTTATTTGGTGTGAATTTCTCTGGCAATGGTGTCTTTTCTGAACTTGATGGGTTAAATTGTGCTATCTCATCACCGTCATCCTCACCGAAAGAGTCAACAAAATCATTTCGTTTGTCAAGGTAGCTTTCAATGTTTTGTTTAAACTCTGCGAATTTTGCATCGGCAACTTTTTTATATGTCGCAGCTGAGCCATAGGTTTCGCCGTATAGTTTGATAGTCAGATAGTCAGCTTCGCTATCATCGCTAAGAACACTGCCAATGAATTGAAATTCAAATGAAGAAAAAGTGCGGGGTGTACTGAAGTATACAGTTCCATCAGCCTCATCAGACCTAATGACTGTTCCAATCTTTCCAGCTGCAAAAACGATAGCTTTGAAGGCGCGTTCAAATTTTTCGTTTACAGTACAATCATAAAAAACTTCGTGTCTAATTACCCCCAACGGTATCACTCCTTATTGAAAAACTTCATTTGAAACAAATTTCAGCTTCTAGTGAATGTATAATAAAGAAGTCAGTCATGTATGATATCATCGTCTTCATCGTTATCATATAGACCATAAAGCATCAAACTTAATTCGTTTCTAATTCTATTTTTCTGTAAACAAGACCTAAAATCCTTCAAAATTTTATGATGCAATTCACGTGGCATCTCTAAGACATCCATTTCTATATAAATTATAGATTTATAAAACTGATATAAGTTCAAGCTGTTCTTTTCATACAAGCGAATTGTTTGTTTTGGAATTCAAAGCTAACTTGTTTATTTAGTGCATCGTGTTCTAGAATTTGCAGACCCTGGTTTCTAACATATCTACCCCAAACTATATAAGATATTTCGTCACCAGACAGTCGTGGCTCTTTTTTTGTATTCTAAATAGAATTTACGAAATCTTTAGCAGTATTCTTTTGTATTGTCGGTAAAAAGAACAAATATGAATTTGTTTTCGTTAAAAGGTCTAATTACAAGCTTTTCAGAATTGTTTAACACTAACATTCCGAGAAAGGTGTCTGGTATGGGATGTCCAGTATCAATCAGTTGAAGAGTGCTTTGTTTGTGTCAGGACAGAAACTATGCAAATGTAGATGTGCAATGAAGGATTTACTCCCAAAATTTATGCTATACTTTTATTGTTAGTAATTAGTCGAATAGTGTGTGATAAGTATGATGAAACGAGTTGCTTTATTTTTGAGTAAACTAAATAGCTATCATATGTAGGGAGGCATTAGGTTTGCAAAATGGCAAGTTAGATGGAATCGAAATCAATTTGTTTGATTATTTATCAGATAGGAAGTATCAGAATTTCAAACAAAATGAGTTAACACTTAGAAATGCCAGTAAATCATGCCTGCTAACATGCATTGATTGCGGAAGTTTACTTACATATAAGCATACTGAATTAAAAACTGCTCATTTTGCTCATAGAATCGGAACATTGAAAGATTGCGAATACAGTGAATACACTAAGAAACAAACAGAGAGAATGAGAGCTGCAAAAAAAATGCTGCATGAGTGCTTGACTGAAAAATTTCCCCTTGTGTCACCAGAGGTTGAGAAGAAAATAGATAACAAATTTAGATCTGACCTGATTTTCAATTTTCAGAATGGGGGTATTTTAGCAGTAGACTATGTGAATTCAATAGATGTGATAGGAATGGATCAGAAGAATACATATTATCGTGAAAATGGAATCAATAACATATGGATTCTTGATATATCAAATAAGCGGAAAATCTACAAGGATGAAGAAGATATGGATCTGGTTAAAAGACTGATCCTTAACGAGACAGTCAACAGTGTAGTTTTGTTACTTGATACTAAAACAAAAACTCTGACATTTATTACAATGGTACAAATAGATGATGCAGTGACAAGGCCATTTGAAATCACGTTGAAACTAAGTGATTTGGAACTTGCTCAAACTGGCAAGATCATGAACAAGTTCGAGGATCAACAACTTGAGTTTAAGATGTTAGAAGCAAAAATGTTAAATGACAAAAAAATCCAATTGAAAATAGAGACGTTTGGAATTAGCGATACTTCAGTTATTCAAGATGTGGATTTAGATGGATTTGATTTACAACAAGCTTTTGAAGAGCTTAAAACACTCGATGTAAGCTTTAAGAATGCACGCCAGATACTAAGATTTCTTATGCAGGATGATATAGAGCTCTCTGAGTCGATGTGTAAGGAAATGCTAACTTGTACTACAAGAACGTTAGGAAAAACTGGTGCTGGTGGATTAAGAGGTGTGCTTGTTGATCTCGAGGATGTGTTTAGAAAGTTGTTGAATAGCAAAGCTTCAAAACCTAAAGAATAGATATCATAAGTATTTTGATGAGACAATCTATAGGTGTTGGTTAACTATGAGGTGAGAAGTATTGGAGATAGCAGGGTTTGTATCTGTAATTGGTCTTGTTTTTACACTGGTAGGAGCGATAACTGGTGTGAAGGGATATTTGGATGAAAAAGAAAGCGTTTATTATAGTCGAGCATCCTTCTATTTTTTTAACTTGGAATATTACTCATCAATGATAATCCAAAAGTACAAAAGCGTTGTTGCGTTTATGTTCATAGCTATCGGTACTGCATTACAGATCTTTGCGGGTGCATTTGGACAGCTCGGGCTTTATTTTAATGACATCACCTTCATATTCATCGTTGTTTTTCTAGTGATTCTTGTATGGTTACTTGCAGAGGTAACATCTTCAAAATTAGCATGGGAGGCCATAAAAAAGAGAATAGTAGGTGAATACTATAATGAAGTTCTTAATGGACAACTTAATGAAGTTCAGTCTAATGAAAAGTGGTGTGATCTATACTTCGTTATGCACAGTGGGAGAGCCATTAGCTATGAAAAAATAAATCGCAAAGAATTGGAAGAAATGATTCAACAGTTTATTCAAAGAGTTTGACAAATATGACTGAATGATAGAATTGCGATGCTATACCTGTCACCATGAGTGAAGTTGTATTTGATGAGATTAAGCTATAGAAGTCTTCTCAAAAATGTTTAACGATGGTGTTTCGAAAATCGTGCTTGATATGGGACGTCAAAAAGGATGAGGAAAAATAGTCGGGCCATATAGTGCAGCCCGAGTTATGAGGAGCGGATCTGATGAAGTCGAATTTCGAGTTTCTCAACCCAGCTTTCCCAATGCTGTCGAATCTAGGGGGAACGGCGGAAAACTATCTGTACACCGACACCAATTCCTGCTTAATCAAGCTGGGCCTATTCGGCGAGACTATTGTGAACTTGATGCTTCAAATAGACGGCATAGAGCCTCCAACCTATGAGAATACCCATGCAAACCGGATCCGCCTCCTCAAAAAAGAAGGCCTGATCTCCCAGGGTATTGACGACATTCTCTATGCCCTTAGGACTAAGCGAAATAAAGCCGTTCACGACAATTACGACTCCTTTGAGGATTGTGTGACACTGCTTGAAATGGCGCACAATCTTGGCATATGGTTTTTTCAGACGTATGCCGATGGTCACGAAAAGCCCACCCCATTTCACCTGCCTGAGGACCTCAGTCAGCAATCCAATTTTGAAGTTCTGCTGAGCGAGAAAGAAGCAATGATCCAACAGCTCACAGAACAGTTGAAGAGTTTTGAGTCATCAAGCACCGGATCATTGACCCTTCAAGAGCGCGTCAGGCGTGCTTCCACTGCTTCAGAAAGAATGAAGCTCTCAGAGAACGAAACCCGGTATCTGATCGACGCTCAATTAAGAAAAGTAGGTTGGGAAGCGGACACTGTCAACCTGAGATATTCCAAAGGGACCAGGCCTCAGAAGGGCAGAAATTTAGCCATTGCCGAATGGCCAACCAATTCCAAAGTGGGTGATCACGGATCCGCGGATTATGCACTGTTCATTGGTCTCAAGCTCGTGGCCATTGTTGAAGCCAAGCGCATGATGGTGGACATCCCCTCAGTGCTGGACTATCAATGTAAAGACTATGCTTCGACAATAAAAGAGGAGCATGCTGACTATGTCGTCAATAAATGGAATGACTATAAAGTCCCGTTGCTATTTGCAACTAACGGCAGAAAGTATTTAAAACAGATAGAGACCAAATCGGGTATTTGGTTCCTGGATGTTCGTCAATCCTCCAACATTCCAAGAGCACAGCAAGGCTGGATGAGCCCCAGCGGAATCATGGAGCTTTTGGAAAAAGATATTGAGGCTGCAAATCAATCCCTGAAAGTGCTTGAATACGATCTTTTGCGAGACCCTGACGGCCTCAATCTACGGGATTATCAGATTAAAGCCATAGAAGCCGCAGAGCAAGCCGTCATTGGGGGCAGCACCACGGCGCTGCTTTCAATGGCAACAGGAACAGGGAAGACCAGAACAGTACTTGGCATGATCTACAGATTCCTCAAAACGAACAGGTTCAAGCGAGTTCTATTCCTGGTCGACCGCTCCGCCCTCGGAGAACAGGCGCAGGATGTCTTCAAAGAAGTCAAAATTGAAGACCTAATGACTCTGGATGAAATCTACAACATTCGAAACCTCGAAGACAAGGACATTGAAAAAGAAACCAAAATTCATGTTGCCACGGTCCAGAGCCTGGTCAAACGTATCCTCTACAATGAAGACACCACAATGCCTGCAGTTTCGGATTACGACCTGATTGTCATTGATGAGGCGCATAGAGGCTATATTCTTGACAAGGAAATGGATGATGAAGAGATCCTCTACCGAAATCAGGAGGAGTACATCAGCAAATACCGAACAGTCCTGGACTATTTTGAAGCGGTAAAAATCGCCTTGACCGCGACGCCGGCTTTACATACCAGCGAGATTTTCGGAAAGCCCGTCTTCAACTACTCTTACAGGGAAGCGGTCGTGGATGGACATTTGGTGGATCATGACGCACCCCACACCATTTTGACTGAGCTCAGCAAAAATGGCATTGTCTACGAAAAGGGAGAAACCGTCGCGATCTACGATCCGGACACCGGTGAAATCATAAACAGTGATGAGCTTGAGGACGAGCTCAAGTTTGACGTGGAGAAATTTAACCGACAAGTCATTACTGAGTCCTTCAATAAGACCGTCCTAGAAGAAATCGCCAATGGCCTTGATCCTGAAGGGGATGGTAAAACCCTGATCTACGCCGTGGACGACAGCCACGCGGATCTCATTGTCAAAATCCTGAAGGAAATCTATGAGGCGCAAGGCGTTGACAATGAAGCCATCATGAAAATCACCGGAAGTGTGGGCGGCGGCAATAAAAAGAAAGTTTTGGAAGCCATCAAGAAATTCAAGAACGAAAAGTATCCCAATATTGTTGTCACCGTCGATCTTCTCACAACGGGTATTGACGTCCCTGAAATCACCACGTTGGTTTTCTTAAGGCGTGTGAAATCCAGAATATTGTTTGAGCAGATGATGGGGCGTGCGACGAGGCTTTGCCCGAACATAGGCAAAACGCACTTTGAGATTTATGATCCTATTGGGGTCTATGAGTCCTTAGAGCCGGTCAGCACCATGAAACCAGTTGTGGCGAATCCTGCGACCACCTTTGAAGACTTAATCCACGGACTGACAACCCTGACATATGAAAAGCAGGTCGAGAAGCAGATCGACATGATCCTCGCCAAGCTGCACCGCAGCAAGCGCAGCATGTCCGAGAAGGCCATGGCGCATTTCGTGGATCTGTCGGGCGGACTGAGCCCTACGCAGTTTATTGAACAGGTCAGAGAAATGCCTGCAGAGCTTGCCAAAGCCCATTTGTTAAAGTATCAGCAGTTGTTTGACCGCTTGAACGAAGGCACCACAGATCCAAGGCGCGCTGTAGTCATCTCTGACAAAAAAGACGCGCTGCTTAGCCATACCAGAGGCTATGGTGAAGGTAAGAAGCCGGCAGACTATCTGGAGGAGTTTAAGGCATTTATCACAGACAACATGAATAAAATCACGGCGCTGAATATTGTCTGCACCCGACCAAAGGAGTTGACCAGAGAGAGCTTAAAGAGCCTCAGGTTAGAGCTGGACCGACACAATTTCACGGAGCAGCAGCTGAACACAGCCATGAAGGAACTGAAGAACGAGGATATAGCAGCGGACATCATCAGCTTAATCCGTCAGCAGGCGCTTGGATCCTCACTTTTGAATCACGAAACGCGCATCGCGCGTGCTGTTGAACGGCTGAAGAAGAATCACAGCTTCAACAAAATGGAGCTGAACTGGATTGACCGAATAGAAAAAAATCTCATTCAGGAAAGCATTATTGATCGAAGTACTTTTGATGCCGGCTCGTTTAAAAGTTCCGGCGGCTTCGACAAGATCAACAAAGTATTTAAAAATCAGCTCAACGAGATTATTGGGGAACTCAACGATTATCTCTATGACGACGGAGGCAGCGTAGCGTAATGAACAATCAGGAAATCGTAGCAAAGCTTTGGAATCTGTGTAATGTACTCAGGGATGATGGCATCACTTATCATCAATATGTCACTGAGCTCACTTATATTCTCTTCCTGAAGATGGCAAAGGAAACGGGCACTGATGGCGCAATCCCCGAAAGCTATAGATGGGAACAACTTGTTAAAAAGCAGGGTGTAGAGCTGAAAAAGTTCTACAACTCCCTCCTGACACATCTGGGAGAAGAATGCACTGGCAGGATTCGAGAGATCTATGCCGGCTCCAGATCCAATATTGACGAGCCAAAAAACTTAGAAAAAATAATCACTTCCATTGATGCCCTCGACTGGTATTCAGCTAAGGAAGAGGGTCTGGGCAACCTTTACGAGGGCCTTCTCGAGAAGAACGCGAACGAGAAAAAATCCGGCGCGGGCCAATATTTTACACCCCGGATCCTCATCAACATTATGACCAGACTAATTGATCCCAAGCCCGGCGAGCGCTGTAATGATCCGGCTTGCGGCACCTTTGGTTTTATGATCGCTGCCGATCGTCACATTAAGGATCAGACGGATGAACTGTTCGATCTGCCTCTGGAAGTGCAGAATTTCCAGAAGTTTGAAGCCTACACCGGCTGTGAGCTCGTCCACGACACTCACAGGCTGGCGCTTATGAATGCTATGCTGCACGACATTGAGGGCAAGATCCTCCTGGCAGACACGCTGACCAACCACGGCAAGGCTATGAAGGACTTTGACGTCGTCCTGACCAATCCACCGTTTGGCACTAAAAAGGGCGGCGAGCGCGCCACGCGGGATGACTTGACCTATCCGTCCTCCAACAAGCAGCTGAATTTCCTTCAGCACATCTACAGGAGCCTGAAAGCGGATGGCAAGGCCAGAGCTGCGGTCATCCTGCCAGACAACGTCCTTTTTGCCGATGGTGACGGGGCCTCCATCCGCGCAGATCTCATGGACAAGTGCAACCTGCACACGATCTTAAGGCTGCCAACAGGCATCTTTTACGCACAAGGCGTCAAGACGAATGTGCTCTTTTTTACGAGGGGCAAGACTGAAAAGAACAACACCAAGGAAGTGTGGTTCTATGATCTCAGAACCAATATGCAGAACTTTGGAAAAACCAATACTTTGAAAGAAGCGCATTTCGAGGATTTCATCAAAGCGTATACCGCTGAGGATAGGACGAAAGTCCAGGACGAGCGCTTCTCTTGTTATTCAAGAGAACAGATCTCAGCAAAGAACAACAGCCTGGACATGGGTCTGATCCGAGATGACAGCATTCTGGATTACGAAGACCTTCAAGACCCTATTGAAAGTGGAGAAGAGATCATTGCCAAGCTGGAAGAGGCCATAGACCTGATTCAAAGCGTGGTAAAAGAGCTACGGTCGCTGGAGGGGAAATAGGGATGAGGAAGAAGAAGGAGCATTTAAGTGCGGAGGATGCACTGGCGCAAGCGCTGGTACCGGAGAGTGAGTGGCCTTACCAGGTGCCGGGGAATTGGGTATGGGTGAGGGGAGAACATATTTTCAAACCAATGACTTCGAAAAAACCTGAGGGTGAATATTTTAGTTATATTGATATTGAATCGATTGACAATTTAAATCAACAGGTAAATAATGTGAAAAAACTCAAGGTTTCTGATGCTCCGAGCAGAGCGAGTAGAGAATTGTATGAGGGGGACACCTTGTTCTCGTTAGTTCGTCCATATCTTATGAATATTGCATTCATTACTGAAGAATTTGCGCAAAGTATTGCCTCAACCGGGTTCTACGTATGTCGGCCAACATCGATTTTAAATAATAGATATCTATTCAGATTGATGACGTCAAATTATGTTGTTAATGGATTGAATTCATATATGAAAGGAGATAATTCGCCGTCTATCCGAAGCTCGGATATTCAGGGGTTCTATTACCCGATCCCTCCAGTTGCAGAACAACAGCGAATTGTTGACCGAATCGAAAGCCTTTTCGAAAAACTCGATCAAGCCAAAGGACTTATTCAGGAAGCGCTTGATTCATTTGAAAAAAGAAAGGCTGCCATTCTTCATAAAGCTTTTTGTGGGGAGCTCACAAAAAAGTGGCGGGAAGAGAATGGGGTTGGGATGGAGAGCTGGGAAACACTCAAATTTTCAGATGTCGCAGAAATAAAAAGCAACTTAGTTGATCCTTTTAACTACTTAGATATGCCACACATTGCTCCAGATAACATTCAGAAGTATACAGGCAAACTTCTTGATTACAGAACTATTCGAGAAGATAACGTAAAAAGTAGTAAACACAGATTTTACGCGGGGCAAATTCTATATTCAAAAATACGGCCTTATTTATCCAAGGCGGTTATTGTTGATTTCGATGGGCTATGTAGTGCGGATATGTATCCTGTTGAAACAACCGAGAACACTAAATATTTGTGGTACTTTATGTTATCAGAAGAATTTGTTGTTCAGGCATCATCTGCAGGCTCAAGGTCAGTTCTTCCAAAAATTAATCAAAAAGAATTATCGCAAGTTAAAGTTAAAGTGCCTGAGATGGATGAACAAATAAAAATTGTTGAATTGTTAGAATGTATCTTATACGAGGATGAGAGTGCGCTGGAGTTATGTAATGTACTTGATACAATTGAAAAAATGAAAAAAAACATTCTTGCTCGTGCCTTCCGTGGAGAGCTTGACACTGACGATCCAGCTGAAGAAAGCATTTTGGTCCTTTTGGACGAGTTAGTCATAAACAGACAATAAATCGAGTTTGAATGTCTAATGATCAAATCATTTTAGAAAATATTTTTTCACATCTTTTAATATCATTTAGGCATGGGTCTAAAAGAATAAAAAATGAAAATTGTGAGGTGAAAAGATTTTGAAGCAGTTTATATATCTTGATACAGACATAGTTAATTCCATTATTGCACAAGCTAATAAGGGCCTAATAACAGAGTTATTAAGCGAACAATCTGAAACAAATTCTAGCACAACTCAAAACAGTATTGAATCAGACTTAAGTGGCACAATTGGAGGTAGCTTTTTAAAGCTAGCTAAGGCAGAAGCAGAAATAACAATAGGTGGTTCATTAGGTAATGAGCAACTTGATCTTAATTCATCTAGAGAAATTGCAACAAAAATTTTACATGATGCTGCATTTGATTTTGCATACAATGTAATTGAAGGAAAAATAGGAAAAGATATTCCAGAGGAAATCGGGGCATATATTGAAATTTCAAAAGTATTTGATTTTGTTGATCTGGAGTATATCGACGGATTATTTTCTCATGGGGGATTGATTGATTATTTTAAAAAAACATCTAAGGAAAAGATTGAAAATGAAGTTCAAAATCAAAGTGCAGGACTTAATAGAGATCAGCTTCGAAAGTCAGGAGTGAAAATTCGCTCAGAAATTAATAAAATTATTGGTCAAAGCAATAAACAATTTGATGATATTCAAGAGACTCTAAATGTTATACGTAAAGTAATACCGTATAAACGTATGTTAGTTTCTAATGACGGATTTCTTATTCCATTGGAAGATAAATTTTTCCGTATTGATTTTACTACAATGGGTTTCAAATATGGAGGAGAATTGACTTGCATTGGTATGACAACAAATATTATCGGTGAGGATACCGACCCAAATGACAGTGCTAATATATTTGCGACGTTGCAATATTCAATTAATGAAATTTTAAGGGCCTTATTACCAACAAGAGAGAAAAATTTATGGATTATACATCCTATCGCATTGTACTACGGAAAGTAAATTGATGATGATTTAAAAAGCGTATCCCAAAACGCTACTCGCCATACCTGGTACGTTTTTCGAAATGTTAGCATAAAACAAATTTGAGAGCATTGAATTTGCTTGGCTTCGAAATAAACACCTTCCTCAATTTCGTTGAGGGTGACAGGTAAGGGGAAAAATTGATATCGAGATCAAATTGAAGATTAATTTCACCGAATGTAACATGTACGGGCATCCTGGGATAAGTGTAAAATATTTACGTTTTACAAAATTGCAAGTGTAAAAAAGTTGCATTTGCTATTTGATATGATATATTAAATGTGATAACTATTGGGTTTACGAAAAGAGGTGTAAAAATGCTTAAAAGAGTTGAAATTGAAGGATTTAAGTCATTTAAAAACAATGTGGTAATTGACTTTGAGAAAACTAAGTATACTGGACTTGAAGATACGAACACTTTTAAGAACGGAATATTAAAGGGAGCTGTCTTCTTTGGTTCAAATGCAAGTGGTAAATCTACTGTATTGGAAGCTATTTCTTTTCTTTTCGAAACACTTGTAGGTAACGCATTAACAAGGTATGATCATCTATTCTGTGCATTTTCAAAAGAGGAATCGTTCAAACTAAAATATGATTTTGTATTTGGAACTGACCATATTAGATACGAAATTGAAAGAATAAAATCAGGAAAAAAGAAGCACCAGTTTTTTGTTGAAAATTTAAAAATAAACGATCAAATATTTATGGAAAGATTTGAAGCTTCCGCAAAAAGGATTTCGGAAGGAAAAAGCACATTCTATTCAGATTTAGATCCAAATGTATTATTTCTTAGGACCGAGTATTTTAATAAAGGCTTCAATGAAAAGTGTATTAAAGATTTATTTGATTTTGCTCAAAGCTCAGTATACCTAAATATGTTTAGAACTCGGATTGCTGCGGCATCCAATAATTTAGAATTAAGAAGATACTTAGAAGAATTTGGGCCGGCAAGATTAAATAAATTTTTAGAAGAGAATAATTTTGTACATAGGATCGAATATATTAAAGTAGATACAAAAGGAAAAGAGTCGACTTCATTAAGTAATTTATCAAATACAATAATTGCTATTAGAAGAACGGATATTGACAATGTGATGTTGGAGTATTCAGATGAATCTGACGGAACAATTAATTTGTTCAATATCTTACCTTCATTTTTACAGTGTTTAAATAAAGGTTCACTTTTGCTTATTGATGAGTTTTGTAGTGGATTTCATAATGAATTAGAAGAGTTGTTAATTAGATACTTTTTTAAAAAGTCAAAAAAATCTCAAATATTTGTTGTAACACATTCAACCAACGTTTTATCAAATACTTTGTTTAGGCCAGATCAAATGTTCAAAATTGACTTTGTAAAAGGCTCAGGAAGTCAAATGTTTAGAATTTCAAATAGCCAGCCGAGACCTGGACAAAATATTGAAAAAATGTATCTTGGCAATGCATTTGGCACAAGTAAAGGATTTATTGATAAAGATGAAGCTTAATTTTGGTAGACAAATTATGGATACGCTCTTTATTGTTGAAGGTGAATACGAAAAAACATTATTAAAAAGAATTCTGCATCATGTTATGGAGTATCAACTGATTTGCCAAGGAAATAGAGACTCTAAATATATGCAGTTCAAAAAATATGATAATGGAACATTAAAGGGCAGAGTTGCTGTATTTTGTACAGAAGAATCCTACATAAAATCTATTAATAATCAAGATCATATCGACAATATTGCACGGATTTTGGTCGATGAACATGGATACGATATGAGAAATTCTTGTATATTCTATTTGTTTGATAGAGATCCAAACAGCAATACTGATAGTGCAGGAATTAGGTCATTGATTTGCAGTTTGAAAAATCCTTATGAAAATGCTGACTTTACCTATGGTGGTTTAATATTGTTAAGCTATCCTTGCATAGAGAGCTACAAGGTTTCAAATTTTAAAGATAGAACATGTGATTTTCTATATGCTTTAGGTTCTGATTTAAAAGTTGCATTTGGAACTGATAAAGACATACAAGATAACAAGATTTGTACAACCTCAATTTTAAAAGCAACTAATGAGATGATGAAGTGGTATAATGAGTCTCGAATTGAAATTAACTACAATACTGGAAATTATGCAATAGAGGAAGCATTTGATTTTCAGGAGGCATTTTACTCTAAAGAAAAAGCATATCAACTATTTAGTTCTTTATCATGTGCATTTATTGAACTGGGCATAATTGAGCTTGAAGATTAAAAGTAAGCGTAAAAAGCCCACACCTCTACACTGGTGTGGGCTAGATGTTAAGGGATCCGTATCTGGTAACCCAAGTGAAGTTGCGGAAGTTGTTTGCAAAAGTAACTAGATATATCAAAGCTTTAAAAAGACAACAATTAAAAAACGAGACGATCTGTACCAGATACAGTTGAAGAAATACCGGAAATTAATCAACAATTTAAACGACCCATTATCGTACAATCCGATAATGGGTTATAAAAAACCTGGCTCTTCCAAATATTAACACATGCAAAATCAATTTTAGTTGCGTGACCATCGGCAGAAGAAGTCTTTGCTCTGGTATATCCTTCAAGTAGAGAACCTCACTAATACAAATCATTTGTCAGTTTCATCTCTCAAACACCGGGTCGCCCGTACCTGGTAACATCAGTGAAGTTGCGGAAGTTGTTTACGCAAGAATCTACATATATCAAGGCGTACAAAGGACAATTATAAAAAAACGAGGCAATCTATACTGATTATTTCGCGGTTAGGGCATCACTGATTCGCGCTTGAGCATCACCAGTTCGCACTTGAGCATCACCCCGTGTTGCTGATCCAATTCACGCAATAGCATCACCGATTCGCACTTGAGCATCACCCGCTGTAGAATGACAATGAGCTGAAAATCTCAATTCTGCAGGAGGGAGGCCATCGTATGGCCAAAAAAATCAAGGTGAAGCTCATTCTTGAACTTCGCGCAAATCAGATTGCCCGTACCTGGTAACCCCAGTGAAGTTGTGGAAGTTGTTTACGTAAGAATCTGTATATTGCAAGTCTTTCAAAGGGCAGTAATGAAGAAACGAGTCGATCTGTACCAGGTATAGTTGAAGAAATACCGGAAATTAATCCACAATTTAACCCAACCCATTATCGTCCAATCCGGAGTTTGTCAAGGTAGTTGTCGCAAATCATCTTTAGAAATATTGACCGGATTAAGCCATACCTCACCGGGCAATGTCCAATCTCGGGTCTTACCTGACCATCTCTGTGGTGCCTTTGCTTTT
>Ga0302240_1000219_pt1 | contig 64874 bp, 50 predicted proteins | sample AAG_UR_His_MG_FD_193538 | JGI IMG/M metagenome (GOLD analysis project Ga0302240, IMG submission 193538) | Enriched activated sludge microbial communities from anaerobic digester in WTTP, New Holstein, Wisconsin, United States - AAG_UR_His | ecosystem: Engineered > Bioreactor > Anaerobic >... | reverse complement strand
CCGGTCAACGCAATTACTCATTGCCTGCGCCTATAACGAAGGGCAGAATACAGACGGCATGAAATATGCAAGAGAAGTAATCGGAAGGATGAAAAATGGTTAATCTTACGATTGAAATTCAAGACAAAGCCATTCAGGATTATCTCAAGCAGGTTCAAAAAAACTCGGAGACCTTACCCCTCTCAAGAAAACCATTTCCGAGACTATGCATACTGCAGTTCAGAGAAATTTCCAGACGGAAGGGGCAAGGCTTCCAGGAGGGAAATGGCAGGAGCTTGCAGATTCTACAAAAAAAGAAAGAAGTAAAATCGGCAAATGACCTGATTCTATATTACAGGTAAATAGAAATTTGTTAGGAGGCATCTCACCTGAACACGATTCAACAACTGCGGCAGTGGGTTCCAGTATGCCTTTTAAAACAGGCTATGCAGCAATACATCAATTCGGAGGGAAAGCAGGAAGAGGAAAGGGGTTTACAATGCCCGCCCGTCCTTTCTTTGAATTAGCAGACGAAAACATGGAAGACATCAAGGATGATAAATCTGTTCTGCAAAAGATATTATAAGCTCTCTTTTATACAGTCTGGCTATCCACTCTCACGGTATACCCTTTTCTCCATAATAGACTCCTCCAATCTGTCCGTCAATTGCTCCTGTAGTATCTGCATCATCTCCCAGATTAACCGCCAGAAGGCATCCTTCTTTAAAGTCTTCACCGTGATAAAAAGCCCATAGAGCCGCCTCAAGAGATTTTACCACGTAACCTGTACCTTTTATCTCGGAAGGATTGCGACATTTAAAAGATCCATCGGCAATCTCATCAATTTCAAGAGTGAGATGATTTTTTTGCCAGTAACCTGGAAAGGAAAATCTTAAAGAAAAAACAGGAGGGCATATATAAAAAAATTCTTTTTTACAATTTACCTCAGTAATTTCTGACAGGGCGAAAGCCCAGACAATTTAAATAATAATTAGAAGCAAGGCAGTTTCTACAGGCAGACCGGCAGAATTCAGAAGTAGAATGCCAGCTCCCGCCACGAAAGGCTCTGAGCGTTCCGGTATCAGGGCCTGAAGGATTGGTATCAGAACTTATTTCATAATAAGCTTCATCATACCAGTCACTGCACCACTCCCATACATTTCCGCTCATATCATAGAGTCCGAAAGAATTCGGAAGTTTCTGACCTACATTATGACCGTTCCTCTTTCCTGTGCCATGATCATCCGGGTTAACTTCATTTTCATATCCCTCTTCACCATTATCCCAGTACCATGCATAATTAGCTATAGATGCAGAAGGACTTGCTTCACCCCAGTAATAATCTGCAGTATTTCCGGCGCGACATGCATATTCCCATTCTGCTTCAGTAGGAAGTCTGTATCCATTTAATGTTCTCCATACAGATGGGTCATCTCCCCTGTTATTTATTGGTCCGTAACAGGGAGTTAATCCGTGCTGTTCACTCAACCAGTTACAGTATGCTACTGCTCCGTACCATGATACATATACAACAGGACGGGATTCATAACCGGACTTTACAGAAAATGTTCCTCCATCAGATCCTTCTGTTATGCCCTGGTAATAATCTTCTACAATCTTAATCCAGCTGACTCCTCCCTCTGTATGATTGCCAAGAGAATTCAAAAACAATACATATTCTGAATTTGTCACCTCATATGTAAACATACGAAATGAACTTACTGTAACCTTATGAACCGGTTGCTCCGATGTCTTGATGGTACTGCCCATATTAAAAGTTCCTCCTGTAATTGGTACCATTGAAGGCATATCGGTCGGAGTAGGAGTAATCAATAAAGTAATATTATTACTATCACCGCCACAGGCTGTCATAAAGGAAATCAATAGAAACAGACATATTATTATAATATAAATTTTTGTGTTCATAAAAATACCTCCCTGTTAAATTTTTTGACAAATATTTTTTCATCCTTCTTTCATTTCGTGAAACCGACCTGCCAGGGTATGCTTCAACATTGACTAAAAAATCTCCTTTTACAAAATAACAAAGAGAAAAAAAAATCCTTAATCTTTTAAGAAAATTTAAAAGGATAAGATAAAAAAAGATGAGTAATTATACAATAAACAAACCAGTTCCAGCAAATGTACTCAGAAGTATAGAAATCGATGGCAGAAAAGAGATACCAGCTTACCTGTTGCCGTACTTAGTCTAAGAAAACTATTAATAACTGTCACAAAAAGCATTATGCGTTTCTTTCAATCACGCATAACACATTACGCTTTACGATTTTAATAAGACATTTAATTGATTTTCATTCCTGAAAGCTGATAGCTGAATGCTTAAAAATAATTCTCCTGTTCCAATCACATTAAAGGACTCTTTGAAGCCATTTGAGAATAAATCATAGCTCCTTCTATTATAAGAAAAGCAATTCCCACGGAGTCAACGCCAATTTCTGCAATTCTTGCAGGGTTTTTCATGACAAAACTTTTAAGCTTTTTCAGAGTATTGAAAAAATCATCTGCATCATCACCGTATTTTAAAATTACCTTCTCTACTGTTTCTACTGACTCTTCCACTACTTTTACAGTATTTTTTGCTGTATTTGTAGCTACTACAGGTTTTACAATATTCGGATTTTTCCCTCCCAGTCCGTAAATAGTAAGAGACCCCAGAACCTGAGCCATTAAATCCGGAGTCATTTTATCACTTTTAAGGGAATCTCTAAATCTTTTACCATTGTCTTTGACATCATTTCTCAGATCAACCTTTTCTTTTTCTTCATCAGTAAAAGGTTTATCAAAAAAAATACCGTCTTTCTCACGTTCAAAGTGATATTCTGTCATACCTGCCAGTTTACTGGAAATTTCTATTAAACCTGCAGGGCCCCCTATCTGTTGCATAGCAAGATTAAAGGCTTCCTGATTATTATTCTGAAAGGCATTTTTAAATAATTTTCTTGCATTTTCTATAGCATGGGCGAGCTGTTCAAATTCCTTTATACCTGATCTGAGAAGAGGTTGGAGACATAGCATTAATGACCTTTCATCCATAGAACAGAGAAAACGGGCAGCATCTCCCATACTCATAGCGCTCTGGCCTGTTTTTTTAAGTGCATCTTTAAGGGGTCCCCGGAGGTTCGGAGGCAATGTGTCAATAAATTTTTGAGCCATATCCCTGGCACCCTGACGATCAATTCCGTCGGGCTCTGTTTTAACTGTTTTACCGGTACTGGCAGAGGCAGATTTTTCTTCTTTATGTGATAAGAGATTATCCTTAGAAGATTCACCGGTAAAACCGGCTATACTGGCAAGATTACTGGAAAAATCTCCAAGAGTATCCACTGAATTACCTGATTCTTTTGCCTTTAGAGCATCAGAAGATAAAAGACTTCTGTCCTGGAGTGTATTCTTAATAAGGGTTATATTTTTTTGTGTATCTTTCGCTGTGGAAATATTCTTATCTCTCCCTTCCTGAGAGCCAGTAGCTTTAGTTTTTATCTGAGATTTACTCAATCTGGATGTATTAAGTTTTTTATTAACTTCAGAGGCAATATCAATGGAAGAGCCGTATCCTGAGACTTCTACTTCTTCCATAAAAGACAAAGCCAGATAATCAAAGACAAATAAACAAATTTTATCCAGATTAACAGGGTCAATTTCTTCTATTTTCAAACTCAGTAGTTCAGATCTGATTTGTAATTTCTCCTCTTCAGATACTATATAATCATATAGTATATGAGAAGGTACTTCATAGATCTCTTTTTCGTCAAATACTACTTCTTTAAAGGTATCTCTGCCTTCCTGTTCATCATAAGATAAGATATATTTTTCTAATAACTCAGAGGGCATTCTGTATAGTAATCCACAATTACTATACAGGAAATGTTCATTTCTAAGCTGTTCATTGATTTTACTCATTTATAAACCTCCTTAATAATTGGTGAGAGGTGAAAGGTATAATATTATATTTTCACTTTTCACTTTTCATGCCTGAATTATCCGGCATAAACTTATGCCTTTTACTTTTTTTCATATCTTCTTCCCATAATACCATTTTAAGGTTCTTCATATCAGACAGTATCTTACCTGTATCTCCGTCCTGATAGTCTCTCTCACATTCTCCATTTTCATCTTCAATGCGTGGAGGAAGTGGTCTTTTAGGAGGAGGCGGCACTTTATTTGAAAGAGAAGTAAGCTTTTTCTCAACTTCTTTCTCTATGAGCAATTTTAAGATGTTCTTCATAAAACTCCTTTAACATAATTCTTGTTTCCTGATGGGTAATGCGTTTTTCTAAGTACCGCTCCAGGTAAAAAAGTATCCAAAAAATTTTAAATATACACACCTGTCCCTGTCCGGGCTCTGAAGCAAAAGATATGCCGTCAAAGGAGAAAGTTATAACTTAAATAAATGCAAAACTGTATATTCTGTAATAACAGATTTCATTGTAACAGGATCATAGATTTTGCGTAAGAGCCCGGACAGGAACAGGCCTGTGAGATGGATACTAACTTACCTGTTGCCGTACTAAGCATCACACATCACGCATTACGCATTACAAGATTTCTAAACTATCTATAATATATTATATCACACCTGTATAGCATAAACAAAATTCAAATTATCTATTTCAACAAGAAAGGATCTAATATTCAACAGTGAATAGTAAAATATGAAAATGAAATTCATAATAATTTTTTTTATCTTTTCTCTATATTCTTTTTTAATTACTAATTGTATCAGGATGGGTCCCGGTTATATTGTAGATAAATATGGATGGAATGGAGGATTTTTATTGCTTATTATATGTTCCACCCTGGCAACAATATTGTTTGCCTTTACCTGGAATGTAATAGCCAGAGAAGAGAAATAATCACAGAAAAACAAATTTTGACTTATAAAGAAGAAAAGTGTATACTAATTAAGTGACATTTTTTACAAACAGCAAATCTAATGAGCAGTAATCAATAGTATCTAAAAAACAAGGCAAAGTAACAAAAGAGAGGGTTTTCCATGGACATAAACCTTATCCTCATAGAGAACTCAGAAGATAATGCTCTGTCGATTATCCGGGAATTAAATCACAGAGGTTATAAAACATTATATGAGATAGTTTCCGATCCTGAATCTATAGTGAAGGCTCTTATTAAAGAACCCCGGGATATTATTATTGCTGATTACTCTGTACCTGAAGTTAATAGTCTCAAGATAATGAATCTACTGAAAGAAAACAACCTGGATATACCTCTTATTATCATCTCTGAAATCATAAATGAAGATATAGCTGTTGAAGTCATGAAATCCGGTGCCAGAGATTATATTATTAAAGACAATTTTAAACGCCTTCTACCTGTTATTGAAAGGGAATTGGGTGAATTAAAAATAAAAAGAGAAAAAATAAAATCAGAGAAAGAGCTTATTGAACTCAAAAGACAGTTCTCCACTCTAATGAACATCCTTCCGGGTATGACATACAGGTGCAGAAATGATACAGACTGGACAATGGATTTTTTAAGTGAAGGTTGTTTTTCTCTGACCGGTTATAAACCTTCCCATCTGATTGGAAATAAAAAGATCTCTTATAATAATATTATCCGTCCACAGGATCGTGAATTTGTCTGGAATCAGGTTCAAGATGCAGTAAAAGAAAAGAAACCATTCCAGATGGCATATCGTATTATAACTTCCTGTGGAGAAGAAAAATATGTATGGGAACAGGGACAGGGAATATTTAGTGACAAAGAAGAACTTCTGGCACTGGAAGGTTTTATCTCTGATATTACACCACTTAAAAGATCAGAAGAGGCTTTAAGAAACAGTGAATATTCCTATAGAACTTTGACAGAAAATCTACCTGGAATTGTCTACAGAATATTTATAAAAGAAAATTACAGAATGCAATTCTTTAATAATATGCTTGAAACTATGACAGGATTTAAGCCTGAAGAACTGAGGAAAGGAGAAGTTTCCTATATAGACCCTTTAATTTTGTCTGAGGATCGGCCAGATATAATAAAAATAATTCATAATTCCATAAGAGATAATAAACCCTTTCAAATTGAATATCGTTTGATGTGTAAAAAAGGACTTCTTCGTTATTTTCTCGAAAGAAGCAGACCTGTATATGGAGAAGATGGAAAACCTCTTTATATTGATGGAGTCATCTTTGATATAACAGAAACAAAGAAAGCTGAAGAAGCTCTGAAGGAAAGTGAAAGTAGAAATCGGGCTCTTCTGAAGGCAATACCTGATTTTATGTTTATACTTGATAAAAATGGAGTCTTTGTAGATTATAATACAAATGACCCTTCTCTTCTATATGTCCCTCCTGAGGAGTTTATGGGAAAACATATAAGTGATGTAATGCCTGAAGAAATAGTAAAATCATATATAACCTGTTACAAGAAAGCCTTAGAAACCGGAGAAACTCAATATCTGGAATATTCCCTTTTTATAGATGGGAAGGATAAATATTTTGAAGAACGTCTTGCCCTCTGTGATAAAGACAAAGTTCTGGCTGTTATTCGTGATATTACGGAACGTAAAATAGCCGAAAAAGAAAGAAAAAAATTGGAAGCCCAACTTCAGCATACCCAGAAGCTTGAAAGTCTGGGGGTTCTGGCCGGTGGTATTGCCCATGATTTCAATAATATATTAACAGGTATTCTTGGATATGCAGATCTGGCACTGATGGATATTTCACCTGTTTCACCGGCTATAGAAAGCATTCAAAATGTTGTCACTGCAGCAAAAAGAGCTGCAGAGCTGACAAAACAGATGCTTGCTTATTCAGGAAAAGGTAAGTTTATGGTTCAAAAACTTCAACTATCTGAAATAGTTGAAGAAATGTCACATCTTCTGGAAGTCTCTATCTCAAAAAAATGTATACTGAAATATAACTTCGCCCAAAATCTTCTTCCTCTTGAAGGTGATGCAACACAGATAAGACAGATAATTATGAACCTCATTACAAATGCTTCTGAAGCAATAGGAGAAAGAAGTGGTGTAATTGCTGTAACCACAGGTATGATGGACTGTGATCGAGCATATCTCTCAGAATGTTATCTTGATGAAAATCTCCCGGAAGGTCTTTATGTATATATTGAAGTTGCAGATACAGGTTGTGGTATGACAAAGGAAATACAGAATAAAATTTTTGATCCCTTCTTTACAACAAAATTCACAGGAAGAGGACTTGGTCTGGCAGCTGTAATTGGAATAGTAAGAAGTCATAAAGGGGTTATAAAGATTTACAGTGAACCCCTCAGGGGTACAACATTCAAGGTAATGTTTCCTGTAATAAAATTACAAATTGAAGACACAGAAAAAGAAAAAACTAAACAGCAATTATGGAGTGGGCAAGGAACTATTCTCGTTATTGACGATGAAAAAACAGTTCGCACAGTTGCAAAAGCTATGTTAAATAAACTGGGATTTAATGTAATAACTGCTGAAGGAGGCAGGGAAGGAATAGAGATATTCATAAGTCATAAAGAAGAAATAAATGCAGTTCTTCTGGATATGACTATGCCAGATATGGATGGAGAAGAAACTTATCGTGAATTAAGGCGTGTAAAAAGTAATATAAAGGTTATCCTCTCAAGTGGGTATAATGAGCAGGAAGCTACGGATCGTTTTTCAGGGAAGGGACTATCCGGATTTATTCAGAAACCCTACAGGGTGGATGAATTAATGGAAACCCTTCAGAAGATAATGGAACAATAAAACTATCTCTATTTATTTAAGATTTTTTCTAATTCATCTTTATCGCGTTTCGCATCTTCAGAATAAGGATTAATCTTTAAAACTTTATTATAACAATGAAGGGCTTCTTTATATTTTTTCTGTTTAGATAAAGCCTGGCCTTTATAGTACCAGGCATAGGCATATTTAGTGTCAACCTTCAGGGTATTATCAAAATCTTTAATGGCCTGGTCATATTTTCCCTGATAAAATAATGTTAATCCCCTGTTATACCAGGCAAATTTATTTTTAGGATCAAATTCTAAAGCCTTATTAAAATAATTGATTGCATCATTATATTTTTTCTGTCTGAGTAAAAGCCATCCTTTATTATTCCAGGCATTGGTATAGTTCGGATCAATCTCTAAAATCTCATCAAAACATTTATTTGCTTTTTCATAATGTTCCAGTTGACCTAAGGCCATGCCCATCTCATTTAAGGCATATATATTATGATGGTCAAGTTCTATTGCTTTCGTAAAACAATCAAGGGCTTTCTCATAATTTCCTTTAGAATATAATTTACTACCATCTCTATACCATTCTTCAGAAGTTTTTTTAAAATAATCAGGAGACAGAATAGCAGATATGAGAAAAAATATTACTATTATCGCCACCAATCCTACAAAAGCCAGCAGACTTAAACCAACTATACCGGCTATAACTATCTTTCGGGATTTTGAAGTTTTTTCGGCCGGTAAAGGGGTCGTAACTTTAGAAGTCTGAGCAGTTTTTAATTTACCGGAAGATGTTTCTTTATCATGACGAACAATTTCCCCGGTAGATAATCTGACAGAAGATTCAGTAACAACTTTAGTAACCTCCTGAGAATTACGATCTGCCATAACTTCAATTGCTCTCTTCATCTCTTTTGCGCTGTTATATCGGTCAGAAGCTTTCATCTCAAGAGCTTTCATGACAATTTTTTCCATCTCTTCTGATACGCCGGAGTTAATCTTTCTCAAAGGTTCAAATGAAAATGCTGTAGGCGGAACAATGCCTGTAAGAAGACAGTGCATAGTAGCACCAAGGGAATAAATATCTGTTCTTGGTTCAGGCTTACCCTGTAATAACTCTTCAGGAGCATAAATCAGAGTTCCTACAACTGTCATAGTATTTTCTGTTCCCGGTCCCACCGTTCTTGCTATACCAAAATCTATAAGGATGGCTTTTTTATCAGAAGAGCGAATCATAATATTTGCTGGTTTTAAATCACGATAAATTATAGGAGGAGACTGGGAATGAAGATAATCCAGTGCATCAAGTATCTGAATTGACCATTCTATTATCTGATTTTCAGGTATTCCTTCAGATTCATAGTTTTTAAGAATTGTTTGAAGATCATCTCCTTCTATATAATCCATTACAAGATAATAACGGCTTTCATAACAAAAATAATCCCTCACTACCGGTAAGTGTGGATGTCTGAGTCTGTGTAATATCTCACCTTCTGTCTCGAAGCGTTTCAGAATATACTCCTGGTCTTCTGTATCAGGAGATGGTTGCAACATTTCCTTAACTGCACAGGATGCCTTTTTAAATCTATGATCAAAGGCCTCATAAACAGCTCCCATACCGCCGGCTTTAATGAGTCGTTTAATTTCATAGCGATTATCTAGAATAAAACCTTCTTTAAGCCTGCTTTTCTGGGAAACTATTTCTATAGTTTCTCCGCACCCCTGGCAAAATCTTGCTGTATCACTATTCTCATAACCGCATTTCTCACAGAATAATGACATTGTTAGTTGTCCAATTCTTTCAGAACATTTTCCTTTTTATTTTTTGTATCCAGGTAATCAGGGTCAAGGGCTAAAACCTTCTCATAACATTCCAGAGCTTCTTTATACTTTCTCTGTTCATTTAAAATATTACCTTTATTATACAGAGAAAAAAGATCATTCTGTTTATAAGTTAAGACGTTGTCATAACATTTTATAGCTTCATCATATTTTCCCTGACTGTATAACACATCTGCCTTACGTACCAATACCTTATCATTTTTAGTATCAATTTGCAAGATCTTATCATAACACTTAAGAGCAAGATCATATTTATCCTGATTATATAAAGCAAAACCCTTATTATACATTAAATTCATATCTTTCGGTGCAATTTTCAATGCTTTATCATAACATTCAATTGCCTTATGATATTCTTTTTTACTATTAAAGGCCATTCCTTTACCATTCAGAGCTTTTACATAATCAGGATTAATCTTTAAAGCTAAATCATAATATTTAATGGCTTCATCGTAAGCTCCCTTACTGTAAAAGTCCTGACCTTTCTGGCAGAGATTACAGGCTTTATATATACGTGAAGAAACATATATTATAATTAAAGATAATATTAAAGCAGTGAAAACAAGAAATAAAACAAAAATTCTGGTAAAATCCTTTTTATCTTTAGTAATTTTCACACTCTTTCCAGAAGATTCTACTTTTCTTGTAGGTGTTGATAATTTCTTTTCAGGTAATTGAACCTTATCTTCAGATATTTCTATTTTCTTTCTAATGGTCATCTTTTCATCTATAATTTCCGGGTCTGAAGGAATGGTGCCTTTTAATTCAGGAGATTTAACAGTAGGAGGAACAGCTTTACCTTCATTATAACTATCCAGCGAAATTGTTGCTTCATTAACTAAAAGGGGGATCTGCTTTTCGCCGGTAATTTTATTTGTTCTGGAAACCCCTGCAAAATCTAGATTAGATATACACTCAAGGGCTTCCTTCATATCCTTTGCAGTATCATATCGCTGGGAAGCCTTCATCTTAAGAGCTCTCATAACAATCCATTCAAGTTCTTCACAAACATTCGGTTTAAGGTGTCTCAAAGGCTCAAAAGAAAAAGCCCCTGTTGGGATTATACCGGATAACATACAGTGCATTGTTCCTCCCAGAGAATATATATCAGACCTGGGTTCCACTTTACCCTGTAATAATTCCTCAGGAGCAAAGACCAGAGTTCCTACAACGGTTTTTATTGTATCGCTTCCAAGTTCAATAGTTCTTGCTATACCAAAATCTACAAGCATTGCCCTTTTATCAGAATTTCTTATCATAATGTTACCGGGCTTTAGATCACGATAAATTATAGGGGTAGGTTGAGAATGAAGATAATCCAGTGCATCCAGTATCTGAATTGACCACTCTATTACCTGTTCCTGGGGAATTGCTCCAAAACGCTTTATTATTGAGCTGAGGTCACTGCCTTCTATATAATCCATTACAATATAATAACGGCTATATTCTGTAAAATAATCTCTTACTACAGGTAAATTTGCATGTCTCAGGGTATGTAATATTTCTGCTTCCCTCTGAAACCGTTTAATGATATACTGCTGTTCCTCTGGATTCGGATTCTTTAGTAACATTTCTTTCACAGCACAGGAAGTCTTATTAAATCTATGATCAAGTGCCTCGTAAACTGCCCCCATACCTCCTGCCTTGATTAAACACCTTATTTCATATCGATTATCAAGTATTATACCTGGTTTCAATCTATCAGGAAACACTAATATAATTCCTCCGAACCTTGATTAAAGAATGACAAATGTATATTTCTACAGTGGAAAAATGAATCCTTTTAATTTCGTAATGTGTAAAATGGGTAATGAGTGATGGGTAGTTTATAATTGAGAGTTGAGAATTTAAAATTAACCAGCCATCAACACTAAACTTTAAACTTCTTTTCACTATTCACGTCTCACGTTCTTACGTGAAGATACACATCCTCATATCCCCATGAGAAGAAAACTCTACCCTTACCTATTACTTTCAGATGAGGTACATCCATAATATGAGTTACTGTAATTATTCTGGTACCGACGGGAGAGGTTTTAAATTTTTCAGCCAGTTCTGCCCTTGTAACAGGGTCAAAAACAGTGGAAACTATAAAAAATACTGTCCCTTCTGAAAAATCAGCATCAAGAAAATTACCTTCCCAAAATGTAACATTATCAAAAGAAAGGGCTTCCTTTATTTTATTACTATAATCTATAAAGCCTGTTATGGCATCTATGCCCACTGACTTTATACCATATAAAATATTACAGAAAAAGACAATATGTCCTGTTCCTGAACCAAGATCATAAAAAACATCTTTTTTATCAAGAGAGGCCAGTGCAAAAATCTTCCAGGCACTTAAAAAAGGGGTCTCTCCATAGGTGAGTGTATCTATTGGAATATCTATATTAGGGCCTTCTGTAGCAACAAGTTGATGACATGTACCCCAGGAGTAAAAAGATAGTAATTTAATATTTAACATTAAGAATTTCTTCTTAAAAAAGAAAAGTCCTATTCCTACTATCTGATGATAGGTTCTGGTAATATCCAGAAATACCTGATAAACCCACCTCCTGAAAAAACCTGTCATAGTAGGGGGATAATCTCTTTCAAGAGGTATTCCTTTCTTACAAAAATAGCAATTTATAGAATCACGAGGAAGTATTCTGTAACAGTTTTTACAAAAAGCTATAAAATACTTTGGCCTGATAATAAGATAAACAGGGAAAACCATGGGGAATAAAAAAACTATACCGGCCCACAGAAGGCCGGAAATCCCCCTCTTTTCCGCATCAAAATATACCCAGAGACACAGAAGGATCATTACAAAAAGAAAAATTATTTTCCCCTTTCCGGGAAGATAGTTAAATACATCCAGAAATTGCATTGTTTTTTATCCTGTTTTTTAGAATTCTGAATATAAAGATTCTATATATATATGACATTTTCCTACTTACTGACGTGAGACGTGAGACGTGAAACGTGAGACGAAAGAAAGCCTTATCTCACCTGACTTACAAAATTTCAACATATTCATTGCTCATGCTCAGGTCAGCAGAAGAACTTCTCTGAAATTAAAGATTATCTTTTTATCTATAATTGTATTTTTAATTATAATATTGTATTGAAAAAAACCTTAAATAGTCTATAGAGTAGTTCTACAAAGTTCTGTAGTGAAGTCTGTTAAAGGTGAGAATCAAATTTTCACCTTTAACTTTTCACGTCAATATATTTGACAAAAACCCTGAAATCTGTTAAAAAATAATTATTCTTAAATTTTGGAGGTTATTTATTATGAAACTTTATGAACAGATGGCAGAAATTTTTGAGATTATAGAACCACAGAGTACAAAAACACTTCTCTGTATTGAAGATGAACATTTAGGACTCGCTACACTTATAAAAGAATATCTAAAACAATTTAAGAAAAAAGACAGACTCACTCTTGAAGATCTTATAAATTTTCAAAAATTCGTAGAAGAAGAAGACCTTTCTGATCTTATTATACCCTTCAGGGAATCATTCCGTCAGACACTGAATAGAACTATTGCGGCTTACTCAGGAAAAGCCATATTCTTTTCAGATCATCATCATCTTTACCAGCCTGATAGATATGATGTAAAATTCGCCGATTATATCCATGAAAAAATCTGTAAGGAATGTTATAACTCCATGTCAAAGGTCTATAGATATTATTCCGTTAATATCGGTCCAACTCTTTTAGAATGGTTCAGGAAAAAAAGACCTGAACTACTGGAACTATTAAGGAAAGCCGACAAAAAAGAACCAATTCTGGCCCAGACCTATACACATCAGATACTCCCTCTTATAAAACAGGAAGAGGATTTAAGGGCCGAAATTCTGGCAGGAATTCAATACAGAGATTTTGTCTTCGGACCTCTTCCAGAAGGCAATTACCGTGGCATATGGATTCCTGAGTGCACAATAAGTATAAGAGATGCTAAATGGCTGGCAAAAGAAGGGGTGGATTTTATAATATTAAGGAGTGATCAATCTGCCTATTTTGTAAATACCGGTAAACCTTATAAACTTACCTGGAAGGAAGAAGACGGATCTTCTCTCGAACTGAAAGTTTTTTACTATCATCCTTTCAGTAAAGATTTTTCCTTTGACAAATGGACTACTGATAATCCACACCTTACAATGAATCACATCCTGAGAAATATACCTTATGGTCACTTAATTCTTCTTGCCCATGACGGAGAACTTGTCCACCATCGATGGGAACACTGTAATGTAGATGTTTCAGGTTTCTTTAAGGAATTACCACTGGAGATATACAGAAGAAAACACCCGTCAGTTATAATGTTAACACCCAACAGATTTCTTCGTTTTCTGAAAATGAAGGCTTTACTGGAAGGTAAAGACATGTCTCTTCCGGAAACAGAACTTCCTGATTTCCCCACATCCTGGTCATGCGGAGGATATGAAATAAAAACTTTTGCAGCACTTAAAGGTATAAATGTGGAAGATTTAATAAGAAGCAGTGATGAAAATATTATAAGGTTCTACGCGGAACTATTGATAATAAGAAAACTTCAGGGTGGCAACATTGATCCTGTTGCTCATGATCAGTGGGAATATTTAGTAGAAGATGAGATAGAAAAACTAAAGGAAAAAGAAACCTTTCCTCTGAATAAAAAAAGAAAAGAAGAGATAAAAAGAGATCTTTACAGAGGTGCAAATGTCTGTTATGACATAAGAAGATTCAATAAAATCAAGGTAGGAGGCGCAGGACGGTGGGCCTTTGGCAGCCTTGACTCTGGTGATTCCGATTATCAAACATATCTGAGAGAAGCAGTAATGCTCATAGAAGATACCCTTATTCCTCTCTTTAAAGAAAAAGTAAATCCACATTTTAAAGATATGGTAAGAGCAAAGGCAGATTTTATGGTATTCAGACTGGATGAACTCTCCATACCACAGGAAGAAAAATTTGAATATCTGAAAGAAATATATCCTGCCATAAAAGTGGAAGAAGCTTCTCTATACCCCTGTAGAGAAGAGTTCTTTGAAAAACATTTACTCTATCCCGTATCAGATAGAGATAGAGAAGACATCTGGCAACTATTGTGTATCTGGAACAGGATGAGAAGAGCCTATACATCCTGTGCATACTTCTTTGATGATTTTAATAATCATGTAGCAGAAGATGCTGTTCTGAGAGCCACAGAATCTCTATTCCTGCTGGAAGAGTATTTCAATATCAGACTGAGTCAGGACTTTTATGAAAAACTTAAGAAATGTAAAAGCCGTTACAGGGCTGTCCGCAATCAGGGACCAGATCTTTCTGCTGACAGGGTAGCAAAGATTCATATGAATATACTTAAACTTGAAAAAGCTATCAGCAGAATTGAACATATTGATAAGGATAAATTTATGAATTTCATAAAAGAGGGTAAATATTCTCTTCCCCATCCTTCTGCAGAAAATCAGGAATATTACCGTGCTTTTGTTAACGATGAACTTGTGGGATTTACCAGTAAAGAAGGGTTAGAAGATTTTATTTCCAGGACTTCCAGAGAAGTTTCCCGTACACAACAGGGGGTACAGCTTGTAGTAGAAAAAAGGGATTTAGATAAAGGTGACATAGTAAGCAGATTCAGAATTGATGTAAACTATGACCAGTTAGAACCGGAAAAACCATACTTTATCTCTCCCCTTGATAATGACCTCTTACTTTCTACAGAAATAGATGAGAATTATTATGAAAAGATTTCTTCTTTTTATCTTAATAATATCTATGAATATCTGCCTGCATACGGAATTAAAAGAAAGGATTTAAAATCTGTATTTATTGATCCGGAGAAGATAATATTAGACTTCTGTCATAGTAAAGATAAAAATAGAAAAGAAGGTGCCTGTAACCCGAAATTGGAACTTCATTTCTCTGAAGGACAAAAAATATGGAACCTTTCTGATTTCTCTCTTAATCTGCGATTTATCAGAAAAGAAATAAAAAAGATTAAAGATGATATACCGGGTATAGAAGAAATTGAACCCCGGAATCTTGAAAGATTCTATAATAATCTTCCTAAACTCTATGAACAGCCCGGCATAAAAGATCTACTCTATGGAGAAGATGGAAAAAGCGGCATTGAAGGTTTTATCAAAGAGAAAGGTCTTACAATTCAGGAAGGCCTCAATTTATATCTAAAAACTTATCCCGAAGCCTTCCCTGAAAATTATATAAAAGTCTTATACAAACTTCTTGTATATAATCTTTTTTTAAAACACGATACTTCTATCGGTCGCTATGAATTAGAAGAAAAACAGAAAAGAGATATAGCACTCCTGGAAGCAGTAGAAAAATACTGTAAAGAGTATAATCTCCCCTATGAACAAGTCATATATTCCCATAAGCTATGGAAATATCAGAAGGATAAAATTAAATACTACGGCGAGCTTCTGGAACAGGAAGAAAGGGTAAAAACATTTCTCTCTGCAAATATATCAGTAAAAAGAATAGGAGAAGAACCTTGTTACACTGTAATAACAAAACCTTTTGTCTATGTTCACGGTGCTGCAAATGAAGCCTTCTTTGAAGGCTTCTATCCTGATAATGAAGCTATCCCAGAGATTACAAGAAGACACATAAACAGAAAGACCAGGGTACTCTTCCTTCCGGGGAGTCTGGAAATGGAAGGACAAATACAGTATTTCAGAAAGATGCAACGTTATCTTCTGGAGAAGTTTAATCTCCAGGATGTAAAGGCCGGTATTTTCGTCTGTGGTTCCCGAAAAGAGCTGTCAGGTTTCCTGGAGCAGGAAAACAGAGCGGAATTCTTCTTACTTCCTTCTCTGGAAGGAGAAGAGGGAAACAATCATTTTTCGGAAGACAGTTTAAAATCTCTGGGTTCAAAACATCTGGACTATGAAAAAGAAGAAGAACTGAATAAATTTGAAGAACATATGAATAAAAGTGATATTATCTATCTTGGAGGAGGAAGTTCCACCATATCGGGGCTTCGTTATAATCAACTTATATTCAACAATGGGAAAAGTTTCAGGCAGGCTTTGAGGGAATTTGTCTTACGGGGAGGACTTCTTATGGGAGTCAGTGCAGGGGCCATGGTAATGGGAATACAAAATATTTCCTATGTTCCCAGAGGTAAAACCCTCCAGGGAAAAATCGAAGGATTAAAGATGTTCCCGGGAAATATTCAGGTCCATTATGAAGAATATGGTATCCCTGAACATTTAGAAGCTATAAGAAAAGAATATCCTTCCATACCAATAGTAGCAATAGATACACAGACGGCAGTAATAGGAAAACTTAATTTAAAACTGACTCTATCAAAAAATCCTTTCTCTTCCGAAGGGTGGCATATAGAAGGTCTTGAGAATATAGAACTCCTAAAAGAAAATTATACTGTTCTCGGTTCAAAGTCTGTAACCTTCATTGGAGAAGAGAATGAAGAAGTTCTTTTTGATGGTATGAAATGTCCTGACCTTTCCTGGGAAAATTTAATTAATGAAGAATGATAAATGAGGCGTTAAATATTGTAGTTGACTTTATTATTCTAAATATTCTAAAATATACATGGTGATATAATAAGTAGTTATCTGATGACCTTTCACTTTTCACTTTTCACAAATATAAAGCCGATGATCCGACTTGAACGGACAACCTGCTCATTACGAGTGAGCTGCTCTACCCTTGAGCTACATCGGCGTATTAGCTGTCTTAGCTTTCAGCTTTCAGCAGTCAGCAGATAGATTTCAATTATTAACTATGTGATATTATAAAACAATTCTGAATAATAATCAAATTCATAACAGTTAATACAATTAAGCTGATAGCTGAAGGCTGATAGCTGATAGCTTCTTTAATATCCATCTACCAGTTCATATTTATCTTTACTTGCAAACTTTGTATATTCCTTCAGAAAAAGTATCTCTACCGAACCTAAAGGGCCATTTCGCTGTTTGCTTATTATTACCTCGGCAATTCCTACTTTATCAGATTCCGTATTATAATAATCATCTCTATAGATAAAAGCCACCATATCTGCATCCTGTTCTATAGCTCCCGATTCACGAAGATCAGAAAGCTGAGGCCTTTTATCGGTTCTTTTTTCTACATCACGGCTGAGCTGTGAAAGAGCTATAACAGGTATTTCCAGTTCTTTTGAGAGATTTTTAAGACCTCTCGATATCTCGGAAATCTGCTCATTACGATTGAGATTTTTAGTAGAAGTAATCATCTGGAGATAATCAATTATAATAAGCTGAACGTTCTTTCTCATCTTAAGACGTCTGGCTTTAGCTCTCATCTCCATTATTGTTATGCCTGCTGTATCATCTATATAGATTGATGCGTCGGAAAGTTCTGCCATGGCCTGAGTCAATTTGGGCCAATCTTCACTATTTAAATAACCTGTTCTGAGTCTGTGAGCATCCACCATAGCCTGGGCGCATATCATACGTTGGGCAAGTTGTTCTTTACTCATTTCAAGACTGAATATAGCAACAGATAATTTTTCTTCTATGGCTACACTTTGAGCAATATTTAAAGCCAGGGCAGTTTTACCCATACCGGGACGGGCAGCAATAACAATTAATTCCCCTGGTTGAAACCCTGCAGTAATTCGATCCAGATCTGGAAAACCACTTGTAATACCGGTAACATGAGACTTGTTATGATAGAGACGTTCAACTTTTCTGAAGGTCTCTTTCATGACAGAACCCATATGAATAAAATCCTGTACCCTGTGTCTCTGACCGAGCTGAAAAATCATTCTTTCAGCACCATCAACTATCTCGTCTACATTACCGTCCTGACTGTAGCCTAATTCTGCAATTTTAGTACCGGTTTTTATTATCTCCCTTAATATTCCATTATCTGCTACTGTCCTGGCATAATATTCAATATTTGCGGCAGTAGGAACTGTATTTACAAGAGTAATTAAATATCCTCTACCGCCTACCTCTTCCAATTTAACCAGACGTTCTAGCTCACTGGCCACGGTAACAACATCAGAAGGTTCCCCTTTTTCATGTAAAGAAGAGATAGCCTTAAAAATTATCTGATGACCTTCAATATAAAAATCCTCGCTCCGTAATATCTCAGTTGCTATGGGTATGGTATAAGGTTCTATTAACATAGAACCCAGTGTAGCCTGTTCAGCTTCTATACTACGAGGCGGGATCTTATTTAGGAATTCACCCTGCATATAAAGGAATCCTTCCGGCAAGATATTGAGATAATAAAATCTATTGACTAAGACTGAACTGTATCTTCAATTAACTCCTGAACTTCCAGGAGAATAGTGGATCTGGCTTCATTATGATATACTATAGGAACATTATAGTGTCCAACTATTTTTATGGGTTCATCCAGAACTATTTTTCTGCGATCCACTTCAATACCATGATCGCTCAATAGCTTTTCTGCAATATCTTTACTGGTTATAGAACCGTACAACTTACCTTCTTCTCCAACACGTGCTCTAATGACAAGCTTAATACCTTCTAATTTTGAAACCAGTTTGACAGCTTCCTGAATACGTTTTCTGGCACGCTTCGCATGAACCTTCTTTTTTTCCTCCATATGTCTTATATTACCTTCAGTTGCTTCAAGGGCAATATTCCTGGGAATCAAATAATTTCGGGCATAACCTCTGGCTACTTTTACAATATCACCCAACTTACCTAATTTAGAAACATCTTCTACAAGAATTACTTTCATTTTATATCCTTTTACACCTCCTTAGGGAAAATTATTCCATCGTATAAGGAAGCAAAGCAATACTTCTGGCTCTCTTAATAGCCATAGTCAATATACGCTGGTGACGTGCACAATTTCCGGAGATTCTTCTGGGAAGTATTTTACCTCTTTCAGTAGTATATTTCCGCAATTTAGGTATATCTTTATAATCTACTTTTTTTATACTATCTACACAGAAGGAACAAACTTTTTTCTTGGGTTTTTTAACTTTTTTCTGTTTCTTCGTTGCCAAATTATCTCTGTCTCCCCAATCAAACTAGAGGAAACAGTTAACACCTCCTTAGGAAAACTTTTGCTAAAAAACTTTTGCTAAAAAGGGACATCCTCAAAATCCAGATCTTCTGGTCCCATTTTATCAAAATCATCACTACTTTCTTTATTAGAAAAATCCGAGGGTATGGGAGGGGCAGAATCCTTTACTTCTTTACCGATAGCAGGTAAAACTGCTTCCTCTGTTTTTGTTCCCTTTGTTTCCAGCATTTGCATCTGATCGGCATGAATTTCAAAAGCTGTTCTTTGCGATCCATCCTGGGCCTGATATCTTCGGGTCTGGATCCTTCCCTCTATTAATACAAGTCTTCCCTTTTTTAAATATTTCGCCGATATTTCAGCAAGTTTTCTCCAGGTCACAATGTTAAAGAAATCTGTCTCATATTCACCCTGAGCACTTTTAAAATTTCTATTAACAGCCAGTCCATATTTGGTAACGGGAACACCGGTGTTAGTATATTTCAATTCAGGATCCTGAGTTAGACGTCCTACCATTACCACTTTATTATACAAAAAAAACACCTCCCTCTATTCCTCTAAAATTATAATATAACGTAAAATCTTATCATTGATTTTTAGATAATGAGATAACTTGTTGCCTATCCCGGATTCGCCATGAAACTTTGTAACCACATAAATTCCTTCTGTCCGTTTTTTTACCTCATAAGCAAGTTTTCTCTTACCCCAGAAGTCTACTTCTATAATCGTCCCGCCAGAGTTGATAATCTGTTGTTTAATAGCTTCTGTTAACTGTTCAATTGCTTCTTCTTCAACTACAGGATCAATTATATACATACACTCGTAATTTCTCAAAACCCGACACCTCCTTCCTATGGCCGACGACTCTTTTCAGAGTAGGAAGACCCCACAATTTAAGTGTTATCCATTATAACACTACTGAATTTAATTTACAATATTTTTCTAAAGTTATTTTATAAGCTTTCAGCTATCAGCAGTCAGCAGTCAAATTTTACAGGAATTACATAACAAATATCATTGAAGCATTTTTTTAGGCTAAAATTTACAAAGAAATTACCTTATTAGAATTGAGGATATAACCACATATATCATAAATATCAATCAATGTTCCAATGATTATAGTATTAGAACATTTATAGAATTCTGCACAACTATCTGAGATGTAAATCTTAACACCCTGCTTCTCCAGAATCCTTAAACTATCTAACAGAGGAGAGTTCTCATTCATAAACTGAACTGCTTCATTTAAAGCAATAATCATTTTTAACTTTGGTGAAACTTTTGTGAGAGCAAAAATAAATTTATGTAAAAGCTCTTCAGAATATTTTATATCACCGGAAGAAAAAACTCTGGACCGAAGGAGAAGAATGGAATCTCGCTCCGGAAGAGATTTTAAAACAGATTTCAGTTTATTTTCCTCATCAGGTTGACCTTTAAGCATTTTTAAGTAATAATTTATATCTCTATCAGAAAAAGATACAGGAAATCTCATCTTTATAACTAATGGATATTGAGAAGATAGTTTATGCCATCTGGCAAATGCAATATCTTCTTCATAGCAATAATTAAAACGTACCTTCATAAAATAATCTTTCCATTTCTTTATAAGGCAAGAGAGATTATAGTATAAGCAAAATCTTGCTATTGCCTGTTGTCTTTAATAAGTTCCATAGCCTTACTGACAGCCTCACGGGGTGTCCTTACAATCATGATATCCTGAAGATCCTTACCTTCTCTATTAAGGCCCCACGTGTAAAGACCAATAACAGGTTTTCCAAAATGTAAAGCAAAAGCAATTTCTGTAAGAGTACCGTAGCCTCCACTTATGGCAATCAACACATCTGATGCCCTTACTATAATAAGGTTTCTGGCAGGACCAAGGCCTGTTGGAATAGAAATAGATATATAAGAATTGGCTTCTTCTCTGGAAAAACCCGGCAGAATACCTATGGTTACTCCTCCTGCAGAACGGGCACCTCTGGAAGCTGCTTCCATAACACCGCCCATACCACCACATATCATTACTGCTCCATTACGGGCTATTAATTCCCCGACTTCTTCTGCTATAGATGCAATTTCTTCATTGCATTGTGACTGGCCTATTACGCCTATATACATACGTATAAACCTCTTTCGTAACGCGTGATGTGTAATGGGTGTTCGGTGATCGGTAATCGGTATTTAAATACTCACCTTTCACGCCTCCCTTACCAGCAATGACTTATCTATATCCTTATCAAAAAGATGCATTTTATTCATATCAAAAAATATCTTTATTTCTTTTCCAACTTTTACAGAAGAACTGGCATCTATCCTGGCATTTGCAGAATATTTTCCTATACTTAAATAAACATATATTTCCGAACCCATAGGTTCAGTTACATCAACAGAAGCAATCGCACTGGCATCTTCATAAGGATCTCTTGCAAATTCCCAGTCATAAATGTCTTCCGGACGTATACCAAAAATCACTTCTTTATTAATATATGATTCTAACTGAGATGAAAATTCACCGGGAATTCTTAGCTGAAATTTATCACCTTCAAGATATAAATTACTGTCTTTTGCTACAAGTTTTAAGTCAAAGAAATTCATAGCAGGGCTGCCAATAAAACCTGCCACAAATTTGTTTGCCGGTTTTTTATAAATCTCCAGAGGGGTATCTGCCTGCTGAATAACACCACCATTAAAAACCACTATACGGTCTCCAAGTGTCATAGCTTCAGTCTGATCATGAGTGACATAAATAGTAGTTATGCCAAGTCTTTGATGAAGTTTCTGAAGTTCTGCCCTCATCTGAACTCGTAGCTTTGCATCCAGATTACTCAGGGGTTCATCCATAAGAAAAACCTGTGGTTCACGAACTATAGCTCTTCCCATAGCAACTCTCTGACGTTGGCCTCCCGAAAGTTCTGCAGGCTTTCTCTTGAGTAGATGGCTTATTCCTAATAATTCAGCTGCTTCCTGAACTCTTTTTTCAATTACTTCCTTTGAATTTTTTCTTAACTTGAGACCAAAAGCCATATTATCATAAACATTCATATGCGGGTAAAGAGCATAATTCTGAAATACCATAGCTATATCTCTATCTTTAGGAGAAACACCATTTACTTTCCTGTCTCCTATATAAATTTCTCCTCTGGTTATATCTTCAAGACCTGCTATCATACGTAAGGCAGTAGTTTTCCCACAACCTGAAGGTCCTACCAGCACAAGAAACTCCTTATCTTTTATTTCAATACTGACATTTTTTACTACCTCTACATTACCCTTATAGATCTTCCATACATCCTTTAATATAACTCCTGCCATAAGCCACCTCATTTTTTAATTTTTTTAGCCTGGTAGATAATCTTTATTAATTGCTAGCTCATAAAAGCATTGTAGTTTTCATAATGTTTCTGTGAATATAAAATTATTATATATATATTACAAAGAAGGTATAAAACTCCTCTTTGCAAAATAAAAATTTCTTTTATCCTAAAAATCAGATAAAGGATAAGTACAATTAGAAGATACGAAATAATTAAGAAAAATCAGGAAACAGGACATGAAAAACTTTGTTTAATCTCTCATGTCCTGTACACTTATACTATATACTATTTCGATGGTGGAGTAGCAGGTGGTATCACCTTTTTAACAGGAGGCCTATCAACAAGCCCGGAACCCGATGTCTTTCCCAGTCCCGGGAGTTTGTTTAACATATCTGACATCTTAACACCTGTTAAAGATTCCAGGACAGGAGGAACCTGTGACATAATGGTAGTTATATCCTGGGTAACTTTATAGGCTCCTGCTCCGTCTCCACCACTATTAATAACAACAATTTTATCAGTCTTGGAAAGAGGTTGGGCAATAGCTGTTGCAATCTCTGGCATCTTTTCTATGAACATCTGCATCATAGCAGCTTCACCATAAGCTCTCCAGGCCTCAGCTTTTGCCTGCATAGCTTCAGCTTCTGCTTTTCCCTGTGCTTCTATAACAGCTGCATCTGCCATACCTTTTGCCTTTTCTGCTTCTGCCTGGGCATATCCCTGAGCCTTAACTACCTCTGCTTCTGCAAGACCTGTAGCCTTTCTGGCCTCAGCCTGACCCTTTGCAGTATTTTCCAGTCTGAATTGTTCTGCACTTGCCAGAGTCTGAATTTCATACTGTTTTGCTGCAGCAGGTTTTTTAATACTTGCTTCCAGTTCTTTTTCTTTTCTGGATATTTCTTTTTCTTCTAACTCGATAGCTTTCTCCCTTGCTGCAATCTGAACATTAACCTCTTCAATTTTAACCTGTTTTAAACTCTTATTTTTCTGTAATTCATAGGCCTGATCTGCTTCAGCTTTTTTAAGGTTTACCGATGCAGTATATTCAGCCTTTTTCATTTCGTAATCTCTCTGAGATTGGGCCACTTCGGTTTCAGCTTCAAAATGAGCCTTCTGGCCTTCTTTTCTTGCCTGGGCAGATTCGATCTGAGCATCTCTCTGTGCCTGGGCCTCAGCAATAGAGGCATCACGTTTTACCTTTGCCACCTGAGGTTTACCGAGGTTAACAAGATAACCTACGTTATCTCTTATATCCTGAATGGTAAAAGAAATAACCTTCATACCCATATTGGCAAGGTCTGTAGCCGATACTTCCTGAACACGGTTAGCAAAACTATCACGATCAGAGTTAATCTCTTCTACCGAAAGATCACCTATAATAGCTCTGAGATGACCTTCCAGAGTCTGTTTGGCAATATCAACCATTTGAGAAGGAGACTTATCAAGGAATTGTTCCACAGCTGTACCGATGGACACATCGGTATTTTCAACCTTAATCTGTGCCACTGCATCAACAAGAATAGGAATAGCCTGTTTTGTGTAAACCTCAGGAGTCTGAATATCTATACTCATTAACTCCATAGAAAATACTTTATAACTTTCTACAACAGGCCACACAAAAGTACCTCCACCTCTGAGCAACCTATATCCAATTTCCTGCCCCGTTATGGGATGTCTGCTTTTTCTTCCGTATATAACAAGTACCTGGTTAGGGCCTACCTTTCTATATCGATTAGCCCAGAATGAGAAAAAAGACCCTACCACAATGAAAAGAGTTACCACACCGAGAATGATTAACCCTATATTCATTCCACTCATAACATCACTCCTTATTTAATAATTTTATTAATTTTCACCTCTCCGGGTGAATAATAAACAATCCTACTTATTCTTTCTTACTCCTATCTTCAAGAGATGGTTGCTCTTTACTGGAAACTTCTTCAAATATCTTAACATAAGCAGTACTACCGCCCATGGAAAAAATTTGCACCAGCTCTCCTTTACCTATGGTTTTCTTATTTAATGATTTGGCAGGAGAAGTCATTCTACTATTCCGGAGTACATAAGCTATTTCACCATATCCATCAGCAGGAATAGGAGTAATTACTTCAGCAGTCAATCCTTTAAATTCATTATAAGATGCCACACTGGAACCCTGCTGAGAAAATAAAAAACGATAAAAAAACCAGAATAAAGCATAAGCAATAATAAGAGAAATGGGTGTAGTAATAAGTATGCTAACAATAGGGGAGGTATTAAAACCTATACGAGTAATAAGCCCAATAGCACCAAAAGAAGCTGAAAAATTTGATACAGTCATCATATTAAAAGGAGATGGACTTGCAACTCCACCACTGGCATCTGCACCACCACCACCATGGATATGGACATCCTGTATATCAACCAGTTCATGTCCTCCGATCCCAATGTCTACATTTCCAACATCTAAATCCACTCCTCCACCCATTTCAAACCCATGTCCTCCTCCCATAAATAATTGTAAAAGACTATAACCCAGACCTACAAGTAAACAGATGAGAAAAGCTGTATCTACTGTCAAAATTTCCCAGTTAATAAACAATAAAGAAAAAATAAAATTCATAACACTCTCCTGTAATATACCTTACAAAACTTATTAAGTATTCTATTTTATAAAACTTTTCTCCTGCAGGAATTATAAAGGATTTTAGATAATTTTATCGAATTATTATTAGCTTTCAGCTCTCAGTTTTCTTTAAGCTGATTGCTGATAGCTTTAAACATAAAAGGTTTATTTTTACTGAAGCTAATAATTTAACAATAATGAAAATTCCTGTGTATATAAAATATAATATTATATATTACAAATATATTTTAATATTTATATTATCAGTTATTTTTACTGTAAAAGCAGCAGAAAATTCTTTTCCTGAAAGTCATATAATCTATGGAGTTCCATATGAATCCCAGCCGCCGGGAAGTTCCTACTGTGGTGAAGCAACTCTTTATATGATTATCCACTACTGGGATGAAGAAAGCACAGTAACACAGACAGACCTTGTTCGTGATGTATTTTCTTCATTTTTTAATGCCACCTTTCCTTTTTCCATAGAAAATTATCTAAATTCCAGAGGTTTTAATATTATAACTCATAAAGTTCAAAATCTCACAAAAATAAAAGAATACATATGTCAGGATATACCTGTCCTGGTAGTTAACAGTATGACAGGTATGGATAATTACGGACACTTCAGAGTAGTTATAGGTTATGATGACAATAAGGGGGAAATGATATGTCATGACCCTGCCCTGGGGAATAACTATATTATGAAATATGAAGAATTCCTGGCAACATGGGATTTTTATAATTACTGGATGATGGCAGCTTACCCTCCCAATTACAGAGAAATCCTGGCGCTCAAATTAAATCCTCTTCCCTATCCACAGAGAACTGCCTATATGGACACAAAAGTCCATATGGTATACGGAAGAGCCTATTTAGAAGGCGGCTACTATGAGGAAAGCCTGAAAGAATTTGAACTTGCCCTCTCTATAGTAGCAGATGCAAATCTAAAACTAAATCTTCATCTTTTCCAGAGCGAAGCTTATATAGGTCTTCAAAAATGGGATAAGGCAGAACAAATTATTCTTTTCTATGGTGAACAGATAGAGTATATACCGCAGTTCTGTTATCTTCTGGCAAAAATAAATTATGTTTATGAAAATTATGAAAAGGGTATTTATTATGCTTCCAAAGCCGTAGAAATAGATCCCTACTACGGAAAAGCCTATATTATTCTTGGTAAATGTCAGAAGGAAATGGATCAGCCTGAACTGGCGAGAAGATCCTTTCAAAAAGCCCTATTTCTGGATATAAATCTCATAGAAGCCAGGGAAGAAATAAAATAGAGGGAATATTAATTTTGACTAAAAATAAATAGCTTCAAAATTTCTCCGAAAGGAAGTAAGATATATTGAATTTGTTTTTTCAAAAATTCAAAGAGATTTTATTGATAGTGCTTCCGGTTATAATTATTGTATTGCTTCTGAATTTTACTGTTGCATCTCTTGAAACTATTGTATTGATAAGATTTTTTATAGGAGCATTTCTTATAATTATTGGCTTATCCATATTTTTATTCGGTGTGGAAATCGGTATTACTCCTATAGGTAACCTGATAGGCTCAAAAATAACTAAAACGAATAAAATCTGGATACTTATAATTGCCGGATTGATACTGGGCTTTTCTATTTCAATTACCGAACCGGATCTCCATATAGTTGCCGGACAAATAGATTCGATAACATCAGGCCAGATAGCCAGGCATAATATTATTATAGTCGTATCTCTGGGCATTGCAGGAATGTTAACTTTAGGGCTTGTAAGAATAGTTGAAAATATTCATCTGAATAAAATATTGACCATTATCTATGGCGCAATTTTTATTTTAGGATTATTTACATCACCCGAGTTTCTGGCTATAGCCTTTGATACTTCCGGAGCCACTACAGGAGCCATGACTGTTCCTTTTATTCTGGCCCTTGCCGCAGGTGTTTCCGGATTGAAAAAAGATAGTAAAGCTTCTGAATCAGATAGTTTTGGCCTTATTGGAATTGCTTCTACGGGACCGATAATATCTGTTATGGTTATGAATGTTTTTTCAAAAACAGATGAACTTAAAGGTAGCCTTGAACATATAGTCAGCTCTCAATATTCAATTCTTGCGCCTTTTATTCGTAAATTACCCCAGGTTTCAGGAGAAATTTTACTGGCTCTCATTCCAATATTAATAATATTCTTAATTTTTCAAAAAATTTCTTTTAAATTGTCCAGAAAAGCGTTTAATAAAATTTTGAAGGGACTTCTCTATACATTTATAGGACTCGTATTTTTTTTGCTTGGTGTAAATGCAAGTTTTATGGAGATTGGCAGTATTATGGGCTATGAAATCGCCTCTCTGGAGAACAAGTATATTCTGGTATTTATAGGTTTTATCATGGGAGCAGTAATAATACTGGCCGAACCGGCTGTTCATTTATTAACTCATCAGATAGAAAGCGTCACAAGCGGTTATGTAAAAAGAAGATTTGTATTAATTGCATTTTCCACAGGTCTTGGTTTTGCAGTAGCTTTGTCTATGTTAAGAATATTAATTCCTGAAATTCATTTATGGCATTATCTATTACCCGGATATTTTATTGCTATAATTATGACTTATTTTGTTCCCGGTTTATTTGTAGGAATTGCCTTTGATTCCGGCGGAGTTGCTTCGGGCCCTATGACTGCGACTTTTGTACTGGCATTCACTCAGGGCGCTGCTGAAGCAATAGAAGGAGCCAATATTCTAATAGATGGACTGGGAATGATTGCTACTGTAGCATTAACTCCAATAATCGCCTTACAGATACTGGGTTTTATTTTTAAAATAAAATCCAGAAAGGAGGGAATAGTAAAACATGGAAAATGACCACTCTTTAAAAGAATTTGAACTAATATGTGTTATAGTAAATTTCGGACTGGGAACAAGAGTTATTAAAATAGCCAGGGGAAAAGGCGTTTCAGGTGGTACTATTCTTTTGGGAAAAGGAACCGTCAGAAATCGTATATTAGAATTTCTGGACCTTTATGATGTGAGAAAAGAAATTATTTTAATGGTATCAGAGAAAAAAACAGCTCACGAAGTTCTTGAAGCCCTGGATAAACAATTACATTTAAGAAAACCGGATCATGGTGTAGCCTTCAGTACTTCTGTACAGAATTTTTTAGGTACCGGTAATTATGAATATAAAAAAAAGAAGGAAAGCAGGAGGGAAGATCATATAATGTATAATGCAATTTTTGTGATTGTTGACAGAGGAAAAGCAGAAGCAGTTATGGATGTGGCAACTAAATCAGGATCCAGAGGAGGCACTATAATCAATGCAAGAGGTTCCGGAATCCATGAAACTCAAAAACTTTTTGCAATGGAAATAGAGCCTGAAAAGGAAATAGTTCTGATAATAGCAAAAAATGAGATTACAGAATTGATAGTTACTTCAATTAGAGAAGAGCTTAAAATCGATGAGCCGGGAAAGGGTATTATTTTTATTCAGGAAGTAAGTAAAACTTACGGTTTAGTCTGATGTCTTTTACAGTAGTTCTAAAAAATAAGTTCAGTAATTTAGATACATAGGAATTCTCATTATTGTTAAATTATTAGGTTCAGTAAAAATAAACCTTTTATTTTAAAGCCCTCAGCTGATTGCTGAGGGCTGAAGGTTGTTAGCTAATAATAATTAAATATATTTTTATAATAGCAACTTACGTTAATTATAATCCTGTTGTCCTTTCATCATGGAAATCCCCGTCAAAACCCCAGTAAAGAATTCCCGTAATTTGTTACAGTTTCAAGAGCCTGTCTTGGTGTTTTTTCTCCTTTAAGACATAGAAGGACTTCTTTACCAAGGCAATCCATAATTTCCCCATAATGAGGGAAATTTAAAACAGGTTTTGCCCAGTCAAGCTGTTTTATGAAAACCCTCATACCGGGATGGCGATTTTGATATTCAAAATATTGAGGACAGGCTACTATCTGTTTATTTACCGGAATATATGATGTGGCAAGATAAAATTCTCTCATTTGCTGATGGGTTATAAGCCACATTAAAAAATCGAAACATATGAGTTCATGTTCAGGGGTAGTTTTAAATAAAGCAAGTGATTGAATATAAAGATCACTTGCCCTTGAGTCTTTTTTTGGCAAATAAACTGCTTCTACATTCATACCCAGTTCCTGAGCACGAAAGTAATCATGGGAATCGCCAAAGGTCATACCCACCTGACCCACAAAAAACTTATCAGGTGTTACCTCAAGTGATGCCACTTTATATTTATGATAAAGATCCTGCAGAAACTGAAGGGTAGAAACGCCTTCCTCACTGTTAAAAAAAACTTTTCCGCTTGCATCTACTATAGTACCGCCTTTTTGTCTCATCATAGCCACAAAAAATGCTGCAAAATTCTCAGGTGTTTCATCTGTCGGCAAGGCAAGTCCCATTCTACCTTCTCCAGCAGTCATCATAGCTTTACCCGCAGTAACCAGATCAAACCAGCCCTGAGGAGATTTATCCATCTTAAGTGAATAAAGAATATCAAGATTAACTAAAAGGGCCGTATCTGTACAGGTATATGGGAAAGTCCAGTAATGATTACCTGATATGGCAGACTCAAAAAGAGGTTTATAAGTATCCTGCTTATAAGCAGCTTTTGTAGCAGTTCCTATACGTGTAGTATGTGTTTCCAGTGGTATAAGAACACCTTTGTTTATAAGTCCACTCTGCCAGCGTATATCTATGAGAGCAGTATCAGGCAAAGTATCACCTGAAAGAAGAGCTTCTTTCAATAAATCCTCAGAAGCAAATTTTTTGCTTTCTATAAGGACTTCTCCGGCTTTTTCCTTGTTATATCTGGCTTTTAGTTCTTCAAACTTCTGAGAACCTTTATCATCCAGATAGTACCAGAATTTTATAACCTTTGGTCCCTGCTGGGCATAGGAAGTGGTTATAATTGAAATAATTAAAATCAGTGATAAAATAATTATTAAATACTTCATAAAAATCAACTCCTTCTTTAATAATCTTGATGGGTATTTAACTTCTCACTTCTCACTTCTCACCAATTAAAATGGATCCTTAAAGACCGCTTTATCAACAGGCTTATCTAATTTAAAAGAAGTAATCTTTGCAACAACATAAGGTTTCTCACCTTTTTTTAAACGAACCTCCATTCTTAGATTAATACCGGTATATTGATCTATCCAGAATCTGTATTCTATACCCTGCTGTGTTGTAAAGGTTACTACCCAGGTTGCTCTTTTTTCTTTTTTACCGCTATTTGTACATGATAAATCAAATTTACCTAAATATTCAACTATCCAGCCTGTATCATATTCGTTATTAACCCTGAAAAGATCAAAGGCGCCTGTATCAAAAGTCTGCTTATCATTCTGTTTATGATCAAAAACGGTTGTAGTATTCTTTGAAACAATCATAGTAACTTTATCAGTATTATCATTTTTATTCCAGGATACTGTAGTAAGAGTAGAAGGACGACGGTAAAAAACCTTATATCCATAAGGTTCTTCGTTTATATTTATATCCATAGTATACTGAATACTATTCCATTTAGCCAGTTTATTCTTAATTAATTTTAATATATTATCATTATCGGGACTTTCAGCATATGTATAATTAATATGTAAAGAAGAAAATATAAGTAAAATAAATATAAAGTATTTACACAGATTAAATAAGTCATCTAACCTGATTATCAAGAAATAAAACCTCCTGTCACTATTTTATTCCACAAAAAAATTTAAATTCCTCCATTAACTCCAATCTCTTAGCTTAACTTTCATTTTTATTAATTCTACCAGTTCCTCAGATTTATGAAAAAGGTTATTAAAAACTATTTGATCACCTTTTTTATCTTCCAATACATAGACATTTAGACTTCTTCCTCTGCCGCTTTTCACAGGTTTAAATTTAAACCTCTTAATATTTTCCCAGAGAAAAGTTTTTTCTTTCCCTGTCCAGGAGTCTACTTCCTTCTGACTTATACCATCTTCTGATATCTTTATTTTAACCATATACTTTCTTAGTAATGAAATCATTTTTATTAATAAATAGGTTTCAAAGCCTATAATTATAACATAGAACCAGAGAACAGAGCTTTCCCTGGTAAGTATAACTATCTGTGAAGCTATTGCTACAGCAAGCATTGGTATAAGCATTATAATGGTAAATAATTTACGAAAAGGGATATTATAAATCCTGGGAAGGGATATATTGTTAAAATCAATAGTGGTATGTTCAATTTTATTCTCCAAATAAAAAATACCTCTCAAACTTTAATATTAGTAAGAAGTGAGGGGTGAGAGATGAGAAGAAAGCACTTCTCACTTCTCACTCTTCTTAGTACCGCAACAGGCAAGTTAGTATCCATCTCACAAGTCTGTCCCTGTCCGGATTCTTACGCAAAATCTATGATCCTGTTACAATGAAATCTGTTATTACAGAATATACAGTTTTGTATTTATTTAAGTTATAACTTTCTCCTTTAAGGGCATATCTTTTGCTCCAGAGCCCGGACAGGGACAGATGTATATGTTTTTTGGATACTTTTTTACCTGTTGCGGTACTTAGCGTAAATCTCTTCAAGCTTAAAAATCTTGTTCTCCAGAGATATTAAATCTCCTTCCTGAATCTCCTGAAGACCATAGCGTAAATTACAGTATTCATTTATTAATTCACTGGTAATCTTCAGTTCTTTCTCTGGAAGATTATGTTCTTTTAAATATTCAATATATTCATAAAGGGTAAGATTGAAAGGTCGTTTAATTTTCTTTTTTCTTAATAGGTTATCGAATCTGGAAAGTAGTGAATGTAATCTCTCTATTACAGGAGAAATTTCATCTTTTATAAATTCATCTTTTCTCTTTCTAAATATTTTTATTATTCTTCTCTTTTTATACAACCAGTATAATATAACTAAGAATAAAGGAACAGAAATTAGAGGATAAAAAACTATTTCTTTAATTGCACCTGACATACTTTCCAGAATCCATTTAAGTAATCCCATAAAATCACCACGAGAAAGAAAATCCTTTATATCTTCCCATTTAAAAAGAACAAAATCTATAATCTGCTTAAAAATACCCGGTTCATTCTCACCGAGATACTGCTCAAATAATCCACCCGGTGGGGTAGGATCAAATGTAACCCAATCCCCTTGAGGTAGATAAGCTTCAACCCATGCATGGGAATCTCTCTCTCTTACTACATAATAACCTGTTGAGCGGTTATATTCATGGACAAGAAATCCTGTAACATATCTGGATGGAATGCCACAGGATCTTAGAAGCAGTATCATACCTGTTGCAAAATACTCACAGTGGGCAGACTTTTTATTTAAAATAAACTCTTCTACAGGATCTCCCTGTTTTGATGGCTTAAAATCCAGGCCATATTGAAAAGTTCTATGAAAATAACCTTCTATGGCAAGACATTTAGAATATGCATCCTCTTTTGAAGATGTCAAATCCTTAGCAAGGGAAACTATTCTGGTATCAAGATAAGAAGGAACATCAAGATATCTGTTTGTATCATCAGATTCAGGACATAAAACCTTATCCAGACCTGCCAGACCTATCAGAGCATATTCCATCTTTTCAGAAGGAGGATCAGGATAAAAAATTCCATATTGATCTATTTGAACACCGGGAATATTTACCATTAACATATAAGTCTCAGGAGGAGTAAAGAAAACAGTATTGCCATAGGAAACAGTTTTTACTATACAATCAATAAATTCAGGCACCTCTGGCAGTGAATAACCGGCTGTAAAAATCCCTTTATATTCTTTCCCATATTCAGGAAGAGTCAGATTTTCTCTAACAACTGAAGATAAAACCTTCCTTTTTGGAGAAGTTTTCCAACTGCCTTTTATATAATCAGTATATACCTTACATCTTAATCGCTGAATCTGTGAAGAAGTAATAAGTCTTAAAACCACTTTGTCAGATAACTTCATATTTCCTGTAACATTTAAAGATGTTTCATTTAAAAAACCTGCATAATTCAGCCCTGAGCTACCGGTAGGAAATAACATGTTATTAGTTATTGGTTCAAGCCACTCTACAAAACGATTGGATGCTAAAAAGACTACACCAGTTAAAATAAGGACAAAAGAAATAACTATCCCCTGCCTTATCCTGAAAGAAAAAGATATGGATTTATAATAAATTCCGAAAAAAGATCTCAGATAAAAAGAAGCCAGCAGCAGATGAAGCAGTACAAACCATTCAAAATAATATGCCCTGGTACTGAATCCTGACACCATAAGTATAATAAGGGAAGAAAAATGCAGTGCAAGCAAATCGCTTCTATATTTAACCCTGTAAATTATAGCGATTGAAAGAAATATAAAATAATACCCGGGAATCTGAAGCACTGCATAATAGCCTGTCTCTACTTCAATGACAGGTTCAAGAAAATATTTTAAAATAGCAGGTATTGTTAAACATAAGTAAATAATATATTCAATTTTTCTGGAAACACTGTATCTGAATTTAATAAGAGGTGAAATCAATACAATTATAGCCAGAAAGCCTATAAGATAATATTCGTTTGTAATAAAGGCAAAGGGAGCCATAGAGCAGAATAACAGTAAAATTCCTGAAACATGGAGACTAATATCCTGTTTCAAAATTCCATTACCCCCTTTTTTTCCTCTTCAGTAGTCATAATTGTAATTTTACCTGCCAGATCTTCATAGGCATGAGGAGTGGATGTAGGTTCTCTATCTCTCACAATTACAACTTTAACTGCAGTTCCAAGATCAGTTATCATTCTTACAAGTTTTTCTCTCCTGTAATCCCAGTCTAAAAAAACAGTTACTACTGTTGTTATAAGAGAAAGATTTTCCATTAACACCGGTTCTAATCTTTCAAAAGGTGAAACAGGGCAGACATCAAGACAGGCCAGAAGATCGAGTATATTTTCAAGATAAGCAAGACTCCGTCCGGCCTGCATATAATATAGATTTGGTCCTGCTGCAAAGATATCTATTACATACTCCTGGCGGGAAAGATAATCTGCAATAGATGCAGAAATAGATATGGCACTTTCAAATTCTTCAAAGGCCACTGCTGGTGACCCGGGAGGGACAAAAGTATCCAGAAAAAGTGCTATACGGCAGAAATATTCTTCCTGAAATTCTTTTACTACAGGCTTACCGGACCTTGCCCAGGAACGCCAGTGTATATTTCTTGGATTATCACCATCTCGAAATTCACGATTTCCAATAAACTCGGTAGATTCTCCCAGAGAAGAGGTAAGAGCTATACCTCCCGGTTGATGACGCTTACCAACGGGAATTTCTAATCTATCAATAGGGTTAAATCCTGGATATACCAGTAATTGATGCGGCTTTAAAGGACTACTTCCCCATGCCCAGATACCAAATGGAAAAACTGTTGCACATCGAAGGCCGGGAATTTTATAGTCTCCCCTCTTTAAAAATTCCAGGCCTATTTTCAAGGTAACCTCTTCTCCCGGCGAAAGAGAAGAAATATAATAACCTTCTTTATCTATCGATTTTATTTCCGGAGGCAACAATCTCTCATGAATTACTATATCATAATAGAAACTCTTTGTTTTATTCCGGGCAATAATCTGAGAAAAAATCTTCTGGCCACAGGTTGTTCTATCGGGAAGATATCTCAAGAGAGAAATTTTAGGATTATAAAGCCAGGCAAAAATAAATGACAGAAGAAATATACTGGCTATAAGTGTAAATACCATAAAAGTCTTAAAGGCAGTAGTAGACATACCAGATATAAAGGCAATTAATGCTGCCCAGAATAAAAGTCTCCCTGATGGAGTAAGACACTCCAGATAAAAATTCCTTAACAATTTAAATACAGGTACGCCACCTGTAATTTTATACCTGATTCTGATATAAAGACTGAAGAGGAGAATTGTAACCATAATAATATAAAAAGTAAGCATTAAACAGGTACCTTTGTATTTTCTAGAATATCCTGGACAATCTCTTCTTTAGTGACACCTGAATATTTAACTTTTGTTTCAAGTACCAGTCTATGAGATAAAACCTCTAGGGCCATCTCTTTTATATCATCAGGAAGTGTATAATCTCTGCCATTTATAAAAGCCAGAGACTGACATATTCGATACAACATAAGAGAACCACGGGGACTGACACCAAGCTTAAGACGGGGATCCTTTCTTGTAGCATCTACTATATCCAGCATATATTTTGCCACAGGTTCATTTACCTTCACATTACGAACCATAGCCTGTAATTTTACAATCTCTTCCCTGGAAGCAACTGATTCTATAGTTTCCAGAGGATGCTGTGTATGCTGGCTATAAAGAACCTCAAGTTCTTCTTTTATAGAAGGATAACCAAGTTTAATTTTTACTGCAAAACGATCCAGTTGTGCTTCAGGTAACGGGTATGTACCATGAAACTCTACAGGATTTTGAGTGGCTATTACGATAAAAGGCGAAATCAGCTTATAAAGATGTCCTTCCACTGTGACCTGACATTCACTCATAGCTTCAAGTAGACTTGACTGGGTTCTGGGTGAGGCCCTGTTTATCTCATCAGCAAGAAGTATATTGGTAAAGAGAGGGCCCTGCTTGAAATTAAAGGTACCATCCCTGGGATTATATATATGAGAACCTATTACATCCGTAGGAAGTAAGTCAGGTGTAAACTGAACCCTTTTAAAATCAGCCTGTATGGATTTAGCAAGTCCTTTGGCAAGGGTTGTTTTCCCAACACCTGGCACATCTTCCATTAATACATTTCCTCCTGCCAAGAGTGCCACAAATAAATGATCCACAGGTTTTCCTTTACCTTTTATCACTACATTAATATTTTTTCTCAATCTTTCAATAATTTCTAAATATTTGTCGTCCAAACTTTTTTCTCCTCTCTTTATAAAAGTAAGAAGAACTCCTCACTGTTCACTCCTCACTATTTAACAACTTCTTTCTTAATTTCCAGAGTTCTTTAAACATTCGCATAACAACCCAGAGTTGCGCCCCTGTCTGAACACCTGCTTTTCTGGGATAATGGTTCACACCTTTCTGAATTATCTTATATCCCTTTTTTTTAATTTTTATCAGTAATTCCGCACTTGCGAGAGCACCTGTTGCTTCAATATCAATTTCCTGGATTACAGATTTTTTAAGGAGTTTAAAGGCACAATCTATATCTCTAATGTTAAGGCCAAATAAAAGATTTATCATAGTCCCATAGGCCCATGCATTTATAAGACGATAAAAGGGATCTTTACGTTTCATACGATAACCTGCAACTACATCGAAATCATTTATAAGAGGAAGGAAACCAGATAATTCAGTAATATCAAACTGTCCATCACCATCTGTAAAAAATATAAGCTCATATCTTGAACCTTTTAATCCTGAGCTTACAGCTGCTCCATACCCTCTGTTAACAGGATGATGGATAACGCGGATATTTTTTTTCTCCTTTGTTAGTCTTTCTGCCACTTCACCGGTAGAGTCCCTACTACCGTCATTTACCACGATAACTTCATATTCCCTGGCTATATCATCTAAAAAATTACAGGCTTTCTCCACAACCCAGGGAATATTTTCTTCCTCATTATATGCAGGGAAAAAAACTGAAATATCTGGTTTCAAAATAAATTACTCCTTTTTGTAAACCTGATTATAATTACAGAAGTTTTCTATATTCAACATCAATATCCTGCAATATATATTTCACTATAATTATCCCTTCTTAAACTCTTCATAAACTGCCAGAGTCTTACGGGCTGTTTTATCCCAGCTGAAATCTTTAACCCTTTTTAATCCTTTTTCAATAAAATCATTTTTCTTATCTCTATCTAAAATTAAATCTCTCATGGAATAAGCCCATTCATAAGGTTCAAAAGAAGATAATAAAAGTGCAGCATCTCCTGTAACTTCAGGTATGGAAGAACAGTTTGATGCAATTACCGGAATACCGCAGGCCATAGCCTCCAGTAATGGCAATCCAAACCCCTCATATAAAGATGGATATACAAATAAAGATGCTGATGAAAACAGAAGAGGCAGATCTTCTTCTTCTATATAACCGGGCAATAAAATGTCTTCTTTTAAATCCTTTCTTTCTATAATAGAAAGGATTTCCAAAAATGCATTTGACGGTTTACCTGCAATAACAAGCTTAACAGGGATTTTCATTTCTTTCGTAAGAATTGAGAAAGCTTCAAGTAATAAAGGGATGTTCTTTCTTTTCTCCAGATCACCCAGGAAAAGAATAAAATCATTGGGAAGTGATTTTTTTTCCTTAAAAGCCGATATAAGTAATAGATCGGCAGGTTTAAACCTTTCATCTACTCCGGAATATATAACCCTGATTCTCTCAGGTTCTATGTTATAGAACCTCATAAGATCGTCTCTGGTAGAGTTAGAAATTGCTATAATTCTCTGTGCTTTCCCGGCTGATTTTTTTATAGCATATTTAAGATATATATTACGCCAGGGAGATAAAAGGTTACTATTATACATAAAGGCCATATCGTGAACAGTTACAATTTCAAGTGAAATAAAATTACATAAAGGAAGTATATTAGCAGGAGAGTGAAAGAGATTGGCTTTTTTTTTAATAGTTCCACAGGCAAAATTAATTGTTCCCAGAAAATTCTTACTAGATTCTTCCAGGTAGGCAATCTAACAGAACAAAAATCAAAAGGTAAACTTTGAGACCAGCGTAAACGTCCCTCAGGTGTAGAAAAAATTATAAAGTCATCATGAACCATCTGTCTTGAAAGAGCAGAAATGAGATTAAAAGAATAAAAACCTATGCCCGACATAGGTATGTAAGGCGGGAATACCATATGAGCATTTATAGCTATCCGCAAATATATCAACTCCGATAGAACATTATATTCTTGGAATCAAAAACTATTTCTTTCCCTTCCTGTTCCATACATATACTCTGCGTATCAAACCATTTCAACTTCCCCCGTAGAATAGAACCATCATAAAAGGTAATGGTAAGATAATTTTTCATATCTATTAATTTCTGAAAAAATTCTCTTGATTGTGCCTGATGCACAGGAAGAGCAGAAGATTTTTTAACATTTTCTTCTTCCTGAGATTTAAAAGATTTTTTCTGGATTTCTTCTTTATTTTCTTCTTTCTTCTGGAAAGCGGGATTTATCCATACCCTGGCCATTTCTATCACTGCCTTTCTTTAATAGCTTTCAGCTTTCAAGACCTGGATAAAATTAATACTTATTCTTTTTGGATGAAACAGGCTAACCAATATAATATCATTTCTGGCTGGTTGCTGATTGCTGACCGCTGATAACTAATATAATAATTCCCTATAAACCTCTAAAGTCCTTCGAGCACTGTCTTCCCAGGAAAATAAAGATGCTCTTTTTATACCTTTACTGACAAGTTCAGAAGAAAGTTCTTTATCTGTTAAAACCCTTACCATTGAATGAGATAATTCTTCTTCATCCAGAGGATTTATAAGAAGGGCACCATCTGCAAGAACTTCGGGAAAACATGAGGTATTTGATGCAATTACAGGAATACCACATGCCATAGCTTCCAGAGGAGGAATACCAAAACCTTCCATGAGGGAAGGATAAACAAATAAAGAAGCTCCCCTGTAAAGAGCAGGAAGTTCATTATCCGGAACCTCACCTGTAAAAACTACTCTTTCAGAAAGGGACAGTTCCCTGACTAAAGAATAAATATCTTTATAAAGCCATCCTTCACTACCTGCAATTATAAGCTTATAGTTATTACGTAAATAAGCTGGAAGAGATGCATAGGCTCTGATAAGGCGACAAATATTCTTTCTCGGTTCAAGAACACCTAAAAAGAGTATATATTTTTCAAGGCTTTCTTCCTTTTTCGAAAGGTCTTCCCTCTTAATAGAACTCCTGGAAAAATATTTTATATCAACACCATTATATACTATTCTAATTTTATCTTCTGAAATCTTTAGAAGATCTATTACATCCTGACAGGTATTCCTGGACACAGATATAATCCTGTCAGCATAACGGGCAATCCTGGGTACAAATGCCCTGTAATAGCTATTCTGCAAACCTGTAAAAATATCAGAAAACTTTAAAAAAGAAAGATCATGTATGGTAAGAACAGTAGGAGCAGTTTTAAAAACAGGAGCTATGGGACCCGGAGAATGAAATAAAGAAGGCCTCAATTGAAAAAGCCTCACAGGAAGCTCTCCATGAGTCTTTAAAAAATTAAACAATTTTCCCTCACTGGAAAGAGAAAGATATTTCGTTCTAAAAAAAGAGGTCAATTCCTCAAATTGATTATTTTTAAAAGACGTATTTAAAAAAAGAACATACTCTATCTCAGTGTCTAGATAGGAAAAATGCTTTAAAAGTTGATGTGTATATTCCCCTACACCGGATCTTCTAAAACCAATAACTCTGGCATCAATAGCTACTAGCACCAGTTAATACTTTTTAAAGAAGCTCTTTAAGTTTATTAACAGCTTCTTTTACCTCAAGTCGTACGAGACCTAAATTTTTAACTTCATCAAGGAGTACAACCAGAATAGCTCCGGCATCACATAATATAACTTTACCTTTTTCTCCTTCTATCATAACTATTTGTACTTCTCCCTGGCGAAGTTCTTCCATAGAACTTTCTGCTGAGGTAAAAACTCCGGCAACCATAGCACCAATAAGTTCAGCATTAACTCCTTCAGGTACATTACTGGCAATAACAAGACCATCTCTACCAACTATAAGACTACCAACAATTTCCGAACTCTGATTTAAATTGTTTAAAATTGTATCCATATTAATAATTGCAGTATACTCTGCATTCCTCCTATCTAATATGCATAATTTCCTGCAGGGCTTTCACGAAATACCCCTGAGAAATGTATTCTATACAAAATAAATAAATCCTTCTCTCAGTAATAAAAGTCAAGAACCCCTGCTTGAGCAGGGGTTCTCTGACAACATAAAATATTACAGACTTAGAACTTTACATTGAACCTGGTTATGAGCTTATTTGCTGAATAATCATTGGCTGTCTGTATGGTATCACTGAATCTGTAATATTTGTAATCTACAACCACTGATGTAGTATCATTGAATTCATACTTCAATGCAGCACCGGGTATAATTGTGTCGTTATCCTGGTTGAAACCGCTGTCATCTACACCACTGTTCTTTACATAAGCAAAATTACCCTGAACACTGAACTTGTCATTTACATCATAGGTAACTCCAAGATGAGTAAAGTGAGCAGAAAAATCTGTCACTGCAAAATTACCAAAGTTAGGATTACCCTGATTAGCTAACCACTGGGCATAGGTATGACCGGTAGTGGTTAAACGGCCATTGTTAACATTCAGGATATAATCTCTTTTGAATTTCATATAATCATAGGCACCATAAACATGGAGATTTCCACCAAAGTCATACTTTCCACCTACTTTAACAAAGAACTCTTTTCCTTTGGAAGGATCATTATAGCTGAAATAGTAATCCTGGTTACCATAGAAATTATATGGATTAGCTAAAAGTAAATTCTGGGCAAGACTTATGCCAGGACGTCCGGTGATTACTCCGGTAAGACCTAAATTACCATCACTGAAGTTGAAGTCATTGCTATCAAGTGTGGTAGCAGTTGGCACTACCTGCTGGAGATATCTGAATCCACCATATACCTCACCGGCAGGCAGTTTGTATGTAACTCCAATGTCAGCACCGTGACGGTTCGGACGAAACTTACCAGGCCTTACAGCAAAGCCAAAGCCTGTTATGTCATAATCAGCCCAGTGGCCTTCATGAAGACCATCCCAGTATTCTCTTTCCCATGTCTGGTGATATCCGAAAGGATCATAGTTGGCTTCAGTTCTGTCATATTCTCCGTAGAATATAAGTTTGTTATCAAGAATCTTTGCTTTTGCTCCTACCTGCATAAGAAAACCGCTTTCACGGCTGGCAAGGTCCACCAGATTTGCATTATAAGCAGTTCCGGCAAATTCTCCATATATGGTTAACCATTCATCAGGGAATTTATATGATGCTTTAACACCGTACATATACTGATCCTGAGGGGCACGATCAAGTATTGTTCCTGTAGGACTTCCTGCCATATTGGGATTGGACTGACGATCTTCATATACTCTCATTACTCCACCTTCTACACGAAGGTTCTTTTTATCAAGTAAATCGGCTCCTGCCCATACACCCAGTAGATAGTTTCTATAACGGATAGGAGTATTTCCAAATATAGCTGTAGCTCCTTCAAGAGGATCCTGCATAAACCAGATAGCACTCTGGCCATTGGATACCCAGTTTATATCCTGGGCCATAAAAGCTTCTACCTCTATTATATCATAAAGTTTTCCATGGAAGTTTACACCGTTCAATGGTAATATATCGGTATCATGGAAACCAAAATATGGATTCCTTACTCCATAGAAAAGATTACTTGACACATTGTGAAGATTGTAATTGCCAAATTCTCCAGTAACTTTCCAGTTGGCACTATCTACATTTACCCAGAGGGTAGCAAGGTCTGCCTGGAAGTCAAGTATTGTATTGGCTCCGCCACCGGATATTACACTCAATGTATTATACTGTGGAGGAATACCCCAGTTATTATAAACCTGCCAGTCGCCAAAGGCACTGTAGGCCACTAAATTTCCACCAGCTTTTACATCATCACTGATCTTCGCTGTAACGGTAAGGTCTAATCTGGAACTTAAGGCAAATCCTCCATTTAATGCAAATTCCGGTTCACCGGCTATTGCAGAAGGAACATTTCCAGGAGTCATTCCAGCCTGCTGCTGTATGGGAGCACCACCAAAGGGAACTGTTAAATATCCGCCAAAGGGAGTGTTGCTACTGGATGGACCCAGCCATCCAGAATGCTGGGTATTAAATAAAAGAGTTGAACCTGAGAAACGGTCTATGTCACCATAAATACCAGTAGGACTTGCCCAGCCAGGACCATAGTTTACTGCATTGGCAGGTCTCTCATATATACCCACATTGGCTGCTATAGTCTGGAAACTTCCGCTTACTTTTACTCTTTCAAGTTCTTCTACTCTGGCAGTAAGTTTTCCGACTGTTTCCTCTATATTGTTAACTCTTACTCCAAGGGCATCTAATTCGTCTTTATATTCCTTGAGGAGTTTGTTAATTGTCTCAAGGTCAGACTTGGTTGCATATATAGAAAGATCAGGTATCTGTGGTATTGATGCCTGAACCTGTTCCAGTTTTGCTATTACCCTTGCTACTACCATGGCCATCTCATAACGGGTCATTGCCCTGTCGCCTTTGAAAAGGCCATCAGGATAACCCTCTACCAATCCTTTTTCTTCTAACATCTGTACTGCATCATAGGCCCAGTGATCCTGCGGTACATCAGAAAATGGATCAGCTAAAACTGGCAGTGACATTATCAATGTTAATGCCATTACCACAAAAAGTGTTGAAGCTATTTTCTTCATTATTTTTTTCCTCCTTAATTTAAATTCCCACAGGAGGAAGGCTTTCTTCTAAAAAGAGTGTCCTCGTTTCCTCTTTAAATTACAGCACTTCCTTCTCTGCTTTCCCTTTCAGGTTTGCTTTAAACCGGCCTTACTAACCTTTATCACCTCCTTAATATGGCATTAATTGGTTTGTTGCACCTGAAAAATCTATATTAAAATTCAAATAAGTCATACAAAAAGACGAATAAAGTATATCACTATCAAAATTAGTTGTCAAGAAAAGACCAGAAAAAAATTCATAATAACAAAAAACCCCGGTCAATTATAGCTTTCAGCTTTTCAATTCTCTAAACTTATTACTTGTCACTTAAATACTGATACTATAATTATTGCAATTTTCAGGCCAATAATCTATTCCTCCTTAACAACTGCTGAACTTTAATATTTCTTATTCTTGCTTTTGAAAAGTAAAATTTTACAATTGCAAAAATAATCTAAAGTGATTATATCACGACAGCAAAAATTTGTCAAGAAGTTCTAAAATAATTGGATTTTTAAAAGTTAATCCTGGTTCTTACAATTGCTTGATTAAAATTAAAATTATTCATGCTATCTCTTTCGTCAAAGGCCATTAAATTTCTATATTCAAAACTTACTGAGAGAGTTTTATTAATTTCCAATTCACTTTTAAACAGAGGGGTAAACTGACAGGAATTATTATAAGTAAACCAGTCTCCATAACGTTTTACATAAATCAAACCACATCCAATTGAAAAAGAATTAAGGGGTTGAACCTCTGCTTCTATAAGGCAGGTTGTTTGTGTAAAATCAATATTATAATATATAGAAGGCCGATAAAGCTTTACCAGTTCAAATTTTCCTTTAATAAAGGTATAAGATCCTATATTTTTATTTAAAGAAAATTGAAAAGCTGTAAAAGTACCTGATGAGAGATTTTCTCCTATAGATACAGGAAAGAGGGGATCTAAAAAAATCCCTTTAGTATTTGCTAGCTTACTCGGGAGAATCTGAGTAAAATGCATAAGTTCACATTTTATTTCTCCCCTGTCCCAGGGAAAGAGTATATAAGTATCCAGACCCTGACGATTATTAGCCAGTCTACTTATTCCAAGAAGTTCCCTCTGAGTAAAATTTTCATGTAAACCCAGAGGATCATAAGAAGGGGAAACCCATATATACTGACCTCCCAGTATAAACTTACCCCATCGCTTTTCAAGAGAAACCCGGAAAGCACTTCCTCCTTCATTTTTTTCTTCAAAAAAACTTCTGGAAAATTCTCCTTTCAAAGAAAGAGATTCTGTCAATTCTGAAGACAGGTCTAAAGCCAGAGTATCCTGTAAAAAGGTTCTTTTAGCCTGTATAAACGTGAGACCAATATTTACAGGTTTTAAAAAAAGTCCTCCCCGTCCACCCCAAAGAAAAGTATCTTCTTTCATAAATATATTATTATAAGGACAGGAATCTATTCCCCATATTAATTCTAAAGACAGAGGATATATACTGGCACCCATACGTAATCCTCTGGAAGGCAATTTATCAGGTCCATAAACACTTAAATTCAAAGGAGAACTATAGATAAGGTCACTAAAAGAAGCAGGGTAAAAATTACCGATACTACATGAAATATCAGGATTCCTTGCCTTCAATTCAACATGACCAAAAATTAAATTAGATTCTGCAAAGTACCTGTAAGGTAGTGGAGAACCCCAGAAAGTAGCAATCTCTCTGGAACCAGAAAAATTATAACTTTCCAGCTTAATATCAGCAGAAAGATCATAATTTAACCTCTCTTTAAGAGTAAATAAAAATCTGTTAGAAAAAGCAAATCCTGATACTACAGGTCTTATATTATAGTAATCTAAAGGACAGATTATTTCCTCAGGTCTATCGCCATTATATCCAAAAGAAGCAATTAGTGTCTCAGCAAGAAACTTATATTTCCTATCTTCATTTTGATTCAATCTCAGGGATAGTTCTGAAAGTTGTCCTTCAATGATTTCAAGCTCTGGAAATACTTCTTTCTCTTTAGGAATATCATCAATGGGATTTGCAAAAGAAAATATTATAAAAAAATTATAAAATAGCAGCAACAGTAAAAACAATTGAAGTTTTTTAAAGGATTTAATTATTTGCAAATGTAATAATATTTTCATAATGTCTTGTCTATAGTTTTGCACTTTTTTAAAAAACATAATTTTTTATGTAGTTAAATAAAGTTATGTAATGTTCAAAGAGCTATTAGCTTTTAGCTTATATTCTTCAGTCTAATTGCTAATAGCTAATTAACTCTAAAGAAATCTACAAAATTATAGTTTTGTTTTATTTATGAATTGTTTATAAGGTATTATTTACAGACAAATAAAATCAATGTATAATGTAACACATCAGTAATAAAAATACAATCAGAACAGTTATAGTTAGTTCTCAACCTTAAATTTAGAGTAAATAGTTCTGTTCACTGCTGATTGTTCATTCACTTCATATATTTTAAGGAGCTTTTTAGTTATTTATGAAACTGCTAAGTAATATTCTTATCTGCCTGATACTTATAGCCCTGGGAGGAATACTGGGTTTCTATATTTACTCTACCTATAAAGACTATGAATATGTAAGTTATAACCAGTTTATAAGTTTATTAGAAAAAGAAGCCATAGCATCTGTAACTATAAATAAAAATAATATAGTAGCTGTTACCAGAGGAACAGATAAAAATAAAGAAAAACTTAGATATTATATATTACCTCTTTCAGAAAAAGATAAGATTATCTTTTTACTTAAAGATAAACAAAATCTTATTACCTATCCTTCGGAAAGTTATCTCTTTATCATACCTTATATATTGCTATTTGCGATTTTATTTATCATAATAATGGCCAGCCGAAGAGGTAATATTAAGGAAACACTTTTCAAAGAAAAAAAATTTACAACTAATCTTTTAGTCCATCAGAACCGAAAAACTAATATCTTAATTCCAGGACACCTTAAGAACTCTATAACCTGGACACATCTAATAAGTGGAGAACCCTTCAAAATAACTACTGCTTACAGTGATCTGTCATCTTATGAACAGGATAAATATCTTCTTCTACTTATAGAAACACTCCATTCTGAGGATCTGGAAATAAAACGAAATGCATCTTTTGCCCTGAGAGAAATAGGAGACAGAAGAGCTCTCCTGCCTTTATGTAAAATGTTAGAAGAAGATAAAGATCCCCATGTAAGAATGAATGTTGCTCTAACACTGGGCATACTTAAAGATGAAATGTCTATAAAAAGCCTGAAAAAAGTTCTGGAGGATCCAAATCCCCTGGTAAGATGTTCTATAGCAACTGCTATAGGAGCTATAGAATCAGAAGAATCTCTTACATTACTAAAAAAAATACTGAAAGATGATGATAACTGGAGAGTCAGAAGAAGTGCTATAATGTCTCTCATAAAATTTAAAGACGAAGAGGCCTTTAAAACGATAGTTATGGCAATAGAAGACAAAGAACCTGTAGTAAGATCCAGCGTAGCTATTGCTCTTGGTGAGATGGCACTGGAAGAAGGAATAAAAGAACTTGAAAAAATTCTTAAACATGATCCTGAACCTTCAGTAAGAAAAGAAGCCATATCAGCTCTACGAGAAATTGGAGGAAAACCAATAATAAAACCCCTCTGTGATGCTCTTGTAAAGGATCAGGACAGTTCCGTCAGAATGAATGCCCTTGATGGGATTGAACTGGTAGATGACGATATAGTAATAGAAACTCTTTCTTCTGTGTTAATGAATGATAAGGATCCAGACATACGGATGGCAGCGGCAGAAATTCTTGCAGGAAGAGATAATCCAGCTATAATAGAGACTTTAAAAAGATCCCTTCAGGATCAAGATGAAATGGTACGCAATTTCGTAAAGGAAGAATTAAAAAGAATGGAAAATGTAAGTAAAGAGTGAGTAGTGAGCAGTGGACTGTAATTTGCTAATTTTTCTGTTCGCTGCTCACAGTTTACTGCTCACTTATAAATTCTTCTTGACCGGAATAGCGTTTTAATATATGATTGTAGTTACTTTAAATAATCAGGAGGTAGAATATGTTTGATAAATTTTCTGTAAGTACTCCTGCCAGAGTGTGTATGATCAGTATAGATAATGAAGTAGAGGGCATAATAAAGAAAAGCGGCATACAAAATGGTATATGTGTAATCTATGTGCCTCACACAACAGCAGGTGTAACTATTAATGAAGGAGCAGATCCCGCAGTTATGAGTGATATCATAGACTGCCTTAATAAATTAATACCTTCCCATGGAAATTACCGGCATATGGAAGGTAACTCCGATGCCCATATAAAAACAAGCCTTATAGGTGCATCAGAACATATAATAATAGAAGAAGGAAAGCCTGTGAGGGGTACCTGGCAGAAACTTTTCTTCTGTGAATTTGATGGGCCAAGAAACAGACAGGTTTATGTAAAAGTAATTGGAGAGTAATGGTAGTTGAGAGTTGAAGGTTTAAAGTTGAAAATTAACAAACCCTAAACCCTCAACATCAAACTATAAACTTCTTTTCACTTCTTATTACTCAAAGCATTTATAGTTTCTTCCATAGTTTTTCTAATATCCGGATCCTGTTCTACCTGATATGCGGCAATAAGTGGTTCTATAGCAGAGGGATCTTTTAACTCTCCCAGAGCAGTAACTGCCCAGTAGCGAACATTCCAGTATTTATCTTTTAGAGCAGAAATAAGAGGTGTTATAGCTCTTCTGTCGCCCAGTTTACCAAGGGCAAAAACTGCCCCTGCTCTCAATCTATCATCTTTATCATTAAGAGCTTCTATAAGAGATTCTACAGCACTTACATCTCCTAATTTACCAAGAGCAAAAGCTGCACTCTGAGCCAGTTCCTTATTATCCAGTTTTAATAATTCAATTAAACCAGGAACAGCTTCCGGAGAACCAATCTTACTCAAAGCCGTAATTGCAGATTGAACTACAAATTGATCCTTATCCTTAAGAAGTGGTATTATATAAGAAACAGACTGATTGTCTTTCATAACCCCGAGGGCATCTATCGTAGCTTTCCTTACAGATGAACTGGAATCCTGCATTAATTTTATAAGAGACGGAACAGTTTTTGGATCTCTTATTTCTTTAAATGCATTTACAACAGCTATTCTCACTCGTTCCTCAGGGCTTGCAGTAAATTGAGTCAATATATCTACACTTTCTGTAGCATCCAGTTTTCCTAAAGATGAAATCAGCTCAACCTGAATTTCAATATTTGTTTCCATATTAAGAGCTTCTATAAGGGGTGTTATAGCAGCTTTAGAACCCATTTTACCAAGAGTAAAGGCAGCACCTTTTCGAATTAATGACTCCTCGTCGCGTAGATCTTGTATGGCCTTTTCTACTTCAGGAGAAAGAAGTACTTCTGGTTTTTTAGTGGCAGTTAGAACTGGAGTTATCTCTGAAGGGGTAATAACAGGTAAAGGTGTAGGTGTTGGAGTCGGGGCTGAAAAGCTAACCTGTTGCTGCTTTTTTAACCAGTTCAATTTATCAAGAGCTATTTCCATACCTATTTTTGTATTCAAAACCTTTTCAATACGATAGACTTCTTCCAGGGGTTTAATAGCTGATATATCACCTGTTCTACCAAGGGCAATAGCTGCCCAATAACGCATTAATTCATCTTCGTCTTTCAATTTTTCTATAAGCATTGGCACAGCCTCAAGAGCTTTTAAATCTCCAAGAGAAGAAGCAGCCCAGTAACGGACATATTTATCCTTATCTGTCATGGCTTCCATAAGAGGTGGAATAGCAACAGGATCACCTGTTTTACCAAGTTCCATAGCAGCCTGATAACGAATAACAGAATCATTACTTTTTAAATCATTCAGTAAATCTTCAATAGATTTTGCTTTGATAACTTCAAAAGAATAAAATAGAGAAAATAAAAAAACTATAAATAGTAATAAATATTTCTTTTTCAAATCCAACTCCTCCTTAAAATGAGTGATCGGTAATCGGTGATCGGTGAAGGACAATTTACTTAATTACTATATTACCTCACGTCTCACGTCTTACGTCTCACATCACAACATTTCAATTCCAAAATTTTATTCCTCCACTCCTATACTGTATGGCTTCAGCCACATCTTCAAGGCTAATATTATCTTTTCCTGCAATATCTGCTATGGTCATGGAAAGTTTCAAAATCCTGTAATATGCTCTTGCACTGAGACCAAGTCTATCCATGGCATGTTTTAAAATCTTCCTTATTTCTTCATTAATTCTACAATAATTAGAAACATCCTGTGTATCCATCTGTCCATTATTAAATATAGATTTATTAACAAAACGTTTATATTGTATCTGCCTTGCTTTTATTACTTTCTCTCGCATAGTCTCTGATTTTTCTTCAGAAGGAGATGAGAAAATCTGATTTGTATCAAGCCTTGGAACTTCAATATGTATATCAAATCTATCCAATAAAGGCCCTGATATCTTTCTTAAATAATTAGTTATCTGGATAGAATTACAGGTACAGGACTTTACCGGATCAGTATAATAACCGCAGGGACAGGGATTTAGAGCACCTATTAACATAAAATCTGCAGGATATGTAATAGAAATCAGAGCCCGGGCAATCGTCACCTTACCATCCTCTAAAGGTTGTCTTAGAAGCTCAATAATATCACGACGAAACTCTGGAAGTTCATCTAAAAAAAGAACCCCATTATGGGATAAACTTACCTCGCCTGGACGGGGATAACTTCCTCCACCTATAAGACCTGCACTGCTTATACTATGATGGGGCGATCTGAAAGGTCTTTCTTTTATAAGAGAGCTCTTTTTATCTAAAAGGCCTGCTACGCTGTATATTTTTGTTACTTCCATAGCTTCTTCCAGGTTCATAGGAGGTAATATCGAAGGTATCCTTCTGGCCAGCATAGTTTTTCCAGATCCCGGAGGACCTATCATAAGAACATTATGTCCTCCTGCTGCAGCTATCAGGAGTGCTCGTTTTACATGTTCCTGACCTTTAACATCAGAAAAATCCAGTTTATAGCCTGATGGTAAAACTTTATCTTCTGGAGGTATATTGGTTTCGCCATTACCAGAATTCACAAGTTCTACAGCCTCACTCAATGTTGAAGGAGCTATTATTTTCAGGTCTTTAACCAGCAAAGCTTCGCCGACATTCTCCCGGGGAACTATCATTTTACCTTTCCATTGCTTTCTGGCCATAATTGCCATAGACAGAATACCATTAACAGGTCTTATTGTACCATCTAAAGATAATTCTCCAATTATAACATATTCATTTAACCTGCTGCTATCTACCAGCCCAAGGGCAGAAAGAGTGGCCATAGCAATAGGTAAATCAAAAGAAGGACCCTCTTTTCTTATATCAGCCGGCGCTAGATTTATTGTTATCCTTCTGGGAGGAAATCGGTAATTAGAATTATTGATAGCAGACCTGACACGTTCTTTAGATTCTTTTACTGCCACATCAGGGAGGCCTACTATATTAAAGGCCGGCAACCCTTGATTTATATCAACTTCCACATCTACCATACAGGCTTCTACTCCCTGAAGAACTCCACTTTTAACGGTAGCAATCATCTTTGTCACTCCTCAAGAGAATGAACAGGAGGATATACAATTCAACGGTTACTTGCTTTCTCCTGCCATCATACAAATATAGCAAAACTTATGCCATCTACAGAATTATTTTAGTACAGGATAGTATAAAAAGCTAATAAAATAAAAGTAACACGCCAGTAACAGATTTTACACAATCTTAAGAAGATGAATTTTTTGAGGAAAACTTTTTTTTCACTAAAAAACCAGTAATAATAAGTAAAATCAAAACAGGCATAACTACAATCCAGACCTTCTTAAAGGTGTCAAAATACTCCCTGAAAGTCTGTCCTCCATAATATATGGCACAGCAGAAAAAACTTGCCCATAAAAAAGCACTTAAAAGATTTATGAGAGCAAATTTAAGAGGTGCCATCTTGCCACTACTGCATACAAGAGCTATGGCAGTTCTCAAACCTATAAGGAAACGGGATGGGAGAACTGCCCAGCCTCCGTATTTATCTACCAACTTCTTCACCCGGGGATACCATTTCTGAAGATGGTTTGATCTTGCTACTATATTATCAGTATTACCTCTCACCAGATGAAAATAGATATTATCTCCAGCAGATCCACCTATAGTTGCCATTATAATTATTCCCGGTAAACTCATATAACCCATACTACAAAAAATACAGGACACAAAGAGAACTGTTTCTCCTTCTAAAATAGTTCCTATAAGAACAGCCATATAACCAAGGAAAGTCAAAAAATTTTTATTTTGCTTATCACCGTTATTAAGTAGATGAAAAACATATTCCTTAAAACTATTTCCATAGAGGGTAAGTAAAACAATTACTCCCAGAAGAAATATCAAAATTAAAACATTTCCTATCTTTTTATTCATTTATTACCATATCCATATAAAGCCAAAAATCATCACAAGATATCTTACCAGTCTTCCCGTATAGGTATAGAACATAAAATCTCTCAACCTGATCCCGATTAGACCTGAAGCCAGAACTATGGGATCTCCTATAGCCGGAATCCAGGAGAGAAGAAGTACCGGACTTTTATATCTATGTAGTCTTTCAATAGCTTTTTTCATAGCAGGACTATTTCTGTTTACAGGAAAAAATCTCTTTATTACATAGTTATTACAGAATACACCCGTAAAATATGTAACAGTTGAACCAAGACAGTTTCCTGCAGATGCTGAAACAAAACACCAGAAGGGACTATACCCTTTTATCAAAGCATAGATAATAAAACCTTCCGATGCGAAAGGAAGTATCGTGGCAGATAAGAAACAGCCTGTAAAAAGATAAATCATAATTAGCTTTCAGGTTTCAGCAATCAGCTTTTAACTTCATTGCTGGCTGCTATTCTAGCTCCAGAGAAAATCTTCCTTATACATATTATTCTTTTTTAAAGATTTTACCATAAGTTTGTCATGTTTACTATGGGCCCATTTATCAGCCAGTTCGGCCAGCTCTTTATACTCACCACGGGTTCCATAATTTCCTTTATATCTAAAATACTGGGAGGGTCTTGCAAAAAATCTGGCATAGGCATGTTCCAAAAGAAAGCTCATTTCTTCTACAGAAATATTCGGATGATGAAAAGTAAGATTAAGACCATCAAATTTCTCCCAGTTACGTTCAAAAATCTTCTCTTTTATCACTTCATAAAAACTTGTTCCTGGAAAAGGAGTCAGAACTTTATAGGAGGCCAGAGTAGTATCCAGTTCAATTGAATATTTAGTAGTAGCTACAACACTTCTTATAGTATCTTCAGGATAGCCAAAGATATAAAAAGCCTGTGTCTGTACTCCTATTTTTCGGCAGTATTCTATAATTTTTCTCTGATGTTCATCCGGTATGGGACGTCTTCCGAGATGCTTCATTATATCAGGCGACACAGATTCAACACCAAAAGTCATTCTTTTAAGACCAATTTTTTTAAGCCCATCAAGAAGTTCTGTTTCAACTGAATCAAGTCTTGTTTCTATCTCAAAATATATATCAACATTATTCCTAACAATTTCTTCTATGAAATTCTCCACTCTTTTCTTATCTCTGGTAAAGTTAGAATCTCTGAATATAACATAATGACTGCCATAAAGCCTGTAATTTCTTTTTATTTCCCTTATAAGTCTCTCCATACCCTGAAGACGATAAGAACCACCTATACGATGAGGACAATAAGAACACTTCTCAGGACAGCTTCTACTGGTAACCACAGGAATAACTTTTTTTATAGACTTCATAGTTCCTGGAAGGGCATTTTTTGTATTATTAAAGATTTCCCATTCTGGAAAAGGAAGGGTATCTAGATCCATTATTTCAGGTGAATCTATAATACCATGAAAATTCTCTGTATAAGCAAGATCCATACATGCAGACTCAGGTTCTCCCTTTATAATAAAATCTGCCACAGATGAAAAAAGAAAAGGTAAATGAGTAGCACAGAGTCCTATAAAACCTACAAAAGAATGTCTATTTTTTTTCTTAAACCTTCTGGCCCAGTAACGTTCATGCTTATAATCAACAAGAGAAGATAGTATAATAGCCACGTCTCCTTCAGGTAGATAGCCATCTGTAAATATAACCTCATGACCTGCAGACTTAAAAATAGATGCTAAAAGTGCTATCTGAATACTGGGTATATTTTGATAAACCCTCCTCACCCATTCAAGCCAGAGAGTAGTTGTAGAAAAGGCTTTAAATCTGGCGCCATACCCCCCTACAATGGTATCTTTATTCACAAAGCCATCTTTCCCTTTTATATCTGCAAGAACTATACGGGACACATGTTATACCTCTTTCACTTTATTCATATCTCAATGCATCTATAGGACTCAACCTGGAAGCCCTTACAGCAGGGTAGACACCTGCTATTAAACCTACCAGAGCTGAAAAAAAGCATACAAAACCTATATAATACAATGGAACTTCTGCAGGCATCTTAATAGCGTAAGTCAAAACTTTAGAAAAAGTCATACCAATAATTATACCTATTAAAGCACCTATTAAAGTAAGTATCATTGACTCCATAAGAAACTGTATTAGTATATCCTGATTCTTTGCTCCTACTGCCTTTCTTACTCCTATTTCCCTTGTTCTCTCTCCAACGGAAACCAGCATTATATTCATTATTCCAATGCCACCAACCATTATGGATATAGAAGAAATACCTCCAAGCATAAGAGTAAGTATACGGCTTATAACAGAAAGAAGAGAAAATATTTCCGTTTGAGAACCAACAGTAAAATTATTTTCCTCATCTTTTGCAAGATTATTTCTTTTTCTTAAAAGATTTATGATTTCATTTTTAGCCGGAACCATAGAATCTGCATCAAGAGGTTGCACAAGTATATTACTTACAAATTTACCCTTGCCTACATTCAGCTTTTTTTGCATAGTTGAAAGAGGCACGAAAATTGTATCATCCATATCCTGTATGATTATCATACCTTTCTCCTGGAGTATACCTATGACTTTAAAATTTGCATTATCCACTTTTATAATTTTGCCTATGGGATCTTCTTTATCAAAAAGTTTCTTTACTACAGTTCTTCCAAGAAGGCATACACTTCTCTGAGAATTACAATCCTTCATATTAAAAGAATCTCCTATATCAACAAACCAGTTCCTCACCTCATAATAATATGGCGTTGTACCTGAAATACTTGTTCTATATTCAGCTCTTTTATACTTACAGGTTACAGAATCACTTAAAACCGGCACAGCATATCGGACAGAGGGACATTCTTTTTCAATTACTTTTGCATCTTCCACAGTCAAATTACTCCTTACAAGTCCTGTAAGTCGAATAACCTGACTGTCTCCTCCCCCGGGAAGAACTGTAATTAAATTCGGTCCAAGACCATTTATTTTACTGCTTATGGCAGCTTCAGCACCTGTTCCAACAGAAACAATACATATAACAGAAGCCACACTTACAGTAACTCCCAGCATACTGATAAGACTTCTCACAATATTATCTTTGAAGTTATTTTTTGCAATAATCAGATTTTCAAGTATTTTAAGAAACATAATTTATAAGCTTCTATCAATCATCAGTCAGCTTTTTAAATACCCTTCTTAAACAATAGAAATAAATTATTATTAGCTTTCAGCTTTTCCTTAAGCTGATTGCTTTAAATAAATAATGAAAATTCCTATACATATTAATTATACATTAAGGGCACGGCATACCGTGCCCTTAATGGCAAACTTAATAGCATTATTCTCTTTTAAGCCGGGAGTTCAATTTTTTTCTCCGGCACTTCAATTTTCTCCGGCACCTCAACCTTCATAGGTCTGCCGAACTGTTTTTCTACATCCTGTCTGTAGAGATTATTATATGTACAGAAAGGTATAAGTCTTCCATCAGGCACAGTATAATGTATTATACATCTGCTTGTTCTCTCAACATCCATATTATAAAGATCCATAAAGTGCATATTACTCACTGTTATGGTATTCTGGTTTAATCTATCAACTACCTTTCTTTCACCTGTAGTAACAATCTCTTTAATAAGATTTACAAAGGTATTTACATTCAGGTCAGAAGGTAAATTCTTCCTTTTAACAAATTTAGCTATATTTGCTACAAAATTATAGGAAATTTTTAATTTGCTTGTTCCTTTTTCAATAAGATTTGCCTGTTTATCAAGGAAATCAACAATACCGGCCATATCCAGAAATCTGGCATAAGGTATGAGTTTACCATTATCTACATATGTAAGACAATGACTTCCACAGTGAGGATGACAGGAAACATTCTTAAAACGTTTCATCTGCATTTTCCATGCATTATAGAAATGGAGAAATTTAGATGTAAAAGAATAGGGTAAGAAATCATCTGCCCTGATAGCACCATCTGTTTGTTCCTCAAGGGAACGAAATCCGTCGGCAGTGGTTATTCTCTGTTCTACTAAATCTTTAAATTCGAGGTTCATCCTTCCCATAAAAGCTACCTGCTGAAAATTCACTGTTTTTATAACATCTTTATTATCGGCACAGAATCTTACTATGTCACCAAGTTGATGATCATTTACTCCTTTTGCCACAGTAACTACAAGGAAAAAGCAATTATCTGCAATTTCTTTACTCTTAAAACCTGCCTGTCTCATATTTTCAATAGCTTTCAGTTTAACTGGAAGAATATCAATCCCCCTGGTTTTCAGATACACATCAGAAGTAACTCCGTCAAACTGCAAATAAACCTTTGTAAGACCGGCATCTATAAGGGTCTTACAATAATCAACACTCTTTGCAAGTTTAAGACCATTTGTGTTTACATAAATTGCTGTATAACCCAGACTTCTGGCAAGTGAAATTATCTCAGGAAGATCCTCTCTTAAAGTTGGTTCTCCACCGGAAAATTGTATAGTTGTAATGGGGGCAGGATTCACTTTTTTAGCATTTTCAAGCATAAATTTTACTTCTTCCAGAGTGGGTTCAAAAACGTACCCCCCTTCATGAACTTTAGCAAAACATACAGGACAGTTTAAATTACACCGATTTGTAAGGTCCATAATTAACATATAGGTACCTGAATGATGTTCCTTACATGTTCCACAATCGAAAGGACATCCTTTTATTACTTCAGTAACAGGAGTGTCAAAACCTTTATCAGTTACCATAAAATCATTAAATCTCTTATAACTACTGATATCTGACCAGTAAATATCAAGAGTTTCTCCATGTTCCGGGCAGGTCTTTTTAAGCCATATCTTCCCGTCTTTTTCAAATACATGAGCCTCCAGAATCTTTCTACAATTCGGACAGAGAGACCTGGTATAGTAATCAACTTTTTTATCCATAAATTATCTAATCATTCTCTGGAAACTTTATGTCAATAGTATTTCATACAACATATTCCAGTAAAAGATTACACCTCCTTAAAAATTACGCTTCACATATCTATTCTTTAATATTTCTCTTTTAATAATAGAGATCCTTTAAAAATTTCTTAAATTATTTATAAGCAGTCAGCTTTTAGTTTAAAATTAAAAATGGATATTCAAGATAAAAGCTGACTGGTTACAAGCATGTTTAATAATAAACCAATCAAATGTTGATAGCAGATAGCTAAATGCTGAATGCTCTTAATTAGTGATGGAATTAAAAGACCCAGAAAAGTAATCCATGTAACTGCATAGGGAAATATCAAAATCCTGCGTTTAATAAGCCAGTCAGGATAAACAGGTTCTTTTACTTTAAATTTACTGGAAGGCCCCCCTGCTATAAAAGTTTTATAAAATTCAACTGCCATTCTTTCACTTCCAATAGAAGCATAAAAAAGAAGTGAATATTCACTACTTACAAGAGGAGAAAATATTGCTCCCCAGATACCTCCAAAAATAAAACTCCTGGGGAATTTTATAATATCAAAACCTTCTATAGGGGCATCCTTCCACATTCCACCAAGGGATGATGCAAGACCACTCATAGCTCCCCAGAAAATACATACCAGGAAATGATTATTTATAAAATTACCATAGATCTCGGGAATACAGAATAAACCATAAAGAAGAGCAAGAAAACCTGCCCCTATAAATATTCTTAAAATTTTATTATTTATTACTTTACCGAGATAATGAAATTTTGTTGGTATATTATATTTCTCCTGACTTTCTTCCCTGAAAAATGCCTTCAAGGTCTCAGTAAAAACCCTCTCTATAGCAATTATAAAACAAAAAAGAAGAGCCAGATTAATTTCTTTATAACCATGAAGATTTAAAAGAGCAGGAACTATAAGACCACAGATAGAACCTACTATTATACTTCTTATATATTTTAAAGTAATAAAAGGTTCATATGGAGAATCTTTATATCCACCCCAGCAGGAAGAATGCAATCCTGCCACAGTTCCAACCAAAATGTAGATTAACATTACAAATACTTATAAACTTACCGCCATTATTTAGTGAACAACAAATGTTTCCACAGAAGTAGGAGAAGAAAGTTTCCCTTCTTCCTGTTTTCCTGGCAGGCTCTTTCCTTCTTTCTTCAATATAAAGGAGTATTCAATTAAAAGAGAACTAACAGTTATATGTGAAAGAACTGTAATACAAATAATACTATAAGTAAAAAAGACCGGATTAATCATTCCAAGTATAAGGCCAATCCATATAATCAAACCCCGGTCACCTCTTCCTACAAGTTTAAAAGGCTTTTTAGTAGTAATCATCCCTCCCACATTTGATACTACACTTATAAGTACACTACCCCATATAGATAAAGCAGCCCATACAAGAGAAGGAAGTAAAACCTGAGGCATAGAAAGACCTGCAGCCAGACCGATAAAACCTTCAACATATTTATCAACTGTAACATCAAGAAGGCGTCCAAAAGGAGTGGTATTGTTTTTAAGTTTGGCAATCTCTCCATCCATAATATCACAGAAGGCCATAAGAAGACCAAAAACCATAGCCCAGAGATAAGAACGAAAATATATCATTACAGCCATAAAAAATCCCATAAAAAATCCTATAATAGTCCAGGTATTGGGTGTAAAACCCAGTTTAGAAAAATAATCTGCTATTTTAATATAATATCTCCTGTGAGAAGTCTGCCTCAATTCATAAATCATAAAATTCTCCTCATTGGTGAAAAATTCAAGAGCATCTAAATGAAAATTCTAACTAGAATATGTTTACCGGTCATGTTAATTTAAAAATTGATTAAACCCTGAATTCATAAGCTCTACTTGAAATTTAAGTTCTTAATTTACTATAAATTTAATAAATTGGATGTATTATATCACAGGAAATAATAAAAATCAACCATCCATAAAAAACTCTTAAAAAAGGAATTCAAGAAATTGTGTCAAATAAATTGTTTCCATAATTTTAAAAGTTTAAAGTTGATAGTTGATAGTTGAATTTAACTCTCAATCCCATCAACCCTCAACTCTAAACAATTATGCAGAGCAGGTATAAATATGAACATAAAACAAATTTCATTTATAATAATCTCTTTAATTCTTCTATACGGAATAGCCAGAGCTTCAGAACCACTCAACATGGAACAATGTATAGAGATGGCAAAGAGAAATAACCAGTCTATAGACATAGCAAAAACACAGTTAAAGATATACAATAGCAAAGTTCAGGAAGCCAGAGCAGGAAAATTCCCAAGTTTTAAAGCAGGAGGTACATTATCTCAATATAATTATCAATCGGGATATGAAAATGTATCTTTAAGACATCCTGTTGACTCAATTTCAAATTTTCCACAGATCTATCTGGGCCGAGAGGGTTTAGAAGGTGAGTTTGGTGTAGGAATAGAACAGATAATTTATGATGGAGGAAGGATTGATGCTCAAATACTTGTTGCAAAAACTGAAGAGGAAAATGCCAGACTAAACCTGATCTTTATTGAAGAAAATGTAATCTATAATGTAAAAATAGCCTTTTATTCTGCACTTAAAGCAAAAGAAAAAGTGACTCTAAGTGCAGAAAACCTGAAAAGTGGTGAAGAAAATCTGAAACTTTCCCTGTCTCTCTTTAAACTGGGAATAGTTCCGGAAGTGGATGCAATAAGTGCAGAAGTAGCCCTGGCCAGAGCAAAAATGTTATCAAATCAGGCCCGGAATGAGTATGAAAAAGCCAGAGGTAATCTAAATATGCTTATAGGAAAAGAGATAAGGGAAGAGATTGAAATAGATGAAAAAGTAATTTATATTCCCATAAAAATAAACGAAGAACTGGCATTAAATAAAGCTCTTGAAAATAGAATCGAAATGAAACAATTAAAAGTCAGTATGGAACAGGGGCAGATAAATATAACAGAATTATCATTCAGTCCTACAATAAGTGCAAATGCAGGATATATATTGAGAAATTATGATTCTATGGGAAGAAAAAACTTTTATTTTGAAGTAGGAGTAAATTTCCCTGTATTTAACATTCTGGCATATAAAGCAAAATCAGAACGAGCAGAAGCCACACAGGATGAATCAGAAAAGCAAAAAAGACTTCTTGAAGAGAAAATAAAACTGGAAACTGTTAATGCTTTATTAGATTTGAACAGTGCTCAGGAAAACACGGAAGTAGCCAATCAGGAAGTAGATCTTGCAAAACTGGCATTAAAAATCTCTGAAGAAAAATACCGCCAGGGTGTAGGTAACATTCTTGAATTAACAACGGCTCAACTGAGTTTAATAAAAGCACAGACAGATTATCTGGATTCTATATATAATTATAAGATAGCTATTGCAACAATTGAGCACGTATCAGGTACAAAAATAGAAGAAATACAGTATTAAGGAAGGAAAGTAATATGTTAAATCTATTCCGTCTTTTAATAATTTATGGGTTGATTTTAGTTCTCACAGGATGTGGCCCCAAAAACGTCAAAAAGAACTGGGAAATCACCAGGGTAAAACGTGGTGATATAAATGAAATAGTATCGGCATCAGGTATAGTAGGTACAGACAAAGAGCAGGTAATTATAACTCCCAAAATTCTTGGAACTGTTGAAGAAATTTATTTCGAAGAGGGATGGGAAGTCAAAAAGGGCCAACTCCTTATAAAACTTGATCAAAGAGATCTATTAAAACAATTAGAGCAGGCCAGGGCAAATCTTACAGCAGCTCAAATTCGTGCAAAACAGGCTGATACAGTAGTAAGCCTTCAACCTGAAGAAATAAATAGTAAAATTTCTCAGGCTGAAATAGCATATCTTACAGCAGAAAAACAGGTAGAACAGCTAAAAATACAATTAAGAGCTCAGGAAGAACAACTCACGGCAAAAATAATAGAAGCTGAACTGGCTCTAAAAACTGCAGAAAATAATCTCTCCCAGGTTAAAAATCAGGTTCCCCTCATAAAAAGTGAAGGTGAAAGTGGTCTTGAGCAGGCTAAAATAGCCCTGGATATGGCAAAACTAAATTATGAAAGACAAAAAAATCTTTATAACCAGGGGTTTATATCCAAACAGGAATTTGAATTATCAGAAAGCAAATATCAACAGGCCCGGGAGCAATATAACATAGCAGAACAAAAGATGGAATCTTTAAAACTCCAAAATGAACAGGCTTTATTTGCTTCGGAACATCAAATTAAACAGGCAGAAGAAGCCTTAAAATTAGCTCAGATGACACTGGAACAACAAAAAAGTGCGGCTCAAAAACAGATAGATGTGGCCGGACACCAGAAAGATCAGGCGTACTCTGCTCTTGTAAGTGCCCGTTCATTAAAATCCCAGATAATCTTAAGAGAGCAGGATGCTGAAGCCGTTCATCAGGCCGTAGAGCAGGCAAAAATAGCTATGGAACAGATAAAAGATCAACTTAAAAATACAGAAATAAAATCCCCCATAGAAGGTACAGTTATAAAAAAACAGGTAACTGTAGGTCAATCAGTTGCACCAACTGTACCTGTATCTATAATAGCTAACCTCCAGAAACTTGTCATAGAAGCTTTAGTAGATGAGGGAGATATAGGTAAGGTAAAGGAAAAACTTATAGTGAATATAACCAGTGATAATTTTCCTGATGAAACCTTTGTGGGAAAAGTAAAAATGATATCCCCTTCATCTTCAGAATTACAGGCCTTACAGAATGTAGTTAAATACAAAGTTGTAATATCTATAGATAATGCAAAGGGTATTCTAAAAATGGGGATGAATACGTACAATGATATTATTGTAGCCAATAAGAAAAATGTTCTTCTTATTCCCAATGAAGCTCTTCATCAGAGTAGTGGAAAAACCATTGTTTATGTACCAGGGATAAAAGAAGCTATAGAAAAAATGGTAGAAATCGGCCTGAATGATAATGAAAATACTGAGATAATTTCAGGTCTTTCTGAAGATGACGAATTAATACTGGGAGGGATAAATAATAAGAGGTAGAGGTATCAAAAACGTGGCATAATTATTGCAATAAGTAGGTGATAAGTAATTTTTAAAATCTGAAACTCTCAGTAAAGAAAGGTATTATTTTATGAAAATAGTAATACTTCTGATTATATTCTTTCTTAACCTGTTCCAGTCATGTATTGCAAAGGAACAAAAAATCCCGATTATGCTGGCCATAGATGAGAAATTACCTTCCAGTATAGAAGCACGGGCATGTAAAGAACTAACGAATTTTCTAAAACAAAATGGATTTGAACTTATACTTTTTCCGGAAGAGAGAAAGACTGAAATGAGTAATTTAATATGCCAATTTTTGGATAATGATGATCAAAACCTGTTTAGAATAGCAAAAGAAAAAGGAGCTCTCTTCCTTATATGCGGGAAATTACAGGCACTGGAAACCGGCACTACCACAGTATATAATACAACTCTCAATGAAATAGAAATTTTTGGCGAAATAAAACTCTTCTATGTAAATAAAAAAGAATTACCTCTTAATATGAAAATAAAAGAAAAAGGGTTATCTGTTCAGTTACAGGAAAGCTATCAACAGGCTCTTGGCAAAGCCCTTGAGTCATTTCAAAAAACCATTATCATGGAAATCAGGTAAAGCTCTCCTCAATAAAACAAAATCTACAATTATCGTCAAAATAATATTTTCTTTCTTCTTTATATCTTATGGGAGAAAGTTTTAAATATTTTGGATTTGATGGAGAAGGTTCTATCAGTTTTCTCAATCTGGAAATAGACATTTTTACTGTAGGGCTATCCACATTATGAACATACTTTGCTTTCCAGACAGAAGGAAAAAGCTCTCTAGGTGAGAAAAATTCTCCCCCATGTCTGATAAAAAAGAATAAAAGTTCAGAAAGAGATTTCTTCTTATAAATTTTTATCTCTCCTTTAATCCTTTCACTTATTATTCCGTTAATTCCATCAATAAAAATTTCAAAATCTTCTCTTCTCTTTCTTAGACGTTCTATTTCATCTATAGTGGCATCGTACTGTCTGTCATGCATTTTGACGAGATATTTTCGTAAAGTTGAGGTGGGAGATATTTTAAAGGCAACAGTATCAAACCAGGTAACATATTGCTCTGTTCTCCTTTTTCTACTACCATGAAGATTAATAATCTTCTCCTGAGAAAGTTCTCTAAATTTTACATCTGCTTCCAGTATATAGTTAATTCTGTAAGCTTTTGCAAGCTGTACATCATTACCTTTATCCATTACCTCACATAAAAAGTCTTTAATACAATCTCTCTTACATCTTATAAAATTTATCTCTGCAAAATGAAGTATACTGTCTACATAAAATTCTAAAAAATTATACTCTTTTGAAATAAGAGATGCTTTCTCTATAAAAAGCTGACCTTCTTCTATATCTCCCTGCTGAATAAAAAGGCTTCCAAGTCGTAACAGTATAAGATTTTGAAAATAATTATCTTCAATTTCACGGCTTATATTTAAAGCTTCTCTGTATTGAGAAACAGCTCGCATAGGTTCTCCCCTCTCTTCAAAAAGTAAAGAAGTGCCTGTAAGGGAATGCATAAGAGCTTCTTTCCATCCATATTCACGGGCTCTATCAAAATTATCCATCCAGAATTTCAAAGCTTCATCATAATAACCCATATCATAATAAGCATAAGCTAAATTATTAACCAGAGAAAGTTTTAAATCTATCCAGTCCCTCTCGAGGGTTTTATTCAGACAGTTTTTCATTAAAAGGAGAATTCTTTCAGAATAACCATCCTTTTTAGCAAGAGTAATATAGATTGATTGCTCCAGGCTTACCTCTAATTTCTCATTTCCCACATCTTTATTAATTAACCTTGCCTGTTCATAATAATCAAGAGCTTGAGAATAATCTCCTTTTAAACGATAGATAGAACCCATAAAAGAATAACATCTAGCCACACTAAATTTATCCTTATATTTATTCGAAATATGGATACTTTCTTTAATTAATTCCACTGCACGGTCCCATTTTCCCAGTCGGGAAAGAATACGTGCCAGGAGCATTAAAAATTGATTTCTTTCATAATCTTTAAGTTCTGACATTGTTTCTTCAAGAAGCTTTATAGCTTCTCTTGATCTACCCTTTATTCTCAAAATTTCTGCCTTACCAAGAACTAAAAAAGGGAAAACCTCCCGGGTAGATTTAAATATATCATCAATATTACTTTCTAACTCATTAATCTGAAAATATGATATCATCTGTCCCATCATATTTTGTAGTATCCTGGAAGCAATTATATATTCCTCTGATTTAAAATAATGATAAAAAGCCTCCTTTGCTATTTCCAGGGTATAACCCTGAGAAGTCAATAGATCCATATAGTAACAGGCACAGGCTTTATGAAGAGTCTTTTTATTACTTCTACTGTAACAAAAATCCCTTATAAGACTATGAACAAAATACTTCTTGTCCAAACCCAGGTCGATCAAAAATTTTCTCTTTAAAATATCCAGAATTTTTTCAAGTTCTGAACCAGAATAAATACAAAAAAGAGCATCCTTTTTAACAGGTTGTCTGTAAACGGAAAAAGAAATAAGAAAATCTCGTTCCGTGTCTCTCAAATCATTTATAATATGTGAAAATATATAAGGTTCTGAAAAATCTAATTTCTTTAATAACTCCCGGGCTGTATAATCACCGGAAAATAAAAGCCCAAGAAAGGACTTAATAAGAAATGGATGCCCTCCAGTACTTTTATAAAGTTCTTCCAGGGTACTCTCTTCCATTGGTTCCATAGAATGAAATTCCATAAGGTTTTTTATCATAAGAAAACTTTCCTGTTTATTTAAATATTCAAGAGTAAATTCAAAAATTTCCATCCATTCTACAGGAAGCAACTCTGGTTTCTGTCGTGAAATTATAATAACCCTGGATTTTTTGAGAAACCTGGAAAATATCTTAAGAAAGCTATATCTTTCAGAACCTTTTATCCTGTTATAATCATCAATAAACATGACATAATTTTCTCTATTCAAAATGGAAGTAAGAGCTTTTAAAATTACGTAGAAATCAGAGGAATTATCCTGAAGATAAGCATCAAAGGAATGATCTCCAAGTTCCTTAAGAGAAAGATTAATTTCATAGAGAAGGGTTTCCAGTCTCCATTCTTCCTCACACTGAATCCAGATTAATTTATTATGAAAATCAGAAAATTCTCTTTCTTCCTCAATCAAAGAAGCAAAATATAAAGAAAAAGCTGTTTTCCCTATACCTGCTATACCATCTATAACAAGGACATTATAACGAAAAAATCCTTTTTTGAGATATTCAAGAGATTTTTTTCTTCCTGCAAAAACAGCGGGGCCTTTGGGAAAACAATATTTACTTACGATAAAACTCATAAATAACCATCCTTTCTCCTGAGTACCGCAACAGGCAAGTTAGTATCCATCTCACAAGTCTGTCCCTGTCCGGGCTCTTGCGCAAAATCTATGATCCTGTTACAATGAAATCTGTTATTACAGAATATACAGTTTTGTATTTATTTAAGTTATAATTTTCTCCTTTGACGGCATATCTTTTGCTCCAGAGCCCGGACAGGGACAGGT
>Ga0302240_1000213_pt1 | contig 65448 bp, 71 predicted proteins | sample AAG_UR_His_MG_FD_193538 | JGI IMG/M metagenome (GOLD analysis project Ga0302240, IMG submission 193538) | Enriched activated sludge microbial communities from anaerobic digester in WTTP, New Holstein, Wisconsin, United States - AAG_UR_His | ecosystem: Engineered > Bioreactor > Anaerobic >... | reverse complement strand
CCTTTTGTTTATTAAGCTGGTTGGCAGACCATCTTTATTCTAACAAAAGGAGGTATCTGAATTAAATACTCAAAGCTAAAGCTCTTTAGAACCCCCGGTAGAACCGGGGGTTTTCGTTTTATAAAAAGGATGAAACGGTTTGTTGACCGTTTCATCCTTTTTTGTTGTCTGAAGGTGAAACTGGGTGTCAGACACCCAGTTTCACAACTGCTGGACGCTCCCCCAGAACCGCGCCTCCAAGAATACATACGGCGCCCGCGATCTGACCCGGCAGCATGGTTTCACCCAAAAATAAAACCGAAAAGACGACGGCCGACAGTGGCTCCAAATATCCCGAGATCGCCACGGTCTGAACCGGAAGGTGACCTATGGAGGAAAAGTATAAGTAACAGCCCACACCTGTGTTCAACACGCCAAGAAGCAGTATCGGGATCCAGTCTTCTCCTGAGACCTGAATCGTTAATCCCTGCCTGAGTCCCACATAAACCGCGGCCGTCAAAAAACTGATGAATAATTGAACCACAGAATTCTCAAGGCCAGTGATGGGTTTAGCCAGTTTGTTGAAAATGACCAGGACGGCAAGCGTGACGGCGGACATGCCCCCATAAAAGAGACCCAATATGTTTTTACCATCCTGAATCGCCCCGCCATTGACAAGTATAACACCGCACAGAACCACCAAAAATCCTGCAATTTTAGGCCAAGTCAGTTTTTCGTGGAACACAAGCGGAGAAAGGACCATGACAATGACCGGGCCGCAGTAGTAGGCTAATGACGCAAGGCTGACGCCAATGAGTTTATAGGCTTCATAGAGAAACATCCAGCTTGCCCCCATAGCTATGCCGGACACCACAATAAGAGCGAATTGCTGTTTGTATTGAAGAAAATTGATTTTTTGTTTCGAGAAAATAAAAATTAAAATTAGAAGGGCGCTGCCAATCGATGTTCTCAAGAGGACAATTTCATAGCTTGTGAGGGCAATGTAGCTGGCGACGATCCCATTTGAGCCGAATAGGAGAAGAGCGAGAATATATTTTAGGTAAGCGGATTTCATGGGATCACCTCTTGATCGACAGAAAAATTATTTTTTTATTTGCCCCTGCACTTTAAGCCGGCTGAACAGCATCACGCTCAAACCCCCGCTTACGATTGTCAGCAGCGTGAAGATGATGACCATCCCCACATCCTGGCCAAACCCATAAAGGGGTTTTAAAATTTCCCCCAAAGCCACTGAAAGGCAAAGGGTCAGCGTCTTGATCAATGCCACACCCGCCACCAGAATCCCAATTCCGGTATTTCTGAAGAGCTGCCAAATCACGAAAGCAAACGCAGGAAACACAATGCCTAAATCGAGTACGAAGACCCCATAGACTTCTCCAGGTGTTCGGCTAAAAAGGTCATGCTGCATTCTGAGAAGCCATACAGGAATCAAGACCACTAAGATGAACAGCAAAAAGCCCAGGATAATCCGCCTAAGAGGTGTTGATATTGGAATAACTGCACCTGAATGCTGTATTAAAGTAATCACACCTGCAATGACACCATATAATGTTGATGAAAAAATGACGAGGTAAATCAAATAGAGTGAAGTGTATTGTCCTTGTATGGCGTAAAGTCCATAGCCATAAAACAAATAAAACGCGAGTCCTGTCATGATCATCAGCGGCTTGATTTTAAGGGGTATCTGGCGATGTCTCAATAATTTAACCGACATGACTGTCAACACGAGGGCGGCGGGCACAGTGATGAGATCCTGGACCATGGATCCAAAGCGAAGGAATGGCGTGATGGTTCCTGAATCGACAACTTCGAGGTAAATTCGAGGATCGAATAAACTTACGGCGGACGCAGCTAAGGATAACAATCCGCCAATCAACATGAGAGTGCCTGTCCATTTGATGCTTTCTGAGGTTTTGCGGCGATGTACGGATTCATTTTCAGACACTGCGGGCACGACAAATTCCTCCATGTAAAGATGCTGTGCATTTGAGATAGCTCGAATGCCATAAGGTTATTACCCAATCACGTTTTGGTTAAACAGTGAAAAGAAGAACTCTTCCGCACGGTGTAGCCTTTGTTTATTCACGTCTGTTAATCTTCCAAATATCCAGTGCATAGTCTCTAATGGTCCGATCTGACGAAAACTTTCCGGCGCCGGCTATATTCATCCAGCACTTCCTCGCCCAGGCCATGCGGTCCAGGTAGGCGTCGTTGATCTTCTGCTGTGCCTCTCTGTAACTCGCGAAGTCTTTTAAAATCATAAAGACATCCGGCGAATGCCAATCCGCGCCCACCAGCAACGCGTCATGAAGTTCCTTGAAAATGCCGGTGCCGCCATCGCTGAAAGTGCCGTCCACAAGGGAATCCACCACCTTCTTCAAGCCCTTGGTCTTCCTGAATTCTCCCACAGGCTTATACGCAGCCTTAATTCGCTCGATTTCCTCAACTCTGAGGCCAAAGATGAAGTTGTTTTCTTCCCCTGCCTCCTCGACAATTTCAATGTTCGCGCCATCATAAGTGCCCAGGGTCGGCGCGCCGTTCAGCATGAATTTCATATTGCCGGTTCCGGACGCTTCCTTCCCTGCCGTTGAGATCTGCTCAGACACATCCGCCGCCGGGAAGAGCATCTCACCATAGGAGACATCGTAATTCTCGACAAAGACAACCTTGAGCTTGCCCGCCATCTCCGGATCCCCATTGACAAGGGCCTTGACCTCCTGGATAAACTTGATGATGCCTTTAGCCCTCAAATAGCCCGGGGCTGCCTTGGCGCCAAAGATGAAGGTCCTCGGCACAATCTTCAAAGACTTATCCTTTTTAAGCCTGTAGTACAAATCCAGAATTTGAAACGCATTCAGAAGCTGTCGCTTGTACTCATGCAGCCGCTTGATCTGGACGTCATAAATGGAGTGAGGATCGATCTCAACACCCTCATGCTCCAGAATATAGGCCGCCAACTGATTTTTCTTCAGCTGCTTGATCGCTAAAAACCTCTCCAGCACTGCCGGATCATCCGCAAAGTCCGCCAGCTTCCTCAGTTCGTCCAGATGCGTGACCCAGCGGTCAGACCCGAGTAACTCAGTGATAAACTCCGAAAGCTCCGGATTCGCCTTCAGCAGCCACCGCCGCTGGGTAATCCCGTTGGTCTTGTTGTTAAACCTCTCGGGATACAGCTTATACCAATCCTTCAGCTCGCTGTGGATCAAGAGTCCTGTGTGAAGCTGGGCTACGCCGTTAACAGAAAACGAACCGTAAATCGACAAAAACGCCATTCGAATCCGTCTGTCATGGATAATCTCATACTTCGACATGTCCTCCAGCGGTACCCCTAGCCCTTTCAGCTCTCCGAGTAGCTGCTCGTTGATCTTCAGGATTATCCTGTAAACCGCCGGCAGCAACTTCTTGTAAAGCTTGATATCCCAGGTCTCGAGGGCCTCCGCCAAAATAGTGTGGTTGGTATAGGCAAACGTCTTGGTGACAATCCTCCAAGCCTTTTTCCACGACACCCCCTCCACCGACGTCAGCAGCCGCATCATCTCAGGAATTGCCACCGCCGGGTGGGTGTCGTTCAGCTGAATGGCGTTCAGCTCTGCAAACCGTTCAAAATCCCCATATACGGTCTTATGCTTCAACATTAAATCCTGAAGTGACGCCGACACAAAGAAATATTGCTGCCTGAGCCTGAGCAGTTTGCCTTTGTCGTTGGAATCGTTGGGATAAAGGACTTTGGTGATGGTTTCTGCGCGATTCTTCTCCTTTACTGCGCGGTCGTAATTCTGCAGATTGAACTGTTCAAAGTCAAAGGGCTCCAGCGCCTCCGCCTTCCATAGACGCAAGGTATTGATCGTCTCCCCGCCATAACCCACTATGGGCGTGTCGTAGGGGATGGCTTTAACGTCACCATCGGCAAAACGCACTGTGACAGCTTCGTCTGCGCGGCGAATGGACCAGGGATCGCCGTATTCCAGCCAGTTGTCCGCCTCTTCGACCTGAAAGCCCTCCACAAACCGCTGCTTGAAAATGCCAAACTCATAGCGGATGCCATAGCCGTTCAGCGGATAGCCGTGGGTCGCCGCCGAATCGAGAAAGCATGCGGCGAGACGTCCCAGACCGCCATTGCCAAGCCCCGCGTCAGGCTCTGCCCGCTCGACGGCATTCAGATCAATTCCCAAGGCATCCAGCTGCGCGGCCACTTCCCCACGCTGTCTCAAATTGATCAGATTGTTGCCAAGGGCCCGCCCCATCAGATACTCCGCAGACAGATAGCTGGCATGCTTTGAACCCTCGAATGCCTTCTTTGAAGCCTGCCACCGAGGCACGAGATCTTCCATCAGCGCCTTCGACAGCGCGACGTATTGTTCTTTTGGCTGACACGACTCAAACGCCTTGCCAAAGGTGGTTAATGCCCAGGCTGAAGACCGCTCTCTCAAATTGTCCATAACCTACTGATCCCTCCCATAAAGCTGTGTCAGCCGGCGAATTTTTTCAGCCAGGGCCGGTGTCAGCGCGGATTCCTCCAGGCGCCAGGTCCAGTTGTTGCCGATGGTCGAGGGCACATTAATCCTCGCAGAATTATCTAGATCCAAAAAGTCCTGTATTGGCGCTATTGCAAGGTTCGCCGCAGAGCTCCAAGCGCCCCGGATCATGCCCCAGTTCAGACCTTCATCATAATTCAGCTTCAGATAATTGACCGCATTCAAAAATTCCTTCTTAGGGATCTTATCCAGCCATCCGGAAATGGTCTCGTTGTCGTGAGTCCCCGTGTAGACGACGGTATTTGGGGTGATGTGGTGCGGCAGATAAAAGCTTTCGACCTCCGGATCAAAGGCAAACTGCAGGACCTTCATGCCGGGATACCCCGTTGCTTCAATCAATTGCTTGACCTCAGGGGTGAGATAGCCAAGGTCCTCGGCTATTATGTCCAGTGGCCCCAGAGCTTTGTGAATCGCCTTGAACAGACTCAGACCCGGTCCTTTCACCCATTTGCCCGAAGCGGCAGTTTCCGCGCCATACTCGACCTCCCAATAGGCTTCAAAACCTCTGAAATGATCTATTCTGAGCGCGTCGAACCTGGTGAAGCTATGACGGATGCGCTCGATCCACCACTGGTAGCCCTCCTGCTTCATTTGCTTCCAATTGTAGATAGGATTTCCCCAAAGCTGTCCGGTCTCCGAAAAGGCATCCGGCGGGACGCCGGCCACGGTTAGAGGTTTATGGTCCGTTCCCAGCTTAAAATAGTCTGGTTTGGCCCAAACATCCGCACTGTCCTCAGCGACATAAATGGGGAGGTCACCAATAATGCGGACGCCCCTTTGATTGGCATAATGCTTCAGTCGCTGCCACTGCATCTCAAAGAAGTATTGAGTGAACACCCAAAACCTGATGTCCTCCTGGTGGGCCGCTTCAAACGCGAGGACTTCAGGCGAATCAATGTTTCTGTATTCCCGGTCCCAGTCTGACCAGGCTTTGTCGAACTGAAAATCCTTGATGGCCATATAGAGCGCGAAGTGTCGGAGCCACTCTCCTTGCGCCTTCAAATAGTCTGTCAGCGTCTCCTCCATGGTAATCCCGGCTCTTTTATAAGCCTTTCTAAGCAGCTCCATTTTAGCCTTGAACAGATGTCCGTAGTCAATGGGCTTTGACTCTTTTTTAAGACCGGCTTTGGAAATCTCGAATTTCGAGAGATACCCCAGCTCAATAAAGGTTTTTAGATCTATAAAATAGGGGTTTCCGGCAAAGGCCGACAGGCACTGGTAGGGAGAATCCCCGTAGCTTGTAACGCCGAGGGGCAGAATCTGCCAGTTCCTTTGACCCGCCGCTTCAAGAAAGTCGACGAAATTGTAGGCGGATTTTCCGAAGTCACCTATGCCATAAGGACCCGGCAGAGAGGCGATGGGTAACAATATGCCGCTGGAGCGCTGTGTCATGATGTTCACCCCTTGTGGATTGATTTGAGTTGACAGTTTGTTTAAAGCAAAGTCATGTTATTCATTTCTACCCAACTATTTGGAGGCGTCACAGATTCTGTGGCGTTGATAATTTATTGTCAACATTTAGAAATTTAAGGGTATACATAACCATCAGAATCTCATGGAAAGCGGTGACGAATGGTGACTATCGGCAAAATAAAAAATATCTTTTCGGACAGATTCTGCTGTATTCTTAACACAATTTTTGGGTATAATATTATTGTTGTTATCATTTCAATTTTGATTTTATTATATTTATTCTCATAAACCATAGAAAATCAAGGGGTGTTCCAGTTGAAGATGAAGAAATGGATTCTATCAGGCGTTGTAATAGTTGTCGCCGCATCCGCATTTGTATTATGGAATGGTCGAAGTGAGCCACTGATGGATTACTGGGTGGTACAGGAGCAGCCTTTTACGCAAACGGTGACGGCGTCAGGAAAGATTCTGGCTGCCCAAAAAATTGAAATTAAGTCAGAAGTGTCCGGTACTTTGAGCAATTTTTCGCTGAATGTCGGTGATGCCGTTGCAGAGGGGCAGACGCTTTTTACGCTGGATGGCAGTGATGTCGAACGCAGCGTCCAGGAGCGTCAGGCAGCTTTAAGCGCGGCAAGGGCGCGCTACCGCGCCGTCACGGAGGTATCCCTCCCTACCGCCCAGGAGACTGTCAGACAGCTTGAGGCGGTGCTGGAACAGCTGAATAAGCAGCTCGAAGATACCAAGGTTCTATTTGAGAGCGGTGCCGTGGCAAAAACTGCTGTGGATGATCTGGAACACCAAATTACCCTTCAAATGTCAAAGATTGCCTCAGCAAAAGCCTCAGCCAACGCTTACGCCTCCGGAGGCGCTTCAATTTCGGAAGCCGCGGCCGGTGTCAGTCAAGCCCTTGAAGCCTTGGAGACCGCTAAAAATCAGCGTCTAAAATATGCTGTCGCTGCCCCGTTTTCCGGAACAGTCCTCGAGCGTCTTCGCGAGCCTGGCGAATATGTCCAGGCGGGAACGACGCTTGTGACGTTGATTGACCCTTCCAGCTACTATGCCGAGATTGAGCTTGAGGAGCGAAAAGTGGGATTGATCGAGATTGGCCAGCGGGTCCTGGTGTGGCCTGAAAGTTATCCGTCCAAGGCTGTTGAGGCCTCCGTCTCAAAGATCCTGCCAAAAGTGGAGGACGCTACTGGAACCGTTAAGGTTCAGATCAAGCTTGCCTCGACTGCTGATTTTCTGATTGAGAATTTGTCCATCCAGACGGAAATTATCATTCGTACTTTGCCAGCCGCCATTATTCTTCCTGCCCAGGCTTTGTGGAATGCCGAGGCTTCAGAGGTGCTCGTCGAGCAGGATGGACGCGTTGTCAGCAAACCGGTGAATCTCGAGGCGGTTGGACTTTCGGATTATCTTGTACTTGAAGGTTTGAGTGTCGGTGAAGCTGTGCTGGATCCGGCTTCTGAGCTGGCACCAGGCGACGAAGTAATTTTAGCCGATGGTGGCGGCAAGAGCGCCACCGCTTCGGATGACAAGTCGGGTGAGACGCCATGATCTTCGAGCTGAAAATTGCCCTTCGCTTTCTCAAAGACGGGCGCGGACAGACGACTTTTATTCTGCTGGGCATAGCCATTGGGGTTGCCGTACAGATCTTTCTGGGCACCCTGATTAGCGGTCTTCAAAAGGACCTGGTCAATGGCACCGTAGGCTCGAGCCCCCACATGACGTTTTCAGCAGCTGAGACTGCTGAGGCCAGCGGTCTGGGTTCGACGAACGGCTTTGTCGCTGCCAGCGCAGGAAATTTTTCCAGACAGGAAAAGACACTGGACAATTGGCAGCCCCTTCTGACAACCTTGGACCAGGCGCCTGAGACGACAGCGGTTTCTCCCGTCGCTGAAGGCAGCGGTTTTGTTTTGAAGAGTGGGGAGCGTTGGCCTATTCTCGTTCGCGGCATTGAGCCCGAGCGTGCAAACGACATCTACGATTTAAAAAGTAAGCTGAGTGCAGGGACTTTTGTCGTCGAAGGGGATCAAGTGCTCATAGGGACGTCGTTAGCCGCAGAAGCGCTGCTTGAGGCAGGCGATACCTTTACCCTGGAACTCCCCGGTGGTCAACGCCAAAGTCTGACGGTGGCCGGAATCTTTGATCTTGGTAACAACAGCCTCAATGAGACCTGGCTGTTTATGTCGTTGTCCCGAGCTCAGAGACTTCTGGGCTTAGGGGATGACATCAGCCGCGTCGAGGTCCAGGTGGAGGATGTTTTCGCGGCAGACCTGCTTGCTGAGGGTTATGAGAAGCAATTTATAGGCATTAAGTCAGAGAACTGGAAGGTTCAGAACGCCAGCCTGTTGTCTGCCCTCACCAGCCAAAGCAGCTCGTCGCTGACGATTCAGGCCTTTGTTCTTTTAGCGATTACCCTTGGCATAGCCAGCGTTCTGGCGGTATCAGTTGTACAAAAATCAAAGCAGATTGGCATCCTCAAAGCCATGGGAACCTCAAGCGCCAGCGCCAGCAGAATCTTTTTGTTCCAGGGCGGCATACTGGGTCTGATCGGTTCCGTCATAGGCAGCGGCATGGGTTATGCCCTGACACAGGCCTTCCTTTGGGGCACATCCATTCAAACCGGGGAAGCGTTGTTTCCCTTGGAGTTTGACCCGGCTGCGGCAGGCGTGATCATCGCCATTGCCACCGTGGCCAGTATTGTGTCTGCGCTGTTTCCTGCGAGACGTTCGGCCAGTTTGAACCCTATAGACGTTATCAGGGGTTAATATAATAACCGCGTTCTACTCTGTACAGTAAAGGAGCGATTCCTATGGCATCTCCACTTCTCGAAGCCAGCGAATTGACAATGGTCTATGGCACGGTGGTTAAAACCCACGCCCTTAAAGGGGTTAACCTGACTATAAATTCCGGTGAGTTTTCAAGTATAATTGGCTACTCCGGTTCGGGAAAAACGACTCTGCTCAACATTCTGGGCACACTGGACCGGCCAACCAGCGGGACGCTGCGCCTCCTGGGTGAAGACATCACCAAGATGAGCGATGCGCAGCTGGCCGTTTTCAGAAACCGCAATTTAGGGTTCATCTTTCAGTTCCATCATTTGCTGCCGGAATTTACTGCCCTCGAAAACGTCCTCATGCCGACCTGGATCCAGTCCAGAAATGGCAGTATGAAAATGGCGTCACGGGCGAAAGAGCTATTGGAACTGGTTGGCCTCAAAGACCGCATCAACAACAAGGCCACGGCGCTATCCGGCGGCCAGCAGCAACGGGTCGCCATTGCACGGGCCCTGATTAATCAGCCCCAGCTGATCCTGGCAGACGAACCCACTGGCAATCTCGACTCTGAGACCACAGAGCAGGTTTACGATCTGATGCGCAATATCAATGCCAATTTGAAGTCGGCCTTTGTCGTCGTCACACACAACGACCACATTGCCGCCAAGTCCGACCGCATCATTGAGATGAAGGACGGTCTGATTACAAGGGATTATCCGGCAGCGGCCATGGACAACGACGCTGTTTGGAGCGAAATAGCACCAAAATATTGCCGTTACTGTAACCGCGAGCTGGAAACCGACGGCGCGACAGCGCTGCTGCTATGAAGCTACAGTCGCGGACAGACGTGTACCTCGCTCCGCTGCGCTGCGCTTCGGTCACGGGCCGCGCCCTATTCAAATAAATATGATGTCGTGGATCAGAGAGCAATCTCTGATTCACAACATCATATTTATTTGTGCACGCCTGTTAGCCTTCGCGCAAGTTGGGGACGCGGACGGTTTTCAACTTGGGGACTGACACTAACTTCACTTTAGGGGGGACGGTAATATTTCTGTAACATTTCAAAAGTCCTATTGTCACAGGCGTATTTCAGGCGTATGATTAATCCACAGGAAGTTGTCATTAACCCCGACTTTCTAGCGGAAAGGAGTTGTTACTATGTCAGAAAAAGACCTTGAAAAGATGAAGCAATTCCTCGAGGAAAAGAAAAAGAAAGAGCAGCACAGCAGCCATCAACATCCTGGGAAAACCCATGGACAACACGCCAACACAAAAGGCTTCCACAATACCAAATCCGGCGGTCCAATCAGCAAATAAAATTAGTGCCATTTAGCAATTCAGCACATCAGATCGACAAAAAAGACGACCCGAATTCAATCGGAGCCGTCTTTTTTTATTTGTCATTTATTAATATTCACTGTCCCGCCCTGCCTGTGGCGGCGCTTGTGGCAGCCCGGGCCGCACTGTACTTCATCTTTATCACAAAGTCTGTATTCGCCGCCTTCAATCCTCAATATGACACCATTGACCAGAGACTGCGCCAGCTTATGTCTCGCGCTGGTATAGATCCCCTGAACGGTTGTCCTTGCGACATTCATATGCTTAGCGCATTCCTCCTGAGTGAAACCAACCAGATCAATTAAACGAATCGTCTCATATTCATCTACAGTCATAATGACGACATCTTCCCGCTGATCAGAGTCCATTGGGCCAAAGCTTGTGTTCTCTGGCATACTGCAGACTTTTCTCCATTTTATTGGTCTTGGCATTTTTTCACCCCGGTTTTCATGATCTAAAACAGCATATTCCAATGCGTTTGCTTTTATTATTCTTGCATTTTTTTGTTGATGGCGTCAAGTTGTGCTTCTAGAATTTTCTTTTGTTCAGCTAAAATTTCTTTCTCTGAAGCTGCGAACGGCGGCTCATCTGTCCCATAATCCACAAAATATCTCCCTAAGCCTCTTCTGCAGCCTATCCCACGGCCCATGCCTCTGGCGAAGCCAAAACCCTTGCCTCTTCCAAAGCCCATGCCTTTGCCAGCACCGGCAAAGCAGCCTCCAAAACCTCGTCCTGTCATTGGGCCTGCGCCCATTGGCCCTGTACCATCTCTTCCTGGCATTTTCATCTTCTCCTTTCAAAATAGTTTATGACATATGTTTCTTTGAATTCAATTATACCCATTTATCGACATATGTCAATTACATCAGTTTATTTAATACTTTAGTTCATTAAATAACCTTGAAAAAATCATAATGATTGATTAGAATATGAATGAGCGCTCATTCATATCGATTGAAAGGACTGTCCAAATGAAGAAAGATCTGATCGCTGACTCCGCTATCGAACTGTTGGCTGAAAAAGGCTACGCCAACACTACGACTCGCATGATCTCAGAAAAAGCCGAAATTGCGGTTGGCACCATCTATACCAACTTTAAAAACAAAGAGGGCATTCTGGATTATATCTTTCAGACAGAGTTTGATAAGCGTGATGCTTTTTTAAAAATACTCCTGTCAACCCATAGCTCTTATCTAGATAAATTAAATCATTTTCTGGATTTTCACTTCTATGAGCTCTCCAAAAATGAAACACTGGCACTTGTTTTGATTCAGGAAAGCAGTAATCCTGAGCTCTCACACTTGCCAGGCATTCAAAGCTTCCTGAAGCAGATTCCGGACTTCTTCAAGACCCTGTTAATTGAAGCCATGGCGCAAAATGAAGTCCGCCAGCTAGATCCGGGACTCACCGCGGAAATCATTTTCAGCACCATTAGAGGTACCGTTCTGAACGTCGCAGGCAAAAGAGCTTTAAATGACTCTGAAGGCACTCAGAAAGAATTGAAAGCCTTCATTACGCACGCCATCCAAAAAGTATAAACCCCAAAAAACAAGGAGGAATACCCCATGCACATTATCAGAATGAATGAAATTGAAGGCAAGAAAAATCCTAGAGGCGTTGTCGCAAAGCAACTGATCAGCCACGAGCATACCCGCGTCATGAATCTTAACTTGAATCCCGGCGACGAAGTTTCCGCCCACAAAGTCCCAGTGGAAGTTTTCTTCTATGTAGTGTCAGGCACCGGAACAATTCAGATCGGTGATGAAAAAGCGGTCGTCAAAGCGACGGATATTGTCCTTTGTCCTGCGGAGACAATGATGGCACTTTGGGCAGATCAGGGCGAAGCTTTCAGCGTACTCAATGTCAAGACGCCAAACATAAAATAGGAATCTTAAAAGGAGTTTTCAGATGAATGTCAATATTAAATGGAGCGGTAAACAAAATTTCACAGGTGAAACTATAAATGGCCAGCTCATTCCAATCAGCCCGGATAAAAATGAAATTGAAATGATTTCACCGCCGGATCTGCTGCTGATGAGTCTTGGCAGCTGCACAGGTTTGTTTATACTGCCATCGGCAAAAGCAATGGGGATTGAGCTGGCTGACTTCGAAATCAGAGTCACAGGGGTCAAAGCAGAAACGCCACCAAAGCTATTTGATGAAATCAACATTTTCGTGAAATTTGTAGGGAATCTTAATTCAACCGAGGCAAACGCGATCTTAGAAAAAGCACATGAAAAGTGTTTTGTCCTCAAGAGCCTGAATCCGAACATAAAAATCAACAATTTTATTGAAATAGAATCGCCCCTTCAATTATAAAAAGCAAGAAAAAGTAAGAAAAGGCAAGAAAAAGTAAGACAGAGCCACAAAAAAGAGAGAGGAACGGCGCGGCTAAATGGAGCCCCCCGAATCCTCTCTCTCTTTTTTACCCAAGTCTCACTTCATTTTTCTGCATCTGCATGATTCCCAAACGCCCTCAAAATCCTATAAGCCCTCATTGTCAGCCATTTTGACGGCTTACCCTTCTTTTCTATGGTCACTCGCATCTTCCCATTGAAAGAGTTTTCCAGTTTCCAGAGACCATCGGCCATCTGTTTATCTTTGAGGATCCGGATCCCGTCGTCAAGTCGCGGATCATAGCACCGCAGCTCCGCGAAAAGGCCCAACAATTCAAACACGTCCGTCTGATACATCAGCGGAAATCCGGGCCTCAGCCAGCCAGGACGGGCGATCTGCCCCAGGTCATGACTCTTTTTGTAGAGATGATGCTTCAGGAAATACGCTTCCATAGCGACAAGCTGCCGGTCAACCGCCTCATTTCGACGATTCTCGGGAATCGCCGCCAGCGCCTTGAACGTCTTGGCCACCCCCATATGGCACGAATGGCTTCCCCAGCACATGTCGTAGCGGTCATAGGGTTTTCCCCTCGGCGGAGCGCCCTCAGCGTCATCCGTCCTCTGATAGCGGCAGATCCAGTCTATGGCGTGCTGAACTCGGGGATCCTCAAGATAGCCCAGTTTGATCAGCGCGTACACCATGTTGCCCGTCAGGCAGGGAACGACCCCGCTATAGAGGCCGTGGCCGGTTTTGGCGCTGCTGTCATAGGAAAAGCCGCCCTCTTCAGGCTCTTGTGACACATTGAGCACGAACTCGCACGCGCGCCTCACCCGTGGGTCCCCCGGATCCGCGCCAAGCTCGGCTAAGAGCAGCAGCGACCAGACTGAGCCCCGGTATTTGTCTCTGTAAAATCGATTGATCTCACCCCATGAGCCGTCCTCATTCTGCTGCGCCAACAGCTCATGAACCGGCCCCGAGGCCATTACCGCAGCCCGTGCCTCGACGACCTCTGCCGCATCCGGCGCCAGCCCGAGCCAAGTCGTCAGCGTCATAAGTCTGACGGACGGATCCTTCTCTTCCAAAAGCCAATCGAGAACCTGCTTGTCCACTGAACACTCCCCCAATGCGTTACACCGGAATTACAGCTTAAGCCTGTAATAGTCCATGGTCGACGTCACCTCAAAGCCGCAGGACAGATAAAGCTTCAGCGCGTTTTCGTTAACCGCGTTCACCTGCAGATAGACCTCCTCCGCGCCTTCCTCCAGCAGGATCTCGATCCCGGAAAGCAGAAGCGCCCGTCCGTAACCTTTGTTTCGATGCTCCGGCAGGATCCCCAGTCCAAAAATCCCGCCCTGCCCAATCCTAAAATCCAAATGAATTTTGCCGATGGTCGTTTGATCCCCAACCTCCGCCAAATAGATCGTCATGCCCCGCTCTTCTTCCTCTTCGGGCAGGATGCGTCTCTCCGAAGCGGCTTCAGAGGTTTCCGAGGATGCAGGGTTCGTCCCCGTCTGTCCGTCTGACGCCTGCCCCTCCTGCACGAAATAAATCGCGTTTTGCCTTGCCACTTCATCCGCGTCCTGATTGGTCGCTTTTCGCAGCCGGATGCCCTTTTTCATGTCGTTCGTCAGGCTGATCTCCCACGGCAGTTTGAGGAACATTTCATATTCGGTATGATCCAGAACAGTCTCCTGTTTTTTAACAAAAGCTTGACCGGCGTTTGAGGCGCGATCCGTCAAAAGCAGCATAGAAGACACCTGACGTTTGGAAAGCTCCTGAATGACGAACCAGGTGAGCGCATCAAAAATACCCTGCCTTCGGTACGCCGGATCCACCATGCCGCTGACTTCAGGCTCTGAACCGGCAAAGCTCAACGCGCCTGCATAGCCTACCAAGCGGCTTTTGTCATAACAAAGGAACTCATTCATCTCTTCTCCTTGAAAGTTTAGACTTTTAGCCACGCTCAGCTTGTAATCCAGTTCAAGTTTTAAAGCTATTTGGTCGACATTGACGCAGTGTGCTTCAAGTGCCTTAACTTGCTCTGTTTCCAACTCTGAGAGGAACGGTTTTATTGAGAAGGTCAAATTCGATGGTTTTTCCACTGGCGTACCCCCGATATTAGGTTAGGTCATAAAAAAACAGTGCTGCCGGGCTGCCTAAATCTCAAAATCTGACATGAGGCAAATCAAAATGTGGGATAGGCGCCATCCCAAACAATGCTTCTGTAATTCTCTGGATCTGTGTCCCCTTCTGTGCTGATGATCAGGATTTTCGAGCTTTCATCCAGCTTCAGTTGTTTGGCCAGGTCTTTGTATGCCGGATCCTGAATCAGAAGACTCAGGACACCCATGCCTACTGCGCCGGATTCCCCAGAAATGACCTGAGGATCATTCTTCAGCGGGTTTCCAAGGATTCTCATCCCTTTGGCCGCAATGGCGTCGGGGCAGGACAGGTAACCATCGGCATAATCTCTGAGAACACCCCAGGCGACCAGACTAGGTTCGCCGCAGGCCAGGCCGGCCATGATGGTAGGCATGTCCCCCGTGACCGCATGGGGCTCGCCGTCCGCGATCGTCATGGATTTAAACAGACAGGCCGCCTCGTCGGGCTCGACCACCACGGTGACGGGATAGTTGTCGCCAAAGGCTGAGACCAGATAGCCCAGAATGCTGCCGGCGAAGGAGCCGACGCCCGCCTGAAGGAAGACGTGAGTTGGCCGTTCGTGTCCCAGGGCCTTGATCTGCTCCACCGCCTCGTCCACCAGAGTCGCGTAGCCTTGCATGATCCAGGTCGGAATGTCCATATAGCCTTCCCAGGAGCTGTCCTGGACGAGGACGCCATTATGGTCCTCGGCATAGCGGTTTGCCAGTCGGACGGCGTCGTCGTAATTGAGGTCTGTGATGGAGGCCTCCGCCCCTTCGTTTCTTATGTTGTCGAGGCGGATTTGGGAAGAGCCCTTCGGCATGTAGACTACCGACTTCTGCCCCAGCTCTCTGGCAGCCCAGGCAATGCCGCGGCCGTGGTTGCCGTCTGTGGCTGTGACAAAGGTGATCTCCCCCATTTTTTCTTTCATTTCTTTGGATTTCAGCTTTTCAAAGGACAGGTCTTCAAGGGGCGTATCAAGGCGCTCCGCGAGATATTTTCCTATAGCGTAGGCACCGCCCAGTACTTTAAAGGCATTGAGCCCAAAGCGATAGGATTCGTCCTTAACCCAGATGGCCTTGACGCCGTAGGCTTTTGCAAGGGCTTCCAGGTTTTGAAGAGGTGTTGGCTCATACTGAGGGAAGCTTTTATGAAAGTCGCGGACCTTCGCAGTGATTTCTGTGCCAATAAAGTCTGGGTTTGTTTTGTTGCTGCCTTTGATTCTTGCGTTTGGATTTTTGATAAAAGTCATTGAGAGCTTGCTCGCCATCATCATGCTCCTTTTGGGGTCGAATTTGGAGTTGCCGAGATGCGTTTGTTGTCAACATTCATTCGCTATCTTCATTATAGCGGTAATTTGCTTTTCTTCAAACTATGTAGAATAACCTCAAATTTCCTTTACATTTGGGCAGTATGATGTTCTCAAGAAACAGAGCAACAGAGACACAGAGAAACACGCGAGTCAAAACTAAAAGGGCACAAGCTCAAGCACTTACATTGGAGGTTATTAAAATGACAACTAACAAGATGAAAAAAGTAATCCCTGCAGTCCTTTCCCTCTCTATGATTTTCTCGCCACTTTCCACTTTCGCCGGCACCACTGACTTTGGTCATGTGGGCGCCGCCGCAGATCAGGACTACACGCTGGAAGACATGCTGAACTACGCCATTGAAGACGAGTATCTCGCCAAAGCTGAATACGAAAAGATCATGGCAGAATTTGATGTGACCAGACCCTTCTCCAATATCATGAAAGCCGAAACCCAACATATCAGCGCGCTGCTGCCTCTCTTCGAAAAATATGATATAGCGGTGCCTGCGAATACAGCTTCTGAGCATTTGGTTATTCCAGATACCCTGGCTGAAATCTACAGCATAGGGGTCGAGGCTGAAGTTGCCAATATAGCGATGTATGAAAAATTCCTGGCAGACCCAGACCTTCCTGCCGACGTCAAAGCCGTTTTCACTGCGCTGATGAAAGGCAGCGAGAACCATCTCAAAGCCTTTGAACGTGCGGATGAAAGAGTATCCAGCGGCGCAGCAGTTGGCGCAGCCTCCGGCTTGGCTGGCGCTCAAGCCAGAAATGGCAATGGCTTCAAAGGCGGCAACGCCGATTCTGAAACCGGTCGCGGCAATGGTCTTGACAGCGGCAATGCCTTTGGAAATGGCGCTTCAAATGGCCCAGGCGGACTCAATAAGAACATTGGCGGCTTCCGTGCCACAGGCGTGAGAAATGGCCTCGGTACAGGTCTTCAGGATGGCAGCTGTCTCGAATAATAAATTTGGGCGGAAGAAGGTGTCTGACACCGACTTCCGCCCATTTTTTTACAGCATCCTCTTTTCAATCTCGTCCAAACCTTGATCCAGTGCCTGCAGAGAGGGGAGATAAAAATCCGCCCCTAATTGATTCAGCGCCACCGCTTCATTTTCTACCGCACTGCCACCGACCATAATCTGAGGCCGCAAAACAGGATCTAAGGCTTTGATCGCTCTGATCAAGGCTTCACAGCTGTTGAGATGGCGGCTCAAGGTCACTGACAGAACAAGAAGCGAAACCTTCTTTTTCTTAAAGAAATCCTCCAAACTTGAAACAGGAATGCTCCTGCCAAGGTAGAAAGTCTTCCATCCATGATGCTTAAACACCTCGTCCGTCATCTTCAGCGGAAACTCGTGCTCTTCTGCGCCGGGCAGCATCAGGACGGCAGTAAAAGGTTTGGCTTCTAAAAGACCCTCCGTCTTATCAACTTCAAGCCGCGTCATCAGCTTATCAATCACAGATGAAATCATATGCTCTTCAGCGACACTCATATCTCCGGAAGCCCATAGCGCGCCCGTCGCTTCAAGGGTTGGCGCAAACACCTTTTCATAGTAGTCCAGCATAGTGACATCGCCACGGTAATTTAAAATCAATTCCGCTGCCTCATGCCAGTTGCCCTGTTTAAGGCACTCAAAGAATGTCTCTTGTAATGCCCTTAACGCCCGATCAGCCTCATTTAAAGATGCGGGTGGCCGATGGTCACGATCCATAAAAAAGGAACCAGAGACTTCTGTCGAAGCCTCTGGGGATACACTTGACGATTCCTCATCTGATCTTCCAAGGAGATAATCTAAACTGACATCCAACTGATCCGCAATATCTTTAAGCGCTGATGCTACAGGAAACCTAAAATTCTTTTCATAATTGGAGATGGTTGACTGTTCAACACCCAGAAGCCCGGCTAGATCTTTCTGCGTCATTTTTTTATTCTTTCTGGCAAGTTTGAGTCGGGTACCAAAATCAGTCATGTCATCAACCTCTTTGCTATTTCATTCTTTTTCTCATCATGCCTGCACCGGCTAATGTCATTATACCTGCGATGACAAATGGGGTCAAACCTGCGCTGCCGGTCTTAGGAATGTCATTGTGGTCTTCTACAGCCTGATAAGTGAAGTTTTGAGGGACAAGTACCGTGTCGATCACGTGGATGACGCCGTTTCCAGCTTCAATGTCCGCTGCGGTAACACCGCTTTGGTTGACTTTGACGCCGCTGCTGAGGTCGAATTTTACTTTTTCACCGTTCAGAGTTGCTGCTTCAAGTCCGTTGGAAAGATCTGTGCTCATGACTTTACCAGAAACCACGTGGTAGAGAAGGACTTTCGCAAGATCCGGCTGGTTGAGCAGATCTGATGCGCTGATGTTGAGGGCTGCGAGGAGCTTTTCAAAGGCTGCGTTCGTTGGCGCAAAGACGGTGAATGGGCCTTCACCTTGAAGGGCACTCACGAGATCCGCTTTTTGAAGGGCTGCGACCAGGATGCTGAAATCGCTGTTGGAAAGCGCTACATCAACTACGGTTGCAGGGACTGCTGGCTCAGGATTCAGTTTGAAAGTGGATGGCACCAGGACTGAATCGATAATGTGGATGACACCGTTGGTTGCCATGACGTCTGCTGTTGTAACACTGGAGCTGTTGATTTTGACGCCGCTTGAAAGATCAACTTTAATGTTTTCGCCGCTCAGGGTTGGGGCTGTCATACCGTTTGATAGATCCGTGCTGAGGACTTGACCTGAAACCACGTGGTAAAGGAGAACTTCTTTTAATTGTGGGTGATTCAAAAGGTCCTCTGCTGTAATGCCGAGCGAAGCGAGCAGTTTTTCAAAAGCTGCGTTGGTTGGCGCAAAGACTGTGAATGGGCCTTCGCCTTGAAGCGCTCCTACGAGCTCAGCCTTTTGAAGTGCCGCTACCAGAATGCTGAAGTCTTCATTGCCCACTGCAATTTCTACAATGTCCTGATCCGCTGAGAATGCCGGTAAGCCTATGCCGATCAATAGTACTAAACTCATTAGTAAACTCATTAGTTTTTTCATTTGAAATGCCTCCTATTTTATAAGTGTGTGTGATATTTATTTTTTGGTGTGCCTTTGATGTCTATAAAATATCACATATCGTGTTGTTTGTCAACTACTTTTTGAAAATAATTCTCATCTGCTTGATTTTTATCTCGTTTTGTGATATTTTAATTTTGAGGTGATCCAGATGACTTCCTCTAATAAGAAGAAATTACTAAACGGGATTATAGCAGCAGCTATGCTCCTTCTGGCAGGTACAGCCTACGTCGCTTGGGAGCGGGCTCAGGCTCAAAACAACTATGAGCGCTTGTCAGAGCATAGAGCTGATCAACTGGTGCAAGAAGCATCAGCGGCACTTCCGCCACCGGCTTCAAGCGAGACCGACCCAACCGGTTCCGCCGAGGGCTCATCCAGCTCTGAATCCTCTTATGTTTACAAAGAAAATATCAATAAAAAGTGGCTTGATATTAATCCGGATTTCATGGGCTGGCTTCAAATCCCTGGTACCAACATTGATTATCCATTCGTACGCAGCAAGGACAACCAGGACTATCTCAAACGCGATTTCAACGGGAACTACAGCGAGGCGGGCACCTTGTTCATGGACTATAGAAACCTTGGCAATTTCAATGATCCCCACACGCTGATCTATGGTCATAATATGAAAAACAAATCCATGTTTCAAAATTTAACCTATTATCAGGATTTAGACTTCTTTTCTCAAAACCAGCATATTCAGCTATCCGGACTGTTTGAGACGAGAACTTACAAAATCTTTTCCGTTTATGAAATTTCAGCCGATGATTACGTCTTCACACTCCATTTTGAAAACGATACCGAATACCTGACTTACCTAAATGGCCTTGAAGACCTTTCCCTGCATCGTCAAGACCTGATACTGGAAACCGGCCAAAGGCTTCTAACTCTAGTGACTTGCAGCTATGGCGTCAACAACGGCAGAACCATTGTTCATGCGGTGGAGGTTTCTGAAGAGTAAAGAATAAAGAGTAAAAAGTATAATGCATGAAATAGAGAAAAAGCGGCACCAAACAGATGCGCATTGTCTCATCTGCTTGATGCCGCTTTTTCGTTTTGAGTTCAATGACAAGCGACACGATTATTGAAGCGCGATGTCGCCATTTTTGATTTTTTCAGACAGTGTTTTAACGTTTTCCTCGATCTTCTGAATAATGATCTTGAATTCATCATCGCTTTTGCCCGATGGATCATCCAGTCCCCAGTCCTCTTCGTGCTGGCTCGGAAGAAACGGACAGATCACGTTGCACCCCATCTTGATCACTATATCGACATCCGGAATATCTGTCAGGAGTTTTGGACTCTGAGTTTCCTCCATGTCAATTGAATAAATCTCTTTGATCAGTCTTACGGCATCCTGATTAATCTGAGGTCTCATTTCAGTGCCTGCCGAATAGCTATCAAAGACATCAGCGGCAAAATGCTTGCCCAATGCTTCTGCCATCTGACTTCTGCATGAATTGTGGACACAAATAAAGGCGACTTTTGGTTTCCTGCTCATTTTTTTCCTCCTCGAATTAGTGCCATATAAACACAAAAATAGGTTATAGTTTTATAATTCACAAGGCACTACGCTGATTTTTTCTCTGGAACAAACCAGCTTCTAGTATTGTTGGCAATTTTGACGAGTGTCAACATAACCGGTACCTCTACGAGCACACCGACTACTGTAACTATAGTCGCGCCGGATTGGAGACCGAAGAGAGAGATCGCTACCGCAACCGCAAGCTCAAAGAAGTTTGATGCGCCAATCATACCAGCAGGCGCCGCGACATTGTGAGGCAGTTTCCAAAACTTCGCCCAGAAATAAGCTATGAAAAATATTAAGAAGGTTTGTAGGATCAAAGGGACTGCAATCAGGACAATATTGATTGGATTATCGACAATGATTTGTCCCTGGAAGGAGAAGATAATGACCAAGGTCAGCAATAATCCAGCGACCGTGACATTGCTGAATTTTGGAATATAGACTTTTTCAAAATACTCAAGCCCTTTGTTTTTTGAAATGACTACCCTGGAAAACCAACCAGCGCCCAGTGGAATGACAACGAAGAGGACGACCGAAAGAAAAAGTGTGTCCCAAGGTACTGCGACGTTACTGATCCCAAGCAGGAAGGCGACAATCGGCACAAAAGCAACGAGGATGATGAGGTCGTTCGTTGCAACCTGTACAAGCGTATAGGCAGGATTCCCCTTTGTCAGATGGCTCCATACAAAGACCATAGCGGTACATGGCGCCGCGCCAAGAAGAACAGCTCCAGCCAAATACTCCTTGGCAAGTTCGTTTGATATCATGCCTTTGTAAAACACATAAAAGAATAGCGAGGCTATGCCAAACATGGTGAAGGGTTTGATCAGCCAGTTGGTGACCCAGGTGATAATGAGGCCTTTAGGGTTTTCGCCTACTTTTTTGATGCTGTGGAAGTCAACCTTGAGCATCATTGGGTAAATCATGAGCCAAATCAGGATCGCGACGGGAATGGACACGCTGGCGTACTCAAACTTGCTCAGCCAGGCTGGAACCTGAGGCAAATAGACGCCAATCAGAATACCTATGATCATGCAGGCCGCGACCCACACCGTCAAATACCTTTCAAAAAAACTGATGCCCTGGATTTGTTTCTTTTTCACTTTTGAATCCTCCCTGTAATTTTCTGCCATGATTTTAGCTGCGATTCACGTGATTCATAATGTAATTTTCAACCTTGCTTTTGTCGCTGGTTATATCCGAGCAGTTGTAATCGCTTTTTTTGTACACATTGCATTTCTTGAGATCTAGAACAAAAGGTTGTTCCTTACGAAATCCCTCTTTCAGATAAGTTGCCAGCTGCTCATGGTCGTCGAGAAACCTGTCATCAACTTTGTAGTGGACCCATTGGCCATCTTTAGAACCCGTGATGATTTTCTCTTTTCTCAAAACACCTAGGTGTCTGGAGACATTGGACTGACTGAGGCCAAGGACGACTTCGATTTCACAAACACACAGCTCGTAGTGCATTAGGAGATTCAATAATCTTAACCTGTTCTCGTCACACAAGCTTTTAAAAATCGCCAACATTAAATAATGTCACCTGCCCCTCGTCACTTATAAGTTAAATGGCAATTACAAAATTATATGATTATATTTGAATTCAATCATATATTAACATGAGAAACCCGTCTGTTCAATAGAGAAAATGTAAAACTTGTGTTAAATGCTTCTGAAATGAAGAAGAAACTCGGGGGTCATTTGGCACCAGCCACTGACACCGAGTTTCTCATGACGTGAAACACTATCTCTCCACAATAGTCACACTCACAGTATCCCCCGGCTGCTTGCCAATCTTTACCCGAATGTCTTTGCGAATGCCAATAATGTGACATGGTGTGCCCATTTTCACCAAGCTGCCATCATAAGGTTCGCCGTCGAAGGTCGCGTGAACCTTGACGCGGCCTTTGCCGTAGACCGCCTTGACGTCAAACGGAATTTCTACATAAGCGCCATCCAAATCAGGTACTTTCTGAATCACTGCGGTGAATTCAAATTGCTTAGTCTCTTCTGTCATAACATGCTACTCCCCTATGATCTTCACCAATACCCGCTTACTCCTCTTGCCGTCAAACTCCCCATAAAAGACTTGCTCCCAGGGTCCAAGATCCAGCTTGCCTGATGTCACCGCGACGACAACCTCACGTCCCATGATGGTTCGCTTGAGGTGAGCATCGGCATTATCTTCGTAGCCGTTGTGGTCATACTGATTGTAGGGCTTCTCGGGCGCCAGTTTTTCCAGCCAGCGCTCGAAGTCTCTGTGGAGACCGCTTTCATCATCATTGATAAAGACGCTGGCCGTGATGTGCATGGCGTTGCACAGCAGCAGGCCTTCTTGGATCCCGCTGTCTTTTAAACATTTCTGCAGGTCTCCGGTGATATTCACAAAGCCCCTGCGGGCGGGCACGTTAAACCACAGTTCTTTTCTGAAATGCTTCATTTGACGACCTCCAGACTATTTGGAAGGTAAGAGAAACTCGGGAAACTCGGTGTCTGACACCAAGTTTCACCTCTGACACCAAGTTTCACCTTCAAGATAAACTCGGTGTCTGCGGCTTGCGCCTATCAACCCCGAGTTTCTCATCCTTAATTCTCCCGTTTATTCCGTTCAATCTCTTCATACCGCTCGTTAAGATAGGTCCAGCGCTCTATGGCCTCATCCAGCCGCTGTTCTAAGGCCGACTTTTCCTCTGTCAGCCGTCCAAGGGCTTCAAAATCTGACGAGGCTTCGAGCATCCGTTCCTCCAGCCCCTGCAGCTCCGCCTCCAGCCCGGCGATGACCGAATCGATCTGATCGAACTCCCGCTGCTCTTGGTACGAAAACTTCAGTGGCTTGGATTTCGCTTCATTGCTGGTGGTGGAGGTGTTGGATTTGGTGACCATCGGCCCACTGGATTTTTTTTGGCCCTTTTCTTTTTGAAGGGTCTCTTCCTCCTGGGTCTGGCGGTCCATGAACTGCCTGTAATCCGTATAGTCGCCTGCAAGCTGCCTGACACGGCCGCCACCCTCAAAGGAGAAGATGCTGGTCACAATGCGGTCGAGGAAATAGCGGTCGTGGGAGACCACCATGACGGCGCCCGGGAATTCGTCCAGGTAGTCCTCCAGGATGCCGAGGGTCTGGATGTCCAGGTCGTTGGTGGGTTCGTCCAGCATCAGGACATTGGGGGCACCCATGAGGATTCTGAGGAGGTACAGGCGGCGCTTTTCGCCGCCGGACAGCTTGGAAATGGGCGTCCACTGGGCACCGGGCGGGAACAGGAAGCGCTCCAGCATTTGAGAGGCGCTTTTGACGCCATCGTTGGTGGTGATGAATTCTGCCTGCTCGCGAATGTACTCAATGACCCGCAGCTGGGTGTCCATATCTTCGTTTTCCTGTGAGAAATAGCCAATTTTGACTGTATCCCCTATTGAGACCTTGCCGTGGTCCGGCAGCAGCCGTCCGGCGGCGATCTTCATCAGAGTGGACTTACCAATGCCGTTAGGACCAATGATCCCAATGCGGTCATCCCTCAGCAGCGTGTAGGTGAAGTCTTGAATCACCGGAAGCTCGCCATAGGTTTTGCTGATGTGGTCCATCTCAATGATCTTCTTGCCAAGCCTCGAAAAGCTGACCTGCATCTCCACATTGCCGACGCTGTCTGGGCCGCGCTGGGCAGTCAGCGCCTCGAAACGTTCTATGCGGGCTTTTTGCTTGGTGGACCTGGCCCGGGCACCGCGCTGGATCCATTCCAGCTCCGTCCGGATCAGGCTTTGGCGCTTGCGCTCCGAGGCCTGGGCCATGTCTTCCCGCTGGGCCTTGAGCTCCAGATAACCGGCGTAGTTGGCCTGGTAGCTGTAGAGGTTCCCATCCTCCAGCTCTAAGATGCGGTTTGAAATGCGGTCCAGCAGGTACCGGTCGTGGGTGACCATCAGGAGCGCGCCTTTGCGCTTCAGGAGGTATTTCTCCAGCCAGTCCACGGTATCGTTGTCAATGTGGTTGGTCGGCTCGTCCAGGATCAGCAGGTCCGCGGGGCTGATCAGCACGCTGGCCATAGCCACGCGCTTGCGCTGTCCGCCGGACAAGGTCGCCACGTCCGCCTGGAACGAGGTGATGCCCAGCTGCGTCAGAATGTTCTTCGCCTCGGCCTCCGTGGTCCAGGCCTCCATGTGATCCATCTTCTGGCTCAGGACGATCAGGTGCTTTTCCTTTTGGGCATCACCTGGGTGCGTCTGAACGTCCTCCAGTGCCTGCTCGTATTCCCGGATCAGCTTCATCACCGGCGAGTGGCCCTTAAAGACCTGCTCCAGCACCGTCGTGCCAGGCTCGAACTCCGGACTCTGAGGCAGGTATTCCACCTTCATACCGCTGCCGATGGTCACCTTCCCACCATCCGGCCCCTCCACACCTGCTATCACCTTCAAAAACGTGGACTTCCCCGTCCCGTTGATGCCGATCAGCGCGATGCGCTCCCCCTCATTTATGGCGACAGACACGTCCTCAAGCAGTCGTTTTTCGCTGTAGCTCTTTGTAATTTTATCTGCAACTAGAATGTTCATAATTTATAAGGCGCTCCTTTGCTGGAAGTTCATTTTATTATTTTATCACGTTTGCGGTGGACGAGATAGGAAAATGGTAGGAGGAAATATTACCGTCCGCGTCGGGGGTGCGGACGTTTTCTTGGACGGTTTAGGCTACTAGTCCTTTGCTTCGCCTGAACACCAACGGACTCATTCCACCCAGCGACATTTTGATTCTTTTTTCGTTATACCAGATTAAGTATTCATCTAATATATTCATAAACTCGTTCAGGCTAACACCGACCCATGAGCGATAATAAAACATTTCAACCTTGAGTCTGCCGAAGAAGCCCTCGCAGGCAGAGTTATCAGGTGAACAGCCTTTCTTTGACATTGATCTCACCAGGCCTGCATTGTCCATTCTGGATAGCCACCCTGGCCAACGGTAGTGGCATCCTCTATCCGAATGGACAATTGGACGCTGATCCTCTTGTAGCTTGTCTATGGCGCGATCAAGCATACTGTTAACCAGAGCTGCGTCGGGTCTTGTTCCAATTGACCAGCTCGTTATATAACCGTCATAGCAGTCTACTATTGGGGATAGGTATATCTTACCGGCGGGGATTGAAAACTCGGTTATATCCGTAAGCCATTTTGTATTTGGTGCGTCCGCATGGAAATCCCGATTAATCAGGTTGTCTGCTGCAGGTGCTATCTCACCTAAATAGGAACTGTACTTTCGCTTCTTTTTCCCGAAAACAACAAGTTTTAATGTTGACATGATACGTCTCACAATCTTCTCCGAAACACGAATGCCTTCCTGCTGAAGGAGTTCGTTAATCCATCGATATCCAAATCTTCCGTGGTTTTCTTTAAAAAGATCAATAATTCGAAGCTTGATATTCTCGTATTTCTCAGGCATCAATGCAATCTGATGATGATAATGATAACTGCTTTTTGGTATATCAACATATTTCAATAATTCCTTAAGGGTATATTTATTTCTTAGGGCGTCGATCAATGTTGCTCTCACTTTGTTTGTCAATTTCTTCGGATCGACGCCCGGGTTCTTTTTTAGAATTATTGAGAGTTCTCCCATGAGTTCTTTTTCAATTTCCAATTTCCTGATTTGTTTTTTTAGCAATTCGATTTCAACCAAGAGAGCCTCTGTTCCTTCAGGGGGCTTGCCTTCATGGAGTTTATCATCAACTTTCAACATGATTATTGGATACTCCTTAGCGAGCAGAACACCGTTGTGTTTATAATTAGTTCTTCGGCCGACACTGTGCTTATCTCCGAGATCCGTCGCCCTGACACACGGCGTGTCGGGTTCTACGACGGCTTCCTTTTTCTGCGCTTGAGTGCATTGTATACTACTGACGTGCATTTTGCGATCATTTGGATTCAATTCATCACACCAGAGTCTTAATTTGCCCGTGGATGGATAGCCTAAAGCTCTTACTGTTCTTGAAAGATTTCTCCCGTGCGCCAGGTAATGATTAACGGCTACTTCCATTTGCTCTACTGAATACTTGACCTTTCTAGGTTTCCTCCCCCATTCGTCTCCGATTGATTGACCCCTTAGATAGTCTTTGTACCATCTCCGAATGACTCTACACGATGGAAAACCGAGCTCATTTGATACAGCGGCCGCAGACTTGTCGTACTTGATGTATAACTCGATTACTTTTTTCCTAACTTCCAACGAATACATACGGACAACTCCTGACTTTTTCATAGTCCAGGTTTTTGTCCGCACCCCCGTCCCCAAACGAGAAACCGTCCCCGACGCGGACGGTAATATATTCGTAATAATTGCCACCATTAAAAAGTCGGAAGCTGGCCGCGGCCAGCTTCCGACTACCTTTCCAAAATTACAGTTCTGCGTCTGATGTCACTTAATTCTTCTGACACTTTCCAAAAGCCCGTCCTCGCCGACATTCACAGCGTAAACTCTCGTTTCAGCCGCGGTTTCCGGCGCTTCCCATGGTCTGTAATACTGGAAAGTCAAGCGGACGCAGCCTTTCGCAAGGACCTTGAAGGTCCAAGTGTGCTGACCACCCGCGCCTACGACGTTGGCTGAAGTCTGGCTGCTCACAAAGGCATCGTGATCCAGTGCCAGGATGCCCTCCGGTGCCATAGTGTAGGCCCAGCTGTAGCCTGTGGTCGGATTCTCGTCCAGTGTCAGTGTCAGGGATGTCATTGAATCCGCCACAACCCATTCAGGCGGTATGACATCAAGGGCATGGATGACATTCATCAGCATGGCGGCTGCCTCTGCTCTGGTGACGAGGCGGTCCGGCTCAAACTTGCCATTGTCGCCGCAGATCAGGCCTAAGTTCTGGAGAGAGAGGATGTAGCCGCGACCATCGGCAGGAATCTTTTCGAAATCGCTGAAAGGCGGCGCCATGCCAGGTCCCGGCCCCTCAGATTTCTGAAGCTCCAACGCTTTGGCGAGCATGACCGCCAGCTGGTAACGGTTCAGTGGCGTCTGGCCGTAGGTCTGGCTCTGATTCATGATGCGGAGCGCCGTCTGATCGCGAAGGGCTTCCCTCGCCCACGTCGGAATGAGTGACCAGTCTATGTCCATATCCAACGCGGTGTAAGGCTCAATACCCTTGAGATCCCGAACCAGGTGGCTGGTCATAAGTACGCCTTCGAGGCCGGTGATGAGCCCCTGAGGATGAAATGTCCCATCCGGATAGCCACTCACAAGACCCCAAAGATAGGCCCAGCGAATGTGGTCTCTCGCCCAGTGGGTCTCTATGTCGGAGAAACATAGGCGATACTGGTTGGTATTTGCGGTCTGGGCTTCCGCCTGAGTTCGGAGCGCAGTCTCCAGCCGCTCCTGGAATTGCAGTTGGGCTTCGGTGCCGAGCTGAAGCTGGACCCTGAGCTGGCTTCTATGAGCTAGCTGAACCTCCGTTAAGAATTGAACGCGATCCTGGTCGCGCTTTTGAATCATAGGCTGAGTTTCACAACTCGTCATATCCTGAACTCTGTCGCGGTCCTGTACCGGTTCATTCGTACCTGCACCCGTTGTTTCAGCGGCAAAGGCTGGTGCTTGGGCCGTTATGATCGTCAGTGCCAGGGACAACATCAGGAATAGGCTTAATAATTTACGCATGATGTACACCTCCAAATCGGGTTCTTCCTCAAGTTGTGTCTGAGATCGAGAGAGATCCTTGTGGATTGCACATTATATATACCCATTATAAATAATAAATACACGCTTCTGCCGATGTTCACATGCCCAACCATCGGCTAAAACGCTCTGGGCGGGGGTATAAATATAGATAATCGAATGGATATAGTTTCTCGACAAACAGTCTATTTCTCTGAGGTAAAAAGCACCTCTCCAGATGAATCGAGGATTGTAATCCGTTCGCCTTGACCATAATCCCCGTTAAAACCGATTGAAGTGTCCAGGAAAAAACCGTTGACATAATAATTATAGATCAGTCCGTTGACATCCTCCATTACGGCCATCAACGCGTAGGTCTGACCTTTTTCGATGGCAATCTCCTCATTCAGTGGGATCATAATGTCGATGGCAAGGTCGGTTTCATGGCTTTTAACAGGTACACCGTCCAGCAGCTCCACGAGTTTAACACTTTTTACGTCTGTCTTGTACTTGTTAGGGTCAAGCGCAATATGGACTTCGCCCTGAAAACGCCATTTATTGGTGTTCGGTGAATTAGAAATATGCCCGTTGTAACTGGCACCCATGTTTGGGAGATAGTCGTAGCGCAGCGGACCGTATGTTATCAGAGTTTCGACTTCACGGCTGGTTTCTTTCTCGAAGATGATGGAAGTGTGGAGTTCCTCGAAAACGGAAACCTCAAGGGTACCTTTGAGAGCGTAGTCCGGCTCGTGGGTCATCTGCGCTGTCTGTCCGTTGATGACGAGCTTTACCATTGTCCCCTGTTCGAGGCGCTTTGGCATTACTGTGACCTGGACAGGCACTTTGAAGGTTACGGGATCCATGTCACCAAAATCGAGTTTGTGAGAGGACAGCAGGCTGGCTTGCTCATTGAGTTTTTGCTCGATCGTATAGGATATGCCATTTATCTGCGAATCCATACCCAGTAATTGGGACTGCAGTTGATTGCTCTGCTGGGTGAGACTCTGGTTCAGACTGCCCATTCTTAATATTGTGTAGGCGTTCAGGATCAAGGATAGGATGAGCAGCAGGGTTATATGTTTCGTCTTCATGGTTTTCTTGACCTCCAGTGCATATTTTCTTTCTGCAGCATGTGCATGATTTCTCGGACTGTTTTGTAAAAGCTCGCCCTTTGTCTTTACCCATTTGTTAATGCATTAACCTGGTTAGGAGGATTTATATGAACATGTCCGTTCAACGTGTCATTAAAATTGGGTTTACTTTTATTCTGTTTATTGCCATGATTTATGGCGTTATTGGCTGCGGACAGCGTGATGGTGAAGGAAAAAGCATAACGGGGACTAAATCTTCATTGCCTTTTGGATTGACTCCTGAAGAGCAAACAGTGTTTAAGTCAATAGATGCGGTCATTGCAATTCAAGAAGAAGGCGTTCGCGAAAAGGACAGCGCCATTTATTTGACGACCATAGACAGCAGTAATGCGACTTACTTGAACGAAGCGACCTATTTGGCTCACAGGCTGGCTTATGCAGATATATCCGACTTCAATATGAATCTTCTTGGGATCTCAATTGAGGAAGATGGAAGCGCAATTGCAGAGATCCAGCAGAGTTATAAATTGAATGACCAGCTAAACGCCGTCACCTACCATGAGCGATTTCTTAAGTCCGGATCGTCGTGGCTGGATCATGATGTCGCGTTTGATGAAAAAGAAGTTGGCGTCGTTAAAGTATTCTATATGCCTGAGGTTGGCAATCCCGAGAGCTTTATTGTTCTCATTGAAAAAAGTCTTGAAAACGTTGATGCAACCTTCCCTGATTCACTGACCGAAAATGTCGAAATCAAGCTCTATAGCGACAGAGAGCTGCTTCGCCAGAAGACAGACCTTGGAATCGCCTGGCTCTTCACAGGTTGGTCGGAAGAAGGCCATGCCATTAAAGCGTTTACCGGACGCGAGCCTGAATACAACTATGAGGCGCTGTTTACTCATGAACTGATTCATAGATTGACCATTTCGGTATCCAAAGGAAATATGCCCATCTGGTTCGCAGAAGGACTTGCAATCCATTACGGTACATTTAAAATCAAGGGGTCTACCTATATGGAAGAGGGTACGGTTTCAATGGACGCCTTGAAAATTCCAGTAGAGGAATTGTCAGAAACGCATCTTGAGCGCCTCACTGATCAAACTGAGATCCTCACCTATTATGCAACTGCTGGCATGGTGATCCGTTATCTCGCCGAAACATATGGTGATGATCAGGTATTCGCGCTTTATCAAGCTTTGGGTAATTATCCATTCAATGATATTGCCTCCGATCCCGCCTGGGGACAACATTCTGATGAGCGCCTGCGCGCCGTCCTCCAAGACATTTTAAACCTCGATATGACCGAGCTCAGCGAGGGCTACCTTGAGTGGATTGAACTTCAACCTGAAGGTGGTCAATAAGCCTCTTTTTACCTTGGGGACGCGGACAAGTTTCGAACTGGGGACGCGGACAGCTTCAACTTGGGGACCGTAATATATTAGTAACATTGTCAAAAGATAAGGGGAAACGGACACAACTTAAAGTTGTAACCGTTCCCCCTTTTTGCATCTCATAAATATTATTTTATATATTTTGAATCACTGCCTACACCCAATGCACCGGCCTGTCCAAAATCTCCGGCAGTCGAGTTTCCCTATCCCCTTTGGCCGAGTTGACTTGGGCCTGGGTCAGGTAAAGCGCACTAGCCAAATTTGCGCCTCTCAGATTGGCATCCCTGAGATCTGCGCCAATCAGCTCCGCACCGCTCAGATCCGAATGATTCAGGTCCGAAGCAATCAAAACAGCACCTCTTAAATTCGCGCCTTTAAGATTCATATCACTGAGCTTCGCCCCTGCCAGATCCGCATAACGTCCAAACTGCTGTCTAACAGTCTGAGGTGCAGCTTTACCATTTCCATAAGCACCTCTCACCTGCTCCCCGACTTCAATGAGCAGTGCGTTCGCCTTACCCCTCAGCGCATTTATATCAATCTTCGCCAAAGCCTCAGCATCCAAACAGGTTAAACCCTCGACTTCCTTCAAAGCCTCATGGAGGGCTCTCCGAAGCCGCTTGCCGTCGCATCGCTCCAGGCCTTCACTGAGATACCAAAGCAGCTCGTAGAGATGGCGCATCACGACGAAGGCCTCAAACATGGGGTGGGCAATCTTAGGCGCGGTCCTCCAACTCTGCGAAGGATAGGTCACTCCGGACACCCTTTGCCCTGCACCCAAACAGTCAAAGCCTATGCAGCCTTTATAACCCCGGGCCGCCAGCGAATCATGGACCTCACATTTGAAGTCCGTCATTAAATGCGGGCAGGGCTTTCCAGGGGCCTTGTCCAGCGGGAAGCCCTCTGAAGCCGAGAAGTGCAGCGCGACGCAGCACAGGCCATAGCACTCCGGACAATCCGACTTCAGAACCCGCAGCCGCCATTCTTTAAGTGCACCAATATTCCCAGCTTCCAGTGGAACAGGGATTATACCAGCATCTTTAACTTCAGTCATAGTTCACCTTCAAATCCTTTCACGTTCATATATAACCAGAGCAAGCATACAGCAATCCAACACACCTTACGCCTACACACAGCCGCGAGGCAGACCACAACGCCTATTTGTACCCTGCCGCTATGGCGTAGACATTCGAAATCGTCCGATCCGGTACTACCGGCTTCAAATAAAGGTCATACAGCCTGGACGGCGAATAATCCTCAGCCCGCGTGAAACCCTGATCCAGCAAAAATCTTTCAACCGCGTCCTGCTCTATTCCAGACAATACGGGCTCGTGAAAAACGAACTTCAACGAATTCATGTGCTGAATCACCTTGCTCTTGATCCGCCCGTCCAGTGCCCCAGCATAGACATAATCGAACAATACCCGGGATCCAGTACCGGCGTGCTGCACCACAAATCCCAAAGTCTCGCGCACTGCCGCCTCCGGGAGGTACATAACGACCCCCTCGAGGGTAAACATGGTGGGCAGCCCTGGGTTGTACCCGGCTTCAACCAGACAAAACAATAAATCATCCACCGTAAAATCCACGGGCACATAGGACACATAATCCGGTAGTGTGCCAAAAAGCTTTTCGACGCGCTCTTTTTTCACACCCTGCGACGCCGGATGGTCCACTTCAAAAATCCGCAATCCCGCAAGCTTCTCCCTGAACCGGTACGCCCTGGAATCCAGCCCCGCTCCGAAGATGATGTATTGGCGACAACCATCGGCGGCGCCTTTTAACACAAAATCGTCGAACAAGCGGGTCCGAACGGCCATATAGCCGGAAACGCCTGTGCCCTTCTTTTCAAACGCCCAGTCCATGAAGCGCGTCGGCAGCGGCTGGCAAAGCCTCGCCGTAAGACGCGCCCACCATGCCATGAGCGGATAGGCCAATTCGTCAGAGCAAATGCGGGTTTCCACCGGCCGCTGAGACTCATAAAACCGCATGTAGGCAACGCCTTCCGCGGTGCCGCTTGACTGGTTCTTCATAATAAAGCCTCCAAATCACTTCACCGGAAACACCTTGTTCAGCAGCTTGATCATCAGATAAATCAAAAACACGATCGAAAAAATGCCTAACATCCCGCGCCACATGAGCTCGAGGGACATGAGAAACGTTTCATTCATGGAATCATCCCTTTCTCGGATTTGCCTGCACTACAGGCTCTGCACCAGCATTAGAATCAGGCCGCCGGCCAGCACCGACGCGATCTGCCCGCCCACGTTGGCCCCCACAGCATACATCAAAATGAAATTCTGGCTGTCCTCTTTCTGCGCCATTTTCTGGATCACCCGCGCGGACATTGGAAATGCGGAGATGCCGGCTGCGCCAATCATAGGGTTGATTTTCTCCTTACGGAAGAGGTTAATCAGCTTCGCAAAGAGGACTCCGCCGATGGTATCAAACACAAACGCAATAAGTCCCATACCAATGATTAGCCCGGTCTGAGGGGTCAGGAAGCGCTCGGCTTGCATGGTCGTGGAAATGGTCAGTCCAAGAAGTATCGTCACGATGTTGACGAGCTCGTTCTGAGCGGACTTTGCAAGCCTGTCGAGAACGCCGCACTCTCTCAAAAGGTTTCCGAACATGAGAAAGCCAATCAGCGGCACGGCATTCGGCGCCACCAGTCCTGTTAATATGGTAATGACAATTGGAAAGACAATGCGCGTCGCCTGTGAGACGTTTTCAGACTTATAATGCATTCGAATCTGGCGCTCTTCCTTGGTCGTGACCAACCGAATCGCTGGAGGTTGGATCACAGGTACCAGAGCCATATAGCTATAGGCCGCCACCGAAATGGGGCCCAACAGCTCCTTTGCAAACTGATTTGCGACGTAAATGGAGGTCGGGCCATCCGCCGCGCCTATAATGCCAATTGCCGCCGCTTCCTTGATGCTGAAACCGGCCAAAGTCGCCACGGCAACAGTGAAAAAGATGCCAAACTGCGCAGCTGCGCCAAAGAGCAGCATGAAGGGATTGTGTAAGATCGGCCCAAAATCAATCATGGCGCCAATCCCAATAAAAATCAGAAGCGGAAAGAGTTCCGTTGCAATGCCCATGTCAAACAGAACATTGAGCACGCCCTCTACGGCAGTGCCTTGCACCATTTGTGTGATGGCACCCGACATGGGCAGGTTGACCATAATGGCGCCAAAACCCATAGGCAGCAGAAGCGCGGGCTCAAAGTCTTTTGCGATCGCCAGATAAATCAGCGTGCCGGCGATAATCCACATTACGATTTGCTGAGGGGTCACGGCCATGAGGCCGCTTAAGAAAATGTCCATTGTCAGTCCTCCAGGTGGGTAAGATAGGAACGAGATAGGGCGAGATAAATGTTGGAAGGTAGGCGGTGTGAAGGAAGACGGTGTCAGACACCATCATCCTTCGACCCCATCTTCCACTTTTCGGGGTCAATAGGAGACAGCCGCTGACACCGAGTTTCACTGCACGACGTCGTAAGGCCAGTCTATGATGCCGCCAAGATCAAAGACATTCTGGTAGCCCAACTCCACCATCATAGCCGTTGCAGCACCGCTGCGGCTTCCACTGCGGCAATAGACAAAATAAACAGCGTCTTTGTCAGGAAACACCTCCGCTGCGTTTTTTTGAATCTGATCTACCGGCAGAAGTACTGCGTCCTCGATGTGACCGCTGTCGAACTCCTCTTTGGTTCTGACGTCCACTAGGATGATTGCTTCATCTGAGTCCAACCGTTCCTTGGCCTCTTCCGGCGTGATGTCCTGCACTGTGGCTTTCGCCGGCTGTTCCACCTGTTCCCCGCCCGTTAGCGGCGCCGCAGGCGCAGACTCACCGGCACAGGCTGACAGCACCAAGCTCAGGGCAATGACTAACATAAAGGTCCAACGTTTCATAAAAGTCACTCCTCGATGTGGGTGTTATAGTTCACCCTGCAGAATTTGAACAGGGCCATTCAGCAACAAGTAATTCTTCAGTCGAACACTAAAAATGACACAGTTGTCCTGACTTAAAATTTCTTCCAGTTCAGGATGTCGCGCCCTGAACTGGACACGCATCTCTTCAAGAATTGGTTTTTCTATTTCGATAAATTCGCCATCAAAAGTCACTGAAGTAATGGGGCGTTTTGAACCCACCTCCAGCTGCTGGCGTGAATCTATGATCACGCTGACATTTTTATTTTCCTTCAGATTTTTATACTTTCTCGAGTTCATTGAAGTCAACAGGTAGATCATTTTCCTCTCTTCATCGAGAATATAGGTCATAAGTGAGCAATGGGGCATACCGTGACTTTCGGTGCATAAAACGCAGAGCTGATTTTCCATCAGCATTTTTTCAACCTTATCATGCATTGGAGCGCCTCCTTCATTGATCATTAGAATTTCAAAAATATGACTCGCATCAGCTCGTCTGCACATCAAAATCCTCGAGGTTAGTTTCCCTCAGAAGTTCCAGCGCAGCCTGTTCCTTCAAGGGTTTGCTGAACAGATAGCCCTGCATTAGATCGCAGCCATTTTCACTCAGATAATTATGCTGTTTTTGGGTTTCAACCCCTTCAGCTATAACTCTGAGTCCAATTTTATGCGCCATTGAGATGATATCCGCCGTAATCAAATCTGTATGCTCTCTCGAATCTATTCTATTGATGAACGAACGATCAATTTTGATGGTATGAACATTTAACTCCTGAAGCTTATAGAAAGAGGAATAGCCAGTCCCGAAATCATCCAGTGCAATGTCAATGTGATAATCACTGAGGACCTTTAGTTTTGTATTTATACCCTCAAAATTGAGAAGCAACATGGACTCTGTAATTTCCAGTTCCAATTCTGATGCTTTAGCGCCGGTCTCTCTGACAATTTTCAAGACATTTTCCACAAATTGTTCCTGGAGCATTTCAACGCCTGAAACGTTGACCGCTATCCGGATCCCATTGAAGCCCAGTTGGTTCAGTCGCCTCGAGAATAGACAGGCTTCTTTAAGAATCAGCTTTCCAAGCGGGATGATCAACTGCTTTCTCTCGGCCACTGCAATAAATTCAACTGGTGAAATTTGTCCAAGTTCCGGATCCGTCATTCTTGCCAAAGCCTCAAATCCAGTGATCTTATCACTTCCAAAATCCTTTTGAGGCTGATATTCCAGATAGAGGGGACTTTCTCCATGCTCAGTCAACGCTGTACGAATGACTTTTTCGATCATTTCTTCCCTTTGAAGAACCTTTTCCATTTCTTTATTAAAGAAAATGTAATTTTTCTGACTGGACTCGCTAAGATCATTTAAGGAGATTGACACTTCCTTGATGATTTGTCCCACATCTGTATAACTGGAATTGATTTCGACGATTCCCATCTGAATTTCTATGTATTGCTTTGTGTTTTGGATGACCATCGGCTGATTCATTTTCTCACTGATTGATTCAGCCATAGCCACGAGAGCACCAGCATCCGTATAGGATTGGATATATAAAACGAAGCGATCCGCGGTAAATCTAAACAATTTGACGTTTTCGTTTTCGAGTTCGTATAGGATCCTGGCCAGTTCCTTCAGGACTTCATCCCCATACTCATACCCTTTTGTCATATTGATGATCTTGAAGTTACTGCAGTTGAACAGCATGAGGGCTTTCGAACGGGTATCCCTGCAATCCAATTCCTTCTTCATGAATTCTTTAAGAAACTGTTTATTAGGCAGACCCGTTAAGGAATCAAAATAGGCCAGCTTAATTAAATTGTTGTTTTTTTTGTAGGTTGCTGTTACTACATAAAGGAGAAATAAGTAAACCATTAAAAGGGCGATCATGACAAACATGGAGACCTGGCGCACAGTGGCATTAGTCTCGCTTAGGGAATACTGAATGGCGAGGGCACTGACACCTTCAGTCCTTATGCCGGTAGACACTGGAACAAAAACTACAAAAGACTCATCTTTTTTTGACGTTGAATCCACATAGCTGAACTCCAGTTCTCTGGTGATATTCTCCATCACCAAAGGGTCTTTGATTATTGTACCAACCCGCTGAGGATCAGTGCTCTCTGTAACGATAAAGGACTCATTAATAAAGCATATACGCAGGGCATCTTTTTCTTCTTTCATAACTGCAAGGAGTTGTTCTTTATCAAAACTATGTAAAAAACTTTGAATTTTGTCAGCAGAAACACCAAATTGAACTAAGCTGCCATCCTTATATTTCAAGTATCCATATTTGTAAAAGTTACCCGTAATGACATCCTGTCTGATGTCTTCAACTAAAAATTCTGCATTGCTTTTCAGAAACTTATCAATAGGATGGCCTTCATAGACTTTCCACCCAATGACTTCCTTAAGGTTAGAGAATTGCAGTTCACCCTGAGAATTGTAATAGTCAAGTTCATCCAATTCCAGAATTTCAGCCAGCTTTGAATATAAAGCGTTGCTCTGTTGCCCTTCATAAAGCAGCATAGTCTGACTGGCGACTCTTAACTTTTCTTCAAGCAGCTGATTGACTATTTCCTCTGCCTCTTCAGATTTCGAAATACTCGTGGCGTAGCTTCGCGCGACTTTTAGGGCCTCATCTGTTCTTAAATCATAATAGTGTTCCTTAATAAAATCAGTCATGTGGCTGTAGGATATGAAGAATATGATCATGATCACAAATAAAGGCACTATGAAAGTTCTCGCTTCAATAGCTTTGAACTTTTTGTTGAATTTTCGATTCAGTTTAAGGTCCATGGCTCCTCCACGACTGCATAATTTACTTCATCATACTGGCGCAATACTAAGCCCGCAGGCGAGCCATTATAAATTCATCCACATAGGTACCGCCGCGAATGGCCGCTTTTTTTCGGGTGCCCTCAATTTCAAACCCCATTTTCTTATAAAGCGCAATGGCGCGTTCATTGTCCGTGTAGACGGCAAGCTCCACGCGAATCAGCATCAGCCAGTTGTCTGCCAAATCCAGAAGCGCCTCCATCAGTTTTTTGCCAATGCCCTGATTCTGAAAGTCTTTGTGAATCATGATGCCAAGCATGGCCGTGTGGCGGAGTCTTGGATTTGCACCTATCACTATGCCCGCAGTGCCAACGACAATCTCTCTTCCCTCTTCATCAAGGACGGTCGCCACCAGCTGGTGGGAATTTGAATCCAAACCGGAAATAAACCCTTCACTGCGGTCTACACGCTCTGACGGCAGCCCGAGAATATTTTCAAACACCCCCGGCATGCGCCTGATGGCGTTGATCTCCCTGGCGTCTTTAACCTCTATAGGCCTTATGTTTACAATCATTGTAAAATCCCCCAGTTGAACTCATATGTAATAGACAAGGACATTTGCCGCTTCTGATTTTCTGGCTTCCTCTGCGAGCCTATCAATGGATGCCGAATCCAAGAGATTCATGACCGCTTCATCAATCTTCATCCAGAGCTGTTCCTTCAAACACCGTTCAATAGCGTTATTTTCCTCGTTCGCTGCTCCAGCGCGACCACTGACAATAGTAAGTTCTCCCTCCAGCGACCTCAAAACATCCCCTGCGGAAATTTCTGAAGCGGGCCTTGCCAGGATATACCCGCCGCCGGCCCCCTTGATGCTTTTCACGAGTCCTGCTTTTCTCAGGGCTGAAAAAACCTGCTCAAGGTAAAGAATGGATAGCCCCTGTCGTTCCGCAATGGTCCCCAGCGGCACATGCTGTTCCGTGGCATTCAAGGCGAGGTCCACCATGCAGCGTAGCCCATATCTTCCTTTTGTCGACAGTTTCATCATACCACCTCCTCGTATGTCTTCTTATAAACCTAGTAAACCGATCACTTTATTTAAATTCTATAGCGCTGCATTTCAATTGTCAATTCACGTTCAAGACAGCTTGAACCCTACCTAAAATAATAATACCATATTATTTTTATATGTTTTATATGTTTTTTGTTGACAAAGTCCTCGCTAGCCTCTATATTATAAACATAGTATTCATATATGTTTTAATATATTGTTTTAGGAGGTCTATCATGCCAATCATTCCCGTACTGATCAATCTGCTCATCATGCTTTCCCTAGTAGGCTTTTTAATCTACTTGAAGAAGAAAAAGGTTTCCTTCTCCAAACGGGTTTTTGCCGGCCTGGGACTTGGAATCCTCTACGGTCTCGCCCTACAAAATCTCTACGCTGACAATGTCGCCATTATCAAGACCTCCAATCAGTGGTTCAGCCTGATTGGGTCCGGCTACGTCAAGCTGCTGCAAATGATCGTTATGCCGCTGATTATGGTGTCGATCATCTCTGCTATTGTTCACCTGAAGCAATCGAAAAACCTGGGGAAATTGAGCGGACTTATTATAGCCGTACTGCTGCTGACCACGGCTTTGTCCGCCGGTATAGGCATTGCCTCAGCCCTCGGTTTCAATCTCAATGCGGACCAGATCATCCAAGGCGACGCCGAAATAGCCAGAGCGGAATATCTTACCACAAAGCTCGACGAAGTATCCAAACAGTCCGCACCTCAACGGATGCTCGAAATGCTCCCGGCAAACCCCTTCGCGGATATGACAGGCGCAAGAAGCTCTTCCACCATAGCTATTGTCATCTTCTCCGCCTTGATTGGGTTATCCGTTCTGGCGCTTAAGAAACGAAGCCCTGAACAGGCAAAAATTTTCATTGATGGCGTGGATGCCCTCCATGGTGTCATCACCCACTTGGTGAAAATGATTCTTAGGCTCACCCCTTACGGTATATTGGCCATTATGACCCGGACTGTAGCCGACACGAGTTTTGAAGCCATCCTTCAAATGGGCAAGTTCGTTCTGGCGAGCTATGTCGCCTTGATTGCCGTCTTTATACTCCATTTGGCAATTCTCACTCTCTTGAAATTGAGCCCAGCCATTTACCTTCGCAAAATACTCCCGGTTCTAAGCTTTGCATTTACCTCCCGCTCCAGCGCAGCGACCTTGCCGCTGACCATTGATACTCAAAAGAACAAACTGGGTGTCGAGGAAGGCATCGCCAACTTCTCTTCGACCTTGGGAACTGCAATTGGCCAAAACGGTTGCGCAGGTGTCTATCCCGCCATGCTGGCTGTCATGATTGCACCAACGGTAGGCCTTGATCCTACAGCGCCCGGCTTCATTTTGACACTGATCGGCATTGTCGCCATCAGCTCCTTTGGCATAGCGGGCGTTGGCGGTGGCGCGACCTTTGCCGCTCTGATTGTCCTATCCTCCATGGGGCTGCCCGTCGGACTGGCCGGTCTCCTCATATCCGTTGAGCCTTTGATCGACATGGGACGAACCGCTGTCAACGTCAGCGGCTCCGTTACCTCGGGCCTTGTGACAGGCACCCTCCTGAAGGATCTGGATCGTGAAGTTTACTACAGGGACATCGAGGATTCGGCCGAACTCGCTACAGCAAACGCTTAGAGTTAGGGCTGTGACCATCGGCAAAAACAAAAAATGAAATGGGGAAGTTGTGGCATAAGTCTATTTTGACCTATGGCGACAACTTCCCCATTTAATTTGTGGCTGTTCTTCCCCCAGCGCTGATTCAGGTCCCGCAAAAAGTCCGGTACGGCCGGGCGCTTTCAGGCGCGGGTGCCGCATAAGCGGCTTGGTCGGGGGTATGGGCAAAGGGTTTTTCAAGGACGGCAGTCAAGCGGTCTAAAACGCTGAAATCTCCCAAATTCACCGCTGCTTCAAGTGCCTCTTCCACCCGATGGTTCCGTGGAATCACCGACGGATTCACGCCCTTCATCCGCTCCTGAACGTCACCCGCTGACTGCGTCTGCCTCAGAAGCCGTTCCTGCCACCGAACCCGCCACGCCTGAAAGTCGGATTGCTCGAACAGACCTCTCACCTCTGGGCGATCAAAGGTTAACGCCAAAAAAGTATTGGTATAATCTGCATGATGTTTATGCATAATCTCGAGCAGCGCTTCAATGAGACCCTCATCTTCAGGCTCATTATTGAAAAGTCCAAGTTTCACACTCATAGCGCCCAGCCAGCAGCTGCGGAAGAGGTCCGAAAACCCGGAAATGGCTTCCTGAGCCAGGGCGAAGGCCTTTTCCTCGTTGGTATCCAGCAGCGGCATCATGGTTTCAGCGAAGCGGGCCAGATTCCAGGCGGCAATGTAGGGCTGATTTCCAAAAGCGTAACGCCCGTGGGCATCAATGGAGCTGAAAACTGTGGCGGGATCATAGGCATCCATGAAGGCGCACGGACCGTAATCAATGGTTTCGCCGCTGATCGCCATATTATCCGTGTTCATGACGCCGTGAATGAAGCCAATACTTTGCCACTTCGCGATCAGCCGGGCTTGCCGGTGCATCACTGCGTTCAGAAAATCGTAATAAGGACGGTCTGAGCCGGATAGTTCGGGATCATGTCTGGCAATCGCGTAGTCTGTCAGCATTCTGAGGTCCTGGTCAGAGCCCCTGCTATAGGCGAACTGGAAAGTGCCAACCCTGAGATGGCTGGAAGCGACACGTGTGAGAATTGCACCCGGCAGCGATGTCTCCCGGTAAACGGACTCACCGGTGGAAACCACAGCAAGGCTGCGAGTCGTAGGTATTCCGAGGGCATTCATGGCTTCGCTGATCAGGTACTCTCTGAGCATAGGTCCCAGGGCCGCTCTTCCGTCTCCGCCACGTGAATAGGGCGTTCTTCCTGAGCCTTTCAGCTGCAGATCGAGGCGTTTGCCCTGTGTTGTCACTTGCTCCCCAAGGAGGATCGCGCGGCCATCCCCCAGCATGGTGAAGTGTCCGAACTGGTGACCGGCATAAGCTTGGGCGAGTGGCTCAGCGCCCTCCGGCATCCGGTTGCCAGCCAAATATTCAGTGCCTGCCTCGCTGTTCAGGGCATCCGGATCAAACCCCATCTCCTTTGCCAGAGCGCTGTTGAATCGAACCAGCTTGGGGAGTCTGACCGGGGTCGGCTCTAAGTGAGTGTACAACAGTTTAGGAAGGCTTGCGTAGGAGTTGTCGAAGTTCCAGCCAAAGTTGTTTTTTGCCATGAGATCACCGCTTTTCTATTAAGGATTGTTGTTTAATCCAAATCGTGAATGTTCATTTTCTCAAGTTCCTGCCTTTGTTTATCTTTGACTTTTGCACGACAAGCGAGATAGATCGCGAAATTTATGACGGCAGGGATCAGATAGAGCAGCAGTGCCATGATAATAGGGACAATGTCGCCGGTATAGATCATGGCACCTAAAGACAGGAAAAGCGCCAGCCCGACATAAATGACCGGCAGGATCAGTCCCAGCCATTTGTTTTTCTGAAGGGATAAAAAAATCTGAAGCGCGGTCAATAAAATGATGATTAGAATCAATACCGGCAAAACGATCAAGCTTCTAACTGCGTCTATATTCATTTCACTGAGACTCCTTTCGGGACTTCTTGTATTCGGATATCAAAATTTTCGCTGTGTCAAAATCCAGCTTTTCATTGACAGCCAGACGTTTGATCAGCGCGATATAGGGTTCGTTCGATGTACTCTCGCTGATTTGAATCTTTTGTATTAATCGATCCAGTCTTAACCTGACGGTTGGGTAAGTCACCCCATAAAGGGCAGCGACTTCTTTCAGCGAACCGGAGGCCAGCAGGAATTTCTTGATGAAGACCATTTCCTCATCGTCAAAATTACTCATCCAGTCCGGCATCACATTGACAGACATAACGTCACCTCCAAGGCAAAGCTTTCATGCCCTACGCTTTAATAATATTAATTGTATTCTTTAATATTATTAAAGTCAATAAACGTTAAAAAGTTTAATATAATTAAATAAAAACTTAATATTTATTTGAATTAAATGAACAAAAGACTGATCCTCAGGTTTATTCTCCCTGTGGATCAGCCCTGAATAATTGGCTGGAAGTATGACTTCTGTTTGTTTGTCCGTCTATCTGTCGTGTCGATGAAGCTCTCCGAATGTCAGCATGGCATTCAGCTGCGCCGGATTACGCATTGACGGCGCCGTCAATGCACCGGAAATTTTATGAGCCGGTTTGTCACATTCACTGCATTCCAATGAACAATAAAGGTCGACTTCCTCTTCTCTGACCCATTTTTCAGTGACGAGACTTGCGCGTCCCATAAACCAGAATAATACGACAAAGAATATTAACAAAGCCACTAACATCAAGGTTTCCTCCCCAAATCAGAGTGTTAGTCTATGTAAGGGTGATTAAGGGGGATAATGCCTGTCAGGATCAAGTGACTCATGCTGTTCAGTTTATGTATAAGTGCCCTATCGTTTGAATGATTTTGAATTTGATTTCGGATTTGATTTTGATTATCATTCTCACACTTTAGTTTTATCACATACAGTTGCCTAAGTCAAACCTACAATATGACCGTAATTCAAGACAGGAAGAAAGGATTGACAGGCGCCAGCCGCTGGCACCTTCTTCCTGGCGTTATTTCAAATACCCGAGCAGATCCTCACTCTTGTCATTGATATATTTATAAGCGTCGTAGACGCCCTGGTTATACGCGTGGGGTGCTAAAGTCTCCAAAAAAAACTCAAAAATCATATAGGCCGCCAGATCCCCCAAATCCTCATCACGTTCTTTCAAGAAATAAGTCTTGATGGCTTGAATCATTTCCTTTTTCGCTTCCTCAGCAATGATAATCTTTCCTGCCAACTCAGAGCCCTCCGTTTCACTTAGCCAGGTTGAATTATGAATCCAGCCTCAGGCACACTCGCACTTCGCTCACACTTCATTTCACTTGTCTAAAGTATATCACGAAAAAACAGGCGCTCTATGGGATTCCCATTGAAGCGCCTGCTTAGATTGCCTTTTTCTTGAAATTCTACTCCATTTTTTCGATGAACGTGAGCACCAGTTGACCATCTGCATTTGGCTTATAGCCAAATTTGACGCGGTCGCCATCCTCCAGTCCCTCAAGCTGATCCTTCACCTCTGTGGTTCTAAACGCCACAATGTCCGTTGGGCTCATCTGGATCTCAATGGAATTGTTGTCAATCTGGCCATTGTAAACGCCTTCTGCATCCGTGGCCTCATCCGCGATTTTAGCGGATGGCGCCGGCAAGGTAACTTCCGGCGCTGGTGACGACACCTCAGGTGCTGGGGTTGATACTTCAGGTGCCGGCCCTGATACCGCAGGCCCATCTGGCTTGGCGCATCCGCCGAGCGCGCCAATCAGTACCGCTACCAGTGCCGTCATGGTTATAAGTTTCAAATTCAATGATTTTTTCATTTGTTTGACCTCCTTTGGAATGCTTGTTAGACGCATGCGAAGTCCTGAAGGTTCCCACGTGTTATTTACTTTAATATTATCGTCAACTATTACCGTCCGCGTCCCCAAATGAGAATCCGTCGCAGACGGTAATATAATTGTAACATTAAACAAAAGACCGCCCAAGCATCCCCTGAGCGGTCAAATTGAAAGCTATATGCTTATATACTTATATGCCCAACTCACCTTTTAACTTCTCCAGCTCATCTTCCACTGAAGCAGTACCTTTGGCAGCATACTTTTCTTCCAGTGCCTTGGCTTCGTCCACGGCTTCAGTATTAAGCTCCGCCATAGCGTTAGCTTCGTCAAGCATTCTGTTGGCTTTGTCTTCCATGCGGTTAAACGCGTCCATGGCCCCCTGGGTTTTTTCGGCAGACGTATTGACCTTATTGAGAGTCTCCTGAGTCTTGGCAACCGTAACTTTTGCTTTGATCATTTCACGGCGCGCCTTCAGCGCTTCAATGTCGGACACCAGTTTATCATGCATCTGCCGCATTTTAACGGCGTTCTCATGGGCAGCGGCAAAAGCCGTCATAAACCCTGCGCCAACGTTCTCCAGCTCCTGCTTTTTAGCGATAAAGGTACGCGCGTCGCCTTCATTGCCGGCAATCAGCGCTTTCTTCGCAAAATCAGCGTACTTCGCGACCTCAGCCTGATTATCATCCACCAGCCGCTTGGTGCGCGCTTCCTCTGCCATGACGCCTGCTGTGCTGCGTTTAACCTCAGCCAGATCCTCCATCATGTCGTTCAAATATTGATCGATCATCTTTGATGGATCTTCCATCTTATCGAGCAGCACATTGATGTTCGCCTTGATGATGTCGCTGAATCTTTCCAAAATTGCCATTTAAACTCCTCCTCAGTCATTGGATAGCTCAGAGCTAACAGCTTATAACCTATAGCACTGCCCGCCACGGACAGAATGCTTTCTGCCGATGGTCAGCGCCCCTAAACCTCAGGTCCACTGTCCTTATTATTATTTCGATCCAGTTCCTGTTCTTCGTATTTCTTAGCCAAATCTTCAGCTTCCTTGTTTCCAAATTGATCCAGTGGCGTCTTCAAAACCTCTTCCATACGCTTGGCTTCAAGATTCTTCTGGTTCACGGAATGTCTCCACCAGACGAAGAGAACGCCTGACAGCATCAATACCCCAAAGATGGACAACACCGGAATCCAAGGCGACTTCGTCACGGTCATAATGCGGTCCGCCGCGTCACCGAAGGCCTCGCTGAAGAACTCCTCATCTGTCATGTTGCTGTCAAAATAGTACCTATCCAGATAGTCCAGCAGGATGTCCCCTGCCTCCATATCAATGACCGTCTTTGCCTGCGTACCCGCCACATACCGCGTCATATAACTGCTGTCATACTCGAAGAAAACCAGCAGTAAATGGGCTTCATCCGTAAACAGCTGATCATAGAGATTTCGTGCAAAACTGTCCAGTTGATCCATGGACGGCTGATTATCCCCATTGATGTTGTCGGTGATATAGAGAAATGGCTGAACACCTGTCTCTTGATAGAAGTGTCTCATTCCTGACAACAGCCGCGTTTCATTCCCAATCCAGTCGAGCTCATCTCTGTAATAGTCCGTCTCGTTTACAGACCCCTTTGGTAAGGCTTCACGTACTACGGTCGACGTCGTTACGCCCCCATCCCCGGAGTCTCCAACGCGAGCGCTGAATAACGCTGAAAACACAATAGCACCAAGGATTAACAAAACTACCAGAACTAAAATCGCAATGGCACACCCGCTGCAGCCGCCGCCACCGGAACCGCGCCCACCGCCTCCAGGAGATCCGCCGCCGGAAGGCCAATCGTCATTTCTGGTTCTTCGACCCATCATGTTTGGAAAAAACACCGGACCAAAGGACCCACCGGGACTGCTGCCGCTTCCGCCAAAAGGGCCCATGCCTCCGCCGCTTCGGCTGCTGCCGCCACCAAATATTCCGCCGCCACCGCCGCGGCTGCTGCCTCCGGAGAAGCCTCCAATGCGCCCGCCGCTACTGCGGCTTCCGCCAAAGGATCCCCCTCCGCTTCGTCCTCCTCCTCCAAAACCACCGCTTCTGCCCAATTTCCAGACCTCCATCTCAGACTTTGAGCTCCAAAAACGCCCCTCGCGTTTAAATAGGATCGACTCATTCCAAAGCGTTACAAAATTAACTTAACATTCTGAACTCATTATATCCCTTTTTTAGCCAGGACGTTATTAAATAAATCTTAAAGATAGTGACGTGGAAGATGAGGTTGTCGAGACCATTGGCATAATAATTTATGAGGGTCAGCGTATTTAACGTACACAGCCTTACAGCGGCGTAGCCCTCCTGGTCACTGATCTCAGCCCCCAGCTTGCCTTTGAAGACAAGCTTGCCATCGCCGATGGTCTCCTGACCCGCAATAATCGCCTCATTAACATAGGGATGGTTTAAGTCTTCCTCCCATCTGTCCGTATTCCAATTCAGTCGGCGGCGGGCAGGTTTCTCCGCCGCTGACTTATTGAATACCCACTAATGGCAGAATTTATCAGTTTTCATGACTTCTCTTGGTTTACGCCTTGTCCTGAATATACTTAAACCCATACTTCAGCGACAATTCTGCCGCCATCAGTTCCTTGCCCAAATAGGCCGCGTGGCTGAGCTCGCTGACCCAGCCGCCCTCCAGGATAGTCCAGTATAAGTCACGGGCATTTTCCCCCTGTACAATATGAAGCAGCTCATTTTGATTGCTGTAGTGTTCCACGAGGATGTGTCCGGTTTTATCCTTGGGTACAATGACGAAATAGCCCTTCTTGTCGAGTTTGACCTGATTGGGGTCTTTGTAAGTCGCGGTGAGGGGTTGTGGGACTTTTGCGGGTTGGGTAGGGGTGACCATCGGCAGAGTGTCTTTGAAGACGTTGGCGCTGGCATTGGTGTTCGCGAGGTTTGCCGCGCGCTGATCCTTTCGCGCCGCTATCTCATTGAGGATCACCGCTTCATCCAGGCAGCCAATTAAATTGACGGTTTGGACCTGGGCCTTGAAGGCTTCAACTTCATTCATTGAGACATTGGCCAGTACCGGTTTTCGGCCTATAGAGCCTATGACACGGCCGTTTTCATCCATACCATTACGCACCAGCGCTTCGAGGGTTTGCCCGGCGAAGTGCCCCTCTGAGTCTATGCCACAGAGGATCAACGTCCTAATGGAGGGTGCAGCCAGTGTATTTTGGATAATCTTTTCAATGCCTATATTCTCCGTCTCTGCTTTGCCTGCAATGCTGAGGCCCTCAGGTTTTAATTGGGACATGCGCTCGGCGAGTTCCGGCGAGGCCAGGGTCACGAGTGCCACGCTGGACTGCGGTTTCAATGAAATCACATGATAGTCTCCTATGGCTGGGAGCCCGGCGTCGAGGGCACTTGAGGGCAGTTCGGCCACAGAGTCGATAACATGGATACTGTTTAGGTCCTTAAAAACCTCATCAAAGGTATTGGTTATGTCTGCTGACCAGCAGTGAGCGCATCCTGGTCAGGTGTACTCTATGGGTGCCATAAGTCCAAGAGCTTGATCAACTTCGCGGAGAATCATGGTCGTATCATGGTTGCCCTCGGATTTCCCGGACACTGAAGCATCCATCAGCTGTCCTTGAATGGTCAACAGCGTCTCCTTCATGCAGCCGCACTTTCTGCATTTGACGGTGTCAATGGCAGTCTGGATCTGTGTCTGAAGCTGAAGGGCCGTTTTTGGGGATGTATTCGAAGATGAATTGGGTGTTGTATTGTGCGCTATATTCTTTTTATTCAAAATTAACATGTTGATATCACCTCATTAAATTAGATGCTTCTATTTTACACAAAAAAATTGAAAGCATCATCCTCACTCACAAGAATCTTCTTGACGAAGTCAAAATTATATAGTAAATTAACATTGATCATTATATTAACGTTGTTAATATTTAATATAAAAAAAGGAGGCACTTTGCCCATGACAACCATATATGACTGGCGTCCGCTCTACTTCATCGCGTTTGTATCCGCAATTCTTTTGATCCTCATCATCCCGTTACAAATCCTCATTTACTTCCTCTCCCCACCGCCCACAACCGCAGAAGGTTTTCTGGCGCTCTATGCTGTCAGCCCCTTGAAAGGCCTGCTCAGCCTGGATCTTCTCTATATCCTCAACAACGTTCTGATGATTCCTATCTATCTGGCCTTTTTCCAATCCCTGAAACCCCATCGGCCGGCGCTGATGACTCTGGCAACCGCCTTTGGGCTGGTTGGGCTGGCGGCCTACTTCCCATCCAATACCTCATTTGAGATGCTGACGCTGAGCCAGCGCTATGCCGCTGCGTCTAACCCGCTCCAGCAGCAAGGCCTCATTTCCGCCGCAGAAACGCTCCTGGCCATCTACACCGGCACCGCTTTCAACGCGTACTATGTCCTGAACGCCTTCACCCTGCTGCTCATCAGCTGGGTCATGCTGAAAACTGACGTCTACAGCCGCGCCACGGCCTCTTGGGGGCTGGCCGCCGGACTCCTGATGGTGATCCCTTCCACCGCTGGCACCCTGGGCCTCGTTTTTTCCATCCTGTCCCTGATTCCCTGGATCGTGTTTTCCGCGAAGGTCGCCAAGACCTTCTTGAAGTTAAAAGAATAAGGCCTTTGCCGATGGTGGTGGCAATATAAGCGACCATCGGCCAGGGCCTTTAATTATTAAACAATCACCCATTTTGTATTAGTTGGACGCTAAGCCCTTCTTTTCCGGAAGCAGCAGCGTAGACAAAACTGTGAGCGGGATCGGGACCATGAGGTACAGGCTGCCCGCTACCCATGACCATTCCCTCTTTGCCGATGGTCAGTGTCCACTACCCTCGGCGCTGCAGATAAATCTCTCAGCTGCGTTTGGTTGCGGCCAAGTGCTTTCGCCTTATACAGCTCGGCGTCCGCCAGCTCCATCATGCTGGCGACACTTCCAAACTCCTGCAGTGTTCCTACGGTCCCACCGACACTGATCGTTACCGGTTTTTTGCAGCCATTTTCAACGTAATACAGCCCGAGCTTTTCGACCGTATCTCTGATGGTGTGCCCAAGAACCTCTGCTGACTTATAACTGAGATTTGGGGCAAAAAAGACGAATTCTTCCCCGCCGTAGCGTCCAAAAAGATCGCCGCCCTCACGCTGAAGTTTCTTGATCCCGCCAGCAATTTGCTTGATACACCCATCCCCTTCTGAATGTCCCCAGTAATCATTGAATTTCTTGAAGTGATCGATATCCATCATGAACATAGCCATTGGCTGAGTAGATTCCAGGGTAGATTCCAGGGCGGATTCCATGAGCTCATTGAGATAAAGGTTAATGCTCCTTCTATTCGGTATGCCTGTAAGTTCATCCTCATAAGCCTTCTTTTCGAGGATCGCGTTGACTTCTTTTATTTTCTTAAGTTCATGCTGCTGATAAGCGATCTCTTTTTCGAGGCGCTCCTGGATCTGCTCAAACTTCCCGGCGACTTCGATATAGCGCAGCTCTATATTCAAAATTTCCAGCTTGCTGCCCAGTGTCGAGGCTGTTATTTCTTCATTGACACGACAGAATTCTTTAAAATAATCCAGAGCTGATCTATAATCGCCCTCCAGTTCGTAGTGCTCAGAAATTTTTCTGCTGAGGATCATGATCTTCTTTTTTGCGTTGATGCTCTCAGCATACCTGAGCGCCTTAACGTAATGGCTGAGCGCTGCGCTGAAGTCTCTGAGACCAATGAGCTGGCCGAGATTCATCAGCACATCTATGGCATAATACTTGTTGTCTATTGCGCTTAGACGTTCAAGGGCGCGCCTGAAAAAATTTTCCGCTTGTACAAGATTTCCAACCACAAAATAAATTTTTCCCAAACGGTGTTCCACATCTCCCAGGTTCACCATATCATTTTCTTCCATGAGGAGATCGTAGCTCTGATTGTAATAGGTGAGTGCCTCGTCATACTTCTTCTGAGAAAAAAATATTTCACCAATATTCCCCAGGATCGAAGCCTTGTTGAATCTGAAATTATTGGCGTCACTGACCTTCAGCGCCTGTTCAAAGTAGTCCAGCGCCTTATTATAGCTTGAGGACTCCCTGTAGACTTCACCAATATTGTTCAGAACGCAGCTCAGTAAAAAATCGTCCTGGTTATGCTTTAAAAGACTGATGACCTGAAGCAGAAATTTGAGTGACTGCTCGTACATGGCGCTGTAAAAGTAGGCTATCCCAATGAGATTTAATGCTCTGATCTGACCCTTCATCTCCTGATGCCGATCAAAAATTTCAAGGGCTTTGTAGGCGAGATCCAGCATTGGGCTTATATCTGATTTAGCGCGGCAGGCAAACGACATCCCTAGCAGCCCATAACCTTTCTCCAGCTCAAGTTGATGAGAAGTCGCCAACTCTAGTGCTTCTGCACTCATATCATAGGCTCGTTCCGGATAAATTGCAGCGATGGATTTTGCTTCTCTAAGTATGGAATGGATCTCGTTTGAGATCGTCTGAGTCATAGTTGGGTCCCTCTTCATCTATTGAGTATGGTCTTTGAACTTTATGGCGCTGAGTGAATGAAAGACTTTGCAAGGTCTTGAATCCCCTGCTACCATTCCACATCAGGATAATCCAAGTTGAGTCTGACCTCATCCGGTGTAATCCCCATAGCTTTTGCATAATCTTTGATTTCATGCCTGAGTCCCAGGTAATCCGGCCCGTCGAGCTCTGTCAGCCGCTTGGCCAAGACCGTCACAAATTTCAAGCGCTTCTCAGGATCCATTTCAAGAATTTCGACGTTCAACTCATCTAAATACTGGGTGACATAGCCGTTCATCCAGGGATAATCCTGGATTATGAGATTGAGCAGCCGCGTGACGGCCCTTGGCTCCAGTGCCCTTGACAGACAGTCAAGAATGGCGGATTGGAGCATTCTGATCTGCGCGATGTCTCGGTCCCATATATTTTTTTTGTGCAGCATAGGATCCAACATCTGCTTGGATTCTTTTCTGGCCCGCATCAAACAGAAGTCGTTGAGCGCCATGACTATAAACAGAATTTCGGGCATCAGAGTCTGGAATTCGTAATAGACATTGGTGGTATGAACTACTTTTCCTGTAAGCTTCATTTTTTCACGGGTCATGTTGTTGTCAATGACCTTTATGTCGCGATCACCCATATAGGCATGCCTGATGTCGTAGCAAAGTCCCAGAATCCTGATTCTCGCTGAAGTATAAGCCGGGTACTCGTCTTCGTCACCCAGGATTCGGATGAGTGCGTCATATAAATGATCCAGATCCTCATAATCTCCCGCTATGGCGATTCCGGCATGTTTTGGAGTCAGTTCCGCCTTGATCATTGTGTGCCTCCCCTTGTTGCTTTCTTACTACTATAATATTGTATTTGGAGGCTTTAGGAAAGCAGAAAAAGGTGTCAGACACCTGCTTCCATGTGCGGGTGTCTGACACCTTCTTCTTGTTAAAGGCGCTACTTGGCATTGACGTCCGGCTGATGGATGCCAAAGATATTGCCTTCTGTGTCATGATAATAGCCCTGCCACGCCATGCCAGCAAGTGCAGCTTTCGGCATGGCAATTTTACCGCCGTTTTCAAGAATTTTCTGCTCGGTAAAATCATAATCTTCAACGCCCATGGTGCAGACAAAAGCACTGAGCGGCTGGCCTTCGACTGGTCCAGAACCCTGACGCAGCATTAGGGCACCATTGATCCCAGGTTCGGAAGGATCTCCGGCTTCGGCGCCCCAGTAGGCTAATCCTGCATAATCGCTCCAGTCCTGAAAAATCCAGCCAAAAACGTTGCCATAGAATCGTTTGGCGCGCTCCATGTCATCAACATGGATTTCGAAGTGGATGACTTTGCTCATTTTTGTCCTCCTTACAAGCTGTTAAGGAATAAGTAACTCAAGGTGATAAATAATTTACCCAAAACTATCTGATCTATATCATAATTCAAGAAAATCCTCTCGAGCGCAGAGTTATGACACGTTAAGTGAAATTGTACTTTGAAGATTTATCGATATTTTAAACCAATTATTAATTTTATTAATTTTTTAATTAATTTTATTGAATTGTTGATTGACTTCTAATTGAAATTGATATATTTTATAATCAGATAGATAATATTAATCCTAAAATCGAATTAATTAATTTAAGGTAGGGTAGGGGATGTAACTTGAACGTGATGGCATTACTTGACCAAGTAGAGCGAAAAGAGATAGCTGTTCCTGAAGCAGCCTCGAAAATAATGGCCTCACTCACTACCTCCAGCACGACATTGACAACTCTTTCCAAATCTGAGTTTCCAGCAAAATGGCTGAAAATAAAAATTATTGACCCAGAGTCAAATTTCAGGATGAGTCTGCCGCCACTGCCCCTCAGACTCACGGGCAAACTCGCGTCGTTTATTCTCAAGGTCTCTGCAAAGTTTACCGAAGGTTCAGATATGAATCCTTTCGACTATGAAGACATCCGGCTAATCCTCGATACACTTAAAGAACTCCCGCCCGTCCAACTGGTTTCAGTGATGGACGATCGAGGGACACAAATCGACATCTATACCAAATAGCAGCCTTAACGCATTTGAATCCTTGTTCAACATTCCAACTGTATGAAAGAGGTGATCCCATGGCAAAAGAAGTCATAGGCCAATGTCCCATCTGTCAGGATAAACTGCGTGTCACTCAGTTGTCCTGCAAAACTTGCGGTACGCAAATCTCAGGAGAATTCGAGCTCTGCAAGTTCTGTCAGCTCGAAAAGAATCAGAAATATTTTGCGGAAATCTTCATCAAAAACCGGGGCAACATCAAAGAAATCGAAAAAGAAATGGGCATCTCCTATCCTACCGTGAGACGACTTCTGGATGAGGTCATTGAAGCGCTGGGGTATAAGGAAGAAGCAAAGAAAAACGCTGTCAACCAAGGTGAGATCCTGGAGCAGCTCAGCAGGGGCGAAATCACCTCCGAACAGGCGCTTAAACTGCTGAACGGCGAAACCGTATAAAAGTATAAAGAAGGAGGATCTAGAAATGAACGAAGAAAAACTCAAAATCCTGAAGATGATTGAAGATGGTATAATTACGGCGGATGAAGGCGCACAGCTTCTGAAGGCAGTGGATGACATTGCCCAGCCGCAGATGCAGGCGGCTGCAAAGACCATCGGCACAAGCAACGCCAAATGGCTAAGAGTCAAAGTCCTCAGCACAGAAAACGGCATCAAGACCAAAGTGAATGTCAACGTCCCAATCGCGCTGGTCGAAACAGGGCTTAAGATAGGAAAACACTTTGACAAGAATATTGAAGATTCCATCAAGGACATTGACCTGTCGGAAATTCTCGAGTTGATTAAGAATGGCGCTGAAGGCAAAATCGTCGAAGTAGAGTCTGACAACGGGGATATCGTTGAAGTCTACGTGGAGTAACGCGGCCCTGAAAACAGCAATTGTTAACTTTCTCTTAAATTCCACTCAGCACAAAAATTTTGCGCTATAATAATGCCGTAATCCATCCTATAGGAGGAGGCCCTTCATATGACCTATGATGAAATGAAGCTCAAAGCCAAAGAACATCTTAGCGGAAACTGGCCTGTCGTCATCATTACAGTCCTCATTTTCCTGGCATTGACACAGCTCTTCACAAACCAAGACCGCGTTGTGACCCTGTCAAACGGCGAAAGTATGGTCAGTCCCTCATCTGCGTTCTTCAATCTGCTCAGCTTTATTCTGACCGGCCCACTGACCTATGGACTCATGGTGTTTTTCAGGCGACTCAGGGAGCAAATCGCTGACATCAAGGACCTCTTTGAGGGCTTCAAGCGCTTTGGGGATACCTTCCTGCTGAATCTGTTGACCACTATTTTCGTGATCCTTTGGACACTCCTCCTGATCGTCCCCGGCATCATAGCCGCCATCCGCTATACCATGGCTTATCTGATCATGACGGAGAATCCTGACATGACTGCTCTCGAATCCATAACAGCTTCCAAAATGATGATGGAAGGTCACAAAATGGAGTTCTTCAGCTTTGCCCTCAGCTTTATTGGCTGGTTTTTCCTTGGCATAGTGACCTTCGGATTGGGCTTCCTCTACGTCATTCCTTACTATAATGCCTCAAAAGTTGAGTTTTACGAAAATCTTAAACGAGGCACCGTTTATTAGTACTGCTGAGAAAAAGTGAACGCCAATAAATAGAAAACGGGAAATGAGTGCCTTCTTATGGCTCCATTTCCCGTTTTTTTAACGATGAAACTCGGTGTCAGACACCAAGTTTCGTCTCACTCCGAGTTTCATTCACCCATCTTCACCAACGCTGTTTATAGCCCAGGCCCCAAGATCACCTCAACCCGATCCCCAGCTTCCAGTGCAGACTCCGTCACCAGGCAGTCCACGGCGATCACCTTTCCGCCTCGCTCTGAAAGCCTTCTGAGAGCAGCCCCAAACTCGGGGTGCATGGCATCATTCGGTTCGAAATGAAGGACCCCGTTCATCTGCACTATGAAAACCACAAGTGCCTCATACCCGTCTTCAAGACATGCCCTAAGTTCATTGAGGTGCTTGACCCCTCGCTCCGTCGGGGCATCCGGGAAGCGGACTACGCCGTCCTCCTCTAGGGTTACGCCCTTGACTTCGACAAATATTTTCCGTGTCTTCGTCTCAAGGTAAAAGTCAAAGCGGGAATTCCCATACTTCTGTTCCGCTTTAATCAGACGAAGCCCTTGAAAATAGCCGCTCGTCTCAGCCCACTCCTTGAAAACCTTATTTGGCGCCTGGCTGTCCATGTTGACGAGCCGCTCCCCTTTCCAAACCGAGATCAAATCAAACTTGGTTTTTCTTCCGGGATGGCTGCATTCCTGAACCAGTACCCTGGCCCCCTCCTTCAGCAGTTCCCTGCAACGGCCAGTATTCTTAACGTGACAAATCTCCACGTTCCCGTCGATCTCAATGAGGGCAATGAAACGGTTCGGCCGCTTGAGGAAAACGCCTTCCTTCATATTTGGATATCTCACTTGTGTTGTTGCCTCCCCCATGCCCAACCTGAGAGCAATATCATGGTATCATGTCCGTCTATAAGTCAGCGACCCTTCGCTGCGCTCATATCCCCAATAAAACATTACAGGGAGAAGACCCGTTCAGTACCCCGCTCACCCGCGACGCCCTTCCGTACCCTCTCCCCAGAATAATATCTTTAATTTCAATTACATCCCAGACTCAAATGCCTTTTGAATCGCTTCCTGGTGCTTGCTGTCCACCTTATTGGTAGAATGCGTCCGACTGTTCAGGAAGTGAATATCAAAGTGGCCATCCATGCCATTGCCTTTGACTGCATCCAGGTTTTGTCCCGTGCCAAAGCCGCCGCTGCGATTGCTGACCACCACGACCTCTGGTTTGTCATCCCTTCCGGCATGCGGCATTGCGGTCATGGACGCAGCAATTCTATACCCGTCGATCTCCACAATGACCGGACGCCGGGTCCAGTTCCAGCTGCCGCCCGCGATTTCCTTCAAAACAGCCGTGTCCTCTTTGGTCATCGTTTCTACATCCGCATGATTCCCACCGTATGTACGCTTAACTTGCATCTTCAAACCTGATTGAACGTCAATGACTGTAGCGACATCCCCTCTGGCGTAAATGCTTTTAACGTCGTCAAACCACGGCAATTTCAGAGCGCTATTCGTCGCGGCTGTTTCCGACCTTGAGACACCGCCCCTGGAAACTGGCTTTTCCGCGCTCAAAAGACCAGTAATTTTGCCGATGGTCTGCGCACCCGCAACCCCATCCGCCGTCAATCCGTAGGCTTTCTGAAAATTTGCAACCGAAGACTTCGTCACACTACCGAAATAACCGGTAATATCCACAGAAAAATACCCTAGTTGTTTCAAATCCCGCTGCAATTCAGCCACGTCAGTGCTTTGAATTCCCTGCTTCAACACTGACCCCTGCGTGTAGGCAAACCCGGCAGGCTGGAAAGCTGAAGTCGTGAAAGCCAGTGCTGCGACAAGCACAGCAATTTTCATTTTTGAAATCACTCGTGTTCCTCCTCTTTTAAGCTGACGAGGTTAGTTGACGGGTTAGGTAAAAGAGTTCACCCCACCGTTTGCACGGTTTCACCCCATGGTAGTTCGTCCCCCGCTCTTCAATTTCGAAGATTAAGCATCAGTAAGAGTATAACATAATATTTATTTGAAGCCTACCGCAAACCGTGGATTGAGCTTAAATTGTAATGTTCCACCTATTCCCTTTTCTCAATTTCAGTGACGCATTCCGTTTTGATTTTCTCTACCAGGAACTGAAGTCCATCAATGACATTCGGTCGAATATCACCGCCAATCAGGACAAACATGATATCATCCCCGACCTCAAGCTCGCCTTCATTCAGCCACACCTTGATATAATAAATCCCTTCGAGCCGGCGCGCTGCTTCAATGGCTGCCTCCACTTTGTCCGCGTCATAGGAAAAGGTCATTCCCTTGACCTCAGTCCCATCATCTATGCCCTGTCGGACCAAAGCTTTGGGCGTTTCTCTGACGACCCCGTTGTGTACTAAAAACATCCCGACACGGGAGGCGTTTGGGTCCATCTTTGCTTCTTGAAGCCACAGCTCCATGGACGGGGATGGTTTTTTGTCAGTCATTTGCATGGTCTACACTCCTTATTATTTTAGCCGATAGATTCGAAACTGCCCTCAAACCCAACTCTGACGCAATTCCTGCCCGCATGCTTCGCTTCGTACAGACAGCGGTCTGCATGATTAAGCACTGCATCGAAGCTAGCTCCGTTATCTCCTAGCTCAGAGACCCCAATGCTGATTGTCATCCTCAGTGTCTGCGCTTGAATGCAGAAACAGCTTGACTCAACGGCAGCTCTGAACCGCTCAGCTTTGGCAAACGCCGTCTCAGCATCCGTTTGGATCATGACAACTGCGAATTCCTCACCACCCATGCGGCCCACCACATCCGTCCCGCGAAAAGTGGCAGACAGCATGTCTGAAAAATTGCGAATAACTGCATCCCCGACATGATGACCGTAAATGTCATTGATTTTCTTAAAAAAATCTATATCGAGCATGAGTACCGATAAAGGTTCCTTATAACGCAGTGCACGCTGAAAAGCCTCTTCCGCCCGCTCCATAAAGTGCCTGCGGTTGCTCAGTCCGCTGAGCACGTCCGTGTTGGCCATTTCCAGCAATTGACGCCTTAGTCGTTCACGCTCCGTCACATCTTCCATTGTGACGAGATACCCTATGGTCTCATCTTTGTTGAGAACCGGTTTGACATTGACATTCAGGTCCCGTGTTTCGTTCTCATTCTCGAACTGAAAGACTCTTTCACCCTTTTCTCTGATACAATCCATTAGTTCAGGGAAGTCCTTTAAGAGAATATCCAATTTCTCCTCTTTGAGTGGGGTGTGAAACCATTGAAAGAACGGAACGCAGGCAGCGTTAAAATCGACCACCCTGTAATGGCGATTCAGAAGAATGAGCCCTGACGAACTGTCCTCAAACACCCTCTCACGCGCTAAAACTTTTATGTCCAGAAAATTGTATCTTGTCAGCGCCAAATTGATCAGCAAGACGCAAGGCGGCAAAATCAGCGCTGTATAGTCGATCCCAATTCCGCCAATATTTAAGACGATCAGAACCAAAGACACATATGGCAATACTGAAGCCAGAAGCAGCAATTTGAATTGAATCCTCTCATCGCCTGAACTCTTTCTATAGCGCTGAAAATAGATCCCCGTACAAGCGATCAGTGTCAGCAGAACATAACCCATCTGAATTAAATACCAAGGCCCTTTGGTGAGCAGCATAATCTGAGCGCCGCCAATGTACTGCAGCTCGATGCGGCTGTAAAAGAGTTGATGCCAGTCGTTGGTCAGCCGCATAATAAACGTTAAAACAGGGACCGCAAATATCAACAAACTTCTTGCACCCTGCAAATACTTACTTTTTCCAGTATAGAGCATGCTGATAATGAGCCAAAGCGAAGGGAAAAAAGGGATTCCTAAATATTGGATCTGATTCCAAAAGATCATTTCCGTCAGGGTGCTCGCGTTAATCTCCATGAGATATCCGAGAAGATACACCTGAAGCGTCAGACTAAGCACACCAAGTACTTTAGCATAACTGGATTTCCCTCTTAAAAACGAATAGACAAACATAAAGGAAAGAAGCATGACACCTATGAACAGATACAAACTGATCCATTTTATCAGCAATTTTGTTCTCCTTCCCAGTCTGAAATCGACTTGCCGCATTGGTTAGAATCCTAACTTTCATTATAACTTCTGCAGGCACGCACCGGAAATGATTTTTGTGCCGCCGCCCAATTTTTATTGGTGACGCGGACAAGTTTCAAATGAGTGTCAGTCCCCAAGTCAACTTTGAGGGCGGACAGTAACAATTCTGTAACATTGGCGGAAGCGACAGAAGACCATCGGCAAAGGTTTAAAGGCACTCTGCCGATGGTCTTCTCAAGTCACTTCACCACTATAACACAACCGAATTTAATCAATACCCCTTCGGACGCGGCCAATAAGTCGCACCGTGGGCAATAAACCTCGACATATCCAAGGATCTCGACCTGTGCAGTACAAACCACAGGGAGGCCATCAGATAAAACGCAAAGCCCGCCAGTAGATTGGTCCAATATCCAAAATACATGCCGAACAGAGTCGCGGCTGCCAGAACAATGACGATGATTGCAGGAAACGGATGCCACGGCGCTATGTAACCACGATCAATAGAGCCAATTGGGTACATGCGCCTGAACTTGAACATCATATAAGCGGTCAGCAGGTAAACGAGCAGCGCTGAAAGGATTGAAAACGTGATGACTTGATCAAGCAGTCCCGTGAATCCGAAGGCTATGGAAATTGGCATCAGAAAAACGATGGCGCGGTACGGCGTTTTGTATTTGGGATGAATCGCTGAGAAGGCTTCCGGGATGAGGGTGTCCCGCGACATGGAATACCAGGCCCGGCTTGAATCCGCGATACAGCCATTGGCGCTGGCCAGGCACGCGAGAATGGTCCCGACAAAGAGAAGCTGAATGACAACAGGCTTTCCGGTCGCCACAGCGGCATCGAAAAGAGGATAGGTCGAAACACCCAGCAGGTCCGCAGGCACCAGGCCGGAGCTGACAAACCACGTAATAGTAGCACCTATAATCAGCGTTAGGAGGCCCACCACGGCGCCCACCGGAAGCGAGCGGCCCGTTGAACGGCATTCTTCCGCAGCCAGGGCAGTGCCTTCAATGCCAAGATAAAACCAACAGCCAAACTGAAAGGCTCCTAAAATTCCAATCCAGCCATAGGGCAGACCGTTGGTCATTTCACCGAGCTTGATCATGCTTTCTGAAGGCGAGTAAAATTTGGTGCTGAAAAGCAAAATTATAATCGTAATAAATGCGACGCCTGTCAGGACAATATTGAGATTGAGCGTGGCATGAACGCCACGGTAATTGAGCCAGGTCAAAAACAGAATACTGAGAATAATATATGGCAGCGCCTGTATGTCCGGGCTGATCGTCTTGAGAATCTCGCCTACGACCAGGGAATCCGCAGCGGCGAGCATGACATACTCGAAAACGAGCATCATTCCAATATTAAATGCAGCCAGCGGTCCCAGCAGATATTTGGCCATGCTATATTGTCCGCCTGCTTCCGGCATGACGGATCCCATTTCCGTGTTGAACATGATCAGAGAAATATAAAGTATGCCAATCACCCAGCACGCTATGATCGAGCCCAACGATCCGCCTTTGGCAATGGTAAAGTTCCAGCCCATAAATTGACCCACGAGAACAATGCCCACCCCAAGTGCCCAGATATGCATTGGCCCCAACACCTTGGACAGGTGAGAGCTCGAGGACGCTTCCTTCGATGCTTTCAGATCAGGCAAATGATCCATTTCAGTTCCACCTTTCAGCGAATTAGTCTTCTTTCTTGAAGCGGCCAAGCTCTACACGAATAAAATCTGAAAAGATCAAGTAAACGAGTACTGCCGATAGTCCCCAGGCTACATAGTTCATCATGCTCCAAAAGCTCATGGTTTACGCCTCCTTGATTTCTGTGGTCGTAGACTCAATATCACTGTACAGACGGTGTATCATAGATTTTAACTCTTTGTCAGATTGGAACAGGATATAAGTCAGATAAACAAATAAGCTTGTGATGACTACGCCAAGCGTCTTGAAGTTAATGCCATAACTGAGTTCACCGCCTGTATTTCCAGACATCAGCATAGCCGTCAACAAAGTAGCAAAACAAAGGATCATTATAAACATTGAGTCCGCAAGTTCAACCCAGAAGTTCGTCTTCTTTTTTGTCTTATCAATGAGTTCCATGATTTTCCTCCTCATAGGACAATAATTCCTCAATATACACTTGTCTTTGATTCTTTCTCAGGTGGATCAGAACGGCTGTAGACGACGCTATTCCAAAAGAGATAATCAAAGCCGCCGAAGTGATGATGACACCCCTAACGGCAAGATCTGGCGCCAATGTCAAGACATTAAAAGCAATGTAGATGAGAAGCAGACAAAAGAGTACCAGAAAAACAATCATGGTGATCCAGTCCGTCGAATAGAGCATTTGAATCTTTTTTTCCAATGCTTACACCTCCTTAGATTAAAGTGCCGGTTTGATACCTTGAACCGACGTCACACAAAACGAGAATTGTCCACCCAAATTCCAAAAACAAAAAATGAGGCATCAAGCCATCATAAAAATGATGGATTGAAAGCCTCATTGCTTTCGAAATCCGAATGCGCCGTTGCATTCGTCGTGTTCAGTTGAGATTATATTATCAGACTATTTCGTCAACGTCAAGAACCTCAAAGTCCATATGGTCTTAGCCCATGGCAATAATAATGGCCTCTGCGATCTCCTTCATGGTTTTTCTCTGGTCCATGCTCATAGTCCGGATCTTCTTGAATGCTGCCTCTTCATCCAGATTATAATGCTGCTGCAGAATGCCCTTTGCTTTCTCAATCTGCTTCCTGGATTGAAGCGCTTCATTTAAACTGTCGACTTCCTGAGCTAAAAGGCTGAACTCCTCGTAGCGAGAAACCGCAATATAACAGGCAGGAATGAGGTTCTGCTTATTGATGGGTTTAACGAGATAGGCAAGCACGCCCGCCTCTCTTGCCTCTTCCACCAGCTGTTTCTGGCTGTAGGCGGTCAACAGCATGACCGGCGCAATTTTTTCCTGATTGAGCAGTTTAGCGGCTTCTATCCCATTCATCCCCGGCATTTTTATATCCATCAGGATTAGATCCGGTTTCAACTTTCGGGCAAGCTCCACCGCGGTTTGACCATCTCCGCATTCGCCGATGGTTTTTATCTTAGCCTCCGCGAGCATCTCACGCAGATCCTTTCGCGTCACCGGTTCATCTTCAGCAATTATGACTCTCAACGACTTCACACGAAACACCCCGTTCACAAAACTTACTTTCAAGATAACACACTTTCAATCCTTTTGTTGCAAAAGCTTATCCAACTGGTTAACGCATAAGCGGGAACCGGATCACCGAAATCGTGCCATTGATTTGCCCATTAATCGAAAAAGTGCCTTTCAGTTTTTCCACCGTAATCATTTCAATGATTTCAAGACCAAGGCTGTTTCTGTTTTTCTTGCCACCAAAGCCAATCCCGTTATCCGTGATGGTGATCACCGCTTCACCTTCTACCTCGCTGATATCAACCTTGATAATACCCTTCTTCCGCATTTGAAAAGCATGCTCAACAGAATTTTGAATCAACTCCGTAATGCAAAGGGATAGACTGCTTGCCTTGTCAGCGTCCTGATAAATCTCTGAGCCGCTCAGCTCGCCCGTGATGTTTTTACCGGGAGGCACCATGCTCGAAAGCACCATTTCCATAATATTTGCGGTCGCCGACTTGATATTGATCTTATCAATGCCGCCCCGAGAAAGCTCCTCATGGATCAAAGCAATACTGGAGATGCGGTTGATGCTCTCGTTGAAGGCGTTCTCCACCTTCTTGGAATTGACCCGCCGCATCTGGAGTCGCAGCAGACTCGCAATGGTTTGGAGATTATTTTTAACCCGGTGATGGATTTCCTTAATCACGGCAGACTTTGGATCCTGTGTGTTGTCGGAAAGAATCACAAAATGCATAAGTCCTTCCTCGACACTTCGAATGGGAATGTTCACGGCAAGTAGTTGACGCTGGTGGATTTCAAGTTCCGAAACCTGCAGGGTCACTTCACTTGTTGACTCCGGATCGTTGAAGGTATGATCCATTAATTTCCCAATTGGTTCAGCCGAAACGCGTGCCACTTCTGTCATTGCCCCATTCATCCAGACGACTTGTCCTTGACTGTCCAGTAAACACTGGGCGCTGGGGATCAAAGCATCCGGATTTTCACTCAACCTCAGCTGCGCTGCCTGATCCAGGTAAGCCAGAAAAACTGACTTGTTGAATAGTCCTTCTCTTTCCACCGCAGAAAAGGTTCCAATGGATGCCCCATTCATCATAACCGATAGGTCGCAGCCGTTGTTTTCAGCCTGGCGATCTGTTTCTGGCGGTGAATCAGAGAGATGATCCGAAACAGAGGATGCCTCGAGAGGGATTGAAGACAAGACCATCGGCAAAGCGCCCTCAATCACCAGCCTCATTGATTTAAAGCAGCTTAAAAGCGGATGCCACCCATCCGTGATCAGGCGGGTTACGTCCTCACACAGCTGTCTGGACACTTCATATGTACTCGGCCTCACAAACTTCACCCTTACCTTTCTGACGTCAATGAATTTTGATCATGCTGCTTTGCGCTTCCATTTCCTCAGGTGCATCAAGCGCAATGTATTTTCTGCCAACTAAAAAATAGTATAGTATAGCGCCGCCCAAAAAAACGCCTATGAATTGCACACTGTCCGGCGTGCGCAGGCTAATAAAGGTAAGCGCGCTGAAAATGAGCGCAGAAAATATAACCAGTGCAGCGGCCTTGACTTTGGTCGTCCAGCCTGGCGATGTCTTGCGCGTCGATAATTTAATTTTAAGATAAGACAAAATGACCAGCAGGTACATCAGCAGCGCGGAAAAACCGGCGGCAAACACCAGAACTCTAGCCGTGCCAAACTGAGCCAGTAATATGCCGATGGTCCCCGGAAGGACTATGGCAAGATAAGGCGTCTTTGTGACTGGATGAATACGACTCATAATTTTAGGCAGATATCCCGCCCGCGAAAGGGCGAAGCTCTGTCTTGAAAATCCGTTGATCATGCCATGAAGACTCGCCAGCAGACTGCTGAGCGCAAGGGTCGTAAAAATGACCAGCCGCTTGCCGCCATTTGGGTTGACCAGATGCATGGCACTGGACAGCGGATAGTCATTCATCAGCAAATCCCGCCAATCTACGGTCGCAAGGCAGAAAATCAGGACACCAAAATTAAGCACCGCCACCGTAATAATGCTGGTTCCGAAGCCAATCCGCATGTCCGTCTTGGGATTGACGGTTTCCTCGGCCGCCAGCGCAATGCCTTCGAAGCAAAGGTAGAACCAAAGCGCATATGGAATTGCTACGATGATCCCTTTCGCCCCGCTGACGAAAGGCTCAATTTCAAACGTCCTGGAAAGGTTCACTGCGTCCGCTGTTCCAATAAAGAAAAGGATGAGTGCCCCAATCGCCACACTGGTGATAATCAGCTGAAAATTCGCCGACTGCTTGATCCCAATGACGTCAATCATAAGGAATAGCGCATAGACCCCCAGCGCGACGTACATCTTTGGAATAGAGGGGTAGACCCAGGAGACGTAGGAGGCAATGGAGATGGTCACCGCGGCAGAGGCGCAGATGAATTCCGCGATCGTCAGAACCCCCGTCAGATATCCCCCAAGCTTCCCCAGCCCCTTTCTGACATAGGCATAAGGTCCGCCGGCATAAGGGTATAATCCCGAAAGCTCAGAAAAGATAAAGGCGAGGACAAAATAGAAGCCGGTCACCACAAGTGTTGTAATAAAGAATCCCAGCGATCCAGACAGCTCCAGACCATAATTCCATCCAAAAAATGTGCCGGCAATGACCGTACCTACGCCAATCCCCCACAAATGAATCCCTGATAGGATGCGCTTCAAGCCAAATCTTTTTCTGTAATCATCAATTTGTTTTTTTGTTATCAGAATATCGTCTTCAAAATCGTCATTTTGATCAAGGGGCATCGTTTTTCACCTGCTTACCTGGTTGTGAACTTATCTTTGACTGTCAGTGATGTCTCGGCAGTGATCATGAGTAGCAGCGTCCAACCGAGCATGTAAGTGCCCCAGATTAGATTTTCCTTCCACAGTAAGAAACTCTTAAAATTAGGGTGGAAAATGGAGAAGGCAACAACCATGTCGCTTAAAAACAATACTATGCCAGCGGCAGCAATCCTCCAGGCAGCTTTTTTTTGAAAATAGCCGCGGTAGAGGGTCGATACCATAGTCATTCCCGTATAGCATAACACAATTCCCAAAACAACCGCTGCCCAAAACATGAATCCCACTGCGTACTCCATGAGCAGGTACAAGACAATCCCGAAGGTGATAACAAAGGGAACCACTGTGACAATTTCTTTCTTCCCGATTCTGAAGTTTCTCTGAAAAGCGGCAATCAGAAACAGATAAGCTGCAATAAAGCCCAGCATGCCGTAAAGCTCACGATTAGGGAGGTCTGGATTCGTCGCTCTAAGAAATACAAAGAAGTAATCCGACAGAATGGTGCATAGGAAAGCCAGGATGAGAATCCTTTGTTCCCAGAATTTTTTACTAAGCACAATGACTGTTAAAAACATGGCGATCCGTACGCCAAATTTTAGATAGAGCGCGGGACTTTCTAGTGAAAACAGGGTTGTGAAGAGAAGAATCATAAGCGTCAAGGTCAAATATGTAGCAAGAATGGTTCGATTAGTGTTACTCATGGGGTCATCGCCTCCAAATGTCAAAAAAAGGGTTAGTTAATGAGTGCCGGTAATTTCACCTCTTTATTTGAAGTTCGGTTCTAATCACGACTTTTGAATTTCATCCATAACCGCGTGTGTCTCCTCAATACTAAATGACGCGAATAACCTTCTATTTTCCTGATCTAAAATCCTGTAATGATGAGACAATAGATTCTGCTGGATCCTGTAGCCATTCGTCTCTTGAACGGTCTTCCACCACACTCTTCCGCCCCAGGTTTTCGGGTAATCGACCTCCAAGTCTTTGAAAGCCACTGAAATAATCATGCCAGAGACATCACCTCCAAGAGTGTCACGCAGAAGTGTACTGTCTGAGAAAATGCTGGCCAATGCCACTGACCCTGTCCATCCCAGGCTCTTTCTTCCTTTCTCAATCTCGATCAGCGTCTTTTTTGAGATCCCGAGAATGACCGCCATTTTATCTTGAGTCAGCCCATATTCCGTTCTAATCAGTTTCATTTTTTCGTCCATGAGCTTTACAAATGTGGCTTTATCCATAAACATTACCCCTTAATTCACAGTTTGGTTATAGTGTAATTTTACACCTTTTGATTCTATTTTTCAATATTAGTACGTGGTTCTTTTGGACTAAAGAAATATATTACAGTCCGCGTCCCCAACTTGTAAGATAGAGATAGGTTAGATAAGCACTTGATGACCGAACGTTCCTTGAAAACTAAGTATATATTGTTCAGATGAATCAGAGGCTCAATTGTTGATGAAAGCC
>Ga0302240_1000210_pt1 | contig 65895 bp, 61 predicted proteins | sample AAG_UR_His_MG_FD_193538 | JGI IMG/M metagenome (GOLD analysis project Ga0302240, IMG submission 193538) | Enriched activated sludge microbial communities from anaerobic digester in WTTP, New Holstein, Wisconsin, United States - AAG_UR_His | ecosystem: Engineered > Bioreactor > Anaerobic >... | reverse complement strand
GGGCTTGTTTAAGGTGCATGGTCGGGTAAGCCTGCACAGGGTTAAAGTTAAACGGTTTGCCGGAATAGACCTCGAAGGGTGTCCGGTATCCTAATGCCTCATGAATCCGCTCCATGTTGTAAAACTGGAAATAATCGCCCAGTCGAAAACGGGCTTCTGAAACGCTCCGGTAATCATGGAGATAAACCTCTTCGTATTTGACGGTTCTCCAGAGTCGCTCGACGAAGATGTTGTCATAGACCCGACCCCGGCCGTCCATGCTGATCTGGATGTTGTTTTTTTCAAGAGGACTGATAAAATCCGTTGCCGTAAACTGGGTCCCTTGATCCATGTTGAAAATTTCCGGTTTAGAAATGATCAGCGCTTTTCCCAGGGCTTGCACACAGAATGCCGTATCCAGGGTGATAGAAAGCTCCCAGGCCAGGACGTAACGACTGAACCAGTCCATGACGGCCACAAGGTAGATAAAGCCATGATACAGCCGGAGGTACGTGATATCGGAACACCAGACCTGGTCCGGATGGTCGATTTTCATCTCCCTCAGCAGATAGGGGTACTTCCTGTGTTCGGGACAGGATTTGCTCAACCTCTTTTTGGGATAGATGGCCTCCAGACCCATGAGCCGCATGAGCCTGCGGACCCGCTTGGGATTGACCGGGTGTCCCTGGCGTCTCAACCAAAACGTCATTTTCGGGACACCATAAAACGGGGTTCGCGTAAATTGCTCGTCGATTCGGTTCATCAGAAAATGATTGTAGCTCTCATCCTTCTCAGGCTGATAGTAATATGACGATCGGGCAAGACCCAATAGCTCACACTGTCGGGATATGGAAATCATTCTGTGGTCCGATTCGATCAGTCGCCTTTTTTCTTCAACAGAAGCATCTGGGATTTTTTTTTAAGCCAGTCCAACTCCACCTTGAGCTGTCCGATCTGGCGATAGAGTTCCGCCTGCAGCTCTTCGCCGTCCTTCTCAGCGCTTTTGCGGCGGTCCGAAAAAAGCTGCGGCAGCTCCTCAAGCAGTTTCTGTCGCCATTGGCGGATCTGGTTGGGGTGAACGCCGTAATCTGTGGCGATCTGGGCCATGGTCTTCTCTCCCCGAATCGCCTCCAAGGCCACTCGCGCCTTGAAGGCGGCGTCGTGACTCCTGCGCATGTTGCCTGCCATGCCATACCTCCTTCTGATATCGGCAGGCTAACATGCACCTTATTGCCCTGTCCAGTTTCTGGGGAGAGTTATAATCGGGCAAGCTCGTGAAGATCGAGACAGCGCCGTTCTACGCCATTATCAGCGTACCCGGTACCACCCATTATAACGGAGGTCTCAGAATCAACACGAAGATGCAGGTCATCAATGTGTTCGGTGAGGTGATTCCCGGCCTTTACGCGGCAGGGGAAGTCACGGGCGGCTTCCACGGCGCCGGCTACATGTCCGGTTCCGCCTTGGGTATGGCGCTCATCTATGGCCGGATCGCGGGCATCAACGTGGCGAAGGAAAAAAGAACAGGTTAGAAACATTAGAGGAGACCCCGTTTCCTTTGCAGGGGAAGCGGGGTCTCTTTCCGATCGCGTCAGAGCTGACGAAACTGCAGAAGAGAAATGACGATAGGATGGTAAAATCGAGCCCGATCCTGATTGCACTCACTTTTCATTATATTAATCCTCCCTCTTTTTAGCTGTATGATTCACAGGGAATATCTTTTTCATTTCAGAAGAAATCGACGACCTTGCTCTTCTTTCCGGAAGAAGAAGTATTCATGGCGGTCTTCGGGGTCGTCGAGGTCGCGCCTCGAGGAAAGCATCGTGAGGCCGGCCGTCTTCAGCCGTTCGGCAAACTCCCCTTCTTTAAAGGACGTCATGTAGATGACATTTTTCGCGTAATCGTTCTCCTTCTGTCGAAGCTTGACCGAGCCGTCATCGTACCTCACCTGGATCAGGCCGAAGGCGCCGGGTCTCATCAGCTTTTCCATGGTCTCGAGGACACGAAGGGTATACCCCCTGGAGGGGAAGTGCTGAAAGACGGCCGCGGAGAAGACAAAATCGAAGGACGCGGGGCCGAGTCGCTCGAGGGCCGTCCCGGGCCGGTCGACGGGGAAACACAGTGTCGTGAAGTTTTCACAGCCGAGGAGCCGAAGCTGCCTTTCACACTGGGCCACCGTCGCCGCGGACACATCGACGCCGACAGCGCGGCCGAAGACGCCGCAGAGGGCCCTCAAATTCGCGCCGCCTCCGCAACCCCAGTCCAGTGCGGTTCTGTCAACGAGATGGCCGGTGTAGCCGGCGGGGGCATGTTCATTGAGGAAGCGAAGCGCGAGGTCACGGTGGAAATCCCCGTAAGCGAGCCAGCGCTCCCGGGCCCACCGGGCCGAGCCGAGCCAGTGAGACTGGTCCTGCACCCGCTCGTCATATTCACTGAGCCTCCAGTACTCCCGGGCCTCCTCTTCGAGTCCTTTTTTCCTCACGCTTTTTTTACCCATCTCGCTGCCTGCGAAGCCGCCAGACCGTCTGAGAAAAAACCCGGAGCCCGATCAAGCGGGGCTCTGCAACAGAATGTGATCGTGCCGCCTGAGGCTACTTGCCGGGCCGTTTCTCGAGTGTGAAGCGCCATTTGCAGAAACACCCGGGCGGGTGTGGATCGGGCGGCGCGAAGAGGCACTCCACCCGGATCCGGTCGTCGATGATGCGGGCGAAGCTTTCGAATTCACCCTGGTGCATGGTCTTGCACTCGAACTCGGGCAGGCCCTTTTTGACCCGTGCGACCTGAGGCGGACAGCTGGGGACCGACAGGACAAGCTCACCCGGTTTTTCCTCGATATCGTAACCGATGATGATGCACCAGGGAAAGAGACGCAGGGCCTTCAGGAACCCTTCCAGGCCCCTTTCCTCGATCTTGAAACGCTTGATGAAGTCCCTGGCGACGAGCTCCGGCACCTTGCCCCAGACCCGCTCGTTGATCCGCTCTGCGGCCTCCTGGCCGAACCTGTCCGAGACGAAAAGAAACCAAAAACCGTCGACGGCGCGGTAATTCCAGAGAAGGAACTCCAGATAGGACCTCAGTTCCGATTCGCCCATCTTTTCAAAGACACGAAGATCCATCGTCTCACCCCGAAAAATTTTTGGTCTCCCCGCCCGCTGCCCCCGGGGGAGGCTGTCTACTTTTTCCAGAACTTTATCTCTCTGTCAATGAAATTGAGACGAGACTTTCGGATTGAACCGGAAGGGCCGGATGATTCCTCAGAAGAGCCTTCTCTTGAGCCGGATCCTGTGCATGATGGTCGCCGCAATCTCCTCCACCGACATGGTGGTGATGTTGATGAAGGGGATGCTCTTCGAGACGAAGAGGAACTCGGCCATGGCCACCTCCTGCTGGCACTGGTGGAGCGAGGAGTAGCGGCTGTTGGGCCTCCGCTCGGAGCGGATCTTCTGGAGCCGCTCGGGATTGATGGTGAGGCCGAAGAGCTTGTCGCGGTAAGGGACAAGGACACCCGGAATCTTTTTATACTCGATCTGGAGGTCGTCCTCCGTCAGGGGGTAATTGGCGGCATAGACGCCGAACTGAAGGCCCAGGTAGAGGCAGGTCGGCGTCTTACCGGCGCGGGAGACGCCCGTCAGGACCACGTCGGCCTTGTCGTAGTCCTTCGTCGAAATGCCGTCGTCGTTGCTGAGGGCGAAGTTCACCGCATCGATCCGCACGTCCAGATCCTTCATCAGCGCGGGGTGCTGGCCGATCGTCTGGGAGGAACGGGTCTTGAACTCCGCCTCCAGGGGCTTAATGAAGGTGTCGAAGAGGTCGATGACCACGGCGTCGGCCGTCATGATGACATCGCGAAGCTCGGACTTGATCAGCGTGCTGAACACGATGGGGCGGGCGCCGTTTTTCGCGACCTGATTGATGTTCTTGAGCACATCCCCGGTCTTTTCCACGGTATCGATGAAAGGATAGGTCACCTGGGTGATGTCCATGCCCTCGAACTGGGCAAGGAGGCTGTGCCCCAGTGTCTCCGCCGTGATGGCCGTGCGGTCCGATATGTAAAAAACCGTTCTGATTCGCGCCGATTTCGGCATGTTCTGATTTCCTGCCGTCGAGTTGTCGTTACTTCGGGGTTTTCACCGATCTTTCCCGGTTCATCCTCCTGCCCCTCCGGAAATCCGGCGGTGCCCTATTATACAGAATTCAAAATGAATGCCAACTCTTATCTGCCGATCCTGTCGGCAACAAAGAGATTTGCCCGCTTTTGCTGATCGGAGAGAGGAGGTGATTTCCAGAATCGGGTGACGATCGGCGGCATTACGCTGTCACGGTTTTTTGGTTTGTTTCAGGTTTCCACGGCATCAACCGATAACCACTACAGGGAAGAAAAATCCCCGCTGACCACCCTCATAACGGTTGCGAGAAAGGTTCAGAAAGGACTTCTGACATGCCAAGCATCGTCTATCCCCGTTACACGGTGGCCGAGAAGATCGCCCTCGCCGCCATCCGGGTCATTTCCTGGCCCCTGGAAAAATTCGTTCAACTCGTCAAGAAGTCCTTGAAATGGCTCAACAATCTCGAGCTGATGGCTTTCTGATCTCCCCTTCGCTTCCGGGAATCGAATAAAAGCTTCTGGAAAAATCCACGCCCATCCTGTATGTAAACCCGGAAGAAAGAGTTTTACCGCCTCATCAAAACTCAAGAGAAGGGGGATGGAGAATGAAGAAGCTCTGGATGATTGCAGTGATCCTTGCGGTGTCCCTGATGGTATTGCCGGCTCAGGCCGCCGACCCCGACGCCGTCCTGGGCAAATGGCTGAACGGCAAGAAGACGGCACACATTGAAATCTACAAGGCTCAGGGGAAATACTACGGGCACATCGTCTGGCTCAAAGAGCCCGTTTACCCCGCCGACGACAAGAAAGGCATGGCGGGGAAAACCAAAGTGGACCGCGAAAACCCGGATACCGCCTTGAAAAACAGGCCCATTCTGGGGCTGGTCGTACTCTGGGGAATGAAATTTATCAAAGATGGTTTGTGGGAAGAGGGGTCCGTCTATGATCCTGAAGAGGGGAAAACTTACAAGTGTAAGATAACTCTCGTATCACCAGATGTTCTTGAATTACGTGGTTTTATTGGATTTTCTTTGTTGGGAAGAACCCAAATATGGAACCGCGTGAAGTAGAGAGTCCCCATTTTTTCGACTAACATAAAAAAAGGAGGTGGGCCTTGTCTGACCTTGCCTCCCTCACAAACTATAATTCCTCTATTTATTGTCAGGTACGAGTGGGGTCCCTGAGGCTTTCTTGGCTTTAATCTCCTCGATTGTCTTATCCATCGTTAGAAACCTCTCCGGTGAACTCGGGTGGCTTGCAAAATATGACTTTTCATTAATGCTTCCCGGACTCGTCACGGCCATCTTTCTCCAAAGATTGGCTGCATTGCCTATGTCTAGATTAGCCCTTGCAGCCAAGTAAAGTCCCATATAATCTGCTTCGAATTCGAATTCCTTTGAATATACCCCTGCCCCCATCTTTGTAAAGGCACCTCGAGTGCTCACAGATGTTCGCGTGGCTGCACTTAACAGTCCCGACACCAGAATATCTGCCACAGTACCCAATGCGGCGTTGCCTCTTGTTTTTCCAATGTGGTCGAGAATATTGTGCGACAATTCGTGTCCTACCACGACTCCAACTTCATCATCATTCAGGCTATTCATCAAACCCATACAAATGTGGACATTCTTTCCATCAGCAAAAGCATTGATCTGCGGGTCAGGCCTTAGGACAACCGGACAATTATAAGCGGGCAAGCTATCTATATTTATATACTGTTTTTGTCCCTCTCTCTGCACCGTAAGCATCATCGATTTTTTGTTTCTTTCTTTTTGTAAAACTTCAAAAATATCTTTACCTACACTCACGCCATTGACTACCAAGATTTTGTCACCTTCCTTAAGTCCCGCTCTTTTAGCTGGTCCATTCTGAATCACTGCTATGACTTGCGGTAGCTCTGTGAGTTGGTATTGGCGAATGGCGATATCACGATATTCCTGTGGGAACTTATCCCTGTATACAGCAAAGAATCCAAAGCTGTTGACAACTTTATCCTGTGGAGCAAGTTCAGCTGCTGCAGTGACGATCGGCGCTGATATATTGTAAAGTCGTATTTGCTGTTTCGTGTAATTTTCAAAGTAGAGTGCTTTTTGTTTTTCCCTCTCTGCTTGAACTGCAGGATCCGAGATTTGAACTTTTTTCAATGTCGGTCCACAGCTTATTAAAAAGAGGGCAATTAAAATAAATAAGAATAAAGTTTTCTTCATGATTGCACCTCTTGTCCCTTAGGAATGACAAGATATAAACGCTACGCTATATTCTGTCGGTAATTATATAAAAAAATAAAGTAAAAATCTCAATATGAGGAAATTGTTTTATGATACCTATTGGGAACTTTATGCATGAGTAATGGAAGGCAAATCAATATGTTAAAGCACTGTTTTCTGTAGATACATTTCATGACTTTTACAATTATTTGATCGAGGCCTTACTGCGCCCCATCATAATGCAGAAAAATCCTTTTACCTGACGACCACCACGATGATGTCGAAGACGGAGGACCAGGTGAGGGGCTTCGCGATCGACTTGCCCCCGAGTTTCTTCGCCATGCCAGCCGCCTGCTTCTCGAAACCGGATTTGTAATAGATCGTGTCGGTCACGTAATCCGGCGTCGTCGCCATGCCCACAACCTCCACCCTGTAGCCGAGTTTTGTCAGTTTAGCCGACATCCTCTTGGCCGAGGACATCTTGCCGTTTCCGCTCAGCACCTTGAGGCGCATGGATTTTACGTCTGCGGCCTTCTTTTCGGGCGGCTTCGGGGCCGCCGTCACCTCGGGGCTTGCCGCAGCCTTCTCTTTCGGCGGCTCCGTGATCTTTTCCTCCTCCACTTTCGGTTCCTCTTTCTCCGGCGGACCGGCCTGGGCTCCCGCTTCGGCCGTCACGCCTGCCTGCTTCTTTTCCTCACTCCGATTCTGAACCTGCTGCCTGAGCAGTTCGTTTTCCTCCGCGAGCGCCTTGTTGCGCTGCTGAAGAGCGATCACTTCATTGCCGAGACGGTCCGCTTCCTCCGCCTTTTTCTGGTAGGTACTTTGCTGGACCATGCACCCCGTCAGGGCAAGGACAAGACTGATGAAAAGGGCCACAGATGTGAAGCCTCTCGACATGGGTCGCCTCCTTCTTATTGATCACCTTCCTGACAGAGGCATGTACGCCCCGGCCCGGAACGGCAGTCAAAAACTCGTACAGTTCAATCCACAGCTCTGTGAGTAATTCTGTGGACAGCTTTGTGGACAGTGTTCGTAAGTTCGCTTAATCGCTTCAACTTGACCGGGTTGCCCTCGATTTAGGCAAAATATGATCAATAATTTCAATAAGTTGAATTTAGACCATGCTTCCGGGCCTTTAGTGAAACCCATGGGCCCGGGGTGGGTCAAAAAATCCCTTTTCTCAACGGGCAAAGGCGGTGCCCGTCATTTCTCGCTCTCTTCCCGGGCCTCCCGCCGGTGATGGTCGATCGTCATCTCCAGAAGGACCATGAAGTACTCGAACTGTGTCCTGGCCGCCTGGTATTGCCGCTCCGTGATGATTTGGCCGTTGCCCTCGTAGAGCTGATCCACGAGGCACAGCCACTCCTCTTCGGCCGCCTGGACGCGGTCGAAGTCCGAACCGATGAGCCGGGGCTCGACATAGAGGGCGGCCTGTTTGATGTGCGTGAGCTTTTCCAGCTTATCCATGAATGGTGACCGCCTGCAGACGTTTCATCCCGTTAAAAATGCCAGCGGATGCCTCCAAAAAACGTGCTGCCGCCGACATCGGCCTCGTGACTCCCGTAGGACGTGCCGAAAGAGGCGTTCAAAGCGTTGATGAGCCCTTCATCGAAATCCTTCACCGGAAGCCACGTATATTTATACTCGAAAAAAATCCCCACCGGCGCGTCCCAGAACCCGAAATCCGCGGGCCTCCTCATGACGTAAAACTCGATCCCCAGCAGGCCGTGGGCGCCGAAGCTGCTGAAGTTCTCGTCCCTGTCATAGGTGAGCCCCCCCGCCCGGTATTTGAGCCTGCTCTGGGTGTAGTAATAATCGGGGCCCACCCCGGCATGGATGATGAAGAAATCCGAGAGGGGTACGACGGCTTTCAGGGTCGGGGAAAAATACGCGTTGGTGATCGTCAAATCCATGTAATCGCCGGCGAGACGGGCCCCGGTGTATTCCTCGCCGGACTGGTAGAAGCCCAGGGCAACCTCCAGCCAGAGGTTCTTGTACAGACGCCTCTCGTAGGCAACCTCCCCGACGAAGCCGTTAAGATCGATCCGGTCGAGATTCCAGAAGTCCATGAAGTCGCTTTCGGAATAGAGGTGATACCCCGCCTTGAGGGTCAGGGCGTTGTCTTTCAGGAGATGGGCCTTTCCCTCGGCGGCGCCCGCGTTCACCGCCACGGCCATGAAGAAACAGATCACCCAGATCGACATAGGCGCACGAAGCATAAAAAAACCCCCTTTTCTTGCCGGCCGGAAGGGTTCCCGTCAAACCGCTCCGACCGTCCGGTTTCGTCAGGTGATTTCTTCCTCCCCTTCGTCCACAAGCGTCACGGTCTCTCCCGACGGGAGCGCCTGCACGTCGCGGAGCTTCCTCTCGATGGTCCGGGACTTCTTCGCCGCGCTCTCGATCGTGCCGCTCGCCTCCAGCAGCTTCTTCTGGGTCTTGTCGAGCAGGTCGCCGAACCGCCCGAATTCCGTCTTCACCGCGCCGAGAAGGGCCCATACTTCACTGGAGCGGCGTTCGATGGCGAGCGTCCTGAACCCCATCTGCAGGCTGTTCAGGAGGGCCGCAAGCGTTGTGGGGCCCGCCACCACCACCCGGAATTCCCTCTGCAGGAACTCGCAAAGACCCGTGTTCCGCACGATCTCGGCGTAGAGCCCCTCCGTGGGGAGAAAAAGCACGGCAAAGTCGGTGGTGTGAGGCGGATCGATGTATTTTTCCCTGATCGTCTTTGCCTCGAGCTTGATGCGGTTCTCGAGCTGCCGAACGGCATCGGCCGCGAGGTCGGGATTGGCCTGTTCCTGGGCATCGATGAGACGCTGGTAATCCTCCTGGGGGAACTTGGCATCGATGGGAAGCCAGACGACCCCGTCACCTTCATCGCGGCCGGGCAGCCTGATCGCATATTCGACCCGCTCGCTGCTCCCCTTCTTGGTCGCCACGTTCTGCTCGTATTGATCCCGGGTCAGAACCTGCTCGAGGAGGGCCCCGAGCTGAATTTCACCCCACGTGCCCCTCGTCTTGATGTTGGTCAGAACTTTCTTGAGGTCCCCCACGCTGCTCGCAAGCTGCTGCATCTCGCCGAGCCCCTTGTGGACCATCTCGAGCCGGTCGCTCACGAGCTTGAATGATTCACCGAGCCTTTTCTCGAGGGTCGAGTGGAGTTTTTCATCCACGATGACGCGCATCTGCTCCAGCCGGGCGCTGTTTTCCTCCTGCAGCGCCCGGAGGCGGGACTCCACCGTTTCCCTCATCTGGTTCAGTCTCTGCTCGTTCGACTGGGTGAGCGACAGGAGCTGGCTGGAGAAGACCTCGAGCTGATTTTTCTGGAGCGTGGAGGTCTCCGTCATGCGCCCCAGGAGCGAGTCGTTGAAGAGCTTGAAGGTGCCGCTCATCTCCTCGCGGTTCTGCTTGGCCAGATAGGCGGATTCCTGCCTATTCTTGGAACTCTCCTCCCGGATGGAGCGTTCCATGTTTTCCTGGTTCTTTTCGAAGATGGCGAAGTAGGCCTGGATGAGGGAAGACGAATCGGAGGGCGCGCGCTTGAGCAGGATGACGACAAGGATCAGAATCACCGCGAGGACAACGGCGACAAGGATCAGTAACGGCTCCACCATGCTCTCCCCCTGAAGGATGATCATCGGCTCAACGCCCGAAGCCGAAAAGTGCGACGACCCCCATCTCCTCCCGGCAATTCGGACAGATATGCTCGGCCTTCATGTTCGTCGTCGTCTCGAGGAAAGCGTCGCCGAGGTCCCGGGCAGCGCTTTCCTCCGGTTTCTCCTTTTCGTCGAATTCCTGAAGGCATCTCGGACAGATTCTCAATTTAGATCACCCCGTGATGGACGCTGAGTATCTCATTTCCCCGACTTTTGCAACAAAATCGTGTGGAATTTGGCATACATCGACGATGGCGGGGCGGATCTCCCCGACGGTGCCCTGGAATCGTCACCGTCCTTTTTTTAAACGTGGAAATACGAAGCCCCTTCCGCGCTGCCGGCCCGCTGTTATTTCAAGGGCCTGAGATAATGCTTGCCGGAGAGTTCATAGGCCCGGTGGACTTCGCGGGTCGGCTTGACCATGGGATCACCCGGCCCCTGGACCACCATGTCCATCTCGATGCGGCCGCCACGGATGGCAAGATCCCTGATCCGGATCCGATCACCGAGAAAAAGGGTGGCCTCGTTCAGGGGGATCCCATCTTCGTTGAGAACGGCGCAGAGATAGTAAAAGGTTCCGCTGCCGCCGGATTGAATGATGAGGATGACGGCTGCATCTTCCACGCCGTCCCCGTCGAGGTCACCGAGGGCGTATTGATCGGACAGCCTGATCACCACTTCGACAGCAGCCCCCGGCGCCGTTTTCTCCCGGTAGACACCGTCTTTCAGCCGCGCCTTTCCGCTGGAGGCGAACTCGGAGAGATACTCGGCATTGGCAAGGGAATCCCTGGAAAGGGACGCCTTTCCAGACGGAAGTCGATCCCCGTAATGAGCGCAGCCCGCGAGGAAAACCGCGACGAACCATGCCCAGGACAAACGGCGCACCCCGGCTCTCCCGATGCTCATGGCGACTCTCCTTCCACCGCTGCCGGCGATTTTCTGAATCTTTATTACCATTTTTCAATTTGACAAAAAATCGTTTTTTTTATTAGTGAAGGGACGGGCGCGTTCGGCGAAGGTCCCGAGAGACCCCCGACACCCGGGCTTGAACCCAGACGAGAGGGTACATCAACCTGAATCACACAAGAACCATCATCGCCTTCGGCCTGATTTTCATGGTGCTGCTTGCCGCCCCGGGGAGCGCCGATGTCAGGAGTTATCGGTACCACTTCGCCGCGAAGGGGGAGGGCCGGTCGGCGAACAAGACCGTCATCGGCGCGTTGAGAAAGCACACGGTCAAACCGAGGGAGACCCTGCTCGATGTGGCAAGGGTTCACGGGCTGGGATTCCACGAGATCGAGATTCTCTACCCCCGGATCGACCCCTGGATCCCGAAGGCGGGCACCCGGCTCACCATCCCGACCCTGTGGATCCTGCCGCCCACGAAGCGCCAGGGGATCGTCGTGAACATCCCCGAACTTAGGCTCTACCGCTTCTTCCCGAAAACGCAGACGGTCAGGACATACCCCGTGGGGATCGGGGACCTGGAAACGGAAACCCCGCTCGGCACCTACCGCGTCGCCCGCAAGGACGTGGACCCGGAGTGGAAGGTGCCGCCGGACCGACAGGCAAAATACGGCTACGAGATCATGCCGCCGGGACCGGACAACCCCCTGGGGCAATACTGGATCGGCCTATCCAACCGGAAATACGGAATCCACGGGACGAACAACGCCTGGAGCATCGGACGTTCCGTCAGCGGCGGCTGCATCCGCCTCTACCCCGAGCACATCAGCCGGCTCTACAAGGAGGTCCCCCTCGGGACCTACGTGGAGATCATCTACGAGCCTGTCAAGTTCGGGTACTGGAAGGGTCGGATCTACATCGAGGTTCATCCGGATCTCTACGAAAAGATCGATGACATGGAAGAGCACGCGATGAACCTCCTCGACAGGCGGGGGCTTCGCAACCACGTGTCCGTCGAGAAAGTCAAAAAAGCCGTGGAGCGCAAGAACGGTCTTCCTGTCGCTGTGGGTACCCTGCCGGAGAAAAATGACAAACGATAGCTTGAGATTTTTGGATTCTCTGATAAAATACAACAAATTACAGGAAGGAGGTGATCACGTGATGAAAAGTAAACACATGGGACTGATCATGGTGGCCGTTGTACTGGGTCTGGTGTTCCTGTTCTCGGGATGCGCCACGACGGGCGATCTGGAGAAGCTTCAGGCACAGGTCAACGCGGTCAGCCAGAAGGCGGATCAGGCCCTGCAGGAAGCGCAGGCCGCAAAGGCCGCCGCACAGTCCGCCCAGATGGACAGCGCGAGGGACACCGAACGGATATCCCAGGCCGCCGCGAAGGCGGATAGCGCAGCGGCCAGAGCCGAGGCGGCTGCGAAAATGGCGGAGGACAATGCGAAAAAGACCGAGGCTATTTTCCAGAAATCCATGAAGAAATAGAAAACAAGCCCATCGGGAGCGGAGAGCCCCTGTCAACCGTTTCGCCGAAAAAAAAAGCAGTGCTGCGAAGCCCTGCTTTTTTTCGTTGCGGGGATCGATCCCGGCCGGAAATGACGACGGCTCCGTACAGGGCGGGACTCACCCTCCGGAGAAGCCTTTGACCCTGCTGAAAAGGTTCTCGTAGAAGTCAACGGCCACGGGGTCCGCGTCGCCCGTGCTCCAGACGTGCTCACCAAAGCCGAACCGGGCGAACGTGTAATAACCGAAGACGAACTGCCCGACGGCGATGACGCCTGCGGCCTTCCTGCCCACCGCAATGACCTTCCTGGCGACGAGGCGCTTTCCCGTCTCGGGGCATATCCCCGCTGTGTAGTGGCGGAAGGGGATTTCCAGGGTCCCGTCACGAGACTTGAACTCGGCGAATCTCGCGCCCGTCTCGTAGAATTCGGTGCATCACGAACCGGAACAAGTCCGCTCGACTCTGTATCCCTTTTTTCCAGGAAGAGATTCTTCAGGAGGGTTCCGTGAGGGCTACGGGGATGCGGTCCCGATCCGCTGTGACCGTAGGGCCGCCGCCTGCTGGTAGTATTCCCTGGCGATATCAAAGCGGCCGTATTTTTCCATGGCGATTCCCATGTTCTCGACGCAGAACGCCATGCCTCTCACGTCGTCGAGCTGGCGACAGACCTGGAGGGCTTTTTCATAGGAATAAAAGGCATCGAGCCATCGGCTGAAACTCATGTGGTGGCCGGCCTGCTGGATGAGATCGTTCGCCTCGTTGACCATTCGCTCCCGGATCCGGCGCCTCTCCTCTGCGATCCGGAGGCGGTCTTCCTCGGCCTTTTTCCTAGCCTCTTCGACCCTTCTCTTCATCTCCTCCTCGGGGTTTCCCGCAAAGGGGGAGCCGGTCCGGGAGATCTGCGCGAGGGGGTAGCCGCTTCCCGGCGAGAGACTGGAGACGCGTTCCGATGGAATGCCGAAATTGAGATTCTGGCCGTTGGCCATGAGCGCGGAGGCCACGGCGACGACATCCCCCTTCATGTTGACAACAGGGCTCCCGCTGGAGCCGGTCGAGATGGGCGCTGTGATCTGGATGACTTTCCTCGCCCCCTGCAGTTCCCGGACCGCGGAAACAATCCCGTCCGAGACCGTCTGGTCGAGACCCATCGGGCTCCCGATCACCACGACCCGTTCCCCGATGGCGGGCATGGATGGACGAACGAAAAGGGGCTGCACTTCGTAAGGCGGAACTTCGACGGAAACCATGATGAGGTCGTTTTCCGGATCCTCCGCGAGAACGTGCCGGACCGGATAGACCCTCCCCGAAGACAGCCGGATGTCGGCGGAGACGGCACCCCGGAGGACATGATGGTTGGTCACCACATTGCCGCCGCTGCTCACGAAGAAACCGGTGCCGATCCCCGTCTTGTGCCTGTTTTCGTCATACCGCTGGACGACCACCACCGATGGGCCGATCTGCCGGTAGATGGTGGAGACGTCCTGAACGCTTCCGGCGGAGACAATGGACGCGGGCGTCTTCTCGGGGGGTGTTCTTCCCTGCGGCGCTGCCTCGGTCGACCGGGAAGCCTCGATGCTTTTCTTGACAGCGACGGGTTGATTTTTGTCCGCGGCGCCATTCGGCCGGCTATGGGCGTAGAGGGCCTGAATGGTCACGAGGAAGGCCAGCAGGGGTAGAATCGTCCTGAGGATCATTCTGCCCCGGAAGCCGAACTTCGAATAATACAGATTCGCGACGACGATCAGGATAAGCGTCCCAATGATCGAAATCTGCGTAAAGAGGTCCACCGGGAATCTCCGGATTGTTTTGCTTTCGTGACGGCAGACCGCCCCGTCTCCCGGGTAGAGGCGGGCCCACTACCCCTTTTATCGGAAATTTTGAAGAAATATTGAGAGGTTTCTGAATGGATCGGGGGGGCAGTACGGGCGGTGTGAATCCTGCCCGTCCCTCCATCTTTCTCACGATTGATTTTTCATCAAAAAAGTGTTTTCATTTTATAGGGCTCCCGACACCGAAGCCCCTCAATAGGAAACCCGGAGCGACGATCATGCCTTTGAGGCAGTGGCCGATTCCGCCCCATTACAGACCCGAAAAGGTATCCGAAGTCTGGCGGGTCCCCTACCAGGAAAGGGCGCTCGAAGCCGAAAGATGGGCGCGGCAACAGGCCGTCACGCCTTCGATCGAAGACCGGCTCAAGATCTGCCTGTTGCCCGTGGACGTGCAGAACACCTTCTGCATCCCCGGCTTCGAACTCTTTGTAGGGGGGCGCTCAGGCACGGGTGCCGTTGATGACAACCGCCGGCTCTGCGAGTTCATCTACCGCAATATCGGAGTCATCACCGAGATCTGCCCGACCCTGGACACTCACCAGGCCGTGCAGATCTTTCACAGCGTCTTCCTCGTGAACGACCGCGGTGAGCATCCCGCCCCGTTCACGCTCGTATCCGAGCAGGACATCCGCAACGGTCTCTGGAAGTTCAACCCCGCCGTCGGTTACGGTCTGAAAATCAGCGAAGAGGAAGGCCGCCGGTTTCTCCTGCACTACACCCGCCGGCTCAAGGCCGGCGGCAAGTATGACCTCACCGTATGGCCCTACCACGCCATGCTCGGGGGCATCGGCTACGCCCTCGTCTCCGCCGTCGAGGAAGCGATCTTCTTCCACACCATCGCCCGGTTCAGCCAGGCCCATTTCGAGATCAAAGGGAACAACCCTTTGACGGAGAACTACTCCGTCCTGAGCCCGGAAGTTCTCCACAACGCGTCGGGAAAGGAAATCGCGAGGCGAAACACCGGATTCATCGAAAAGCTCCTCCAGTTCGACGTCGTCATCATCGCCGGCCAGTCCAAGAGCCATTGCGTGGCCTGGACCATCGACGATCTTCTGGGTGACATCCTGGACCGGGACAGGACTCTCGCCCGGAAGGTCTATCTTCTCGAGGACTGCACCTCCCCCGTCGTAATCCCCGGCGTCATCGATTACACCGACGAGGCCGATGCTGCATTCCGCCGGTTCGCCGGGGCCGGCATGCACGTCGTCCGCTCGACGGACCCGCTCTCCGGCTGGCCGGGCATCCCTATCCGATCCTGACGCTAAAAAATCCTGTTGAAGGGCGGGGCTATACCCGCAGGCGGGGCCGTTTCTGCCCGGGCGGGACGGCGCCGCTGCGACGCTGCTCATAGTACCGCAGGGGGATCACCAGGCCAAAGAAAGGCACGAGGTACATGGCCGCCACCATGGGTTCGATGGGACTGAAAAACTGCGACGCGAAGACAATGACGAGGACGTTGTTCATGTTGCCGAGCATGACCGCACCGGCCAGCTGATCCCGCACCGGCCTTCCCCAGAAAAAGAGGATCCCCGTCACGCAGAAAATCACGGAAAGCGCGACGGAGACGACCGTTGCCATGACGATGGCGAAGGGCTCGCCGATGAAAAAATCAGAATAGCGGGAAAAGACCCCGAGGTTGATGGCGGCAAACAGGAAAAGGGACAGGGGAAACTGCACGCGCATCACCCCCTGCAGGAAACGGGGTGCCAGCCGCCGCAGGACCTGGACGGCAACGATCGGGACGAAGATGACGAGAGCGAGCAAGCGGGTCATGGCGGGCAGGGATATCTCCACGTCCTTCGACAGCAGCACCTTGATGATGGCCGGCAGCGTGAAGGGGATCAGGGCCGAGGTGATCACCACGACGACCAGGACGAGCGGGCTGTTCCCGCGGACGAGGTTGGAGATGAAGGGGGCCACCACCCCCGTGGAGATGCCCCCCAGGAGCAGCGCCGCAACGGCGTACTGGGGAGCGACCGCACGGAAAAGATAATAGACGAACAGGGGCAGCACCACGGTTTTCAGGACAACGAAGGCCGCGACGAGACCGCTCGCCCCCCGGAAGGTCAGCCACACGTCGTTCAGTTCGATGGACAGGAAACTCAGGAAGAAAAGCGCCATGAGAAAATACATGGGCAGGGGCTGAAAGAGATCGCAGAAGCCCGGGCAGGCGATCCCGGCCACCATGGAGGCGTAGACCACGACCATGAGAATGAGGTCCTTGAGTGTGAAGGGCATTGGGAAATACCTCGAACCCGCCGATGTTCCGGCAAATTTCGGCGATGATATGTGATGTTCCGGAAAGGATCAACAGGAAAGATTGACGGCCGGGCTCTTTCCATTATACGAATGAACGAAAAGACAGCATCGGGCGGGAGGAACAAAGACCGTGAGCCGGAACACTCTCGAACTCTACCGCAATTTCCTGAAGGACAGCATTCGCAAAACCGTTGATTTCGCCGCGACGGACCAGAGCAGAGGTGTCGAAGCGCCGCCGATCGAAAAGCCCTTCCGGGCCGACGCCCGGCGGGTGGACCTCGTGAAACCCGGGAAATGGACAACGATCCCGGCCTGCGACCTCACCGGGGCCATCCGGGACCGCAGGAGTCGCAGGGCTTACCGCCGCGATCCCCTCACGCTCGAAGAGCTTTCCTTTCTTCTGTGGGCCACGCAGGGGATCCGTCAGCGGATCGGCGCCGGACATGCCTACCGTACGGTCCCGTCGGCCGGGTGCCGGCACGCCCTGGAAACCTACCTCTGCGTCCTGAGCGTGGAGGGGCTGGAAACGGGCCTCTACCGCTACCTGCCCCTGGAACACCAGCTTCTCTTCGAGTTCACGGAAAGCGGGCTTCCTCGAAGGATCGTCGCGGCGACTTTCGGCCAGTCCTTCCCCGGTCAGGCGGCCGTGACCTTCATCTGGACGGCCATCCCCTACCGGATGGAGTGGCGCTACGGCCTCGCGGCCCACAAGGTCATCGCGATCGACGCCGGCCACGTCTGCCAGAATCTGTATCTGGCCTGCGAGGCCATCGGCGCGGGGACATGCGCCATCGCCGCCTATGATCAGGAATCCCTGGACCGTTTCCTCAGGATCGACGGAAGGGACGAGTTCGCCATTTACCTGGCGCCGGTGGGGAAAAGGAAGATGCCGGCGGGGTGAGGTCCCCCTCCGCCAGCGACAGCCGCCGGAGGGAAGAACCATCGGAGGTTTTGCATGGAGATGGAACGTGAACTGCGGGAACTGGAGGAAGGCCACTTTCGCGTGGCCATCTTCGGGTCGGCGCGCATCCGGAAAACCGACAGGGAATACCGGCGCGTGTACAGCCTGGCCCGTCTGATCGCGTCGGCGAAGATGGACCTCGTAACGGGCGGAGGCCCGGGTCTCATGGAGGCGGCAAGCGAGGGGTTCCGGGACGGGAAGAAAGACCCGGCCACTTACTCCATCGGGCTGAATATCCGTCTGCCGAGGGAACAGCGGTTTTCGGCTCACCTCGACATCAAGAAGGAGTTCGACCGTTTTTCCGACCGCCTTCAGAACTTCGTCACGCTCTCCAGCGCCTTCGTGGTCACGCCGGGAGGGATCGGAACGATCCTCGAGTGTTTCTATACGTGGCAACTCGCTCAGGTGAGACACATGTCGAACAAACCGATTGTGCTGATGGGAGAGATGTGGTTCGACCTGGTCCAGTGGGTGCGGAACTGGCCGCTGAAGAAGGGGCTTCTCGACGAGACGGACATGGACCTCATCTATCTGGCCCGGGACTGCGATGAGGCCTTCTCGATCCTCTGTGACTGCCGCAGACACACTGTCGAAGGCCGCGGGGATTTCTGCCGTGTCTACCGGCGATTCAAATGAAAAAAGAGCCTGAGCGCGGCCCCGCGGTGTCAGGCTCCGTGAGTCGTCATTTTCACTTCAAGCCGCCTGCCTCAGCGGGTCCGCTTGGCCGGGCCGGCAGAGGAGACTTTCTTTTCGAGATTGTCCAGTCTGCTGTTGAGATCGCTGAGTTCGTCCTTGAGCGGTTTTCCGTCCTGCGTCTGCAGCTGCCCGAATCTCTTGGCGACGGTAACCTCCAGGTTGGTCGTGCGCTCCTGAAGCGACTTGATTTTGACCATTTCCATCTCGAGCTTGTGGAGCCGCTCATCGGATGATTTCCCGAACCCGGGAAGTGCGACTTTGAACTTGCCCGTCGCCGGAACGGCGACGAAAGCGACCGCGACGAGAAGGGCTGCAAAAATCAACACCTTCCGGATTGTATCGCCTTTCTGGCTCTTGCCGAAACTCTGTTCTTCCTGGCCGTATGCCTGTTCGGCTCCTTTCGCTTTCAAATTTTTGTCCTTTTTTCTGAACATCTCTGTCCTCCTCGCGATATCCTCTCTGGCAGTTCTTCCGGATCCCCTGCGTCATTGATTGGTCAATTATATCAACAGGTTGTTTCCGAACTCCGACCGGATCCACCCTGCCGCTGATACGGACCATACGGTGGCTTCAAGTCTATGAACGTTTTATTTCACGATCCATGCCAAAACGTCACCCCGGGGAGACGCCCGCCCCGACCCCGGAGGATGCAATAAATAGTGAGTAATATCGGAATTTTAAGGAGAAAAAGGGCGTGGGTCTGCCGGCGTCTTCTCCCGGCACCTCGAAAGAAGATGCGTGGAAATGAGCTTGACCGGGACTCTGTGACTGTAGCGGAAAACGATGAAGTCGTCCACCCGGCCCGGCACGCAAAGGGGATCCATGATGATATCGATGGAGCTTACGAAACAGGCGGCCGGTATCGGGGCGGTGAACTTGACGCGAAGGGGGACACGGGGGTCCTTGATGACGATGCCGAGGGCATGAAGCTCGACGGCCGGCTCAAAAAAAGACGTCTGCCGTAATCCGTGAACTTTTGCAGTGCCCCTTTTCCCCGCCGGATGCACCTATCCATCCAATCGCGAAAGAGCCGCCCGGGTTTCCCCGCCGCCGGAGACGAAGCCCCATCGGGTCATATCAGACTCGATGGAACCTATGCTGCCGGCAGCCTCTCATGCCCCGGTGGGCTTTCAGTACGCTTTGGCGACCATGTCCGCGGCGAATTTTTCAGCATCCGCCAGATCCGCAGTGTCGGGATGACCGTCGGCGCCCTGGGCCTCCTCCGCCCAGGCCCGGTTGGCCGGCTGGTTCAACAGGGCCTCGATGACCTTGGGGTTTACTTTTCCCCGGCATCCGAACTGCCCCAGCACCTTCTTGCCGACGGCCAGCCCCGCGGCGTCTTCGAAGGCCTGTCGGGGGAGCTGCCCGCCTCTCAGGGAGCCGTGGGTCGAGAAGAAGGCGACTTTCTGGCCGGCGGGAAGGTTCTTGATCAGGGGTTGCGCCTTTGCGGGAACGCTGTGGACGATGACGGGAAACCCGACGAAAACGATGTCATACCCCTGGAGACTCTTCACCTGGTCATAAGGCGCAATTTCCTTTTCCACGTTGATCGCATCGAAGATCGAACGCGCCACTTTCTCCGTGTTGCCGGTCTGGGAATAATACACCACCAAAGCCTTCATGTCCCCCTCCTCTCTTGTGATTGATCCGGGGACCATCGAACCCGTCCCCGTGCCGAAACTGCGATCGAGCCTTTGCTATCGTCCGCGACACTTCCTGTCAATAAAAAAACGATGAATCACGGCTGTTCGCCGGGGTGGAGAACGGCCGCGGGACCTCACCCTGTGATCCCGTGATCCCCAGTTTTGAGAGCAGGGAGTCCTTGACGCCCCGGGCAAACCCGGCGACACCGGAGACGGCTCCGCCGGCCCTGTCCTTGGAAACCTCCCAGAGGGCTCTGGATACACGGCCCGTGCCCTCCCGCACGATGGATCCGAGCAGCCGGGCCGCCTCCACCGTGGCCGAGCGGCGTAACGACCGGCGCTCCGCCGGCACGAGGGAGCCGCAGTACCGCTTCGCGATGACCCCCACCCGGAGGGTCAGAAAGGCATTGGCCGCGCCGGTCAGAACGGAGTTCACCAGGATGGAGGCCAGGGCCTGCATCCCCGGGATCGAAAGGCTCACGGCGCTCAGGGTCGAAGAGACGACCGGCTGCACCTGCTCGCTCACGTCGATGTCGTCCAGTTCACTCGCCATGAAAACGGTGAACGCCACATTGGTGTAAAGGTATCCGAGATCCCGTAAGGTCGGCCGCTGGTAATAGACCCTCGCGATCTGCCGGATCATACGCCACTGCGCGGTGAGAACGAAAAAGGCGTCCAGCCGGCCGCTCTGGGAGATGGCGGTGCAGACAAAGACCGTTGCAGCGTTCTTTCGGATGATCTCGTCACAGCGACCTGACAGGACGGCCAGCCCCTGTTCGAGCTGCTCGCGGCTGGAGAGATCGACACCCGCCAGATGCGGGTTGGACGACAGACGCTCCCTCAGGAGCTTGAGATAAGACGGGAACGACGGCGCCTCTTCGCTCTCCGGAGGGATCAGGGCCCTGGGGAGACGAAGAAACATGACCGCCGTCGTGACGATGACGGCCGCATACAGCCCCAGGAGAAGCCACAAGACGACCGTCCCGGCAAGCGGGCTCGCCCTCGAGGCCAGATCGACGACCTGGGCCGTCTGGTTGATGATAAAGAGGATAAAAAAGAACAGGATGAAACCGCCCGCCAGGAGAGTGATCCTGCAAAATGTCTGATACATGACTGTGCTTGCCTCCTTTTTCGCCATACCCGCGAACGGATCTTAGTTGTAGAAACGCTCGGACGGCGAATCCAGGTCCAGCCCGCAGTAGGGGCAGGATTCCAACCGACCGGAGATGGAAAAAGGCGTCCCTCCGGTCATGGCCAGGATTCCCCAGAATCTCCTGCATCGGGGGCACCGGATACCGAAGCAGGCGTAGAGAAGTGTCACGAAAAAAATGCCGAAGCCCCAGAACGCGGGCAGGGGGAAAAGGGGCAGAACGGCCGTGATGACAATTCCCAGCACAAAAAGCGTGAGACTGATGAAAAGGAGGATGGATATCGAGCGCTTTTTTCTGTTGAGAATCTCACGTCCCGTCATGATGCCTTGCTGCCCGCCGCCGGAAAAACCGGCGGCCTGCCCTCCCTGTCCGTTTCACATAAGATAGGGCGCAAAGCACACACCGTCAAGGAACAAAAAGCCCGCCCTCGATCGCGGACTCATAAAACCTCCTTCCCCGGACAGGGGTCTCGGGTAACATTTATTGATGAGTCAACGATCCTGCAAATCTCGCCACCGGGTAACATTCGATGTGAATCCATGCGCCCCTGTAATGTTTTTTTTCATTCTGAGAAAAATATGATAGGATGAATCAAATCTCACGCTTCACACGAAACCGCCCTCCGGAAGTCGTTCAAACGGCATCTCGCACTCAGACTCCGTCCCGTACGTCAGGATTTCTCTCATTCGGCCGCACCGAAAATGTTTCAGAGGGGTCCATGAACAGACGTCAGCCTAAAATACCGGTCAGCCTGGAGGGCATCGCCGAGACCCTTCTCATCCCGCTCTGGGCCAGAGCCGTCGAAACAGAGCGCGGCGACCCGATCGTCCGCGACCCCAAGGCCGTGGAGATCTGCCAGTCCCTGGACTATGATTTCGGGAAATTCGGCGAAGCCTGGATGACCCAGACGGGCATCGCCGTCCGGACGAAGCTCTTTGACGAGGCGGTCCAGGAACGCATCGCCGGGAACCCCGATGCCGTCTTCATCAACCTGGGCGCCGGCCTCGACACCCGTTTCGATCGAGTGGACAACGGCAGAATCCGATGGTACGAAGTGGACCTGCCGGAGGTGATCGAGATCAGGAGGCATTTCTTCACGGAGACGGACCGCCGCCGTTTCATCAGCCGGTCCATAACCGATTTCACCTGGATCGAGGAAGTCTGCCCTTCGGATTCTGTCCCCCTTCTCATCGCCGAGGGCCTGTTGATGTACTTCGACGAACGGGAGGTCCGGGCGATCTTCAAGATGCTGGCAGGGCACTTCCGCGGCGCGGAGATGATCTTCGAGATCCTGACCCCGCTCGCCGTCGGGATGGGTCGATTCGACCAGTGCGTCTCGAAAGTCGGCGGCGGCAAGGCTGAGTTCAAATGGTCGCTGCCCGACTGCCGGGAGATCGAGTCCTGGAACTGCGGCATCAAGCTGTGCTGCGAGTGGAACGTCCTTGAATACTGCAAGACGCGCTGGGGTTACCTGGCTTTCATGGCGCCGCTTTTTTTCAATCTCCTCGGCAACCGTGTCGTGCACGTCCGTTTCGAAGACTGAAGACGGGCAGGCGCCGGCGAACCTGCCGCGGAGCGCGCCGCCTAAGCGAACATCGGCGGGACGCGGGCCGGGTGCACCTCGATTTTCTGCCAGACCTTCCCGGTCACGTAGGGCTCCACCTCGAGCCATGCGTCGAGGTCCGTCCTCGAGGGGAAGTCGACCACCAGCACCGACCCGATCATCTTATCCCCCTCGCCGAGAATGGCAACCCCGTAGACCGCCTTTCCCTCCCCTTTCATCTTCTCGATGCCCGCAAGATGGGCCTGCCGTGACGCCAGCCGGCGGTCCAGTGCCTTCTCATCGGTTCCGTCATAAGCGATGACCAGAAACTGCATGAAATGCCCTCCCTTTGAAATCCGAAAATGCATTACAGGAAGCGCGGGCAGCCGGATTCAGCCGCGGGGAAATCGCGCTCGGCCGGCCCCGTCCGTCCCGGTTCATTACTGGAGCCCGGCGATCTCACCTGTCTCGTCGAAGGAAATTCTCCCGAAGGCCTCCCCCGTGTGAATCGTGCCCTTGAGGCGGTACTCGAGTTTCTGGGCATCCACACTTTTCTGAACCCGGGAGACCTGGCGGAGAAGACTCGCCAGGGTCGTCACGGCCTCCACCTGGACAACCTGCGAGGTAAAGGGTTCAATGATCAGCTGCCGGTCGGAGACCCCCGTGGCGAAGGGCCTGTCGTTGATTTCGAGCTCGAAGGTCAGCCCCCGGATATGGATGGCCGACTCACCGGGGTTTTGAATCCGAAGATCCATGGTAAAGACCTGCTCCAGGAGCTTCATGTCCTTGGGCTCGATATTGGCAATATTGACCCGCGGCCGCTCGGCGTTCAGAAAAAGCCCGGTGCATCCGGCCAGGCAGATCCCGGCCGCCAAAACGCAAAACCATCGCCTCCTGACTTTCATTTTCGCCTCCGTGAAATCGTTTCTGCGCAAATCCTATATCCTGAAACGGAACGATAAAGCAATGAAATTTGCCGCCTGACGAGGATCTCGGGCGGATGGAATTCGCTGTTTTGCCTCTCGAATTCCGATCATGATATTGAATTTCGCAATTCTTTTTTGCAGGTTCAGAACACGAAGCAACAGGTCAAAGGGATATCGGTCGATGGCGTCGTCACCCGCACCGGGGCTCAGGAAGAGTGTGGAAGCCGGGACGACGGTCTGCTCGATGCCTATTCCAGGGTCGTCATCGAAACCGCTGAAAAAGGATTTCCCGCCGACGGTCCTGAGAGATGCCCAAAAGACCGATGACGAAATCAAGCCGGTAGAGAAGAACCCCCCGGAGAGTTGACCGAACGGCGGTGATCTCAGAGCCCCCTGCCCATGATCTCCATCAGCTCGTCGAACTCCTCGACGCTGATGGCCGGCGCCGTGGTGAAGCCGATCCCCGTCAGCTTGTTCAGGGCAACGGACACCTGCATCGCCTCGGCCGTCCCCGGGAGATCCAGGATGAGGACCAGGTCATGCTCCCCGAGCAGGGCATACATGCCGTCCACCCTCCCCTTGAACTTCTGGATCACGCTGAGGGCCTTGCCCGTCCGTTCGGCGCTGATGTCCTTCATCGCCTCGGCACTGTATTTGCCGAACATGAAAAACTTTGCCATGGCTGTCCCCCCTTCCTCGTTTCTCGACGGCCATTATAGTACAAAAAGCCCGCGGTGTATTCTTTTCTTACCGGCGGGGAGACACGTCACGTCTCACCTTGCACCGGCCATGAAAATGTACTAAAAGATCAAAAAGGGAATCACCGGTGTACGGAAAGGGGCGGGGTACCGGGATAATGACGACCATGAGACCAGGAAACAATGAACACCTGCCCGGAGCGGCCGCTGATTTCGACGGGGCCCTCGATGCGCTATCCGGCGATCTCATCGCCGCCTTCGAAGCCTTCGAGCAAGGCCAGCGTCTTTTTTTCCCGGGGATCGTCCCCGTTCTCCGGGAACGGTTCGGCCCCCTTGCGGAGAGCCTGGAGAGGTCCCTGTCCCGCTTTCGGGCCGGCCAGGGTCCGCAGAGGTCGAACGCCGTGAAGGAGGCCCTCCCGGAGGCCGCGGCACTGTGCCTGGATGCCCTTCGTCTCTCCGTGGAGGCGGATTATCTGGAGGCGTTCCTCGCGAATTTCAGGAAGGCCGTCCGCCGGGTCAACCGCGCCATGGAAATTCTGTACCCTCTCCACGGTGTTCTCCCGGGCGTCAACCGCTTCTTCCTCGAAAAACCCCTGCACGGAAGGGAGGGAGACATCCCCCGGCCCGCCGGTGCGTCGGACCGGCTCGGACTGCGGCATATCGGCACCGAGCAGCATCCCTATGCACGGGGCAGTTTCTCGCTTTTCATTCCCGAATCCTGTGAAGGCCCGGACCCCCGGCCCCTTGTCATGGCCCTTCACGGCGGATTCGGCCACGGCCGGGACTTCATCTGGACCTGGCTCCGCGAAGCGAGGAGTCGCCGCTTTCTGCTCGTCGCCCCGACTTCGCGGGGAAGCACCTGGTCCATCACGGGGCCCGACATCGACGATGAATTTCTCCGCGAGGTTCTCCGTTACGTCGCCGGCCGCTGGAACGTGGATGGGAGCCGGGTCCTCCTGACCGGCCTTTCGGACGGGGCGACATACCTCCTCAAACGCGCCCTCGACGAAGAATCCCCCTTTACGGCCTTCGCCGCCGTGGCCGGGATCCTTCCGCCGATGGACCTGAGCCATGTCCGGGGCCATCGAATCCTGTGGATTCACGGAGCCCGCGACTGGATGTTCCCCCTGTGGTACGCGAAAACAGGTTACAGAATGCTCAAGGAGGCGGGTGCAGAGATCACGCAGGAGATCATCCCCGACCTCTACCACGCCTATCCGCGGGAGAAAAACGACAGCATCCTCACATGGTTTGACCCGGCTCTGGCCCTGCCGGCGTCCTGAACCCTTTCAAAACCCCTCAAGGAGGAAGACCGATGGCCGTCAATCTGAACGCTCTGGGAAAAAAGATCGGACCGGTTGTGAAAGAATACACCAGGAGGGATGTGATCCTCTACGCCCTCGGGGTGGGGGCTGGTTTCGACGAATTTCAGTATGTCCATGAGAGCGAACTGGCGGCGATCCCCACGTTCGGGGTCGCAACGATCTTCGACTTCTTCTTCGAGATCTCGAAGGCGGCCAACATCGATGACGTCGGGCTCCTCCACGGTGAGCAGGAACTGATCTGCCACCGCCCCATACCGGTTTCGGGCACCTTCAGGGCGGAAGGAAAGATCACCGACTTTTATGACAAGAAGGAAAAGGGGGCGATCGTCATCGGGGAGGCCGACACCTTTGACGCCGCCGGAGAAAAGCTCTTCACCGCCGTCTTTTCGCTCTTCGGCCGGTTCGACGGGGGTTTCGGCGGCAAGGACCAGCCCCGGGAAAAGACGGTCTTCCCGGAACGGCGGCCCGATTTCACCGTCAACGACCTGCCCTCCCCGAATCAGCCTCTCCTCTATCGTCTCTCGGGGGATTATCACCCCCTGCATTCCGTTCCGGCATTCGCCCGGAAGGCCGGGTTCGAAAGACCCATCATGCACGGCATGTGCACCCTGGGCTTCGCCTGCCGCGCCCTCACGGCATCTCTGGTCCCCGGAAAGCCCGGGAATGTGAGAAGAATTTCCTGCCGCTTCAGCCGGCCCCTCTATCCGGGAGAACCCATCCAGACACTGATCTGGAAAGAGGGGAAAGGACAGGCGATCTGGCGGACACAAAACGCTAAAAACGGCGACACCGTCATCGACCGGGGCACCTTCGAGTACGGCGAAATCACCGTGAGGTAGCCCGCCACGGGTATCTTCCCGCGCCCCGATGATCCACCACGTCACGGAGGACGACAGAAGCTTTCCGCACAGCGCAAGGGCCGCCGAATTTCGATGACCGGCGGCCCGGTAATGTGAACAGTACGCAAGACATCGAAAAAGCCGTCAAATCCCCGCCCCGCACGGATCGGGCAGGGGGGGAGTCAAAATTCCGCCTCCCCGGCCTGGAGAGGAAAGCCGATCATCCTTGCCGCCCTTTCAACAGGAATATTCTCGCCGACCCCCTTGTGTTCTGCCCCGGCATGTATTACATCTGGCCATCTATAACAGACCGGAGGGATCAACATGCTCAGGACACCGGGCCCCAGTTACAGCATCCTCATCAGAATGGAAATCCCGAACAGGCCCGGCATGCTGGCCAGGGTGGCCCGCGCCATCGGTCATGCGGGGGGCAGTATCGGCGCTATTGACATCGCCGCCACCCGGAAAGACACCCTGATCCGGGACATCGTTATCAATACCGCCGACATCGAGGCGGGCCGGCATATCGTCGAAGAGATCCGACACGTCCGCGGTGTCACCGTCATCCACGTGGCCGATCGGACCTTCATGGCCCACCAGGGCGGGAAGATCGAGATCCGAAACAAGCTCCCCCTCACGAGCCGTGACGACCTGTCCATGTTGTACACGCCGGGCGTCGCACGGATCTGTACGGCCATCCGCGGAAACCCCGCCAGGGCCCACGACCTGACGATCAAGAAAAACACCGTTGCCATCGTGACGGACGGCTCTGCCGTTCTGGGGCTGGGAAACATCGGCCCGCTGGCCGCGCTGCCCGTCATGGAAGGGAAGGCCATGCTCTTCAAGGAATTCGGCGCCGTTGATGCCTTCCCCATAAGCCTCGACACGCAGAATGTGGAAGAGATCGTCCGGACCGTGAAATGGATAGCCCCGGCATTCGGCGGGATTAACCTCGAGGACATCTCCGCGCCCCGCTGCTTCGAAATCGAGGAACGGCTGAAGCGGGAAATCTCCATCCCCGTATTCCACGACGATCAGCACGGGACGGCGGTGGTCATCCTCGCCGGGCTTATCAACGCGCTGAAGATCACGGGGAAGACCTTTGATAACATCCGCGTGGTGGTCAGCGGCCTGGGGGCAGCGGGCATCGCCTGCATCCGGCTGCTTCTCTCGGTGGGGACGGCCCACATCCTCGGATGCGACCGCAGCGGCATCCTCTACCGCGGACGGACCGCGAACATGAATGCCTCCAAGGAGGAGATCGCGAACCTCACAAACCCGGACCGGGTGAAGGGCTCCCTCGCCAGGGCTCTCGTCGGTGCCGACGTCTTCATCGGACTTTCGAGCCCCGGGCTCGTCCGCGGCCGGGATGTCAAAAAGATGGCACGAGAGGCCATCGTCTTTGCCATGGCCAATCCGGATCCCGAGATCATGCCGGATGAGGCCTCGAAATACGCTCGGATCGTGGCCACGGGGAGATCGGACTACCCCAACCAGATCAACAACGTGCTCTGTTTCCCGGGGCTCTTCCGGGGGATCCTCGACTGCCGGGCCCGTGAGATCAACCACGACATGCTGATCGCCGCCGCCGCGGCCATCGCATCGGTGGTGGAGGAAAAGGAACTGGGGGAGGATTACATTATACCGAGCGTGTTCAATAGGAAGGTCCCCGAGAGGGTTGCCCGCGAGATCATCCGTGTGGCCCTCGAGCGGGGGGTGGCGAAAATCGACGACAACCGGTTGCCCTTCTCCGGCATTTAGGCCTGCAGGATCAAGAAAAGCGTCCGGGTTCCCAGCGCCCTCCGTCCAGGTCTTTCACGAGGTGCCTGATTTTATCGCCGACCTTCGACCCGGGGATCTTCGTGAGCGCCTCCGTGTGAGGACGCCAGTATGAGCGGCAGGGCGCGTATCCCACCCATTCGATTTTCCCCTCGAGCAGCCACAGGCGGCCCTGGACATCGCAGTAGAATATGCGGCGGCGGGTATCCCGATAGAGGTTTCTTTTTTCGAAATAGCTCTCCGGGCCGCATTCGACGGGGATGACGCCGTCCCGGCTCCAGTTCGGAAGGGCGCCGGCACACCACTCAAGGAGAGATCGCAGCTCGTCCACCGAAAGGACCGCCTCGGAGACGTAGGGCCTCGGCCATCCGAAGGCGCCCTCCAGCATGGTCCCGAAGACCTGCCGGATCATCGAATCCTCGATCAGGGGGAAGGCATCGTCGAAGTAGGCATTCCACCAGTCGTCCCATCGAGCCGGATTGATCCGCAAGACTTTCATCACCTGTCCGTCCCGTGGAGAAAGTGCTTCCCGCCGAAGCGATCACCGGGATGGGCCCCGGAATGACGGGGATGCGGGAATTTTCGTTGAAACGGGGGCGGAAATCAACCGGAAAGAACGGCGGAGAGATTTTGAGGGCGGGACCGGCTCGTTCCGGGCAGGCGCCCGGGTCCCGCGGAATTGCCTCTCCGTGAGATAGGGCTGTATTTATGGTCCGGAATGTGGTATGTGCCCCGGACCGGTCCCCGGCAGGACGAAAGCCGCCGGCCGGGGCGGCGGCAGGTTTCCTGCGAAGCGGAAGGAGAAAAATCATGGAAGACGAGACAAAAGAAACCCCGCAGACCATCGGCCCGGCCGGAACGGAGAGGCCGAAGGTCAGGATCAGCACCCAGGAACTATACCGGGAAGAGACGTTCACCGACATGAGGGTGGGCGCCATCCGTCAACTCACCCCCGTCAAGCCCAACGGTGAATTCGACAAGAACCGCAAGATTCTCTTCATCGGCCAGACATCCCTGGTCACGCAGCACGGGCCGCTCCCCATCCAGTTTCCCATTGAGGCCAGGAATCTCCAGCAGGCCCTGGAGAAGTTTCCCGAGACGATGGAACATTTCGTGGCGAACCTCATCGAGCAGGCCAAGGAGATGCAGCGCCAGGAGCACTCGCGGATCATCGTCCCGGGTTCCAACATCGTGGACCCCAAGATCGTTTTGAAGTGAGCCGGCGGTTTCGCCGGGCCGTATCGATCCCTAGGCCCCCCGCCGGCGGGCTTCGAGCCCCCGGATCCGCTCGAGGAGCCTCTCGTTGACCGGCGTGGGGACGCCGTAACGCCGGCCCAGCTCGACAACCCTGCCGGCAAACATCTCCACCTCCGTCTTCCGCCCCGCCTCGACATCCTGGAGCATGGAGGTTTTCCCCGACGGATTCAACGAGTCGAGGACGGCATACCAGTTGTCGACGTCGGCGACGGTCAGGTGAACCCCCGCTGGTGCGGCGAGACCGATGACTTCCCGCATGGCCGATTCCATGAGCGCTTGGGCCTCCGGCTCCGTCTGGAAGGTCCCGTAAGGCGCCCCCAGGACGGCCGACGCCTGATTGATTCCCACGTTGATCATGAACTTCCACCAGAGGGTCCGGACCATGTCTTCCGGCACGTCGCTGACGATGCCGGCTCCGTCGAAAAATTCCTTCACCCGTCGTACCCTCTCCGTCCGGACCATGTTCCGGGCCTCCCCGAAGAGCAGTCGGCCCTGGTTCTTGTAGGTCACGCGGTTCCCCTCCCGCAGCGCGTCGATGCCCACGTTGACCGCGTAGAGGACCTTTTCCATTCCGTAGACGGCGCCGATCCTCTCCTCGCTGTCGATCCCGTTCATGACGGAGAGGAGGATGGTTTCACTGCCGACGGCCCTTTTCATCTCCCCGATCGCCTGATCGAGATGATGGTTTTTCACCGCAACGATGACCAGGTCGGCGGGCCTGTCGATCTTGTCCGGATCGAGGACGGGGACGGGGTAATGCCGTCCGTTGACGATCACCCCCAGCCGCCGGAGCCTCTCGCCCCGCTCGCCCGCCGCGATGAAAGAAACGCTTTTTTCATCCCTGTCGTAGAGAAGCCCCGCATAGGCCGCCCCGAGGGCTCCGGCCCCGATGATGGTAACGTTCTTGATGGATTTCATGACATTTACCCGCTCCGGAGGCCTCTCAGGCCTCGTGAATTTGCCTCCCTCTTTCGCCCGGTAACTGCGGCGTCCGGGGGGAACGCCGCGCATCAGGGGCTCTTCATGGACCGCAAAAACGCCTCGACGGATCCGGCGTTGACGACATCCTTTTTCTCCGCCCAGCCCCGCCGCGCCTGTGCCACGCCGAATTTCATCATGTCCAGCCGGTCTGCGTGGTGGGCATCGGTGTTGATGACCATCCTGACCCCTGCCTCTTTCGCCCGCAGGATGTTCACGTCGCCGAGGTCCAGCCGTTCGGGGTAGGCATTGATCTCCAGGATCGTTCCCGTCTGCCGGGCCGCCCGGAGGATCTCTTCGAAATCGATCTCGTATTCATCGCGGCGCTTGAGGATCCGGCCCGTGGGATGGGAGAGGATGTCGACGTGGGGGTTTCTCATCGCCCGGGTGATCCTCTCCGTCATCTGCGACCGGGTCATCCTGAAATTGGAGTGGATGCCGGCGATGACGAAATCGAGTTCCGCCAGGACCTCGTCTTCGATGTCGACGGAGCCGTCGTTCATGATGTTGGCTTCGCAGCCTTTGAGGACCACGAACCGGCGGCCTGATTTTTTCAGTGCCCTGTTGATCCGATCGATCTCCACGTTCCGTTCGCGGATTTTATCCTCGTCGAGCCCCCGCTCGATCTTCAGGAACCGGGTGTGATCGGCGATCCCCACGTACCGGTATCCCCGCTTCATGGCGGACTCCGCGATCTCTCCGATCGGGCTCGCACCCCCGTCCCAGTCGCTGTGGACGTGGAGGTCTCCCCGGATATCTTCAAGGGAGATGAGCTCGGGGAGTTTCCCCTCCCCGGCGAGGGCGATCTCCCCCCGGTCCTCCCGCATCTCCGGCGGGATCCACTGAAGGCCGAGCCGCCGGTAGATTTCCTCCTCCGTCCCGGCGACCAGGCGCTTCGCCCCTTCGAAGAGGCCGTACTCGCTGAGTTTGAACCCCCGGTCGATCGCGATTTTTCTCAGGGCGATGTTGTGCGCCTTGGAACCCGTGAAATACTGAAGGGCCGCACCGTAAATCGCCGGCTCGACCACCCGGACGTCCATGTCGAAGCCCTCCTTCATCCGCACGGAGGACTTGGTCTTTCCCTTTCCCCAGATTTTTTCCACGCCGGGCAGGGAAAGGAAGACCTCCATGACGCGATCGGGGTCCCGGGAAGCCACGAGAAAATCCACATCGCCGATCGTCTCCTGCATGCGCCTCAGCGACCCCGCCATGTCGGCCCGTTCGACCCCTTTGACGTCGCGGAGCTTTTCCAGGATCCTCTCGGCAACATGCAGAATGTCCCCGAGAAGGAAGCGTCCCTTGCTCCGTTTCAGAAACGAGATGGCCTCGAGGATGTTTTTTTCCGTCTTTTCCCCGAAACCGGAAAGGGGCGCGATTCGGCCGTCCCGGGCCGCCTTCTCCAGATCCTCCAGGTTCCGGACACCCGCTTTTTCAAAGAGGATCTTCGCCCTTCGGGGCCCCAGGCCTTCGACGCGGGTGAGTTCATCGAGATCGATGGGTATCTTCTCTTTGAATTTCTCGTAGTATCCGAGCCTCCCCGTTGTCAGATACTCCTCCATTTTCTTCGCGATCGCCTCGCCGACGCCGGGGATCGACTTCAGCGCCTTGATGCCGCCCTTTTCATAGAGATCCCCTGCGTCCTCCTTCATCGTCTCGAGGGCCATGGCCGCCTTCTCGTAGGCCTGGGGCTTGAAAGGCACCCCGTCCATCTCGAGGTACTCGGCGATTTCACGGAATATCTTGGCCAGGGTCTGATTCTTCATGGGGGTATTTCCCGACCTGCCGCTTTCACGACAGGCTCGGCAGGCCTCCCGGGGATGGGAACTAATCCAGGAAATCTTCCAGGAGCTTTTTGCGGATGGGGTGGCGGAGCTTCCTCAGCGCCTTGGACTCGATCTGGCGGATGCGCTCGCGCGTCACCCCGAAGCTCTGCCCGACTTCTTCGAGCGTGCGGGGCCGGCCGTCCTCCAGGCCGAACCGGAGGGTGAGGACTTCCCGCTCCCGGGGAGAGAGCGTCTCAAGGATGTCCTGAAGCTGGGTTTTCAGGTCTTCCGCCGAGATGGCCTCCACGGGCTCCGGCCCGCTCGAGTCTTCGATGAAGTCGCCCAGCCGCGTCTCGCCTTCCTCACCGACGACGAGGTCGAGTGAAATCGGCCGACGGGTGATCTCCTGCATTTCACGGATACGCTCAACGGGGAGGTTCATCTCCGCCGCGATCTCGTCCGTCGTCGGCTCGCGTCCCAGTGCCTGGCGGAGCTTCCTCGAAGCCCGCACCAGTTTGCTGAGGGCTTCCTTCATGTGCACGGGGAGACGGATCGTCCGGGCCGTGTCGTCCAGCGCCCGCAGGATCGCCTGCCGGATCCACCACGTCGCGTAGGTGCTGAACTTGTAGCCCTTTCGCCAGTCGAAGTGCCCGACGGCCCGGATCAGCCCGAGGTTTCCGGCCTGAATGAGGTCCGGCAGCGGCATCCCTCTGCCCTGATACCTTCGCGCGACGGAAACGACGAGCCGCAGGTTCGCCTCGATCATCTTTTTCTTCGCCTGTCCGTCCGCCCGCTCTATTCTCTGCGCGAGGGCCACTTCCTGCTCCCTGGTGAGGATCGGCATCTCGCCGATCTGGTTCAGATACCTCCGGACGGGATCATCAACGGAAACCCCGGGGGCCGGGGCGGGGGCCTCCGCCTCAGGGGCCGGCTCTTCCGGCGCTGTGTCTGCCGGCACTTCGACGATCTCGATGTTCTGAGCGGCGAGAACTTCATGGAGATCGTCCACCTGGTCCAGGCTCTGCTCCGCGTCGGGGAAGTGAACGAGGATGTCATCGTAGGTGACGTACCCCTGCCGGCGCCCCAGATCGATCAGGGCTTGAACCTCCGATGTGATCTCTTTCACCGGTTTCGAAGGTACGTTCTTTTTTTTGCCCGTCATGGCTCCTCGCGGTCCTTTCATTCGACCCAGCGCACGAATTCGGCGAGGGTCGCCCGGGGTCTCTGGAACGTGTTCATGGGGTCGGACGCCTCGGGATAACCCACGGCAATGGACAGGACGATCTTTCGGTCGTCCGGGATGGCGGCCACCCTGCGCAGGACATCGGGGTAGCCGACGGCTGCAGCCATGATGCACGTGCCGAGCCCCTTTCCGTGGGCCAGCAGACAGATCGTCTGCGTGATGAGGCCGATGTCGAGAAGGGCGTACTCCACCCGCGTGTCCGCGGGGATGCAGACAACGAGGAGGCAGGGGGCGTCATAGAACCGCGCCATGTCGTTGTAGAACCTCTTGCGGCCCTCCTTGTCGTCGCGACGGACCCCCTGAACGTCCAGGATGATCTTGCCGAGTTCCCCGTATCTTTTTTTCATGTGGTCCGGCCAGATCTCGGGGATCGGGACATCTGTCCCGAAGGGCTCCCCCGCCATCAGCTTTTCGAAGTTCGTCTTCCGGAACGCTTCGAGGGACTCACCGGTCAGCACGGTAAACTCCCAGGCCTGCGTATTCCCCCAGGAGGGCGACCAGCGCGCGGCCTCCAGGATCTCTTCCAGGACGCCTTTCGGGACGGGCGCGGTCTTGAACTTCCGGATGCTCCTTCTTCCTCTCACGGCTGCTTCCAGTTCCATTTCCTCCCTCCCCTGCCCGAGTCCGGCTTCTCCATGCACCGCTGAGACTCCCGGGGACATCCGGTCGACCCGGCGCAGGATCAATTACCTTTTTTTATTTCATCACAGATGAAAGAATCGGGTCACTGTCTCTGCAGAAAGCGCTTCATAACTTTTTCGTCAGCCTGTCGAACTGCTCCACGGGGATGGCCGGAGTCGACGTGAACCCGATGCCCGTCAGTTTGCTGAGAGAAACCGAGACCTGAATCAGCTCATCATTGCCCGGCAGATCCACGATGAAGACGAGATCCTTCTCGCCGATGAGGGCGTACATCCCTTCCACCGTCCCACCGAACTTCCTGATGATATCGACCACCTTGTCCGTTCGCCTGGCGCTGATGCCTTTCACCGCCTCGGACGTGTACTTGCCGAACATGAAATACTTCGCCATAAAACGATCCCTCCTTTCCGGCCGGTTTGACGATCCCCGCCCCTCAAGCCCCCGCAATCACCCGCAGGGCCGCGGGGACGACTTCGATCTCGACGGGCAGCCTGCCGATGAATTCCCCGTCGGCCTCCACGAGGACCGGTTCGTCGGAGCTTGCGACGATCTTTCTCCCCCGGGTGCGGATCAACTCCTTGATCGTTTCGATCTTCCCGCTGTAGAGCTTCGGGAAATGCCGGAAGACATCGGGAAGACTGATGTCCCCGAAGACCAGGACATCCAGCAGCCCGTCATCGATGGATGCATCGGGCGCGACCTGCAAAGCGTGACCCTGGAAGCGGCCGTTCGCCGTCACGACGTGCCACGCCTTCAGGGACGACTCGGCCTGGTCATCCACCTTGAGCCGGACCCGCTTCTTCCCTTCGAGGATGACGGAGGAGAGGATGGAGAAGAAATAGGCCGTGTAGGGTCCGCAAAAGCGGGCGTAGTTCCGAACGCGGGCGACGACGGTCCCGCCGAGACCGAAACTCACGGCATTGTCGAAGTATCGAACCGCCTCCCGGCCGAGGCCGTCGGTGTAGCAGAGACGTCCGAGATCGATGAGGCGGGTCTTCCCCCTCGTGATGATATCGAGGGCCCCCGCGGCGTCACGCGGGATGGAGACCGATCTCGCAAAGTCGCAGCCCGTGCCTACGGGGATGTATGCCAGGGGCGTCCCGCGCCGTACGGTTTCATCTTCCTGCATGAACCCGTTGACTACCTCATTGAGGGTTCCGTCTCCCCCCACGCAGACGATCAGTCCCGCCCCCGCCCCGAGACATCGCCGGGTGATGTCCGTGGCGTCACGAGGTGCCGCCGTGAGGCGGCTCTCGATGGGGCCGAGACGTTTCTGCGCCATTTCCCGTATGCCGGGCCATCGCTTCCGGGTGGCCCCCGCCCGCGATTCGGGATTGACGACGAAGAAAATTTTTCCGTTCCTGCGGTCAAGATCGCTCATCGGCCGCACCGCCTGTAAATCCGTGGGTTGAGACGTCAGGACGAATCCGAAAGGAACTCGAGCGTAATTTTATTGAATTCCTCCGGCTTCTCGTAAAAGGGGATGTGTCCGCAGTCCTTCATAATGTGCAGTCGAGCGTCTGGGATCCGCTCCTTGCCGGCATAGGCCTGTTGGAGAGGGACGATGCCGTCCCGATCACCCCACAGGATGAGCGCTGGCTGGGTAATGTCGCGCAGGTTGCCGATGACGGGATCGATGATCTCCGCTTTCACGCCGCGGGTATCGACCATCATGCGGACAAGCTTCAAGAGGTAGTCGCGAAAACCCGGGCTCTTGAAGTAGGTGTAATAAAGATTCACGAAACTCGATGTGATCACAGCGGGGTTGTAAACGGCCTTTCTGAAAAAGGTCCTGACACCGGAGCGGCTGGGGTACGAGAGGATCTCCCCGATGACGGGCAGAGACAGGGCTCTGAGCGTCCAGGCGAGCTTCCGGCCGAAACCGGCCGATCCGACAACCATGACTTTTTCGACCCGTTCAGGAAAGAGGACGGCGGTAAGAAGGGCGATGCTCCCGCCGAAAGAAGACCCCACGAGCTTGGCCCTGCCGATGTCGAGGGCGGTCATGAAATCGCAGAGAGAATGGGCGTAACCGTGAGGCGTCAGGGGGATCTCCGGTCTTTCGGACCTGCCGAAGCCGATGAGGTCGGGGACATACACCCGGTGCGCCGCGGCCAGGGCATCCATGTTATGCATCCAGATTTCACTCGATGCACCAAGGCCGTGAATAAGAATCACGGACGACTCCGCCGTTCCTGCCGCCAGGTAACGAACCTTGAAACGCCCCGCCTGGACGAACTGATCCTCGGGCAGCCTGCGCAAGATGGCCCCTCCTCGCCTCATACCGGGGCGTCAATCCTCTCCGTTCGCCACGCGCCCCCTCCGTTGCTGATGAGGCCCCCGGGTCACCTTCGTGAACGGGAGTATCCGTTTACGAAGACGGACCATGGGGTTAGCATTACGACGGAACGGGAAAGAATGCAAGCCCTGATTAAAACGGACAAAACCGGGAGAGACGTCTCCGCGCGGCCTGCAGAGCATTCGCATTCGGGTACCCATTTCGACACTTGACCCGACGGACCGATTGAGATAGGGGGAAAAAGACCCTGCGGCCGTTTGTTCGTCTGTCCTTCATTTCATCGATGGACCCGCACCCCGAAAGGAGGGACTCCCGTGACGAAACCGGGCATCATCTCTGCCGGACTCATTGCCTCCGACATTCACCGTCTATTAGAATACCCTGCCGGCGCAACCGCACGGACCGCCCTATAAACGGCCGAACCGATGTCCGCATCGAGAAAGGAGAACAAGTCATGGCGAACATCAGTACAGACCTGTTTCCTTACCTGTTCCTGGGCGCAGCGATCGGCTTCGCCGCGGCCTGGCTTTTCAGGAACGCGCACTGGTCGAAAAGACTCGCCGGGGACGAAACCCGGTGGACCGCAAAGGTCGATGCCCTCGAACTCGATCGCTCGACCCTCCAGTCCTCCCTCGACGGCGCCAGGGCCCGCGTCGCAGAGGCAGATCGGCAGATCGAGATCCTGCAGTCCGACGTGACCGCGAGGACAGCCGCCCTCAATGAAATCGAGGTCCACCTGAACGCTACACGCAAAGAGCTTTCCGAGACCGGAAAAGAGCTTCTGCTGGCCCGGGACCGGATCCTGGAGCTCGAACCCCTCCCCGGGCAACTGAAAGAACGCGACGGTGAGATCGCCCGGCTCCGTGCTCGCCTGGCCGGCCTCGAACCGCTGCCGGCCCGTCTGCAGGAAAAAGAAAAAAAGCTGCTTGAACTGGAAGAACGCTTTCACCGGGACGTCGGTCAGAAGGTATCGGAGGTGGCGGGCCTGAAGAAGAAGATCGCGGAGTTCGAAATCACGACGCTGCATCTCGAGGAGAAGGATAAGAACCTGCGGGAAGCGAACGCCCTGCTGCAGTCGACGGTGCGCGAGAAACAGGATGCCGTCGAGACCCTGACAAAACGCGTCGGTGAACTCGAGATGCTCACGGCCCAACTGGAAGAAAAAGACAACCGGCTCCGGGAGGTGGACGCCTTACTGCAATCGGCGGTGCGCGAGAAACAGGATGCCGTCGAAACCCTGACAAAACGCGTCGGTGAACTCGAGGTGCTTACGGCCCAACTGGAAGAAAAAGACAACCGGCTCCGGGAGGTGGACGCCCTGCTGCAATCGGCAGTGCGCGAGAAACAGGATGCCGTCGAGACACTGACAAAACGCGTCGGTGAACTCGAGACGCTTACGGCCCAACTGGAAGAAAAAGACAACCGGCTCCGGGAGGTGGACGCCCTGCGCGAAGCCGCCGTCCGCGAGAAAGACGAACAGATCCGGATACTCGAGGGACGTATCACCGAACTGGAGCCCCTGCTGGAACAGCTCGAGGACAAAGACCGCATGCTCCGGGAGCTCGATGCGAGTCTCAGGGCAGCCACGGCCGAAAAAGACGGGCAGATCGAAGCGCAAAAAAAACGGCTCGCCGAGGCGGACGATCGCCTGCGAAGAACCCTTGCGGAGAAGGACAGAGAGATCGGGGACCTCAGGAAACACGCCACCGAACTCGATGCTGCACGCCGCGAGCTGGAGAGCCGAAACGAGTTGATCGGCGAGCAGGAAAAACGACACGCGGCGGAAACCCTGGAGAAAGGCATCCTGATCCGGGAACTGAAAGAAAGGATCCTCGAGCTTGCGCCTCTCGAAAACCGGATCATCGAAAGAGACCGGTCGTTCGAAGCGCTGGAGGGACGTCTCCAATCTATCGCAGGTGCGAAAGACGGGGAAATCTCGCGCCTGAAGGAAGAAATTGAAAGGCTCCAATCCCTGACGCGGGCTCGGGGCAAGGGGGCTTCGAAAGCCGCAGCGGCCGGGACACCGAGGAAAGAACCCGGGCTGAAAGACGACCTGAAGACGATCCACGGCATCGGACCGGTTGTTGAACGGATCTTGAACCGCATGGGCATCCGGACGTACCGGCAGATCGCCCGATGGACCCGGACGGACATCGACAGGGTGTCGGCGAAACTCCCCGCCTTTCGCGACCGCATCCGGCGGGAAAACTGGGTGAAACAGGCAGGGGAGGCCTATCGGAAGAAATACGGAAAGCGGCCCTAGGCGCGGCTTGCAGAGGGGCTTCGAATATCCCGGAGGCGCTGAATAAGCCTCTGACCTCCCGGCGCGTGTGTTTCGCGGCGTTGCACAGCACCCGTCCCCGAAGGAGGATCCGCTCACGTCCGGGAAGACTCACTCCTTCCATCCCCGGCTGCAACCGTTGAAACAGGCATAGCCCCGCAAAAAAGGCTTGACAAATGACAAAAAATTCTGAAGAGAATAAAGGCCCTGGAGGAGGGTGAATGTGAAGAGCGTGTAGAACACGCCCTGGCTTCATTGTTCATATCCCCTGTCCCTCTTTCTCCGACCAACCCGAGAACCGGCGTTCTTGAAGAAGGGGGAAGTCGTGTCCATCGCCCAGAGACAGAGAAATTTCAAAAGACAGTTTCTCGCTTTTCTTTCCATGATACTGCGGTGGCCCATCTTCATATTCTTCGCCGTATTCCGGACATTCAGAATCAACACCCTCTTTACGATCTACCCGGGCAACGCCCAGGACATCGAAGGCTACACCCTCCCCGTCATCCGAAAGGCGCAGACCAGGTATATCTCGGGAAAACCGTTCATCGCCGGCGTCATCACGAGCGGAAACGGCTACGGCCGGGGTCTCGTCCTGGGACTGCCGAACACGATCGAGGAGCTCAAGAGCAACAAGAAACTCGTCGGAAAGATCATAAGACGCCTGGAGTTCGCCCGGAAGGTCACCGGGGCAAAGGCCATCGCCATCGCGGGCCAGGGGCCTCGATACTTCAAAACCCACTATCCTCATTACGGTGAGCCTTTTGTCTACGGCCTGCGGGGAAGGGTTTTCTCCGTCGTGGAGACCGTGGAGAGAATCTGCGAGAAACACCGTCTCCCACAGGACTCGACGACCATAGCCCTTCTCGGCATCGGAGAGATCGGCGAAGCGATCATCCAGAATCTCGTCGACCTGGGCTATAACGCGACGGGGATCCGGATTCACCACAGGGAGGACGGGCAGGTGATCATCGACAACAACGACTTTGACAGGCTGAAGACGGCTGACCTGGTCGTGGTTCAGACGCCCAGGGGAGACGACGTGATTCCTTACTACGGAAAACTAAAAAAATCGGCGATCCTCGTGGATGACGCCCATCCGCGGATCTCCGTTCTGCCCAACGAAAATAAATTTTACAAGGTTGCCGTCGGGCGCCCCGGCGTCACCTTCAAGCCCCCCCTGCCGGGTTACAAGTCCTACTGGATTCCGGGATGCGTCCAGGAATCCATGGTCGTAGCCGAAACAGGCCACGCCGACTTCTCGCAGGACGAGTTCAACCGGAAATCCAGAGAACTCGGGTTCGTCGCACTCCTGGTGGACGAGCAGGGCTGACGCCGGCTCCTTCAGGGGTTCACTTCTGGGAGGCCACACTCCGGACCGCCTCCGAGAAGCTCTTCACGATCCCCGGTTTCACATCCCGCCCTTCCAGATCTCGCAATCCCCGGCCATCCCGGGCCTTCATGCGATCCAGCGTGGTCATGATTTTCAGGCCTTCATATTCGACGTAAAAATCGGCCCCCTTGACAGGCAGGCTCATCCCCTCTTCGTCTCCTGCATCCGTTGCTGCGGCGTTGCAGAGCCTCACACCGGCGAAGTAGCACAGGGCTTTGTTTCTTTCGGCGTGCTCCAGGTTGTAGAAGAACTCCTCGTCATTCACCAGCGCTGCCCGATTCGGGTAAAAATCCGTTCGAACGACGACAAAGCATAAGCGGCCGTTTCTCCGGGCGACGATCTGCGGGGTAACCTCCATCGAAGGGTTCACGCCGAGGATTTCGAAACCGTCACGTTCCATCTGGCCGTGGACAATCTCGACGCCGAAGTGGTGGATTTCCGCTTTCGTTAAAAGTTCCCTTTTCTTCATAAAAACTTCTCCCTCCGTGTAGTGGCGAACCGACGATAAAGACCTCTCTTTTCATTTGCGGTCGAACGGCGTCAGGCAATCTTGGCGGGCCGGCGTTCCCCGCGATCCAGCTCCATTCTGACGGCGACGGCAATCCTCTCCAGCGTGTAGGGCTTCTTGATATACGGGCCTGCCCCCAGCCTCTGGGTCTCCTTGACACGCTCCGTTTCGGCAAATCCGCTGACGATAATCGCCTTTTGATCCGGGTGTCGTTCGGTAATCTTCATGTACGTCTCGAGGCCGTCGATGCCGGGGTCCATGATCATGTCCAGAATGACGAGATCCGCCGAGTGGTCTTTCAGAAACTCTACGGCTTCTTCCCCGCTGGCCATCGTATTGATGTTGTATCCCAGTTTCCGCAGCATGACCGATGCGATTTCCCTCTGTTCGGCCACATCGTCCACGACCAGGACGGTCTCCCCCCTGGCCAGATAATTCTCGATATAAATCTTTTTTTCCTCTTTGCCCGCCGCCTGCCGGTTAACGGGGAAATATACGGTGATGGCGGCGCCGCGGCCTTCTTCGCTCTGGACGTCGATGTAGCCGTTGTGATCTTTCACGGTCCCCCAGACAACGGCCATGCCCAGGCCCGTCCCGCTCCTGCCCATCACTTTCTTGGTGTAGAAGGGCTCGAAGATCTTGCTGATGTCCTTCGGTGCAATGCCGATGCCCGTGTCGGTGATCTTCACGGCGATGTATTCCCCTTCGGAGACGTGGTCGTAGCCGTGGATGGAGGTGTCCACGTACCGGTTCGTGGTTTCAATCAGGATCGTCCCCCCCCTCGGCATGGCCTCGGCGGCATTCGAAACGAGATTCATCACGACCTTGGACAGATGGAGGGGGGAGCCGAGCATGGGGAGCAGTTCATCGTCGAGATGGCCTTCAATCCTGATGTCGGGATGGAAGGATCTCAATTTCTCAAACTCGGGGCTCCGCAGGTAATCCCGGATGATGTCGTTGAAGTTAACCGGTTCCATCACCGCCACACCCCGCCTCGCGAGGGTCAGCATGTCCTGGACAATGGCCGCGGCCTTCTCGCCGGACTTCTGGATGGCCGAAATCCCCTTTCTCAGAGGGCTTTTTTCCGGCAGATCCATCAGGATCAATTCGGGATATCCGACGATGGCACCCAGGATGTTGTTGAGATCGTGGGCCACACCCCCGGCGAGGGTGCCGATGGCTTCCATTTTCTCGGAACGCCGGAGTCTTTCCTCCAGTGATTTCTTTTCACGCTCCGTCTGCTTTTTCTCCGTGATGTCCCGCAGGACCTTCAGGATGGCCGTCGGCTGGCTGCCCTGATCCCTGAAAGCCACGTTGGCGACGCAGTGGCAGTCGAGAACCTGGCCGCTTCGGTTGATCAGGATGGCCTCGTCCTCATGGATGTCTCCGTCCTGGAACGTCTTGAGGGCGTAACAGGGTTCCGTCCCGCAGGGGCGGTCCCTGCCGCACAGGGCCTCGTAACACTTCGCCCCTTCGCAGACGATGTTGAATGCCTCCTTCGCTTTCTCGTTGCACCATAAAATGTTCAAATCCCGATCCACCATGACCATGTAGTCGCTGATGGAAGAAAGGATGGCGTTCAGCTTTCCTTCACTGTCCCTCAGGGCATCCTCGGACCGCTTGCGCTCCGCCATCTCGGTCTCGAGCTGCATGATGGCCATGTAGAGCTGCTCCGTCCGCTCGATCACGCGCCTCTCCAGTTCTTCGCCGGCCCTTCGCAGCTTGTCGTCTGTTTCTTTCAACACGGAGACCGTCTTCTTCAGCTCCGTGTTGACGCTCGTGAGTTTCGCCTGAGCCCTTTCCCTCGTGCTTTCGAAGAGATAGGCGAAGGCGGCGATCACGAGAAAGGACGGGATGAACCGCAGTTTGAAATCCATGGAATAGGTCGTGAACATGCTCGGCGGGTTCTGGATCCCGAAAAAAAGAAGGGCCGGGATGAAGAGGATCATGGTCGCGATGAGTCCTTCCTTCGCGCCTAATACGAAGGTTGCGATCAGGGGGAAGGTGAAATACCAGACGTGGGCCGAATTGTTCACCCCTCCGGTGAACAGGAGGTAGTAAAAGAGAAGCAGCATCAGGCCGACGCCGAAATACGCCGTGACCTTGAATTGTTTCGTCGCGCGCAAGTGGATAATCGACAGGACGAGGGCGGCGGCGACGACGTAATCGGCCCAGGAAAGGAGCAAGTTGTTCTGGTAGCGTGCGAGGGTGCCGAGCACGATCAGCGTAAGGATGCCGATTATGATGAGAATATTGATGACGATGGTTCTGCGGGTGGTTTCGATGTCGACGTTTTCGTCCAACCCGCTCGTGATCAGACTGTGCCAGGCTTTTTTGACGCCGGGCAGCAGGGCCCTGCCGGCTTCGCTCAAGCCGGCATCACGAATTCTGGTCTGCTCGCTCACCCCCATTGTAATTGCCCCCCTTTAGACATGACCTGCACCGGGCTCCTCCTCGAATATCGCTCGCGCCGCCCCCCTTCGGGGGTCTTTGCGGCCGCTGTGCAGACCATGACCGAGACGGTATGATCTTGGGGGCTAGTGAAGCACTAACCATGCCACGTAATTGTTCTTAATGAAAAAAGGTCCGGCACCGTCGGGGCATGCCGACCCGGGTACGAAATGGAACAATTCAGGGTATTTTCCCCGTCTCCGGGACGGGTCGCGCCTTCGAATCAAGCCCGGGCCAGGGTACAGGAAAATTGACGAATTACGTCCTTCCGCTTTTCGCTTGACTTTCCTTCCGGCGAAGTCTACATCTGTGATTCAAATTATCTTTAAATATTGAATAGTTAATCCGTCAACGAGCTCGCGGGCCCTGTGTCAAAAAAACTGCTCGACGCCCCGGCGATGAAAATGAGCTCCCGTGGCCGGCGGGGCCGTTGCAGCGGGAGCGGAACCCTGTGAAAAGGGGCATATAGAAAATCTGATTCCTGACTGATGAAAAGACCTGTCCTGCCTCCGGAACTCAAACGATCACGGTTCATTCCTGCGGTGCTGCTCGCAGTAACGCTCGCCGCATTCTTCGGTCTGTGCGCTCATGAAGCCGCGGCGGAAGGGGTTTTGTTCCGGCCGGGTGAAAAATTCACCTACCGTGCGTCCTGGGGAGTGATCCCGGCCGGGGAGGCCGTCATCGAAGTCCTGCCCTTCAAGGTATACAACGGCATAAAGACCTGCCACTTCATGATGGAAACAAAAACGAATGCCGCCCTCGATCTCATCTACAAGATCCGCGAGCGACAGGATTCCTACCCCGATACCCTGATGTCCCGGACGCTCTACTACACGAAGAAGAGCACGGGGGAACATCCCCGGGATGTCGTGGTCACGTTCGACTGGGAAAGGATGGAAGCGACTTACATCGGATTCGGTCAGGCCGAGACGCCCGTTTCCATCCGGGCGGGTACCTTCGACCCTCTGGCGCTTTTTTTCGTTATACGCCTCCGCGCGCTGAAGGAAGGCGGTATCCTGGAAATCCCCGTTACAGACGGCAAGAGACTGATCGCCACGAGGGCGAAGGTGGCCCGGCGGGAAAAGGTGGTCATCAACGGAATATCTTACGACACGTATCTGATCATACCCGAGATGGAGCGTCTGGACGGGGTCTTCGGGAAGGAGAAAGAGCCCGACATGAAAATCTGGTACACGGCGGACGAAAGAAAAATACCCGTGAAAATCCAGACCCGGGTGGCCGTCGGCAGCTTCGTCTTCGAACTCATATCCGCGTCGAACCCGTAAGAATTCCGGATACCGTCCGCGGGCACCCCAGGGGATCGAACGGGGCCGTTCCCGTCAGGCCTTCGGCAGCCGCCGGAAGGCCTTGATGAACCGCATCATCTCCGCGAGATCGCTGATTTTGATCTTCCCCGTTATCAGGGCCATCTCGGCGTTCGCCTTCCCCAGTTCCACGTCCCGGTACACATGATCCGAGGTCTTTACGACGCACTCCGGGGCGCCCTTCAAACCGTCTTCAACGGTGCAGACCCCCTTCCGGACCATAACGGTGAACCGCCCGCCTCCGGGACCGGCGATATCGAAGTGAAAAACAGTTTCCCAGTCACCGGCCTTCTCCGGGCGGAACCGATCGGGCAGGGACCGGATCATCTCCGCGGTCGTTGTCGGCATCGTCTTTGCGGGTTCGAGCATTGCGGGCCCCTCGATTCCCCGGACGGGCTCTTCGGCGGGGGGCCGGGCGGATTCAGCCGGAACGGTTCCGTAGCTGACCTGGTCGATCATCAGGCGCGCGATGATCTCCCGCATGATCTCCGACGTCCCCCCCACAATCGTGCCCACTCTGGCATCCCGGTAAATCCGGGACATGAGGTACTCGTCCATGTAACCGTAGCCGCCGTAGTACTGAAGGCAGGTGTCGGCCATTTTCTTCATGAGTTCCGTCGAGATGAGTTTGGCCATGGAGCAGTATCCGACGGCCTCCACTCTTGCGTTGTGGAGCCAGCAGGTGTAATAGGTCAACTGGCGGGCGGCTTCCAGCTCCGCCTTGAGCCCGGCCAGGGTGTGACGGATGACCTGGAATTTCGACAAGGACCGGTTGAAGGCTTCCCGTTCGGCGATGTATTTCAGCGTGGCCTCCAGGCAGAGCGCGGCACCGCTCACGTAGAGCACGGCGCTCACCAGACGCTCGAGCTGGAAGCACTGCATGATGTAATAAAATCCCCTGTTCTCCTCGCCGATCAGACGGGTGACCGGAACGCGGACCTCGTCGAATGAAAGCTCCGCCGTATCCGAGCAGTGCCAGCCGATCTTGTGGAGCTGCCGGGCCGTGAAGCCCGGTGCGTCGCGATCCACCAGGATAAGGCTGATTCCGCCCACGCCGGCCGAGGGGTCCGTTTTCGCCGCGACGAGGACAAAGTCACCGAAGACACCGTTTGTGATGAAGGTCTTCGACCCGCTCAGGATGTAATGCTCGCCGTCGCGGACAGCCCGTGTCCGGATGGCCGCCACGTCGGATCCCGTGTTCGGTTCCGTGACGGCCAGGGCCCCGATCTTATCGCCCGTGATGGCCGGCACGAGATACTCCCGCTTCAGGGCTTCAGTGCCGAACCGGGTGATATACTCCGTCGCCATGTAGGAATGAACGCTGACGGCCGCCGAAAACCCGCCCATCGTGGACCGGTTGAGCTCCTCGAGGAAAACGACGGAGTAGAAAAAATCAGCCGCCGTCCCGCCGTATGCTTCGGGGTGGTTGATGCCGAGGAAACCGAGATCGCCCATTCGCTTCCAGATGAACCGGGGGATGCGCCGCTCCCTCTCCCAGGTGTCGCCGTGAGGCGTCACCTCCCTTTCGACGAAGGACCGCACGGTGTTCCTGAAGGCCTCGTGCTCCGAAGTGAAGTAAAGCGATTTCATGAAATCTCCTATCAGGGCTTCAGGCATCAAGCACAAGGCATCGATCGCCATGCCCTTTGCCTTCTTGTCTTTTACCTTACGCCTTATGCCTTTTGCCTTTCGTTTTTCGCCTTTTGCCTTACGCCTTTCGCCTTATGCCTTTCGCCTCTTCCTCATACATCTCTTCAATCACATCCCTGTAGCGGGCGGCCACGACCCCTCGTTTCAGTTTCATCGTCGGTGTGAGTTCGCCACTCTCGATCGTAAAGGGCTCGGGGAGAATCCGAAAATACTTGACCTGCATGAACCGGGGAAGCTGTTCGTTGGCCCGGCCCACTTCCTTCTGCACCTTCTCGAGGATCGCGGGGTGTCGGATCATTTCCTGCCACGGCAGGTCGGGCACCCCGAGATGTTTCGCCGTGGCGACAACGGCGCTACGGTCCAGCACGAGAAGCGCCGTCAGGTAGTGACGCCGGTCACCGTGAACATAGGCCGACTCGATGTGGCGGCCGGCAAGAAGGAGGTGCTCGATGGGCGCCGGTGCGATGTTCTTGCCGCCGGAGGTGATGATCAGCTGTTTCTTCCGGTCCGTGATGGTCACCCAGCCCTGATCGTCGATGACGCCGATGTCGCCCGTCCGGTAATAGCCGTCGGGGGTGAACGTGGCGTCTGTTTCCGCGGGGTTTCTCCAGTACTCCTTGAAGACGTTCGGGCCCTTCACCTCGAGTTCCCCGTCCTCGGCCGTCCTCACCTGAACACGGGGGAGAGGTTTGCCCACGGTACCGAAGCGGTATTCCCGGGGGTTGTTGATTGTGGAGGGGGTGGTCGCCTCGGTGGCGCCCCATCCTTCCAGGATCAGGATGTCCATGGCGTGAAAAAACTCCGCGATCTCCTTGCTCAGGGGGGCGCCGCCGGAGACGCAGAATTCGAGTTCGCCCCCGAAGGCCTCCTTCACCTTTCTGAACAGCAGGACCTCGGCGAACCGCCGGCGGATCCGGAGCCACGCGGGGAGCGGCTTATGGAGCGTCCTGCAGCGGCCGGCCTCCCGGCCGACCTTCAGGGCCCAGTGAAAGATCATCTTCCTGGGAAGCGGAGACGACCGGACATTCTGGGTCATACGGGCGTGGATTTTCTCGAAAACCCTCGGCACGGCGACCATGAAGTGCGGCCGGATCTCCCGGAGGTTCTGCGCGAGGGTCTCGAGGCTTTCCGCGTAGCCGATACAGCGGCCCAGGTAGAGCATCAGATAGTAGCCGGCGAAACGCTCGAAGGCGTGAGCCAGAGGGAGAAAGCTGATGTTCCGTCGGAGCCGGTCGACGACATCGACGCCCATACCCTCCACAATGATTTCGGCGGTCCGAAGGTAGTTGTCGTGGGTGAGGACGACGCCCTTCGGATTCCCCGTCGTGCCGCTCGTGTAGATGATGCACATGATGTCGCCGCCCTCGACGGCATCGGCGATCCCGGCCGTTTTCTGCCGGAGCCCCTGTACGGGTTCCTCGCGCCCCGTCAGAACGGAGAAGGGTTGAATCCAGGAGGGATCGGGATTTTCGGCGTTCTCCTCAAAGACGTAGACCTTCCGGACCGTGGGGATCCGCTCTCGGATCTCGAGGATCTTTTTCAGCTGGAAAGCGTCCTCGACAAAAAGAACGGAAGCCTCCAGGTCCCGGAGGATAAACGCCGCCTCTTCGGGCAGCGAGGTTGCGTAAACGGCGGAGTTGATCGCCCCCGCCAGGAGAGCCCCCAGGTCGGCGTAGGCCCACTCGGGGCGGTTCTGCGAAAGGATGGCGATGCGGTCCCGGGGCATGAGGTCCGTCCGAATGAGATTCGCGGCAACGCGCAGGGCGATGCCTTCGAGGTCACGGTAGGAAATCGTCCGGTACCGCCCCTGCTTTTTGAACATCATGGCCGGAGCATCGGCGAACCGTACAAAGTTCCGACGCAGAACCTGGATGAAGTTTTTCGGCTCCATGGCGATCCCCTCTCTGTCTGCCGCAGGAGCCCGCATCAGGGCATCAGGTTTCAGCGATCGTAAAAACGTTTGTTCTCGGCGGCCATCTCGCGGAGGACCCCCGCGGGATGGAAACGGTTTCCCCGGATGTTTGCGAGATCCTCCAGCATGGAAAGAACCCGACCTGCACCGAGCCGATCCATGTAACGGAAAGGCCCCCCCAAAAACGGCGGGAAACCGAGGCCGAAGACGGCCCCGATGTCGCCCTCGCGCGGAGAATTCAAGATGCCTTCCTGGAGGCAGCAGGCCGCCTCATTCGTCATGACCAGGGACAGCCTTTTCTGGATCTCCTCATCGGCGATCGGAACCCGTCTGGAGCCTCCGAAGAAATCGTACACCTCTTCGTTCACCTCTTTTTTCCCCTTCCTCCCGGAGGGTTCATAGAGGTAAAAGCCCCTGTTGTTTTTGCGCCCCCGGTAGCCGGCCTTGAAGAGAACCTCCAGGGATTCATCGGGACGGATGCCGCGAGCGGCGAAGAGCGGGCCAAGGACCCGAGAAACATGGGCCCCCACATCGATCCCCACCTCGTCAAGGAGGGTGAGGGGACCCACGGGATAGCCGAACCGGCGCATGGCGGAGTCGATGTCCTCGATGTCGGCCCCTTCGTGCAGGAGCAGGAGGGCCTCGTTCAGAAACGGCGCGAGGATCCGAGTGGTGTAGAAGCCCGGGCCGTCGTTCACCACGATCACCGTTTTCCCCTGACGGATGCCCGTATCGACGGCCGTCGCCGTCACCCAGGGTTCGGTTTTCTCCGTCACGATGATCTCCAGAAGCGGCATCCGCGGGACCGGAGAGAAGTAATGCATCCCGATCACGCGACCCGGGCGGACCGAGGCCTCGGCGATGCCCGTGATCGGAAGCGAGGACGTGTTGCTCGCGAAGATCGCATCTTCCCGGATGACCGCTTCCGCCTCGCGGAGGATTTTCCTCTTGAGGTCCGGATCCTCGAAGACGGCTTCGATGACCAGGTCCGCCTTTTCGAACCCCCGGTAGCTTTCCGCGCCGGAGACCCGGCTGAAGGCCCGGTCCCTCTGGAAAGGGGTGATGATCCGCCTGCCGGCCTTTTCATCCAGTTCCTTCCAGAGGATCTTCTCGGCTCGACCGAGCGCCTCGGGGCTTACGTCTTTGAGAAGAACGTCCATGCCGTTTGCCACGCTCACGCTCGCGATACCCGACCCCATGAGGCCGGCCCCGAGGATCCCGATCTTCCGGACCGGCCGGACCTGATCCTTGAACGGGTTTTTCTTGAGAGCCGTCATGCTGAAGAAGATCTGGATGAGCTCCCGCGACTGGGATGTCATGGCGAGTTCCCCGAAGGTCTTCTCCTCCATCCTCTCCCCCTCGGCAAATCCTTTTTCAAGCCCCGCCTCGACGCAGTCGATGATTCCGAAAGGCGCCGGGTAATTTCCCCAGGTCATCTGTCGCACCTTCTCTCTGGCCTTTTTGTAGACCAGCCTGCGGCTGAAGGAGGTGCTTTCCAGGATCCCCGCGAGCAGCGTCCGCCTCGTCCTGCGTTCGAGGGGTGCCCCGGCCAGTTCGAGGGCCGCCGTCACGGCGGCGGCAAGAAGCGTGTAACGGTCTACGACTTCATCCACAAGCCCCATTTTCTTCGCCTGGCGGGGATAGATGTTTTTCCCCGTCAGCATCATATCCAGGGCGCCCTGAAGGCCCACAAGGCGGGGAAGGCGCTGGGTCCCGCCTCCGGCGGGCAGAAGCCCCAGCTTCACCTCGGGCAGGGCCATCACGGTCCGCGGGTCGTCGGTGGCGATCCGGTATTGACAGGCGAGGGCCACCTCGAGGCCGCCGCCGAAGGCGGCCCCGTGGATCGCCGCGACGATCGGCTTGGGGAAAGCGGCCATGCGGTTCAGAATCCCATGGCCGTCCCGGCTCAAGGCTTCCACCGGGGCCGGGTCCTGCGCCCGACGGAATTGATCGAGGTCGGCTCCAGCGATGAAGTTGTCCTCCTTGCGGCTGATCAGCACAACCCCCTTCACGGTCGGATCGGACTCCAGCCGATGGAGAATACCGGAGAACCCGTCCAGCAGGTCCCGGGAGATCTTGTTCACCTTCTCCCCGGGCTGATCGAGCCAGACGACGGCCACGCCGTTCCGCTGTTCGACTTGATCGTATGTCATCGAAGAGGTCCTCCCGTGACCGGCACGATGCGGCATGATCGGTCCCGGCACCCGCAGGCGATCAGGGTTCCTTCCACCGTTCCAGGATGATGGCATTCCCCATGGCACCGGCCGCGCAGGCGGCGACCAGGGCGAAGGTCCCGTTTTCCCGGACCAGCCGGTTGGCCGCCGTGGTGACGAGACGCGCACCGGTGGCGCCGAAGGGGTGCCCCAGAGAGAGGGATCCGCCCAGGGTGTTGAACTTCTCCAGGGGGATGTCCCCCACTTTCCGCGTCCGGCCCAGTTTATCCCGGGCAAAGGAGTCGGAGGCCAGGCACTGGAGATTGGCCAGAATCTGCCCCGCGAAGGCCTCGTGGAACTCGAAGACGTCGATGTCGGCAAGTTCGAGGCCGGCCGACTCGAGGGCCTTCGGGGTCGAGTAGGCGGGCCCGAGGAGCAGATCTTCGCCCGGATCCTGAGCCGAGTAGGCATATGCGCGGATACGGGCCCTGGGCCTGTAACCGAGCGCCCCCGCGACCTCCTCCGCCATGAGCAGCAGGCAGGCGGCGCCATCTGTCAGGAAAGAGGAATTCCCCGCCGTCACCGTCCCGTATTTCCTCACAAAGGCGGGTTTCAAGTTCTTCAATTTTTCCATGGAGGCGTCGGCCCGGAACCCGTTGTCCGCGGCGATGGGCCGAAAATCGGGCGGCACCCTCACCGGCTCGATCTCTTCTGCAAGAATCCCCTCCGTTGTCGCCCTGGCCGCCGCCCGGTGGGAGCGCAGGGCGTACTCGTCCTGGGACTCCCGGCTGATGCCGAGACGAGCCGCCAGCCTGTCGCAATCCTCGCCCATGGTCCTCCCCGTAGAAAACTCGGCGATGGCGGGGATCTCCGGGAGGAGGTCTTTCAGACCGATCCCTTTCGGGAACTCGAGAAAGTCCATGACTCCCCTGTACTTCCGGGCTTCCAGCAGCTTTTGCCGGAGAGGCCTGCGGTAACCAATCGGTATGTCGGACAGGCTCTCGGTGCCGCCGGCAACGACGATGTCGGCCTGGTTCGTGCGGATGAGGTCGGCGGCGTTCGTGATGGCCACGTTCGAGGAAATACAGGCGAGGGTCACCGTGTAGGCCGGGACCTGGGGCGGAAACCCCGCGGCCAGGGCCGACTCGCGGGCCACGTTGCTCGTGGCGAGACGGGCAATGACGGTGCCCATGATGACGCGGTCAACCCTTCCGGGTTCGATCTGCGTCCTGTCCAGAAGGGCTTTCAGCGCCATCCTTCCCAGGTCATAGGAGGACAGGTCTCCGTAGCCCGAGCCGGATCGCTGAAAAGGGATCCGGCATCCATCGATCAAAACAGCCTGACGGCCGTTGAAACGTTCTATGGGCATAGAAACCTTTCGTTCCATCCGTCCCCGGTGTGCCGGGCGGGAGAGGGAAACCGTTCCGTGGCATCATGGACATATAGAAAAGAGGGTTCAGTGTCAAGGGCTGTGAACCGCGTCATCGCAGTGCGGTGAATCGCACGCCGAGAGGTTTGGCGCAAGACGGCGGGGATGTTCCGCATACACTCAGCGATACTCGTAGGTCAGCAAGGACAGGCCGTTTTGTTTCAGGATCTTCTCGCACCGGTAACGGTCATAATCCTTGAATACGTTGAGGAGAAGGGGGTCGTACTTCGCCGGTAGATCGGTCACGTCGACCTGCAGGCCGGGGTGCCTCTTTCGAAAGATATACAGTTCCTCCGAGAAGTCATCCGCGATTTCCACCTCCAGGACGCGGAAGCCGATCTCTCGACTCGACGATTCGTATTCCGACTCGATGTGCATGATCAGCGTACCGATATAGACGGCGTCCCCCCGGGCGGGAACCTGGAAAGCCGCGAAGGCCTCGTTGTTCGGAAAGGGGTCCAGGTACGTGTGGTATATGAGGTAGGTCCCTCTCGGGATGATCCAGTAGAAATGACCGTCACCCTCGACGGTCACGGAAAAGCCCCGTGCCCCTGCCTCGACCCAGAAGATCGACAGGTCGACATTGGGCTTTCCGAAGGCGGCGATAAAATCCAGGAGGTTGTAACTCCAGGGCTTGAACTCTCTGCCTCTCTCCCTGACCTGGATCTTGCCGAAGACCAGGGCCCGGTCCCCCAGTTTTCCCAGGGGTTCGCCCGGCTCGGGGTATCGGAGCCAGACGCAGGCGGTGAAAATGAACAGGGCGAGGATCGATAGAACAACCCAGGTCTTCTTCATACATCCCTCGCGAGATTGAAGATACCGGTACCTGCAGACCGCAGGGGGATCATATCACAGAACCACAGATCCTGCAGCGCATAATCGTCGAGAATCGGCAAAGGCGCCGCGGAAAAGACAGGGCGCGAGATGGATCCGGACGCAAGAAAGCCTCATGACGTCCGCCATGAGGCTTTCCTGTTCTTTCGGTTCGGACAGGGACTATTACTTGATGACGAAGTCAGCCCTTCTATTCTTGGACCAGCAGGCCTCATTCGACTCCCTGCAGACAGGACGATCCTCGCCGTAGCTGATCGTCGAGATTCGCGCTGCGCCGACGCCGAGGCTTTTGAGATACTTGGCCGCGCTCTCAGCCCTTCTCTGACCCAGGGCCATGTTGTACTCGTTGGTCCCGCGCTCGTCGCAGTTCCCTTCGACGACGACCTTCTTGGCCGGGTTTTTCGCAAGCCAGTCGGCATTCTGTTTCAGTGTATCGCGTGCCGCGGGCTTCAGGTCGTACTTGTCGAAGTCAAAGTAGACGGCATTGAGCTTGTCGACATCCGGGGGCAGAACCGGTGGAGGCACCACGGCAGCCCGTTTCTCCGCAGCCTTCGCTGAGGGCGGGCAGAAGAAGACCTTCTGAACATAGGCCCCCATTTGAGCCGGTGTTTGCAGGTTGTCGGCGTTCTCCGCGAAACCGCACCCGACGGTCGCGACGACCTGATCCGCAAGCTTCTTCGCCTCCACATCCTTGCCGACCTGGATGGGATAGATGCAAACCCTGCCGCCGTAGGCCGCCTTGATCTTCGAAGCTGCTTCCACGACATTCTTCGGATTGATGTCGTCTATCTGACCGCCTGCTCCCGAGATATGCTCAAAATCACTCACGAGAATAATCGCCGTTTTGCCGCTCAGACCCTTCACATCCTCACCGGCCGCCGTCAGCGCCGCGGCCATGGGGGTCCTGCCCAGCCCTCTGCCGCCGATTTCGTCCAGGATGGCCTGGTAATCCTTCCCCGTCACCAGCCAGGTCTTCTCATCCCCGCCCACTTTCTCCGAACCGAAGAGCCGTATCGACGGGCTCTTCTTGATACCCGCGGGGATCGTCTGGGCCATCTCGCCCACGACCTGCTTGGCGATGTCCAGCCTGGAAGCCCTGTCATACCATGGATTCATCGAATCCGATTTATCCAACACGAAGTAGGCATTGTCCGTACACTGCACGAGACCCGCCGCCTTCGCGTTCGACGACACGTCAACGGGCGTGTAGGCCTTCTTTGCCGCACAGCCGAACAACATCACGACCGCCATGATAAAAAGAGTTACCGTAAAACATTTTCTAAACATAAACACACCTCCTTAACGTTTGGCTGACCAGATCATGAACACCCGCAGTCTGCCTCCATCCTTTCTTTTCTTTCTCCGCTCCCGGCCACCGCAGGCCCTCTCATTTTTTCTCAAAACCCCGACTTCCGATGAATACAGCATCCGGCTGTTTCAACACACCCTCCAGGGAATCTCTCCGACCCGACAAGCCGCTCGCCGAACAATGCACAAGTTCAATTCGCCCCGTCAAAGAATTCTACACCCTGAAACATTTTGGACGATCGATATTAGAATGAAAAAAGATAAAAAATGAGTGGCGCTGATTCCATCGACGTGTACATGACATAAAGAAAATTAGCACTTTCCCCCCGATATTGCAAACGCTAAAACCGGCCATGAAATAAATTTATCCGCCGGGGAAAATGTGCTAATTGATTGATAAAATGGAACTGGAGGGTGAGACGATGCTGACGAGAGAGCAAATCGTTGAGATGATGACCCGGTGGAACCTGGCGTGGAACGAGCACGATATCGAAAAAGTCGCGGCACTTTTCCACGACGACATCGTCTTCGAGAGCTGGACCGGGGCAACGATCCGGGGCGCCGAAGCCCTCAAAAAGGCCTGGGAGCCCTGGTTCAGAAACCACGGGGGGTTCCGTTTCAGCACGGAGGATCTCTTCGCCGATGAGAAAGCCCAAAAGGTCCTCTTCCAGTGGTCCCTGGACTGGCCATCCACCGAAAGAGGGTACCAGGGAAAACCGGAACGGCGGCGCGGTGTCGATGTCATGCACTTCAAGGACGGCCGGATCATTCACAAGTACACCTACTCCAAGACGACCCTCGAAGTCGGCGGGAAAAGCGTGAGGCTCCTTCCTGAATAGGCGAGAGATCAAAGGGATATCCCCGTATGCCCCGGTTTTCCGGCCCCCGGTTCGGCGCGCTCCCGCGGGGATTTTCGGCAACGGGGTCACACCGTGACCTTTTTTTCAAAAAAGCCCTTTGCCCCGTCGACGACCGGAGGAGAGCCCCTTCGGGGAACGGCGGAAGACTATCGGTTCAAAGTGTTGATATGATTCGGGAATCACTTGTTTCAGCCGATCTTCCGAGCAGGATGCGTCTTTCTCATACTTTTTTCGTATGTGAAAAATAACGCCGGGTGCTTATTGACATATAAGGGATTCTCTATTAGGAGATTTGAAAGACCGTATCTTTCTTCCAGCCCGGAAAACCAGAGGGGGGTATTATGCTGAGACTATTCCTTCGCCCCGGTCACAAGGGGTTCACGCTCATCGAGATCATCATGGTCCTCCTGATCCTCGGGATCCTGGCCGCCGTGGCCATCCCGAAATACTTCAGCATGCAGGAGGAAGCGAAAAAGAAAGCGGGGCAGACGGCGCTGGCAGAGGGCAAGTCAAGAATAGCCCAGTACGCCGCCCAGCGTCTGCTTCAGGACACGATATGGCCGACGGGAGACCAGATCCTGTCTTCGGCCGGGACGGATGCAGGCGACTTTACCCTGACCTACTCCTATTCTTCCCCGACTTTCAGTCTGACCGCTACGGGGAGGGCCGGTACGACCGTTGCGGATGCGACGGCCGTCGGTACCATGCGTCGGCCCGGTCTGTAAGTCGCTCATCCCCTTTTGCTCTCGCGGCACCTCGGTCCAGGCTGCCTGAAACGAACAGAGGAAACCCCTCCCGCCCGCAAAGGCCGGAAGGGGTTTTTATTTTCACGACTGGTCCAGGGCGTTCCCTCGAGTGCTTTCCCGCAGCGGGGATCGAAAATGAACGGTCACCCTCATGCAATACGAACATCGGTGCGGCGGGAGAAAAAGGAAAGAGACCGACCGCTCGACTGCGCCGTTGAGACGACGGACGAAGAAGACCCGGGGGTTCAAACGCCGGATCCCGCTCCGCCTTGACCGCGGCACCTGCCGTCGGAGCAAATTTCATATTGCAGAAATAACAGCAAACGTTGTATGGACGGCTGCAACTTCGCTCAAAGGGGGATCCGAAGGGTTCCTATGGCAGGCAAACCCCATCCGGAAGACATCGTCGGCGGCCAGGCCGTCATCGAGGGTGTCATGATGAGGCACGGCGACAGGATCGCCGTCGCCGTGAGGACGCCCGACCGGGACATCGAAATCCGGGAGCAGACCTACGTTTCCCTGACCCGCCGCTACAAAGGCCTGGGCGTCAGGTTCGTCCGTGGTTTCGTGACGCTTCTCGAGATGATGGTCCTCGGCGTCCGGACGCTCCTCTACTCGGCCGATGTGGCCATGCGGCACGAGGAGAAGAAACCGCCGAAGTGGCACACCGTGGTGTCGCTCCTGACGGGCATCGGCCTCGCCATCTTTCTCTTCATCGTGATCCCCGCCTACCTCTTCGCCCTGCTGCGGGCCTATGTCGGAAGCACGATCCTTCTTAATGTCATAGAGGGTTGCATCCGGCTTTCCATCTTTCTCGGTTTCCTGTCTTCAACCCTTCTTTTGTCCGATATGCGGCGGGTCTATATGTACCACGGGGCCGAGCACAAGACGGTCTTCGCCTGGGAGAACGGTCAGGACCTGACGGTGGAGAACATCAGGGCCTTCTCGACCCGTCACCCCCGATGCGGCACCAGCTTCATGATGGTCGTCATCGTGATCTCCATCCTGGTCTTCTCGCTCCTGGGAAGACCCGACTTCGTCCAGCGTGTCATCTATAAGCTGTTGCTTCTTCCCGTCGTGGCCGGGATTTCCTACGAGATCATCCGGTTCACCGGGAAATACCGTGAGCGGTCCTGGGCGGCTTTTCTGAGCTGGCCCGGTCTCCTGCTGCAGAAGATCACCACCCGGGAACCGACGGATGATCAGATCGAGGTGGCCGTCGAGGCCCTGAAAAGGGTCGTATGAGGCCGATCGCCCGGACGGTCCCCCGGGCCGAGTCCGGCTAAGATCCGAACGGGTCACTCCGGATGAGGCGCACCGGCTTTGCCGGCAGGGGGAACGCCGAGGCGGGCAGTGCCCAGGCAACGGTAAAGACCGTCAGCAGAAAAAGGGCGGCGAAACGGCGCATGATGAGCTCGTTCATGGGCGTGATTTTCTGATGGTTCATCTTCTATCACCGAAGGGGGCTTCACATCAACGAAAGAGCGGGCTCATGAATCCTTTTCCCGGAGATACCGGTCCAGAAAACGGCCCGTCCAGGAGTCCTTTTTGTGACGCAGCAGATCATAGGGGGTCCCGGCGGCGACGACCCTCCCGCCCCCGTCCCCGCCCTCCGGCCCCAGGTCGATGATGTGGTCCGCCGACTTGATGACCTCCAGGTTGTGTTCGATCACGATCACCGTGTTGCCCTGGTCTACGAGACGCTGAAGGATCATGAGGATCTTCTCGATGTCCGCCAGGTGGAGACCCGTCGTCGGTTCGTCGAGGATGTAAAGGGCCTTTCGCGCCCCCTTCGTCGCAGCACCGAGTTCCCGGGTCAGCTTGATCCTCTGGGCTTCGCCGCCGGACAGAGTGGGGCTCGACTGGCCGAAGGTGAGATAGTCGAGGCCGATGTCAACGAGAAGCTCCAGGGTGTTGCGGATGCCCGGTATGGCGTCGAAAAACTCGAGGCCCTCGCGGAAACTCATTGCGAGGACGTCGTGAATGTTTCTGCCCCGGTAGCGGACGGCCAGAGTTTCCTCGTTGAACCGCTTCCCGCCGCAGGTCTCGCAGGCCACGTAGACATCGGGCAGAAAGGCCATCTCCACCCGGACCCGCCCCTGCCCCGCGCAGTCCGCGCACCGGCCCCCCGAAACATTGAAGGAGAAGCGGCCCGGACCGAACCCCCGTGCGCGGGCGTCGGGCACCATGGAAAAGAGTCGGCGGATGTCGTCGAAGAGGCCCACGTAGGTGGCCGGCGTGGATCGCGGCGTGCGGCCGATCGGCGAGTGATCGATCTCCACGACCCTCGCAAGGTTCTCCCAGCCGGTGATGTCCCGGCAGCCCGAGGGCTCCCCGTTTTTCCCGGAGAGGCGGGACTGCAGGGTCGAATAGATGATCTCCTTGACGAGAGTCGACTTCCCCGAACCGCTGACACCGGTCACGCAGGTCAGCGTCTCCAGGGGAATCGCCGCGTCGATCCCCCTGAGATTGTGCCGGACGGCACCCCGGACACGAAGCCATTTCCCCCCCGGTCTCAGGCGTGAGGTGACGGTCCGGTCGCGGTTGCCGTTCACCCAGGCGCCGGTGACCGATTCCGGAGAGGCCCTGAGCTGATCGAGGGTCCCCTCGGCGACGACCCTACCGCCCCCCGGCCCCGCGCCCGGCCCGAGGTCGATGATGTAATCCCCCCGCCGTATGGTTTCCTCGTCGTGCTCCACGACGATGACGGAATTGCCCCGGTCCTTGAGTTTCTCCAGGGTGGATAGGAGCATCTCGTTGTCCCGGGGGTGAAGTCCGATGGTGGGCTCGTCGAGGATGTAACAGGCCCCCGTGAGGTTGGACCCCAATTGAGCCGCGAGGCGAATCCTCCGGGCCTCGCCTCCCGAGAGGGTGTCTCCCGCTCTTTCCAGCGCAAGGTAATCGAGACCGACCTGTTTCAAGAATTGAAGCCGGGGCAGGAGCTCCGCAAGGATCCCACCGGCGATGACCGTCTCCTGCGCGTCGAATTTGAAAGAACCCAGACACCGCTCCGCCTCCGTCACGGTCAGCGAGACGAGGTCTCCGATGCCCCACCCCTTCACCCGGACGGCGAGCGCTTCCGGGCGCAGCCGCTTTCCCCGACAGTCCGGGCAGGTCGTCCCGTCGATGCTTCCCATCCCTTCGCAGCGGGGACAGGCCCCCTGCCGGCTGTTGAAGGAAAAGAGCCTCGGGTCCAGTGCCTCGAATCCCCTGAGGCAGCGGGAACAGTACCGGGTCTCGCTGTAGGTTTGCAGGCGGCCCTTCGGGTCCATGAGTTTCAGCGTTCCCCGCCCGATCCCGAGCGCCTGCCGGACGAGCGAAGGCAGGCCGGGATCACCGCCACCGCCCTTCACGTCGCCTATAACCACGTCGATGTCGTGCTCGCGGAAGCGCTCGAGCCTCGGAATCGTTTCCAGCGAATGGCGCGTGCCGTCGATGAGAGCCTCGCGGAAACCGATCTTCCGCATCTTCCTGAGAAGTTCCTGATGAATCCCCTTCCGGCCCAGGATGAGCGGAGCGAGGACGGTCGCCCTTCCCTTCCCGCATTGCCGGCCGATCTCGTCGAGGATCTCTGCCGGCTCTTTCGAGACGATCGCGTCTCCGCAGCCGGGACAGTACTGCACACCGACCTTGCTGTAGAGAAGGCGCAGATAGTGATAAACCTCCGTCAGGGTGGCCACCGTCGACCGGGGGCCGCCCCGGCTCGTCCTCTGTTCGATCGCCACCGTCGGGGGGATGCCGGCGACATCGTCGACCTCGGGCCGGTCCATGATTTTCAGGTACTGCCGGATGTAATTCGGCAGGCATTCGAGAAACCGGCGCTGCCCCTCGGCAAAGAGGATGTCGAAGGCCAGGGTCGACTTTCCCGAACCGCTCACACCGGTGACGACCACGAGCCGGTCCCGGGGAACGGACAGGGTCAGGTTCATCAGGTTGTGCTCTCTCGCGCCGCGCACGAGGATGGCCCTGCCGGTTTCGGGATGCACGAAGGCCGCAGGGGTTTCCCGGACGGATTCGACCTCCGCCGGCGGCGTTTCCAGATAGGGCTTCAGGTGAATCCCGGTGATCGAACCGATCGCGCGCGCGATCTCTTCAGGGGTGCCGCTCGCCACAACGCTCCCGCCGCCGTTTCCGCCTTCCGGGCCGAGATCGATCACGTGGTCCGCGCACTTCACCACCTCCGGGTTGTGCTCGATGACCACAACGCTGTTTCCTTCCGACAGGAGCCTTCCGAAGGCCTCGAGGAGCCTCGCCACGTCCACGGGATGGAGCCCCACGGTGGGCTCGTCGAAGATGAAAAGAGTCTCCCGGGTCCCGGCCAGGCTGATGTGCCGGGCCAGTTTGAGACGCTGCGCCTCACCGCCCGACAGCGTGTTGACGGGTTGTCCCAGCCGCAGGTAGCCGAGACCGACCTCACGGAGGGGCTGCAGGGAATCGGCGATCCTCCGGTGGCCTCCGAGGAATTCCGCGGCCTCGTCGGCCGTCATCGAAAGGATCTCATGGATGTTCCTCCCCTCGAACCGCACCTCCAGGACCTCGTCATTGAAACGCTTCCCGCCGCACCGCGGGCAGCGGAGGAAGATGTCCGAGAGAAACTGCATCTCCACCTTCTCGAATCCCTCGCCGCGGCATTCCTCGCACCGGCCGCCGGGCGTGTTGAAGGAAAAGGTCGAGGCCGTGTATCCCCGGGCCCGCGCGGCGAGCTGTGAGGCAAAGAGAGCCCTGATGGGGTCATAGGCTTTCAGGTAGGTGAGCGGTGTCGCCCGGGGTGTCCTGCCGATGGGGCGCTGGTCCACCAGGATGACGTCGCGAATCTGCTCCGCCCCTTCCAGGGCATCGAACCGGCCGGGCTTTTCCCCGGACCCGTTCTTCAGCCGCTTGAGACCCCGGTAGAGAGTATCGATCCCGAGCGTGCTCTTGCCCGACCCCGACACCCCCGTGACGGCGACCATGACTCCGAGGGGGATCTTCACGTCGATGCCGCGAAGGTTGTTCTCGCGGGCACCCCGGACGGTGATGAAACCTTTCGCCCGCCTCCTGCGTCCGGGAACGGGAATCCGGAAATCCCCTGTCAGATATCGCCCGGTCAGCGATCCCGCGGCTCCGCCGATGGCATTCGGTGGGCCGCTGTAGAGAAGCTCGCCTCCTTTTTCGCCGGCTCCTGGACCGAGGTCGACGATGTGGTCGGCTCCCCGGATGATCTCCGGGTCGTGCTCCACCACAACGACGGTGTTTCCGAGGTCTCTCAGGGACCGCAGGATGTCGAGGAGCCGGGTGCTGTCACGGGGGTGAAGACCGACGGTGGGCTCGTCGAGGATGTACAGCGTGTTGACGAGGGACGAACCCAGGGCCTTGGTGAGGCTCACCCTTTCGACCTCCCCGCCGGAGAGCGTCCGGGACTGGCGGTCCAGCGTAAGGTATCCGAGCCCCGCCTCCACCAGGTATTGAAGCCGCCGTCCGATTTCCTCGAGGAGGACAACGGCCGCCTCGTCGCGCGTTGTGATCTTCGAGATAAATGCGCGGGCCTCCTCGATGCTCAGGGCGTAGAGTTCCGCGATGCTTTTCCCTTCGATGAGCCAGAGGAGGACCTCTTCCTGGAAGCGGGTCCCCCGGCAGGAGGGGCAGGTCAGGTAACCGCGGTACCGCGACAGGAACACCCGGACGTGAAGCTTGTAGCGCTTCGTTTCCAGCCACTCGAAGAAGCCCTTGACGCCGTAGAAGGTGTCATCCCCTCGAAAGATCATCTCCCGCTGGCTCTCCGTCAGGTCACGGTAGGGAACACGGGTGGGGATCCGGCGGCGGCGGCAGAAATCAAGAAGGTCTTCGAATTCCTGCCGGGCGATGCCCGACCAGGGCTTGACGGCACCCTCCCGGATGGACTTCCCCGGGTCGGGAACGACGAGATCGAGGTCCACGTCGATCGTGCGGCCGAAACCCCGGCAGGTGGGGCATGCGCCGGCGGGCGAGTTGAAGGAGAAGAAATTGGCCGAAGGGATCCGGTAGGAGATGTCGCAGTAGGGACACTGCAGTGCCGAGCTGAATCTCAGAACCTCCCCTCCGGGGAGATGGAGGTCGACGGACCCTCTTCCGGCCCTGAGGGCCGTCTCGAGGGAATCGACGACGCGTTTTCTCTCCCGGGCCTTGAAATGAAAACGGTCGACGACGACGTTCCACCGCCCGTCATCGTATGCTTCCTCCACGGGGACAAGACGGCCGTTCTTCCACAGCCGGTAGAAGCCCGCCTGACGCAGTGTCTCGCCACTCTCCTCCGCCCTGCCCCCGACCTCGAAAGGGAAGGTCATGATGACAGGGGTCCTCTCCTCGAGGTCCTTGAGAGCGTCGAAAATCCCCTGGGCCGTGTCCTTTTTTACCGGCCGTCCGCACCCCCTGCAGAAAAGACCGGCGATGCGTCCGTAGAGGAGCTTGCAGTAATCGGTGATCTCCGTCATGGTCCCGACGGTCGAGCGGGAGGTCCTCACGGGATCGCCCTGTTCAATGGCGAGGGCGGGCGGGATCCCGTCGATGGCGTCCACCCGGGGGCGGTCGATGCGATCCATGAACTGGCGGGCATAAGGAGAAAAGGTCTCCACGTAGCGACGTTGCCCCTCGGCGTAGAGGGTCTCGAAAGCGAGGGACGACTTCCCGGCACCGCTCAGGCCCGTGATGACGGTGAGGCTCCCGAGGGGGATCTCCAGGTCGAACCCCTTGAGATTGTTCTGGCGGGCGCCGGTGATCCTGATGACTTTATCTCTTGCGTACATCGGAATGGACTGACCGTGATTTCCCCGAGTCCGGCGGTGGGAATCGGAAAGCAAATTGGCAGGAATCAGCGGGATAGGACCCGCTGAAATGAAATGTGTTATGATGCGCCAATTGATGATCAGGGGCGGCCCCTGAAGACCTGCCCCGAAGTCTTTCCATGCTCTATCTTGAAGTTTTTTGCATTATACAGCCGGGCCTGCCGTGCCGTCAAGAAAAGGGGAAAGATTCCGCGGCCACCGGAGAGATCTATCGCATAAGACTCTGAATTCATTTTGGTTATTGAACACGCGCTGCGGACAGCGCCCCGCCGCCCGGCAAATGTTCATATAACGGCCTCTCCGGTAAAACGCACAATTTCATACTTTTTTCCTATTGCACCGGGCGTGGTTCTTGCTTTTTAATACACACATTTTGGGGACTTTATGGCCTTCACCTTCCAGGACAGACGAAAAACACCGGATCGCCGCAAGAAACCGACAGCGGGTCTCAGCCGCCATACGGTCTCGGGCCGGAGAATGCACTTCCGACGCAAGGACGACCAGATCCGGGGGGGGTATGTCGACCGTTACAGCCCCAAACTTTTCATCCTGCTCGTTCTGATCGTCGTGCTCAACATCTTCGACGCCATCCTGACCACCATCATCCTGGACGGCGGCGGATGGGAAATGAACCCCGTTGTCCGCGCGGCCATAGAGACCTACGGAGACCGGTTCTGGATATGGAAGTTCACCATCGTCTCGATTGCCGTCGTCACTCTGTGCCTGCTGAGCAAGGTCAGGGGCGTCAAGTATCTCGTTGCAGCCGCCACCGGCCTGTACGTGGCTGTTGTGACCTACGAAATTTACCTGATCTACAATTATCTGCCCTGACGGCCTCATCCCCGGCGGAGCTTTTGAGAGACAAAAAGGGCCCTCGAGAATTTCGCGGGCCCTTCGCATTTCCTGGTACCCCCGGAACGATTTGAACGTTCGACACCCGGATTAGGAATCCGGTGCTCTATCCTGCTGAGCTACGGGGGCGCATTTCTCCTCTGCAAACAGAAGGCTAAAGCCTTTAACACGATTGGCGGGGGGTGTCAAGAAAGCGGAAAACACCGGAAAGCCAAGCATTCACAGCAGCGACAGGGCGGCGGGTTCAAAGACCCTCAGGGTCTAATCCTGGGGGATGAGCTCTTTCCTCATCGGTTCCGTCAGGTCCGGGACGCCGAGAAACCGACCCGCCCCGGTCGCGACGATCCCGAATCTTCCGTCCTGACCGACAGAAGCGGCATCGCCCGACGACCGGAAAAGAATCCCGGGGGCGCCGCTTCACAGATGATTTTCGATGATCAGGCTTTCGGCAAAATGGGGGATCTTGAGGTCACGGGGGCTGGTGTCCTGCAGCGCGGCCGCGGGAACGAGTCCGACGATCTCCGATTCGAGCACCTCCACGCCCTCGCGCCGGGCTTTTTCCGCCACGACGTCGAAAACCTTCCTGATGGGCGTTTCCCTGAAGTTCGTCAGGTTCATGGAGACCTGGACGATCCCCCGGCTTTTCAGGGGAATACCGATCGCCCTGACGGACCGGAGCCCCCCTGCCGACTGCCTGATCTCACCCGCGATCCTTTTGGCGATGTCCAGATTGTCCGTCTTCAAATTGATATTGTAGGCGATGAGAGGCTCCCTTGCCCCCACCGCCGTCGCCCCCCGGCAGGGATCGAATAAGGCCGGTCCCGCATCGGGTGCCCACTGGGGATCGGCGAGCTTCTTCCCCAGCGCCTCATAGCCTCCCCGACGGATGTGGGAAAGCTCCTTCCTCCCCGGCCTTAGCGCCGCCTCCCCGTAAAAATAGACGGGGATCCCGTTCCTCTCCGCAAAGGCCCTCCCGAAGCGGCGCGCCGCTTCCACGGCGTCCTTCATCTCGAGACCCGCGATCGGGACGAAGGGAACGACGTCGACGGCGCCGATGCGCGGGTGGACGCCGCGGTGATTGCACATGTCAATGGCCCCGAGGGCCCTGTCGCAGGCCGCGGCCGCACCGTCCTCGACCGCGCCGGGCGTGCCGATGAAGGTAAAGACCGTCCGGTTGTGGTCGGGATCCCGGCAGACATCAAGCAGGCGGACTTCTTTCACGGACGTGAGGGCATCGGCAATGGACGAAAGGATCTTCTCGTCGGAACCTTCGCTGAAGTTGGGGACGCACTCGAGCACTTTCATGCGCGGCTATTCCACGAAGTGAAATTTCATGGCCGGGATCTCCAGGCAGGTCAGCTTTCCGCCGTACACGGCGCCGGTGTCGATCCCGATCTTCCCGTTCATCACGTAGGGTTCCGCGAAGGGGGTGTGACCGAAGACCACCGTCTTTTCGAACCGGTAGGTCGATTGAAAAAACTCGTGGCGGATCCAGATCAGATCCTCCGGGTCCTGTTTCTCCAGGGGGACACGCGGGCGGAGCCCCGCATGGACGAAAATGTGGCCTTCCGACTCCCAGATGGGCAGGAGCGACCGGTAGAATTCCATGTGACGGTCGGGCACGTCGGCTATCTCCCCCCGGGCCCTCGTGACCGTCCCGTAGGAGTCGATGGTGCTCTGTCCCCCGTTGGAGAGGAAGAGGTCCCGATCGGCGTTGAAGACATGGTAGTTGAGAAACATCCGCTCGTGGTTTCCCAGGAGGCAGACGACGTGATCATGCGACGCCTGCAGGTCGAGGATGAAGTCCACCACCCCTTTCGAGTCGGGCCCGCGGTCGATGTAGTCCCCGATGAAAACGAGGGTGTCTTCCCGCGGATCCGCGTCGATCAGGGAGATCATCTCCCGCAGATGGCGAAGGCAGCCGTGGACGTCGCCGATGGCAAATATTTTTCCCATACTGCTTTTCCTCAAGAAAGGGGATGAAACCCGCGCGGGCCCCTCCGGGAAGAAGGATGCCGTCCGCCGATGGGCTTCACGCAAAAAGGGCGTCCGTATACTCGACGCTGTTGAACACCCTCAGATCGTCGGGGGCCTCGCCGATGCCGATAAAGCGGATCGGGATCTGAAGCTCCCGGGCGATGCGGATGATGATGCCGCCCTTCGCCGTCCCGTCGAGTTTCGTAAGCACGATGCCCGTCACCCCGACGGCATCGTCGAACATCCTGGCCTGGGCCAGGGCGTTCTGTCCCGTCGTGGCGTCGAGCACCAGGAGGATTTCGTGAGGGGCGCCGGGCAGTTCGCGACCCATGATCCGCTTCACTTTCTTGAGCTCCTCCATGAGATTGACCTTCGTGTGGAGACGCCCCGCCGTGTCGATGATCAGAACGTCGGCCTTCTTCGCCCGGGCGGCGTGAAGGGCGTCGAAAACGACGGCGGAGGGGTCGGCGCCCATCTGCTGGCGGATCATGGGCACGCCGCAGCGCTGGCTCCAGACGTCGAGCTGCTCGATGGCCGCCGCCCTGAAGGTATCGGCCGCGGCGAGCATGACGCCGTACCCCCGGGCCTTGAAGCCCATGGCCATCTTGCCGATGGTGGTCGTCTTGCCGGTGCCGTTCACGCCGACCACCATGATGGTGAAAAGCCCACCCTTCGGGATGTCCAGAGGGGCCTCACGCTGCTTCAGGATAAAGGCGACATTGTCCCGGAGGATCTTCCGGAGGATCTCCGGATTGCTGAGGTCCTTCCGCTTGACGATGTCCTTCATGTCGCCGATCAGTTCCTGGGTAAAGGCGGCCCCCACGTCGGCGGCAATGAGGTTTTCCTCGATCTCCTCGAAGAGATCCCTCTCGATGACCTTCTCTCCGAAGACCATCTCGTCGAGGGACTTGACGAGGCTCCTGCGGGTCCTGCCGAGCCCTTTCTTCAGCCTCTCGAAGAGACTGTTCTCCTTTTTTTCCTCTCCCGCCATCTGAACACTCTCCGCGCCGGGATGGTCCTCCGGCACAAAACAAAAGGGCTCCTGGATACCGGAGCCGGTCATACCTTTGACGAATTTGTATTCTATCGGGATTGCGGGCTCGGAGTCAATGTCAATCTTGAATCTCGAATTGCCTCACAATAAATGTTACCGGAGGTGAAGATGCATAATGGTCGTTGACTCATAATTCATGTTACCGGGAGAGAGACTTTCTCCAGGAGCCAT
>Ga0302240_1000205_pt1 | contig 66675 bp, 60 predicted proteins | sample AAG_UR_His_MG_FD_193538 | JGI IMG/M metagenome (GOLD analysis project Ga0302240, IMG submission 193538) | Enriched activated sludge microbial communities from anaerobic digester in WTTP, New Holstein, Wisconsin, United States - AAG_UR_His | ecosystem: Engineered > Bioreactor > Anaerobic >... | reverse complement strand
GATGATTTATAATCTTGGTGCTGGTGCTAGTTATCTGAAGTGAATAATGAAGCGAAGAGCCGTGTGCGTTAGTTGCGCATGCACGGTTCTGTGAGGGTGAAAAGCCGCGAGGCTTGAACTACTCGACCGGAAAAAAGAAGTTGCCCGCAAATTTAGCATAAATTTGTGGGTGACTTCTTTTCCATGCCTTAAAACGACCCAAGTGAAGGAAGGCGGTGTCAGAGACACCTTCTTCCCAGACGCCTTCTAACCTGGCCCTTTATGCCCCAGCATGTCATTTCAAATTTATTTAAACCATACTAATTTATATGAATATAATTGGGTATAAATTAATGAATAGTAAGTCGGCTAAAGCACCCCTGATGTGGATAAAGACTTACTTACTTTATACAGCCACACTTGTTCAACCACCCACACTGAAAGGAGGGTTTGGTCGATGTCAGAAATAAAGGTGGACGTCAAAGGCGAAACGTGTCCGATTCCATTGGTAGAAATGCGCAAAGCCCTCAGAAAAGCAAACGAGGGGGATGTGATTGAAATCATCGGAACCCATCCAGCTTCTCTGAAAGAAATTCCAATGGCGGCCAACGCCTTGAATGTAAAAATCATCAGCGAAGAGCAGCAAGGAGAAGTTTGGACCATCAAACTGCAAAAATAGAAAGGCATTTCAGCCCATGCACTGAAAAGGGGATGTCACTATGGCTGAAAAAGCGACCATTATTGTTCACAGCGGAGACCTGGATAAAATGTACAGCGCTTTGATCGTCGCTAACGGGGCGTTATCAATGGGAATGGAGGTTTCACTTTACTTTACCTTCTGGGGGCTCTTGCGACTGAAAAAAGGCGGCTTAAGCAAAGGGCCGCTGTCAAAACTGAATCTCTTTGGACTTGGAAGAGCTATGATCAAAAACAGGATGCATAAAGCCAATGTCGCTTCATTAGAGCGTCTGATGGCGAACTTTAAAGAGCTTGGAGGCAAGGTCATTGCCTGTGAAATGACCATGGAAATTATGGATGTTAAGAAAAGGGACTTAAATGAAGACATCATTGACACGTATGGCGCTGTGGGGACCTATATTCAGGAAGCCAGAGAGTCCGCCATAACGTTATTAATTTAAGGGTGAAAACTATGGCAGAAAAAATAATCTATTTGGATAATTCGGCTGCGACGAGACTGGATGAAGCCGTGTTTGAGGCTATGAAACCATGCTATTTTGAGAATTATGCGGTGGCGACATCTGAATTTGGCTATTCCCAGGGGCTGGAGGCCAGAGAGACTTTGGCGGAAGCCAGGGCCAGCATCGCCAGCGCTTTGGGCGCAGCGCCTGAGGAATTTATCTTTACGTCTGGCAGCACAGAATCCAGCAATCTTGCGCTGAAAGGCATTGCCAAGGCGCTGGGAAACAAGAAAGGCAAGCACATCATTGTCTCCAAAATCGAGGATTTTCCTGTTCTGCAAAGTGCGAGAGCCCTCGAAAAACAAGGCTTTGAAGTGGATTACCTGGATGTGGATGGCCTTGGCTTTGTGAAGCTTGACCAGCTTGAGGCGCTTTTGAGACCGGATACCATCCTGGTGTCGGTTCAGCATGCCAATCATGAGATAGGAACGGTGCAGGATCTTGAGACCATCGGCAGACTTTGCAGTGAAAAAAATGTGCTGTTTCACACAGACGCCACCCATACCTTCACCCGGCTGCCGCTGGATGTGAGCAAAATCAAGGTAGACCTGATCACGGTCTCCGCCCACACCATTCACGGTCCTAAGGGGATTGGCGGCCTTTATGTCCGTAAGGGCACACCGCTGGAAAAAATTTCCGATGGTGGCTTTCAGGAATTCGACCTGAGGGCGGGCATTGAAAATATTCCCGGCGCTGTGGGATTTGCCAAAGCCGTTTCGTTGGTTACGGTGGAAGAGAACAGGCGTCTCAAAGAGATGCGGGACAGGGTCATTGAGCAGGTTATCAAGAAAATTCCGCTGGTGACGTTGAATGGGGATCACGAAAAGAGACTCCCCCAAAATGCCAATCTCTCTTTTCACCATGTGGAAGGCGAGTCCATCACCCTGCACCTGGATATGTACGGCATTGCGGTCAGCACGGGCTCAGCCTGCTTCAGCAGATCGCTTGAGGCCAGCCATGTCATGATGGCTATAGGCGGGGATCATGAACGTGCCCACGGATCCATACGCTTTACTTTTGGCAGATACAATACCATGGAGGAAGTGGACCAGGTCGTGGACACTTTGGCTAAGATTGTTGAGAATCTGAGAAAAATCAGTCCTTTAGGCAAACAAGGAGGCATGTAAAATGGCTTTTCCTTATAATGATACAGTCCTGGAACATTTCAAAAATCCGCGCAATGTCGGCAGAATTGAGGATGCGGACGGAAAGGCGTCAGAAGGCAGCCCGGCATGCGGAGACATGGTTTCGGTCTCTATCAAGGTAGACGATGAAACTAAAAAAATCACGGACATCAAGTTTGAGTCCTATGGCTGCGCCTCCAACATTGCGACGGGTTCCATTATCACGGAGATGGCCAAGGGCAAAACGCTGGAGGAAGCGAAAAGCATCACGTGGCAAGAGGCGTCACAGGCCTTGGGTGGTCTTCCAAGCATAAAAGCCCACTGCTCGGTACTGGCGGTGGAATGCCTGCGGAGCGCCATTCTGAATTATGAAGAAAAGCATGGCTTGGTAGTCAATCTGGAACCGACGACGGAGGAAATAGTACGAAAAAAACTCAGAAGAGTCATGAACCCTATGAAGGGTCTGGATATGGTGGCCACAAACCTGGTCAAAGAAATTGAGATCAGTGAAGGCGTGGTTCGCGTGGTAGTGGATCTGCCTGAAGACCACCAATTCGCGGCGACTATTAAAGAGGAAGCCAAAGAAAGACTTGAAAATTTGTGGGACGTGAAACAGGTGATTATTGAGTTTGCAACGGTTTAGAGAGTTATAGCGACGAAAAAATGGTCATGATCAGCTTTTAACTTTTGCTGGTCATGACCATTATATTTTAAAACGCCCCACGCATAACCTCCAGAAACGCCTCGGCAGCGCTGGTCAGCGGGAGATGGCGGCTGTGAATCAGGCAGAGATCCGTGGACGGGACCGGTTCCCCTGTTGCCAGAATCACCAGAGATTCGGAGGCGCTTTGCATGGCCATCTTCGGGACAAAGCCAATCCCAACGCCACTGGCGATCATGTCCACAATGAGGTCCACGCTGCCGAACTCAAATTCCGGCTCCAAGTGGATCTGATGGCGTGCCAAAAAGTCGTCCAGGAGCCGGCGGGTCGTCGAGTTCTTTTCAAGGGTGACCAAAGGGTGCTCAGCCAGCTCAGAAAGGCTCAGCGACCGCCCGAGCAGCCCGTGGGTCCCGGCGTAATTCGCAGAAGAAATCCAAACATTCTCCTCTGAAGCCAGCCTCAGGTAGACCAGGTCCTTGTCCTCCAGGGCGCCGGTGTGGTTCACGAGGGCCAGGTCCAGGGCACCCTCCCGAACACGGGCTTTCGATACCGGCGACGGCCGGTTCTGGATCGACAGCCGGATGTTGGGGTACTTCCGGTGAAAGGCCTGCAGCGGCGTCATCAAAATATACCGGGAGAGCGTATCGCTGGCCCCAATCTGCAGATGCCCGCGATCCAGCCCCTGCAGCCTGAGCAGCTCCTTTTCGCCTTTTTCAATACTCTTGATGGCCTGGCTGACGAAATCAAAGAGAGTTTCGCCGGCGGCGGTCAGTGAGACGGTGCGCCCTTTTCGATAGAACAGCGGCATTCCCAGAGCGGTCTCCAGCTGCCGGATGGACTGACTGACAGAGGACTGGGTGACAAAAAGGACTTCGGAGGCTCGTGTGAAGCTTTCGTGAAGGGCCGCGTGGTAGAAGACATTGTAAAGATCCATGGAGTTCATGCATTAGCGCTCCTTATGATTTTGATTACTATAATTAATTATTATTATAAATGATCTGATGATACAATCAAGAAGAATCGAGAACAATCATCGGGGTACGAATGTAAATAGTCGTGAATGCGGGGTGGTGGGGCAGGAACCATCGGCAAAAAAAAGCTTTAAAAGAGGGCTCTGCCGATGGTCTCTCAGCCCTCCAACTCATCCATAGCAACACAGTCGTCATAAGCAAGCTCCGGCGTGTGCCGGACATGATCAACATAACGAACAAGGAGGCAAATCATGCAGGGTGTAAGAAAGTTTGTCCGAAAAATCGAGGCGCTGGACGTGGAGAGCGCCGGGCTCACCGGCCAAATCAGGGACTTTTTGAAGATTGGCGCGGTGAAAAAGGCGGAGGTTTACAACGGTTACGACATCTTTGGCCTGGAGCCGGCAGAAGTGGTGCAGGCGGTGCAGCACGTGTTTTCCGAGCCCAACGTGGATCTGGTCAGCGACGTCTGGATGCCGGAAGCGGGAGAGACCGCATTTGCTTACCGTTTGCTGCCGGGGCAGTATGACCAGCGGTCGGACTCAGCGGTGCAGCTGCTGACTATTTTGAAACTGGGACAGGATCCCCACGTGGTTTCCTTTAAAGCGGTACGTCTGAAGAGTGAGCGGCCTTTGACAGCGGAAGAGGTCCAGGGGATTAAGCGCTTCCTGATCAACCCGGTGGAGGCTATGGAAATTTCGCTGGTTGAGCTTTGCCCGGCAGAGGTGGTTCAGCCGGACGCGCCGCCAGTCGAGGTGCTCGATGGTTTCAGAGCGCTGACGGAAGACGCGCTGGATGATTTTCTCGCGTCACACGGCCTCGCTATGTCCAGTGAAGATCTGGCAATGGTTCAGGCCTATTTCAAGAACACAGCCGGCCGGGATCCCAAGATGACAGAGCTCAAGGTTCTGGATACTTACTGGTCGGATCACTGCCGTCACACGACGTTTATGACCGAGCTTAAGGATATTGACTTCTCTGAGGCGACCTATGGCCCGCTTCTGGAAGCTTATGATAAATACAGACAAAAACGCGCGGACATTGCGACTTCCAAGCCGGAGTCCCTCATGGATCTGGCGACCATTCAGGCCCGCTGGCTGCGAAAGCAGGGCGGCCTTGCGGATGTTGAGGTGTCGGATGAGATCAACGCAGCGACGTTTATGGTGGACGCGGCCTTTGAAAACGGCGAGACCAAGCCTTACTTAGTCATGTTCAAGAATGAGACTCACAACCACCCTACGGAGATCGAGCCTTTTGGAGGTGCGGCGACCTGTCTGGGCGGCGCGATCCGGGATCCGCTTTCAGGCCGCAGCTATGTCTATCAGGGCATGCGCATCACCGGTTCCGGGGATCCAACGGAGAGTCTTGAGAAAACTTTGCCTGGCAAGCTGCCTCAAAGGGTGATCACCCGGGGCGCAGCGAAGGGCTTTTCCTCCTACGGCAACCAGATTGGCCTGCCTGCGGGCTACATCCGCGAGTATTACCATGAAGGCTTCAAGGCGAAGCGCATGGAGGTGGGCGCGGTTATTGGCGCGGCACCGGCTGAAAACGTGAAGAGATTGAAACCGGCGGTCGGTGACAGAGTGCTCCTCATTGGCGGCAAGACGGGCATCGACGGACTTGGCGGCGCGACGGGCTCTTCCAAAGAGCACGACGAGTCCAGTCTGGCAACCTGCGCCTCTGAAGTGCAGCGCGGCAATGCGCCGGAAGAGCGGAAGCTTCAAAGGCTTTTCAGCACCGCAGACTTCGCTAAGCGCATCAAGAAGTCAAACGATTTTGGCGCCGGCGGCGTGTCGGTGGCCGTTGGCGAACTGGCGGACAGCCTGGACATCCAGCTGGACGCAGTAAAGACGAAATATCCGGGTCTTGGGGCCATAGAGCTTGCGATCTCAGAGTCTCAGGAGCGCATGGCGGTGGTCGTGGATCCCGCGGATGTGGAAGCGGTCGTGGTTTTGGCTGCTAAAGAAAACCTGGACGCTTATGAAATTGCTCAGGTGACGGATTCCGGGAAACTTCGGATGTTCCTGAAGGGTGAAGTCGTTCTGGAGCTGGACCGCGACTTTATCGATTCCAGCGGCGCCAGCAGAAGCCAGGTCATCAAGGTGACCGAGGTGCCCGGGGCTAAGCCTGGAGAGGGTACAGAGGAACCCGAGGACAAGGTCGTCGCTTCTGCGGAAGAGGCGGAGGCGGCCCTTTTGGCGGCAGTCACGGATTTAAACGGGGCGTCTCAGATTGGCCTCGTCGAGAATTTTGACAATACGGTTGGGGCTTATTCCATTCTGATGCCGTTTGGCGGCGCACGCCAGATGTCGCCGTCTATGTCAATGGTGGCCAAGCTGCCATCTGCTGATGGAAAGTCGTTGACGGGTACGGTGATGACCGCGGGCTATGCGCTGAAGGCACTGGACCGGGATCCGTTTGTGGGCGGCGCCATGTCCGTGGCTGAAGCGGTGGCCAAGGCGGTGCTGACAGGGGCGAAGCTCGAACGCATTCACCTGTCCTGCCAGGAATATTTTGAGCGGCTGGGGTCAGACCCGCTGAAGTGGCAGAAGCCTTTTAAGGCTCTATTAGGTGCTTTATATACAATGGATGCTTTTGGTCTTGGGGCCATAGGCGGCAAGGACTCCATGTCCGGTACCTTTAAAGATCTGAATGTACCGCCGACGCTGATTGCCTTTGCGGCAGCGCCAGTGGATGTGAAAAATGTCGTTTCTACAGACTTCAAAGCTGAGGGCAGCACAGTTTACATGGCGGATGTGGCCAGAGATGCGGCTGGACTGCCGGATCTTGCGGCTTATGCGGCAAGACTGAAAGAAGCCCAGGCGCTGATTGAGCATGGCGTCGTGCTGTCTGCTTCTGTCGTGGAAGAGGGCGGCGTACTGGAAAATCTGTTTAAGATGGGCGTCGGCAATGGCATTGGTGTTAAGCTTTCATCAAAGGAATTGCCTAAGGCGGGCTTTGGTGCCCTGATCCTTGAAATTGACCTGGCCAGTGCGGATGTCATGCCTGCGGATTGGCTGATGCTTGGCGAGACACAAAGTGATTATCGTATCAACGCTCAGGGCGGCGGTGTGGATCTCAAGAAAATTGAGACGGCGTGGCTGGAGCCGCTGGACAGCGTGTTCCCGCGCTGCAAGCCTTATGCGGATGCGCCACTTGCGGCAGAAGCGCCGCCTGCCGGTAAGAAAAAAGAGAAACGGGCGGTGCTGTTTGGGGAAGAACGACCATCGGCGAACATCCTTAGAGGTGTGAAGCCTAGAGTGTTCATCCCGGCGTTCCCGGGGACGAACTGTGAGATCGACACGGCGCGGGCCTTCGAACGAGCCGGGGCAGAGGCTGAAGTCATCATTTTCAGAAACCGGAACCTGGCGGACGTGGAAGCGTCTATTGAGGCTTATGTGAAGGCCATAGAAAAGGCGCAGATGATCGCGCTGCCGGGGGGCTTCAGCGCCGGAGATGAGCCGGACGGATCCGGCAAGTTCATCAGCTCGGTGTTCAAGAACGCTGGGATCAAAGAGGCGACCATGGCGCTGCTGAAGCAGCGGGACGGCCTGATGCTGGGGATCTGCAACGGGTTCCAGGCGCTGATCAAACTGGGGCTGCTGCCTTATGGCGAGATCCGGGACCTTGGGCCTGAGGATCCAACGGTGACGTACAATCAGTGCGGCAAGCACATTTCCAAGATGGTGCAGATTGAAGTGGTGTCTAAGATGTCGCCGTGGCTGGCGCGGGTGTCTGAGGGCGTACGTTACAATGTGCCTTTGTCACACGGTGAAGGGCGTTTCTTTGCCAGCGAGGCACAGTATGAGGCGCTGTTGGCTGCGGGTCAAGTGGCGACGGTCTATTCCAGAGGCCATAACCTCAACGGGTCGGCCTTTGGGGTCGAGGGGCTTGTGAGCCCGGATGGCCGTGTGCTTGGCAAGATGGGCCACTCGGAGCGGATGACGTCTCACACTTATTTGAATGTGCCAGGTCAGTATGACATGGAGATTTTTGAGGCTGGCGTGGATTACTTCAATAAATAAAGCTTTTGCAATGGGCAGATTAAGCGGTTCGGGTGTGAAAAGCGGGATGTAATGCGGTCGTTGTCATTTGCTGAAGGAACCGCTTTATTTGCCGAAATGGTCTTGATTAGACTGTGGATGTGGGGTAGAATAAAGATAAATTAAGAACGTTAATGTCGTAAAAACAATAAAATGTTCGTGTTTTGGGAGGATGTTCAATGAAAGTTGCAATTATCATGGGCAGCAAATCAGATCTGGAAGTTGTGTCAAAAGCGGCGGAAGCCCTTGAGCAATTTGGGATTGAAGCTGAAATGAGAGTTATGTCAGCACACCGTACGCCGAATGAAGTCATGAGCTTTATTGCAAAAGCTGAAGAGAATGGTTTTGAGGCTATCATTGCTGCTGCCGGAAAAGCGGCGCATTTGCCGGGGGTAATCGCGGCGTTTACAGTGCTTCCGGTCATTGGGCTGCCCATCAAGAGCAGCTTCATGGATGGCTTTGACTCGCTGTTGTCTATTGTTCAGATGCCTTCCGGCATTCCGGTGGCGACGGTGGCTGTCAATGGCGGCGACAACGCAGGCATTCTGGCAGCGCAGATCCTCAGCGTCAAGTATCCTGAGGTGCGTGAGCGACTTAAGGCATTCCGTGAGAAGATGCGCCAGGACGTTGTGGCGGCGGATGCGTCTATTCAGGGGCTTCGCAAGTAAAGCGAGGGTGTTTGGAGCGGTGGGTCTGGATTCGTGATAGTGAACCGTCGCGTTAGAGGCACCATGTCATTTTGAAGAAAAGCGAACATTGTATAGAAATTACTAAGAAAATATGAGGTTTTGGAGGGCGAGCCTCCAAGTTGAGCGAAATGTTCCTTTTGACGGAACGGTGACAGGCACTGAGTTCGAGTTGGTGCCTGTCACCAACTCAAATTCAGTACCTGTCACCAAACTCAACTCTGTACCAGACACTCTTAATGAAATTTTAATCTCTCAGAGGAGGATTTGTTTAAATGGAAAAGCGTGAAATGTTATACGAAGGCAAGGCGAAGCGCGTTTATAAAACAGACGACGAAAGACTGTATATTATCGAATTTAAAGATGACGCCACGGCGTTTGATGGCAAGAAAAAAGGGACCATTCACGACAAGGGCATCCTGAACAACAAAATCAGTGAAGGCCTTTACACTATGCTGGAAGCAGAAGGCATCCCGACCCACTTCGTCAAGCGCCTCAGCGACCGAGACGTCCTCGTCAAAGCCGTCAAGATCATGCCGCTGGAAGTATTGGTCAGAAATATTGCAGCGGGCTCCCTAACAAAGCGCCTCGGCATTCCAGAAGGCAAGGCACTGCCGTTCACTGTCCTTGAGTTCTGTCTGAAGGATGATTCTCTTGGGGATCCGCAGATCAACGAAGACCACATTCGTGCCATGGACTTGGCGACTGTTGATCAAGTGGCTCAAATTAAAAAATACGCTCTTAAGATCAATGAGCTCCTCAGCGCATTCTTCAAAGCCAGAGGCATTACCCTGGTCGACTTCAAACTCGAGTTTGGCCTCTATGGTGATGAGGTTCTCCTGGCTGACGAAATTTCTCCTGACACTTGCCGTCTCTGGGACGCTGCAACGGGAGAAAAACTGGACAAAGACCGCTTCAGACGCGACCTCGGAAACATTGAAGAGGCTTACCAGGAAATCCTCAAGCGCCTTGACAATTAATCTGATCATCCGTCAATCCGTTAAACCCGTTAACCCGTTAACCCATATTGGGAACTGCCGACTGAGACGAGCTGGATAGTAGGATAGAAGGCCTGCAGGATAGAAGGATAAAGGATAGGAGCGCTGGAAAATGTGTGAAATGAAGTGGGACAAGCTGGGTGAAGAGTGCGGGGTCATAGGACTCTACACAAGCGACGCGGACCACATTGCGTCCATGGCCTGCTATGGGCTCATTGCGCTGCAGCATCGCGGCCAGGAAAGCGCGGGCATCGCAGTGAAAAACGACAGCATCAAATACTATAAGGACATGGGCCTGGTCCAGGAGGTCTTTTCCAACGAGATCCTGGCGAAACTCCATGGCACTGCCGCTGTTGGACACGTCCGTTATTCGACGACGGGTGATTCAAACGTCGCCAATGCCCAGCCCCTGGTGGTCAAATACCGAGGCGGGTCCATCGCTCTCGCCCACAACGGGAACCTGGTCAATATAGGCACCATCCGCGACCGCCTCGAGGACGTCGGCGCCATTTTCCAGACCTCCATTGACTCTGAAGTCATCGCGGCTATGATCGCCAGAAACTTCAAGCTGGGCTTGAAAGAAGGCCTCACCGACGCCCTTAAGCAGCTCCAAGGCTCCTTTGCCCTCACCATTCTCTTTGAGGACAAACTCATTGGCGTTCGCGACACCAACGGCCTCCGCCCCCTCATCTTAGGTCAGTTAGCCGATGGTGGCTACGTCCTGGCCTCCGAATCCTGCGCGCTGGATGTCCTAAGCGCCACCCCGATCCGGGACGTGGAACCCGGCGAAGTCATCCTCATCGACGACAAAGGTATTGAAAGCTTTCAATTCGCACCAGCTGCCAGGCGCGCCGTCTGCGCCTTCGAATATGTGTACTTTGCCAGACCGGACAGCACCATTGACGGCGTCAACGTCTATATGTCGCGCCGCAATGCCGGACGCACCCTGGCCCTGGAGCATCCCATTGAGGCGGATGTGGTCATAGGCGTGCCGGACTCCGGGACCAGCGGCGCCATAGGGTACTCAGAAGCCTCCGGCATTCCGCTGGGCATAGGTCTCATCAAGAATAAATATCTGGGCAGAACCTTCATCCAGCCGGACCAGAAGATGCGCGAGCTTTCGGTCCATCTGAAGCTCAATGTCCTGAAGGAAAATATAGCGGGCAAGCGCGTCGTCATGATTGACGACTCCATAGTCCGGGGCACCACCAGTAAGAAAATTGTCCAAATGTTGAGGGACGCAGGCGCTAAAGAGGTGCACATGCGCATCACGTCGCCGCCGGTGGCCTACCCGTGCTTTTACGGCATCGATACGCCAAGCCGCCAGAACCTGGTCGGGGCTCAGATGACGGTTGAGGAAATCGGGAAACGCATTGGTGTTGATTCACTGGGTTATTTGTCGCCGGAAGGACTTAAAAAAGCCATCGGCCTCAAAGCAACACCGCTGCTTGACGCGGTGCCAAATCCAGAGGAACTTTCCAAAAGCGGGATCTGCCTGGCCTGCTTCAACGGCGATTACCCTACAGCGGTCCCCGAGTCCGCTGACAAATTCCAGTTCGAGAAACGATAAGGAGGAAGTGTGCCATGTCGCAGCCAGACGTTAAAGATAAAAATGAGACACAGGATTCAAAAGACCTGAAAAGAGACGCTTACAAGGCCGCGGGGGTAGACGTGGAAGAGGGCTACCGCGCCGTGGATCTGATGAAAAAATATGTCAAAACCACTCATGACAACCGCGTGATCGGTGGTATTGGCGGCTTTGCCGGTATGATGACCCTGGGCGGCAAGTTCACAGAGCCTGTCCTCGTCGCCGGTACGGATGGCGTAGGCACCAAGCTGAAGCTGGCCTTTTCCCTGGATCGCCATGACACCGTGGGCATTGACCTGGTGGCCATGTGCGTCAACGACATTCTCTGTCAAGGCGCCCAGCCGCTGCTGTTCCTGGATTACATCGCTACAGGCAAACTGAAGGCAGAGCAAGCTGCAGAAATCGTCAAAGGCGTCAGCAATGGCTGTCGTCAGGCGGGCGCTGCGCTGCTGGGCGGCGAGACAGCTGAAATGCCTGGCTTTTACGCCGAGGGCGAGTACGACCTCGCAGGCTTTGCCGTGGGTGTCGTTGAAAAAAGTGAGATCATCACCGGCGAGCGGATTGGAGAAGGGGACGTGGTCCTCGGCCTTCCATCCAGCGGTGCGCACTCCAACGGCTATTCTCTGCTCAGAAAGCTCTTTGCAGAGGAAATTGCCGCGCCAGAGGCGACGGACAGCGCGAAAGCTATCACAAAAATGCTTCTGGAACCAACCCGCATTTACGCGCCGGAAGTCCGCGTGCTGATGCCGCGCTTTGACCTGAAGGGCATGTGCCACATCACAGGTGGCGGTTTCCAGGAAAACGTGCCGCGCATGCTGCCGGAAGGCCTTGGTGTTGCCATTGACACCGCTGCCTGGAAGCGTCCGGAAATTTTCAATCTCATCGAAGCCCGCGCGGGTCTGACTTCAGCTGAGCTCTTTGGGACCTTCAACATGGGTATTGGGTTCATGGTGGTGCTCTCCGCCGAGAATGCGGCTCAGGCCCTCGAAGCCCTTGCCATTGAAGGCTATGAAGCTTACAAGATCGGCGAGATTGTCAAGGTGTCTGCCGGCAAGGACCGCGTGATTTTATGATCAGCGCTTTTCAAGACAAAGAGGGTGGCACTAGGTCGCCTGATGGCGCTTGGTCACCTGACGGCGCTTGGTCACCTGACAGTACTTGGTCAACAAGTTCCACCTCGGTTTCAAACTCAACGGCGGGCGGCGCTCATTCCTCAGTGAATGGGACGGCGCGTATCGCCGTTTTCGTGTCCGGTGGCGGGACCAATCTGCAGGCGCTTATTGACGCGGCGGAAACGCCGAAATCGAAGGCGTCGGCTGGGGAAGTCGGATCCGGTGATCCAGTGACTGAAGGGAACCGAGTGACTGAAAGGAACCGAGTGACTGAAAGGAACCGAGTGACTGAAAGGAACCGAGTGACTGAAAGGAACCATCGGCTAAACGCACTTATAGTCCTGGTTATGGCAGACCGACCGGGCTGCTATGCGCTGGAGCGGGCTGATAAACACGGGATTCGCGGGGAAATGATCGACCGCAAGGTGGGGTCGCCGCAAGAACGCGAACAGAAAATCCTGGCGCTCCTGGAGGAAGTTGAGGCAGACTATATTGTTCTGGCGGGCTTCCTGGGGATCCTGGGGGCTGGCATTATTGAGAAGTACCGCGACCGGATTGTGAACGTCCATCCGTCCCTGATCCCAAAATACTGCGGGAAGGGGTTTTATGGTCACCATGTCCACGAGGCGGTTCTGGCGGCCGGTGATACGGAGACCGGCGTCACTGTCCACCTGGTGGATGAGGGCGTGGATACCGGCCGGATTCTGATGCAAAGCAAGGTCCCGGTGATGCCGGGGGATACGCCGGAATCGCTCTACGCCAGGCTGCAGCCTGTGGAGCATCAAACATTGGTCGAAGCGGTCGCAGTGCTGATCGCGGAGAAATTTGGGAGGTCAGAAGCGTGAGAAGAGCTTTAATCAGCGTCAGTGACAAGCACGGTGTGGTCGAGCTGGGCATGCGCCTTGCGGCTATTGGGTATGAAATCCTGTCGACGGGAGGTACCTATAGAGTGCTGCAGGAAGCGGGCGTCAAAGCGACGGAAGTCAGTGAGGCGACGGGTTTCCCGGAGTGCTTTGACGGTCGCGTCAAAACCTTGCACCCGGCGGTTCATGGGGGGATACTGGCTCGCCGCGATTCGGAGAAGCATCAGCGCGAGGCCATGAAGCTGGGCATTGAGATGATCGACCTCGTGGCGGTGAACCTCTATCCGTTCCGGGAGACGGTTCAGAAGCCGGATTCGACTTTGGAAGATATTATTGAAAACATAGATATTGGCGGGCCGACTATGCTGCGCTCCGCTGCGAAGAATTACAATGATGTTATTGTTTTGTGTGATCCTATGGACTATGAGACGGTTCTTGAGCCTTTGGAGCGCGGTGAAGCCATTCCGGTGGATGAACGGGCGCGCCTGGCGCTGAAAGTGTTCGAGCATACCTCCCACTACGATGCCATGATAGCGTCGTTTTTGGGGAAGACCTTCCGTCCGGAGGGCTTTGGCCGAACTTTGACGCTGCCGTTTGATGTGGTGCAGCCGCTTCGCTATGGGGAAAATCCGCACCAGAATGCATGGTTCCTGAAGGATGCGCTGCCTGCCGCTGGTGCATCTACGGACTTTGTGCAGCTTCACGGCAAAGAACTTTCTTTCAATAATTTGAATGACCTGGACGCGGCGGTTCGCATGGTGCGTGAATTTGTGGAGCCGGCAGCTGTGGCGGTCAAGCATACGAACCCTTGCGGTGTTGCGGTGGGTCACGATTTGGTGACTGCCTACGTCAAAGCCCACGACGCGGATCCGGTATCCATCTTTGGGGGCATTGTGGCTTTAAACCGTAAGGTCGACCGTGAGACGGCGCTGGAAATGTCGAAGACTTTCCTTGAGATTATTGTGGCGCCGGCGTTTTCTGAGGAAGCGCTGGAGGTTTTGAAGGCCAAGAAGAACATCCGGCTGTTGACGCTGCCTACAAACCAGACTTTTGAGGATGCTTATGACCTCAAACGGATTGAGGGCGGACTGCTGATTCAGCAGGTGGACTCGGAGCCGGCAGGCATGGAGCTTAAGGTTGTTACGGACCGCATCCCAACAGAGGATGAGATGCATGACCTGCGATTTGCCTGGAACATTTGCCGTCATGTGAAGTCCAATGCTATTGTGGTCGCCAAGGGCGGCGTCACTTTGGGCGTAGGGCCGGGACAAACCAACCGCGTTGGGGCCGCTGAGATTGCATTGAAACAGGCGGGTACCGGGGCAAAGGGCGGCGCGCTTGCGTCGGATGCTTTCTTCCCGTTTGCGGACTCGGTGGAATCCGCAGCAGCTGCAGGGATCTCTGCGATTATTCAACCGGGTGGCTCTGTCAACGATGACAAGGTAATCGAGGCGTGCAACCGTTATGGGATCGCGATGGTCTTTACGGATGTGAGACATTTCAAGCATTGATTCTGAGATGAATTGATTGATTGATTGATTGATTGATTGAATTGGACTGCTCAGCAATTTTACGAATATACCACCGGGAGGTAGGTTCATGCGGATCTTGGTAATTGGCAATGGCTCGAGAGAGCATGCTTTGGGCTGGAGATTGTCGAAAAGTAACCACGCGCCAAGCCTTTTCTTCGCACCTGGGAATTTTGGAACGGCCCTGGTAGGGAAGAATGTGGAAATTGGCGTGTCAGAAGTGGAAGCGCTCAAGGCGTTTGCGTTGGAAGAAAAGATCGATTTGACCCTGGTGGGTCCTGAGGTGCCGCTGGTGGCCGGTGTGGTCGACGCTTTTCGCGAGGCGGGCCTGGTTATTATTGGGCCGGATCGTGCAGGGGCGCAGCTGGAGGGCAGCAAGGCTTTTTCCAAGGAGTTCATGATGAAGTACCAGATTCCGACCGCGGGGTATGGTGTTTTTAAGGACGTGGAGGCTGCGAAGGCGGCGCTGCGCAGCTATGCGCTCCCGGTGGTGATTAAAGCCGATGGCCTCGCCGCCGGCAAAGGAGTTATCATTGCTCAGAGTTATGAAGAGGCGGAGCAGACTTTGGCAGAAATGATGCTGGAAGGCCGCTTTGGAGAATCTGGCCACACGGTGGTGCTTGAGGAGTTTCTTAAGGGCTTTGAGGCTTCAATTATTTGTCTGGTGGACGGCGAGACCATATTGCCACTGGAGACTGCCCAGGATTATAAGAAGATTTTTGACGCGGATCTTGGACCAAACACCGGCGGCATGGGGTCTTATTCGCCGAGTGCCTTTGTGGATGCGGCTTTGATGGCGGACATTGAGAGCCGGGTGCTCCAGCCGACTTTGAAGGGGCTGCAGGCAGAGGGATTTGACTTCAGGGGAATCATATTTATTGGTCTTATGATCGACGAGTCCTGCCCGACCGGATTGGCGGACGGAATTAAGGTCCTTGAATACAATGTCCGTTTTGGAGATCCGGAGACGCAGTCTTTGATGGCGCGACTGGACAGTGATTTTGTGGATGTTTTGCTGGCGCTGCACGACCGTAAGCTCAGCACACTGCAATTGGCATGGACGCCTAAGGCCGCTGTTTCGGTGGTTTTAGCATCCATGGGTTATCCGGATGATTTTGAGACTGGACTTGAGCTCGCTTTTCCTGGAACACAGACGGAGTTTATGCCGGAGGTGACGGCGTTCTTTGGCGGCGCGGTGCTGAAAGATGGCAAGGCTGTGACTTCAGGTGGCCGCGTGGTCACGGTTACTGCGGTGGGCGACACGCTGGACAGCGCTCGTAAGAAGGCCTATCAAGGCGCGGAAATGATTCGGTTTGGGAATAAGTATAGCAGGAAAGATATTGCGAAGTTTTAAGAGTTTTTAAAGAAAGTTTAAGGCATGGTTAAAAGGAAGGACCGGTTGCCGGCGGCTAATCGCCGCTTGCACCCAGTCTTTCCTTTTTTCGGTTCAATTATGGTGTAAATTTACACCTAGTACCCTGTAAACACTAAAACTCGACATTCAACAGGTTAAAATTTCGCATTGCTGTGTTGTCGTTATCCGCGATACTGCCTAGTATCGCTACTTCCTCCGCCTTGCACTTCGAAATTTTACCGCAGTTGTATGTTATAGTTTTAGAATTTACAGGGTACTAGCTCTGGCACCAAATTCAAAGCTGTCCGCGTCACCAGTTTCGTTTTTGTCCGCGTCCTCAAACTCAAACCGGTGACTGTCACCCACTACAATTCTCGCGCAATTTAGGGTTTGCGGGTGACCAAATTGTGGTATAGACTATCTATGTGAGGATGCTGTTCGAGATCCTGCGTAAAACATACAAAAACAGACACCACCCCAAATCCAACACAGAGGTGATCCCATGCCAATAGGCCATATTCGCGATCTTGAAGGAAAACCCATCATCAACCCGGAAGTCAAAGGCGCCGTCATGAAGGTTCCGGTTTCCAAAGAAGAAGGCTGGACGGACCATGTCATGCGCGTGTTTGAGATTGAAGGCCACGGTTACACGCCGCGCCACTCCCATCCTTGGCCGCACATCAACTATGTGCTCGAAGGCTCCGGAACCCTGTTCCTCCATGACAAGGAAAACCCTATCGAAGCCGGATCCTATGCCTACGTGCCAAGCGGGGAGCTTCACCAGTTCAAAAATCTGACGGACAAACCGCTCAAATTCATCTGCATTGTGCCAAATGAGGGCCACTACTAGTATCGTGCCAGACGCTGCAGCGCCAGCTCCGGCAATCCAAAAAAAACATGAAAACCCTTCGAGCCCCCAAAAGAGCGCGAAGGGTTTCTAACTATAAAGGGGGCACCGCTATGGAAAGGTATGGCATCATCGACCTCGGGTCGAACTCTGTGCGCATGAACATAGTCAATGTCTATAAGAACGGCTCCTACAGTCTGGTGGACCAAGCCAAGGTCATGGTCCGGCTCTCGGAGGGCTTAGCGGATGGCGGCACTCTCAAGCCCGAGCCCATAGCCAGAACCCTGAACGCCATCAAACTCTTCAACCAGCTCATCGAAGCCTATGGCGTCTCAAAAGTCGTGGCAGTCGCCACCGCCGCGGTCCGGCAAGCCTCCAACGCTTCCGACTTCCTGGACGCAGCCCAGCGCGAGCACCAGATGGCCTTTGAGGTCATCAGCGGCCAGGATGAAGCCTACTACGACTACCTGGGCGTCGTCAATACCATCGACCTGAGGGACTTCCTCATGATCGACACCGGCGGCGGCAGCACCGAGCTGGCCTGGGTCGTCAACCGGGAAATCAGGGAATCCGTCTCCCTGCCCTTTGGCAGCGTCATCTTAACAGAGCGCTACCTCAGCGACGCAAACCGTCTCAAAGGCCTCGAAAAAGCGGAAAAATTCATCCGCAAGGCCTACAAGGAGGTCCCGTGGCTGAAGGAAGCCAAAGGCCTGCCGGTCGTTGGACTGGGCGGCTCCCTCCGCAGCGTGGCCAAAGTCCACCGGGGCAAGGACCCCCTCTCCACCGTCAGCCTGCACAATTACAGAATGTCCGGCAACGACCTCACGACGCTGCTTGCAGACATTGTCAAAACCCCGCCGGACAAAGTCGCCGACCTGCCCGGCATAGGCAAGGACCGCTCAGACATCATCGCCGGCGGCGTCCTGCCACTGAAAGTTCTCGCGAATGTCATTGCCCTGGAGTTGTTTGTCGTCAGTGGCAACGGTCTCCGGGAAGGCCTGTTTTTCAGCCGCTACTTCAAAGAAAAGAATTTGCCGATGGTCGTGCCCTCCGTCCTGGATCACAGCCTCGAAAACGTCCGCAAGCGCTTCAATGTGGACAACCCCCACACGGCGCACGTGCGAAAACTGACCCTGCGCCTGTTCGACGCCCTGAGACTTCTGGGGCCGTACAGCGATGATGAACGCAGGCTCCTGGACGCCGCCAGCCATCTTCATGACATAGGGATGCACATTGAGTATTACAATCACCATCGGCATGGGTTTTATCTGGCTTTGAACGCGAGACTCTGCGGGCTGGCCAACGAGGAAGTCGTCAAGGTCGCGTTTCTCGTGGGTCATCACCGGGAATCCAAGCTGAAGGAAGATCTGGACCGGTACCGGGGCGTCATGGGCAAGGAGACCATGGATCGTCTCAGGCGGCTGGCGGTGCTGCTGCAAATCGCCGAGCGGATCGACCGGAGTGAGTCCCAGGTGGTGGATGACCTCGTGGTGACGCCCGGAAATGGCGAAGTGGTCATCCGGCTGGTGTCGGAGAAGGACACAGAGCTAGAATGCGTGGCGACCATGCGCATTGCGGAGGATTTTGAGAAGGCGTATGGACTGAAGATGCGGGTGGTGCGGGAGTAAGATCACCATATAATACGTTAATGCAAAAAGGAATTAAGCCGATGGTGTCCAATCAAGACACCATCGGCTTAAATTTTTTGAATTCTTAAATCAATTTAAGGAGCAGTTCCAGCCTGAGTCGAACGGAAGGGTCTTCGAGATTCACGGGCAGCAAGTCCTCGATCTCTTCCACGCGTTTTCTCACGGTGTTAATGTGGAGAAACATCTTTTTGGCGGTATTACTGAAGTTCATACGGCACTCCAGATAGGATTTCAGTGTCTCGATCAGTTGGCCGGAGTCATCCTTGGCGCGCAGTTTGTTGAGATCGCGCATCATGATCTGGATCTCATCCTCCTGCACGTCAATCCAAGCCAGGGCGCCCAGTTCTGAGTACCGGAAATACACGCAGTCCGGATTGATCAGTTTGCCCATATCCAGAGCCCTTAAGCATCTTCGGTAATTTCTGTCCAGCTCGTGAATGATGCCCGGCAGATCCGACAAACCAAATTCAAAACGGCCGTCTTCCAGGTCCAGGACAAGACGCTGGTTGAGTTTTTTGAGTTTGACCCTTAACTCATTTAAATAGCTGCCTTCCTCAAGGTGCTCGGTATTTCCGAGGAGCAGGAGACAGTGGTGGTCATCCAGCAGAGCAGTCCTGCATTCCGAGCTGCTGAAGATGCCGCGGATGGAGCTGCGGATCAATTCCCGGTTCTGATGCAGGGAAACCTCATTGTTGTTTTGCCTGATCACTACAGTATAGTAGGCAGCGTCCGGGTTAAGATTGAGTTCGGAAGCATGGGAGCGGATCTCCTCCGGCCTCGACAAATTGCCGGATACCAAGGCGTTAACAAAGCTCTCAAAGCCAATGTCACCAATGCTTTGAGTCACAATAATCTGTTCATATAATTCCTGAAGCAGGAGGTAGCCGGTTCTGAGGGCAAATTGGTCAAAGTAGTCAATGAGTCCGGTCGCTTCCAAAACCACAAAATAGGCTTTTGTTTTGTTTTCCACCGTAATAGGCACCGTGATCCAACTATAGGGCTTTTCGTATTTTGGGTTGAAAACCCTATATCTCGCCATTTTCAAATTGTCGCACAGAGTTTCCTTGCTGAAATCAAATGGGGGATTCCAGAAATCCTCTGGTTTCATGTCTTGTGAAATCGCTTTAAAACGATCCGAGCTATAATAGGCTTTGTCGTTGACCAGATTGTAGATCATGGTAGGGAAATCCATTTCGATTTCCATGGCGGTCAGAATCCGCTTGATTTTTCTGATGTGATAGGAAAGGTCGGAGAGGTTATTGAATTGAAGCTTTCCAATGTTGAACTGCTGGATATTTTTATTCATGACGATGACGTTGAGCATATTCATGATTTCCATCCAGGGAACGCCCTTCGGGATGCTCAGCAGCGGGACATCATAATCATTGCATGCTTGAATCAAGTCTGCGGGGAACTCGTCGAGATACCTGCCCAATTTGATGCCAACACATGAAATTCTTTGGAATGTGCCTGATTCAATGTGAGGCGGAAGCAAATCAGGCTGCTGTTTAAATACGTAGCCTGATGATATCAGGAATTCTCTGCCGCGTGTAAAGGCAAATCCATCCGGTGCGTCCAGTACGGCGACACCTTGTATGTGTTTGTGGACACCTTTGTGACCTGCGACCACCGTAAATTGGCTGAAGAAATCTTTTTCCAGAATTTCAGCGACAGAAACGCCCATGAATTCACCTTCCCTATGACGATCATATGCAAAAATGTTGAAAATCTAAGTTTATTATATCGTTTTCCGCTGTGGCTTACAAATTGAATTCACAATAATTGTAGTATGGTTGGGTAGAATTGGGCGTTTTTAGGAGCAATTTAATCATTTTTGTGAAAATATTTTCTTTAAGAACCCAATTATAATGAAATAATGTTTTTGTTTCACATTTTGTTTTCAAATCTAAATCTCTTTGCGATGTAATAAAGGTTACAAAATGATAACTTAATATTCAGAAATTATAAATTATTTATCGGGAGGTTTGAACACGAACTATTTAGAAATGGCCAGCGATCCACTGATGTAGATTGCCACATGACTGGCTGTCTCACTCGTACTCGTCCAGGAACTCATCTTCGCGAAAAAATCTTATTAAATGGAGGTTAATTATGAAAGAAACATTGGTAATTGCAAATAACCCAATAATGTGGATTTTAGCTCTGATTATTATTGCGAACGTTGTTGTTCAATGCTTTATTTTCTATCGACTGGCAAACAAGCACGTGAAGGAAACGTCCATTATAAGTTCAAAACAAGTCAAGGAAGCTTTTAAGATTGGTTTCATAGGAACGATTGGTCCGGCGTTTGCGGTCTTTGCCGTAGCGGTGGCTCTGATTGCGCAAATTGGCGGCCCTCTGACATTAGCCAGGGTTGGAATTATTGGATCTGCTGCTTTTGAAATGATTGCGGCTGGAATTGGCAGCGGCGGAACTGCAGGCACACCGGATTTTGCGCCTAAAATGCTCTCTGCAGCGGCTTGGGTCATGACATTAGGCGGCGCAGGATGGTTAATTGTTGTATTCTTTGCGACTAAACATATCGATAAGCTCCAAGTAACGATCAAAAAAGCTAATCCACTCACAATTACTTACATGTCTCTCTTTGCGCCTTTTGTCATATTCTTTTCCCTGGCTTATAAGGAAGTCATCAACAAAGGTCTTTTAGCGAAAACATTCACTATTGCGCCTTTAGCAGCGTTGATTGCTGGTGCCTTAGCCGTTGTTATTGTCAATAAAATTGTCGCAAAAGACAGTTCTAAAAAATGGCTTAAAGATTGGGCAATGGGCTTCGCTGTGGTTGCGGCTATGGTCGTAGGCACCATCTTAAGATAAGGGGGCAAATAATATGACAAATAATAATCAAAATCCAAAGCAATTTCATAAAGACGTTCACTTTTGGGGTCAACTTACCATCGCAGTTGCATTCCTTTGCACCCTGTCGATTCCGCTCTATTTGACCTTTGTACTGGGCTATCGTCCAAACTCCGCGGACATCGTCAGCGGCATGATCTCCATAGCGGGCTTTGTTGGAATCGTCTGGTTTGTTGAACCTATTTCCTACTTCCCAACCTTAGGTCCGGCTGGAACCTATATGTCATTCCTTTCAGGCAACATTGGCAACATGCGTCTTCCTGTAATTGTTGGTACTCAGGAGGCGCTTGGACTTGCCCCAGGATCAGAAGAAGCAGAAGTTGCCGGTATATTTGCCCTCATTTCATCCACGTTCACTAATTTAGCTGTTTTGGCAGTGGTTCTTGTCGCTGGCCAGGTTCTGATCAATATCCTGCCTCCGGCAATTGTGGCTTCATTTAACTTTGCTTTGCCTGGCATATTGGGCGCAATGCTCGTTATGATGGGTTCTAAGGTAAAAGTGCCAAACTTGGTCGCATTAGTTGCTATTGGAACTGCAGCCATGGTAATCGTACGCTTTTTGCCAAAATTCTTGCCTGCTAATATCGCAACACCAATATCCCTTGCGGATACAGGCATTATTGCAGTATTTGGTATTCTTTACTCCGTCTTGACTGCAAAAAAAGATCATGCAAAACAAACTGCCTCACAAACATAAGATATTTATTGCATAGAACCTGTAAGTTTAAACAGCTTGACTATAGTCAAATTGGCTTAATTAAAAAGAACAATGACGTAAAAGCGCCGTGGGCTTCAGAAATGAAGCCTGCGGCCTTCATCTGAAGGAGGATCAAGATGTCAGACATGCTAAAGAAAGCTCAGGAAATCGAATCTTATGTCATTGATATGCGCCGTTACTTCCATGAAAATCCGGAGCTCAGCTGCCAGGAATTCAAGACACAGGAAAAAATAATGCAAGAACTGGATGCTATGGGCATCCCTTATGAAAAAGCAGGAAGCACGTCTTTGATCGCAAAAATCAATGCAGGAAAAGGCAATAAAACGGTCGCGCTGCGTGCGGACACAGACGCACTTCCGGTTATTGAACAATCCGGAGTACCTTTTACATCGAAAAATCCAGGTGTCATGCACGCCTGTGGCCATGATGCCCATACAGCTATGCTGCTTGGCGCAGCGAAAATTCTCGTTGATATGAAGAATGAACTTCCCGGCGAAGTACGCCTTTTCTTCCAGGAAGGCGAAGAAATGTTCGCAGGCGCAAATAAAATTATTGCCGCTGGCGGCATGGAAGGCGTAGACGCAGTTTTCGGTATGCACGGCATGCCTGGAATGAAAACTGGGTACTATGATCTGACGCCAGGCTACAGAATGGCAGGCTGCGACACCATATACATCAAGTTTGAAGGGATATCCGGCCATGGTTCAGCACCGCACAAGGCGAAGGATACCATTCATCCTGCGTGTATGTTCGTTAATGACATTCAAGGTATTGTCACAAAAAATGTGGATCCATTAGAGTCTGTAGTCCTCTCTGTCGGGAAGTTCGTCGGCGGCACCAAGGCGAATATCGTCGCAAAATACACGGAGTTGGACATTTCCATGCGTTACTTTGATCCAAAGGTCAGAGAAATTGTCCACGCGGGCATTCAACGACACGCGAAAGCAATTGCCGACATGTATGAGCTTCAGGTTGAGGTCAATATTGAGCCGAGCGCGGTTGCGCTGCGAAATGACGAAGTTGTAACCCAAATTGCTAGTGAAGCAGCAGAGAAAGTGTTTGGACCGCAGCGTAATATCGAGACCAGGAAATTAATGGGCTCTGAAGACATGCCATTCTACTTCCAGCACGCACCAGGTGCCTTTGCATTGCTGGGTTACGAAAATGAAGCAAAAGACAGCATTTACTATCCTCATCATGAAAAATTCAAATTGGATGAAGACTACTTTAAATTTGGCGCCGCCCTTCATGCGCAATTCGCCGTGGACTTCCTGAATAAATAAGATCGCGGACGCGGTACCCTGATTTCTTGAACCCCAAATAATAATTTCAGCAGCCTGCGGATTGAGTGATATAATCAATCTGCAGGCTCTTTTAAAATTCGTTGGCTTTAAAATCGCTGGAAAAAGTTTGTGACACCGCTAAGAAATGAGGACTCGACATGAAAACAATAAAACCGTATATCCTGGCAGCGGCCCTCGTTGCTGCTGCGTCGCAGATTGGCATCAGCGTATTGAACGCAGATTTCAGAATTTCTGCGGGTATAATTGTTTTGGCATTGATCCTGAATTGGGATCAGCCGCTCAAGCCCATTCGACTTGGCGTCGTCTCCGGCCTTTCGGTGTACACTTTTAGACTCTTCATTCATGCCCTGGCCTATGGGAGCATCCAAGAAGTCTGGGTCTCCTACCAGTTTGAAATTCTATTCTATTTGTTTTACGGCATTATCTATCGGGTTCTTAGCCGATGGTTAGACAACGGCCAGTTAAACCGCCTCGCCATTATCCTGTTTTTCAGCGACCTGGGCGCAAACCTGATCGAGATCTTCTCGAGAATCTTGGTCACCTCATCCCCATACGAGCATGAGATTGTGCTCACTTTGTTTTGGGTCGCCCTCGGTCGTACAACAATGATTTGGATTCTGTTGAACGGCCTTCGTTATTACAAAATCCTGCTCCTCAAAGAAGAACACGAGGCCAGATATGCCCGCCTTGTATGGCTGACAGCGCAGTTGAAGTCTGAAATGTATTGGATGGAAAAAAACATGGAAGAAATTGAAAAAGTCATGACCAATGCTTACACTTTATTCGAAAATATCAAATTCAATCAGCGCCAGGAGGCCTGGGGCGAGCAGGCGGTCTCTATCGCGCGAGATGTCCATGAAATCAAAAAAGAATACGCTCTGGCGGTCATGGGCATCAAAGAGCTTACAGCGGACGCGGTCGTCGTCGGCGGTATGCAGTTTAAGGATATCTGTAAAATCCTCTATGATTCCACTGAACGGGAAATACGGAGCTTAGGGTACGAAATTAAACTCGAGTTTGAGTCAGGTGAAAGCTTCTATACCATTAAGCATTATTTTCTGATGTCGATTTTAAGAAATTTGATCATGAATAGCATAGATGCTATTGAAGCTGCTGAAAAAGAAGGTAAAATAAAAATGGTTCATGAAACAGACCAGAATCAGCATTATTTTGTGGTGTCGGACTCAGGTCCTGGTATAGAGCCTGAGGATCTGGACAATATTTTTACGCCCGGATTTTCTACAAAAATTAACTATGCCACAGGACATATCAATAGGGGCTTGGGTCTGAGCGTTGTCCAAAATATTGTGGAGAAAGAGCTCGGTGGTAAGATAGAAGCATCATCGGTCAAAGGCGAGGGAACGACTTTCAGCATTGCAATTCCCAGAGAAAATTTGGAGGAAAACCAATGAGAATTTACATAGTGGAGGATGACATCAACATTGTCAAACATCTGAGTCATATCATAACGGATTGTGATCTGGGTAAGGTCATTGGAACCGCAAATGATGGCGCTGAGGCCTATGATGAAATTCTGATGCTGAAGCCTGATCTGGTCCTGGTCGATCTCCTGATGCCTGGCAAAGATGGGATTACATTGGTTCAGGAGGTAAAGAAGGTCTATACAGGAATCCAATTCGTCATGATCTCTCAGGTGTCATCAAAGGAAATGATAGGGAGAGCCTATCAAAGCGGCGTTGAGTACTATATTTCAAAGCCTGTTAATGCCCTTGAAACCCAAAGTGTCATTCAAAAGGTCAGAGAAAAAATCAATCTCAGCAGAACCTTGAATCAGATCCAGAATATTTTTGCCGCAGCTGTGGAGCCTGCCACTGAAGTCAATCGTGACAGCAAAGAAGAGGAAGTCAGGCGAATCTTTCAGAAGATTGGTATTGTCGGTGAAGCGGGAAGTCAAGATATTCTCAATATTGTAAAATATCTGCTCGATACCGGAAAGAGCATGACGGAATTCACAGTGAAGGAAATCTGCAGCAAATTTACAGACCAGACCAAGAGTATGGAACAGAGAATCAGGCGGACAGCGACTATTGGGATGACCAATCTTGCGCACCTGGGGATTGAGGATTACATGAACGAGACACTGAATGAATTCGCAAACAGCCTCTACAGCTATGAACAAATCAAAGTTGAGATGGATTACATAAGAGGAAAGAACAAGAAGCGCGGCAAAGTGAATATTGGAAAATTTATTGACGGGCTCTTGTCCTACTGCATCGTCAAAATTTGAATCCTTACTGTCCTGAAGGTTATAAAACCGCGGGGCAGTTTTTTTATGCCGCGGAAGTTACAAAAAAGTTAAACTAAATTTTCTGATTATTACGAAACCGTTTGAAACTTTCTGAAGGTCGTCGATTAACATGAATTTAACAAATGAGCAGTCGACATAAATGAACAATCTGATCACCCGAAGTATCGTCTTAGTCGCAAGTGTTTGAAATTGTCCCTTAAACAAAACGAATAGGAGTGGGTAAAATGGAAATGATGAATTTAGTGGTCGATTCGGTAAACAAGGTATTATGGGATTACATATTAATCATCGCGCTCTTTGGGGTTGGAATCTACATGACAGTTCGTCTGCGATTCCCGCAATTTACAAGACTGATCCCGGCACTGAAAAAAATGGTAACCGCAATCATCAAAAAAGAAAAAGCTGAGGAAGGCAAAATGTCACCCTTTCAAGCGCTGGCGACTTCGGTTGCGGCACAGGTCGGCACCGGCAATATTGTCGGCGTTGCCACAGCAATTGCGGCCGGTGGCCCGGGCGCTGCCTTCTGGATGCTGATTTCAGCCTTCTTTGGAATGGCGACGATCTTCAGCGAAGCCGTTCTCTCCCAGAAGTATAGAGAAGAGAAAAATGGTGAATGGGTCGGCGGACCGGCGTACTACATTAAAAACGGCCTCAAATCCAAGCCGTTGGCTATGTTCTTTGCAGTTTCCTGCATCATTGCCCTGGGAATCGTAGGTGTCATGGTACAGTCCAACTCGGTCGCAGGCTCCGTCAGCAGCGCCTTTGGTGTTCCTGTATTTGCAGTCGCCGGCGTCCTCGCAGTCGTCGTGGCATTAATCCTGATGGGCGGCATGGGCAGAATCGCTTCCTTTGCAGAAACAGTCGTCCCAGCCATGGCTGGCCTCTACATTCTTGGAAGTTTGCTGATCATCCTTTTCAACCTTGATAATTTATTGCCGGTCATCAAGATGATCGTTCTTGGCGCCTTCGCGCCTCAGGCGATCGGTGGCGGCGTTCTGGGCATCACTGTACAGCAAACCGTACGTTTCGGTCTGGCGCGCGGGCTCTTCTCCAATGAGGCGGGCATGGGCTCGACGCCTCACTCCCACGCGGTAGCTGATGCAAAGCATCCTGCGGAGCAAGGCTTCACTGCCATGATTGGCGTCTTCATCTCCACCTTCCTGATTTGTCTGTCAACAGTTATGGTCAACCTGGCGTCTGGCTCGTATAACGTGGGCGTATCTGCGGCTGAGATGACAGCTTCAGCAACGGTGATGACTCAAATGGGATTCGCTTCAGGGTTCGGGGTCTTTGGCGGCATGTTCCTCTCGACCTGCCTGTCCTTTTTCTCGCTGACCACTATTGTAGGCTGGTATTTCTTCGCGGAGTCCAATGTCAAATTGGTCTTCAACTCTAAGGCGCTGACGCTGAACCTTTTCAAAGCAGTGGTCATTGGGGCCTTAGTCACAGGGACGCTCATTGACGCGACCTTCGTTTGGAAGCTGGCGGATCTGTTCATGGGGATCATGGCGCTTCCTAATATTATAGCCATTCTGTTTATGTCCAGGGAAGTCATTGAAATTCTGAATCATTATGACAGCACTCAAGAAAATGCTGAAGCGCTGCCTGTGTTCGAGACGGAAATGGCGGCATAGGATAAATTCACAACAGGCAGGGAATTGGTTTAATAGACCAATTTCCTGCCTGTTTTATGTTTTGGCTCAATTTCATTTTATGTTTTGGCACGATCTGACTTTACGATATGGCTTGTTGTGTCTTCCTCGTTAGAATTTCAAATTTGGGGTATCAATCTACGATAAGCCATGAAAGCGCTCGAAACAGTCATCCAATTAGGGAGGTAGAGACAGCATGGACATGGAGAACAGGAAGTTTGACTATGAGGTCATCGAGGAAATTAAAACGCGCTGGTCACCAAGGGCTTTTGATCCCGAGCGCACCGTGCCGGAGGACGACCTGATGGGGATGCTGGAAGCGGCACGCTACGCGCCTTCCTGCTTTAACGAGCAGCCTTGGCGCTTCATTGTGGGTCGACGGGGTGATTCGAATTTTGAAAGGATCAAAGCGGCGCTTACGGATTCAAACCGGGAGTGGGCCTCCAAGGCTTCTGTGCTCATGATGATTCTCTCCGTGCAAAAATTTGAGAAAAATCAAAAGCCCAACCGCTGGCATTTGTTCGACGCGGGGACTGCCTGGGGATACCTGAGTCTGGAGGCAGAGCGGAGAGGCCTGATTACCCATGCCATGGCGGGTTACAACCGGGATCAGATTCGTGAGGCTTTTAGCGTGCCGGAGGAGCTCAGTATCATTGCAGCAGTGGCTGTGGGTTACTATGGAGACAAAGCGTCACTTAGTCAGAAGAATTTTGAAAATGAGAAGCCTTCTCCAAGAAATTCTATTCAGGATCTTCTGTATCAAAGTCAGGCGATTGAATAAGAGGTGGATGGCATGTCTCATTACAAGATAGATGACTCAGCTCGAGTGATAGGCACTTTGACCTTGGGTGAAGGGGTTTACGTTGCTCAGGGGACCATCTTAAGATCTGTTGGGGATTCGGTGAGCCTCGGCAATCAGAGCATGGTGCTTGAGAATTCGGTTGTGATTGGTACGCCGGCGCAGCCGGTTGTCATTGGAAGCAAAACGATCTTTGGACATAAATGCATTGTTATAGGGGCACAGATTGGTGATCTTTGCGAAATTGGCAATGGGACTATTTTTCTTCCCGGTTCAAAGGTTGGAGACTATTGTATCTTTGGAGAGGGCACAATAGTTCCACCTGGAAAAGTGATTCCGGATGAGTCTGTGGTCGTCGGGCGGCCGGGACGCGTCATCAGAAAATTGACAGACGAGGATCGAGCCAAGATCTCGAGAATGCGTGGGCATGATGTGACTTTAGCGCCTGTTGCAGGGCATAAGCTTCAAATAGAACCGAGAGAGGGTGATCACGTGGGTAAGCTTATTCCGTTTGGGAGCAAGGTGCCGAAGGTTGAGGCGAGCGCATTTATTTTTGATGCTGCGGAGATTACTGGGGATGTGGTTATTGGAGCGCATTCCAAAGTCGCCTCTGGGGTTAGGATTATTGGCAACACCCATGGACCTGTGCGGATTGGAAACAACGTTCAGATTCTAGAGAATTCAGTGCTGCATCTGCTGCCGGACAATGCGCTGATCATTGAGGACAACGTGACTATTGGTCCGGGCTGTATTGTGCATGGCTGCACCATAGGCGCCGGCTCTGTCATTGAAGCAGGGGCTATTGTCTGCGACTACAGTATTTTGGGGCGCAACACCCTGGTGAAGTGCGGCAGTTTGGTCAAACAGCGCAGCGTAGTGGAGGATCATCAGATCGTGGAAGGCTTTCCGGCTAAAGTTGTCGGTGTTAATACGCACATTATGAAGCTGCCCGATTGGGCGATCAGGGAATAGTCATGACATTTGAAATTAAGAAAGAGGGCGACTATGAAAATTTTTGGAGAAGCAGCAGTGCCGAACAAACCTTGCCCTCTCTGCGGTAATCAGGGGCGGCCGGTGGGCGGCGCTACAGTGAAGCATTTGGTTGAGGAAAGCCGTCAAGAAAGAGTTGATGCTGAAGCCGGCTATTTCATTTGCATGGATGAAGCTTGTGATGCTGTTTATTATGAGGCTTCGGGTGACCTTAGATTCTTAAAAAACGAGGTTAATGTTCCCATATGGTTCAAGAAAGACGCGGATCCCAAATATGCCTGCTATTGCAGCCGTGTCACCGTGGAAGACGTAATCCGCGCGGTGGTCGATCAAGGCGCGAGCAGCGTGAAAGAGGTTAATCAACTGACAGGCGCCATGAAGAACGCCAACTGCGCATTGAACAATCCGCTTGGCGTGTGCTGTCATCCGGTGATTCAGGAAGCCATCGATCGAGGGAAGGCAATGAAGGGCAATGTAAACTCGGTGTCAGACACCTAGTTTAAGGCCGGTGGCACCGAAAAAAATAAAGAGTTTGTTTGAGGACAACTGACCATGGGCAGAATCCTTAAACAAGCTCTTTTTGTATTGAGATAATGTTACAGTCCGCGGTCCCCAACTTCAGGTTGGCGACGCGGACTGTAATATTTCTTTCTATTCTTTTCCCGTCCAGCAATAGGTACAGAGATTTTCTTCCCCGATGCCGATCGCTTCCACCATGTCGTGGATGTTCTGGAATTTGAGTGTGGAGAGATTGAGGCGCTTTCGGATGCCATCGATCATCATGCCATATTTCTCGGAATCCGGATCGCAGTATTCCTTCAGGGAGTCCGGAATTTTGCCTTCAATGTCAATGATAACCTGTCGTGCCACCAAGTCCATTTCAGACCGTGAGGTGGAGAAATTGATGAACTTACAGCCGAACACCAGCGGCGGGCAGGCGGAACGAATGTGGACCTCTTTGGCGTTGCAGCCGTAAAGCAGTTCCACTGTTTCTCTCAGCTGTGTACCGCGGACAATGGAGTCGTCACACATGAGAAGCCGCTTGCCTTCCACCAACTCTGGAATGGGCATGAGTTTCATGCGTGCGACGAGATTTCGCACTTCTTGATTTTGAGGCATAAAGCTTCTGGACCAAGTTGGTGTGTATTTGATAAACGGTCGTCCAAAGGGGATCTTGGACTCGTTGGAATAGCCTATGGCGTGGCCGACACCGGAATCCGGGACACCAGCCACCACATCGATTTCCTCCGTGTCATTCTTAGCCATTAAGGCGCCATTTCTGTATCTCATAAGCTCAACGCTTTCCCCCTCGTAAGTTGAGGACGGATAGCCGTAATACACCCAAAGGAAGGCGCAAATCTTCTTTTCTTTTCTGGCGGGCACAATCTTCTCAATGCCTTCAGGCTTCAGCAAAACAATTTCGCCTGGGCCGAGTTCGTAGTCAAAGACATAGCCCAGGTTGGCGAAGACGCAGGACTCAAAAGTCACGCAATACGTATCTTCTTTCTTACCGACGATCAGCGGCGTACGCCCGTACTTATCCCTTGACGCATAGACGCCGTCCGAGGTGAGCAGCAAAATGGAACAGGAGCCTTGAATAAGTTCCTGAGCTCTTTTTAACCCGTCTACGAAGGAATTTTCCGTATCAATGATCGCAGAAACCAATTCTGTAGGATTGATGACGCCTCTGCTGGTCTCCATGAAATGTACCATGCGATTTTCAAAAGCAGCGCCAATAATTTCATCCACGTTGTTGATCTTGCCCACGGTGGAGATGGAGTACTGGCCAAGGTGTGAACGCACCGTCAAAGGCTGAGCTTCTGCATCGCTGATGCAGCCTATGCCCATGTTGCCTTTAAACTCTTCAAGTTCACTTTCAAATTTGGCTCTGAATTGCGTATTGGAAATGTTATGGATCGATCTGTGGATGGTATTGCCATCCAGAATCGCCATACCGCCTTTGCTGGTTCCTAAATGTGAATGATAATCCGTACCGAAAAAGACATCAAAGACACAATCCTTTTTGGAAACAACCCCAAAAAGTCCTCCCATTGTTACACGCTCCCTTAGCAATAGTGTTAGATTTGTTGTTTTTAGAGAATAATAATAAAAAGTTCGTAAAAACTCTAAAATTAATGGCTCACTTTTGTTCTATGATACAGTATACAAAGAAAATATGCAAATTACACGAATTAAAAAGCAGAACAATAGATAAATGTACATTATTTTGGTTTTTCCAGTTATGTGGGCGGGAATGTACAGTTTGGACAGTTAAATTTCAGGTCAATGGGTCAGTTGGCATATCTTTTTGAGTGGATAGCGTACAATAATGTCGAGAAGATTATTAATTGTTCGGATATGGTGGATCATTAACTTCTTTAATAAGGAAGCGTCAATCATCAGAACATCCTATTGGCGTTATTTATCATAGAATGCTACGATCTCAAATAGATGACGCGTTTTGACTTACGGTTTGCAGGCCTGTAGGGTTAAGCTGTTAAACGTTAAGCGCAGTCTTTTTATTTCAGGGGTGAGGCTATTGGACCAAATCGCGCTGTCCACTGCGGCATTCTGCCTCTGGGACATCCAGCCGGAGGAAAAACTTCATATCGGCCGTCAATTAGGCTTTGATCATATTGAAATAGCGCTTAGCACGGAAGTCATGGTGCGAAAGTTTCTAAATTTTATGAACACAAGTGAGCTTGCCGGAAGTTTTAAACAGATCGCGCTGCATGCACCGTGGCATGGCATTGCTTATGGGAAAGGCGCCAGATCTGAAAAAGTAGTCGCTCAACTCAATGAAATTGTTGATCGGCTTGGGATTCAGTCAGTCGTTGTCCACTGTGACTGCATTCAGAATCCGGACACTCTGGCGGCATCCGGACTGCCAATAGTCCTTGAAAATACCGCAACACCGGAAAGTTGGGAGCGATTTTCAAGCCTCCTCATGGAGTATCCGTGGCGCGTCTCCCTCAATCTCAACAAAGCCAGTCGAGAACACGGTCAACTCGATCAAATACTTGAGCGCTGGCGTCATAGAATTGAGCGGGTCCACCTCAGTGGCCACATTGAAAGCCGCGGGCGTATGCCCCTTCAAAGCACGAACCAGCTGCAGCTCATTGAAAAGCTTCGGAAGTTAGAGGTGCCGATGGTTATTGAAGGTCTCTTCCCGCCCGGGAATCCAACTTCGATCGCAGAAGAGCGGCAGTTGGTACAGACTGCGATTGAAACCCTCAAGTTGGATCAATCGAGCTAAAAGCCTACATAAATATTCTTGTTGCATAATAATATTATAAAATATACTGATCGTTTTCGCAGGATGATCAGTTTTTTCTATTGGATGAATACGATCAAGCCCTGTAAAATAGCACTGTATAGTGAGACTCATAGTAGCTGAACGAGCATAACACAATGGGTAGACATGATTGGGTCACTCGGATCAAAGATTGTCTGCAGCGGAAATTGTCCTTAATTAAAGGTGGGAAGTCCATGAAATACATAACCACGAAAAAACTGATCGCAGTTTTCATGTTGACGGTGATGCTCCTGACTTGCCGTTTTTTTATGTCCTCTGGAATGTTCCATCACATGGACGCAGAGGGGATTAAAGCATACATAGCTTCCTATGGCTTCTGGGCCCCAGTCATTTATATGATCCTATTTTCAGTCATACCTTCAGGTTCCATAATTGCCATTGCGGGCGGAATGGCATTCGGCGTCTTTTATGGCGCCCTCTATACTCTGATTGGTGCGGTCATAGGGGCCAGTGTGGCTTTTTATGTCTCAAGGCATCTGGGACGTGAGGTTGTGGAAAAACGGCTGCACAGCAAAATGAAAAGCTTTGACGATCACCTTCAGCGTGGCGGGTTCCTGATGATTCTTATTCTCAGGCTGATACCCATCATCCCCTTTAACGTTGTGAGTTATGGGGCGGGACTGACCAAAATCAAATTTATGGATTATTTCTATTCCACTTTGTTTGGCATTATTCCCGGTGTTTTGATTTTTACCAATTTAGGAGACAAGGCTCTGGATGTCAAATCCCCGCAATTCCTGATCGCGTCAGGGCTGCTTGTTGTGATGATCGCAGCATCCATTCTGCTCAAAAGAAAATACTCTTTTGAGGACTTACAGGCCATAGCACTTAAACGAGAACGTCAACAAAAAAGTAAAACCAGACTGGAATGAGGTCTTGTTAAATAATGAAATGGAGTGATTAAAATTAAAGCCTTCTTTAAAAGCAAACTGGGAAAAATCGCAGCAGTGCTCCTGGTAGTGGCCATTTATTTCTTTGTGCCTGCCGTCAAAGTGAATGTCAATCAAGCTGTCTTCATCCTTCAAAATGTGGATGTAGATCTTGCCAGGCAGTACATACTGGGCTTCGGCGTCTGGGCGCCTGTCGTTTCCTTCCTGCTCATGATGCTTCAGTCCTTGTTCGCGCCACTTCCGGCGTTTATCATTACCTTCGCCAACGCGGCACTCTTTGGCTGGGTGAAAGGCGCGATCCTCTCCTGGTCCAGTGCCATGGCCGGCGCGGCCCTGTGCTTCTTCCTGGCGAAGTATCTCGGACGGGATTTTGTTGAAAAGCTGTCTTCCAAGTCAGCGATTCAGATGATTGACGACTTCTTCAAGAACTATGGCAAGTACGCGATCCTGATCGCCCGTCTGCTCCCGTTTATCTCCTTTGACATTGTCAGTTATGCTGCCGGCCTCACCTCTATGAGATTTTGGCCGTTCTTCATTGCAACAGGTCTTGGTCAGCTTCCGGCGACCATCATTTACTCCTACATTGGCAGCATGCTTACTGGCACAGCCAGAACATTTGTCATGGGCCTGTTGATTTTGTTCGCTGTCAGTACCTTGGTCTTCCTGCTTAAAAAAGTATGGAGTGATAAAGAAAAGAATCCTAAAAAAAAGAAGGAGGGAAACATCATTGAACGTACATAAGAAAAAGCTGTCAGTGCTCCTTGTGCTGGTTCTGACATTGGCAGCTGCTCTGTCGGGCTGTGCGCCGTCTGCGATCCCGCAGAGCACAGAAGATCCTGAACAGGCTGAATTCGACCTGTCTGTCTACAAAAATAACGATTTCTTGATCACACCTCAAGATCTCAAAGCCATGTTGGGCAGTGAGGATTTAGTCCTGGTGGACGCCAACAAGCCTGACGTTTACGGCAAAGAGCACATTCCGGGTGCGATCAGCGCTGGACTTCATGCCTTTTCAGACACAGTGGGCAAGCCGGGCGAGCCTGGCTGGGGAACCATCCTCGACAAGGACGCCCTGACTGAAAAACTTAACGCCATGGGCATTGATAACGAGAAAACGGTCGTCTTCTATTCGGACGTCTTTAAAGGCCCGGGTGCCGATGGTCGCGCCGTCTGGCAGCTTCAGATGGCGGGCATGGACAACGTCAAACTTTTGGTGGGCGGCTTAAGCTACTGGAAAGAGCTGGGCTACGAAGTGACCGCCGAAGTTTCTGAGCCTGTGCCGACGACTGGTGTCGTGCTTAAGGACTATGATGAGACCCTAGGCGCCACAAAAGAATACGTCTTCGAAAACCTCGGCAAGCAAGTGGTCATAGATGTTAGAACTGCCAAAGAATTTGGCGGCTCACAAAACGCCGGTGAACCGCGGGGCGGCCATATTGAAGGCGCTGTCAACGTGCTATGGCTGGACCTGCTGAACGAAAATGGCACACCGAAGTCACCGGAAGAGATCACCAAAATCATGGCAGACGCAGGTGTATCGCCTGAAGACGACTTCACCCTCTACTGAACGATGGGCATCAGATCTGGATATACATCCATGATCCTCAGAGCCGTGGGCTTTGAGAAAGTTAGAAACTACGAAGCGTCCATTTATGAGTGGGGCGGAGATCCGTCCATGCCAATGGAAAAGTAAAATCACATCAGGGCTGCGCTCGGCAACGAGTCACAGCCCTTTTTATCCATAATGCCGACCGAACATGGTTTGGCTTTGTGACTGAAAGGAAAGAGCTATGTATAGTCAATCTGCAAGCTGGACTGCAAAGATCTCAGGATTTGAAAAAAGGGTGTTTCCGTGGCGAGCATCGGAGATAAAAAAAGGTCGCCCGGTATTTTTCCCTGGATGCAACCTTGTGAATTTTCTGCCGGAAACATCCTTGATGACGGTCAATGCTTTGAGAGCTTATGACTGTGGCTGGATGTTTGATTGCTGTGGAAAGCCTCTGAGTTTAAAAGGCGACCAAACTGGCGCGGCATCCATTCTCAGCCGAATTGAAATGGAAATCAGACGTCATCAGATCCCGGAAATGATTGTGGCCTGCCCGAACTGCCACCAAGTCTTCAGCAAGCATCTCAGTATTCCGGTGACGGATATTTATGATTTCTTGAAGCGGGAAGGCTATAAGCTGCCGCAGACCTCTGTGCCATTCAAAGTGTTTACCCCTTGTCCTGATCGCGGTAACGGGAAGATCGCCGGTTCTATTGAGGTTTTGCTTGGCACAGAAATCGTCAGTTCAACAGGCTTGCCATGCTGTGGCCTTGGTATGAAGCAGCCGGCCAAGGCAAAAGAGGCACTTGAAACCATCCAAAGGACGGCACCGGAAATGAAAGCCTACTGCGCCAGCTGTTATGGGCACCTAAGTAAGAATGGTGTCAGGATGACAGGACATGTATTGTCGGAGGTTATGGGGCTGAACGAACGACCATCGGCAGGGCTAAAAAAAGCTTTGAACCGGCTACGGCCAAAGCTGTGGAAATAGGAGGATAAGTCAATGCTGGACACCTACGGACGAAAAACAATAGATCCGCCTGTAAGGCTTCTTGCAGGGATTTTTCACCGCGCGGGTCTGACCCCCAATGCCGTGACTCTGGCAGCTTTTGTTGTGGGATGCGGCTCAGCCGGACTCTTGGCCATAGGTCATCCATGGTGGGGAGTGCTCGCGCTATGGGTGTCTGGGCTTTTGGATGTCGCGGATGGTGAACTGGCCAGACTGACAAAATCCCAGAGTCCCTCCGGGGCACTTCTGGACCTGATTTTGGACCGCATGGTGGAAGCTTTGGTACTGCTTGGCATGGTGATTCATGCGCCCGAGCTTGCCATTGTGGTCATCTTATTCCTGATCAGCGTCATCTTCAACTTTTCGACATTTTTGGCCGCCGGCGCGTTAATGACGAATGCCGGCAAAAAGAGCATGCATTACGATCCGGGATTGATTGAGCGAACGGAGACCTTTGTCTTTTTCACCGCGGCCATCCTGCTTCCGGACTATAGCTTATGGATTCTGGGCGCTTTGACGAGCTTGATTGTTCTGACTGGAATACGAAGATTCTATCAGGTGCTTGACGCGCTGAGACAGCCTTAGGTTGTTGAGGCTGCTCGGCCCTTATGGTGTAATAAAATAATTGAAGGTAAGGAGAACTACTATGCGCTTATGGAACAGAAATATCATGGAAATTAGAAACCCAAGTAAAAGGTTTCTGAGCCTCATAATCGCCGGCGTCCTTGCTGCTGGCGCCCTGGTGGGCTGCGGACAAACCACGCCGGCTGCAGAAGAGGCGGATCAGACTGCCGCAAACTTCACCAGCTGGTCGGAGGTTGAAGCGGCCGGTCGGGACAAAACCGTCACCATTTTGATGTGGGGCGGCAATGAGCTCGTGAATACTTACATGGATACAACTGTCTCAAGCTTTCTTAAAGAGACTTATAATATTACTCTGAACCGAGTCCCTATGAATCCTCCGGAATATCTGAGTCTGCTGCTCAATGAAAAAACCGCCGGTGTGGCAGAGGGCTCCGCGGATCTTCTCTGGATCAACGCGGAGAACTTCAGGACGGCCAAGGAGGGCGGTCTGCTCTGGGGCCCTTATGATCAACTCCTGGAGAACCAGGCGCAGTATTATGAAACGACCGCCGGCGACCTGAACTCTGACTCCGGGATCCCTATTGAAGGCATGGAAGCCATCTGGGGCAGAGCGCAGCTCGTCTTGACCACAGACGCGGCCAGGGTTGAGGCGCCGCCAAAATCCTATAAGGCACTGCTGGAATGGGCAAAAGCCAATCCGGGGCGCTTTACCTATCCTAACCCTATGGAAGATTTCGCGGGCAGCGCCTTTGTCAGAAGCGCCCTGTATGAATTGACCGGGGAAAGTGACTGGAGCGCTGACCTGTCGGAAGAGGCCTTTAAAGAGAAAGCGCAGCCGGTGTTTGACTACTTCAATGAACTGAAGCCCTATCTGTGGCGTGAGGGGACGGTCTACCCATCCAGTCAGGCCCAGCTGGATGAGCTCTTTAAGAACAATGAAGTCGACTTCACTATTGGCTTTGAGCTGGGCAAGACAGCGGGTCAAGTGGCAGCCGGTGCGTATCCGGAAACGGCGGAGGCTTATGTGTTTGATACTGGAACCATCGGCAACGCGCACTACCTGGCAGTGCCTTTCAACGCCCCTCAGAAGGCCGCGGCGCTGCTGACCATCAACGCGCTGCAGAGTCCGCAACTCCAGCTTGAAAAGTTCAAGCCAGAGGTGTGGGGGGACATGCCTGCCTTTGATGCAGCGGTGCTCACAGAAGAAGAAAAAGAAGCGCTGAAGGCCATTGAGGCCGAGGTGTTCCCAATGCCTCTAGAGGCGCTGGCGGAGCGGCGTTTGCCGGAGCTGAAGGCCGTTTATATTGACTGGATTGAAATGCTCTGGTCGGAAATGGCTGGCGCGAGCAACCGTGCCGAGGCAAAATAGTGGAAGGGCGCCGGGCAACGTGGCTCTTCTGGGCACAGCTGATCCCGGCCATGATTCCCATTGCGCTGTGTCTGGTTTTTGGACTGGCTGAGGTTCTGAAGCTCGCTCTGGGCTATGTGCCAATTCTCGACATGAGATCAGTGACGCTGGATTATTTCATCGCTTTGTGGCAGCGCCCGGATTTCTGGAGGGATGTGGTCTACACTGCCGGAATCAGCGCCTCGTCCGCATTTTTGATTGTCCTTATTGGCGCGTTCATAGCCTGGGCGCTCTCGGGAAGTCGTCGTTTGGCTTTAAAAATACTAATCAGCCTTTGCCTCGCAGTGACTGTGATTTTGCCTTACGGCGTCGTGGCGCTGGCGACTCAGTCGCTTCTGGGGCAATCCGGATTTCTGGCCAGAGTGGCCGCCCAGTGGCACTGGATCGAAACGCCCTCTGAGTTTCCGGTCTTTCTTTACACACCCTTTGGTCTCGGACTTTGGTTTCCATATTTATGGAAAGGCAGCGCTTTTGCGGCGCTGATCCTGAAGCCTTACTACGACAAAATCCGCAATACCTTTGAGCTCGAGGCCAGAACCCTTGGCGCCGGTGGCCTGACGCTGTGGCACAGCCTGTATCTGCCTTCTTCGGCCGGTCTCCTTGCGCTGGCAGGCGGTGTTATGTTCGCCTTCATCTTTGGCAGTTTTGAAGTGCCGGTCTGGCTTGGGGCTTTGACGCCTGAGCTGCTGCCTGCCAGGTACTACGCGCTGCTCCTTCACCCGGACCTTCACAGACTGCCGGAGCGCATGGCGCTGGTGATCACCCTGGCGTTTCTGTGCCTGGTTTTGACGTTAATCTTTGTCGCGCTGCTGCACCAGGTCTTTAAACGCGGGCTGGGCTATAAGCACTGGCTGGCACCGCTGACCCGAAAACTTGGCGTAACCCCTCGGTCCGGGGAGCGGTTAAGGCTGCTGACCGCCTGGCTTTACGCCTTAGTGATATTGCTGCCTGTGGTCTGGTTCCTCCTCTACGGCCTATCGCCCTCACTGAGATTCCCACAAGTAGTGCCGGATTTTTCAGGCGCTGTGACGCGCTCTTGGAGCGTCGTGTCTGACCCCGTGCTTCAGAGGGCTTTAAAGCAGAGTCTGATGATCTCGGGTCTCACTGGGGTGATGGCGTGCCTCGCGGGGTTTAGTGCTGGGAGAGCCCTCTCGAAGAAGCAGGCTGTGAAGGGTCGATCCGCTGCCATGGTGATCCTGGCTTTGCCGCTGCTGTTTCCCGGTGTCGTTCTGATCACGGGGGCACAGATGGCCAGCATTCGGCTGGGCTACTACGGTTCCTGGCTCTCCGTGGTGATCTGCCATATTGCCATAGTCGTCCCCTACGCTGTGGGGCTTCAGTTCCAGTATCAAAGCCAGTCGGGTCATGCCCGGGAAGAGGCGGTGAGAACGCTGGGCGGACGGCCCCTGGACTATCTTGTCAGAGTGTTGCTGCCCTCTACGCTGCCGCCGCTCGTCCTCAGCTTTTCCCTGGCTTTTTTAATGTCACTCACTGAAACCTTCTCCACTCAGATGACCAGCGGCGGTCGAATCACCACGCTGGGTGCCCTGCTGATCCCCGCGCTGGAATACGGTGATCTGTTAAGGGGGAGCTTGTATACCCTAATTTTTATTTTGATCAACGGCAGCCTTTTTCTGACGGCCCATGCCGTTTCGAAATCCTGGATCAACCGATCTGACTACAGAAAGGAAAATCGCTAAGATGCTGCGACTGAAGGCGCTTTCAAAAACCTATGAGCATAGAAAGGTCCTGGAGGACATAACCTTTGAGTGCACCTGTCCTGAGCTGATCGCGGTTTTAGGGCCTTCCGGCTCGGGTAAGTCCACGCTCCTGAAGCTGATTTCAGGGCTGGTTCGGCCGGACGGCGGAGGTGTTGAGCTGAATGGTCGGGACATGACCGGTCTCCCTCCCGAGCAGCGGGGCATTGTCTACATTTCTCAGGAACCATCCCTGTTCACCCATATGACCGTTCTCGACAACTTGTGCTTTGGCGCAGACATTCGCGGGATTCCCCGAAAAGCGATCATGGCAGATCTTCAGCGCCTGATCCGCCTGCTGGAACTGGAAGGCCTTGAAAACAGGTATCCTGGCGCCTTGTCCGGCGGTCAAAGGCAACGGGTCGCCATAGGTCGGGGGCTCTCGGTCAAGCCTTCGGTGCTGCTTTTGGACGAGCCGTTCTCAAGCCTGGACCTGACGCTGCGCACCAGCATGGGACAGCTGATCCGCAGCATTCGCGACAACTTTGAGGTCACTATTATTATGGTGACCCATGATCCGAGTGAGGCCATGGCTTTTTCGGACCGGATTATGCTCCTGAGTGAAGGGCGGCAGCTGCAATGCGGGACGCCTGAAGACTTGTACCGGCATCCGGTGAATCTTCAGGCCGGGCAGATGCTGGGCAGACTCCTTCCGCTGCCGGAAGCGTTGTCAAATCTGAGCCGACATGGGGAATTGCCCATTATTGAGCTTCGTGAAGCACGCTCTGAGGGCGTACACGTTCTCAGGCGCTGCTACAGGCCGGAATCGGTCGTTTTGATTCGGGCAGAGGAGAACGCCGAGGGGGCTTATAGAGTCGGCCGGGTGTGCCGGGACGGGCTGGAGTGTCGTTATAAGCTGTTCTGTGAGGATTCTGCCGATGGTTTCGAAATCATCACTTCACAGAGAAATCAAGTCTCTGTGAATGACTGGGTTCGGTTGGCGTGGGTGTGACAGAAAAAATGGATAAGGAGGGTGGTCTGCAAGCCGCTGATGATCAATGTTCAAGGTGCTATAGCTATGAAGCGCCTTAGCCTTGAAAGAGTGAAAGTTTTCTTTCAACTTCTTGACAAGGCCAAAATGATGTTTTATGCTTGACTCAATTGAATGAATCCAGTAAAGGTTTGCCAGGAGAAATCCTGGCGATTAAAAGGGAAGTCGGGTGAAAATCCCGCGCAGTCCCCGTTGCTGTAAGGTGGAGTACACTTGCTTAATGTCACTGATGGCTAGTCCGTTGGGAAGACGCAAGGTTGTATGATGAAGCTGAGCCAGAAGACCTGCCTTTATTGTAGTTAGCATTTTTCTGCGTGGAGACGGAAAAGGTTATGATGAGGCATGCTATGTCTCTATGATCGCGATATGACTCTGACGCTTTAATGCGCCAGAGTTTTTTTTATGCCTTCGCGCCCAAATTCATGGAGGTGTCACAATGTATACCAAAACAGCCAAAATCGCAATTGTATTGTCGTCAGCCGCCGCCCTGGTACTCTTGGCTGCTGCGCCTTCTGGAGCCATGCACATTATGGAAGGCTTCCTTCCGCCACTTTGGGCCTTGGGATGGGGACTGATCAGTCTGCCTTTTCTGGTGGCAGGGTACTTTTCGATTAAAAGGCAGGTTGAGGTCTCACACAAGTATCTTGTGCTGATCGCCATGTGTGGCGCCTTTGCCTTTGTGATGTCCTCTCTGAAAATTCCTTCCTTGACGGGAAGCAGCTCTCATCCTACAGGCGTCGGTTTAGGCGCAATTCTCTTTGGGCCTTCAGCCATGGCCATTATTGGTATTATAGTTCTTCTGTTTCAAGCCTTTTTTCTGGCCCACGGCGGACTGACGACGCTGGGCGCCAATGTGTTTTCCATGGGTATTGCAGGGCCTATGGTCTCATTTTTAGTCTATCAGCTCATGAAGCAATTAAAGGTGAAAAGCAGCACAGCGGTGTTTCTGTCGGTGTTTTCAGGCAACATGATGACTTACATAGTAACAGCGACCCAGCTTGCCTTGGCTCATCCCACAAATGGTGACGTCATGACGTCCCTGATCAAATTTCTTGGCATTTTTGCGCTGACGCAGATTCCACTGGCCATCAGTGAAGGCTTAGTCTCTGTAGTCGTTTTCAGCGTCCTTGAAAAATATAACAGTGAGGCGCTTAAAGCCCTTAAAGTGATCGCTTAATAGCAAAAGGAGCACTGCAACATGTTGAAAAAAAACCTGATTTTAATTGCATTGACCCTCATTCTTGCGTTTGTACCCCTTATTGTACTAAAGAATGCCAAATTCGAAGGGGCGGATGGTTTGGCGGAAGAGGCAGTTTTGGCAATTGATCCGGAGTATGTACCTTGGTTCGAGCCTATGATTGAACTTCCCAGCGGCGAAGTGGAATCTTTGTTGTTCAGCCTGCAGGCCGCTATTGGCGCAGGTGTCGCAGGGTTTATCCTGGGGAGGATGACTGCCGGTAAGAAAGAGGTGGACAGCAGTGCTCGTAAGGGATGAAACGGCGCTCAGCTCCCGGATTGCTGGAGTAAATCCTAAGTCAAAGATGTTGTTTGGCTTATGCGCTACCGTAACTCCGCTGCTGGCGGATCATACTGTTTTTAGTTTCTTGATGATCTTGAGCCTTGGTGCTCTAACGCTTTATTGCACGAGACTGCGTGTCGGCGCCTACCTCAAATTGTTGGCACTGCCTCTTGGATTTCTTGCTATGGCGGTCCTTCCGCTGATGCTGCAGTCTCATGCTGAAGAGACTGCGATTATCATTGGCTGGTCAATTTTCGGCAGGATTATTGGCATAACGACCGGAGCTTTTGCCGATGGTCTCAATACAGCTCTGCGAAGCCTCGCGGCTGTCAGCGGCATGTACTTCATCCTGTTGACAACCCCCATGTCTGATCTTCTGTGGGCATTGAAAGATATAAAGATGCCGACTTTGCTGATCTCCCTGATGTCTTTGATGCATCGCTATATTTTTGTCTTCTGGTCAGAGCTTAGAACCATGAAAACTGCTCAGAACTCTCGATTAGGTTATGTTACCTTTGAGCGCTCCGTTCATTCTGCAGGACAGCTGATCGCGAGCCTTTTTCTGCGGGTTTACATTAAATGCGACAGGGTTTATGACGCGCTGGAATCCCGTGGTTATACTGGTGATTTTCAGCAGCTTGAGAAACAGTACGAGTCTGGCAGCGCACTTGTTTGGGGTGCCGGGGCGATGACTCTGCTGTCAAGTGTGATGTTATGGCTTGAAAGGAGTGGACTCGTTTGAGTGTAATTCTGGAAACTCGAAATCTAACCTATACTTATGACCATCGGCAAAAAGCACTGGACTCGGTTAATTTGGAGATAGAGGAGGGTCAGACCACCGCGATTTTGGGAGGGAACGGCTCTGGAAAATCTACATTATTCTTGAACCTCAATGGGGTGTTGAGGCCGAGTGCGGGTGAAGTGCTTTACAGAGGCCAGGCGATCTCCTATGGGGGCAGCGCTATGATGGCGCACCGAAAGCGGGTCGGTATAGTTTTTCAAAATCCGGACGATCAACTCTTTTCAACAGATGTTCGCAGCGATATTGCTTTTGGCTTGTTGAATTTAGGTTTATCCCAGGCTGAAGCAGCGCAGCGTGTGGAAGCCGTCATGACTCAGGTGGGCGTCTCCCAGTACGCTGACGCGCCGACCCACGCCCTCAGCTTTGGACAAAAAAAGCGGGTGGCGATCGCGGGTGTACTGGCCATGGAGCCGGAGGTCATCATCTTGGATGAGCCAACGGCGGGGCTGGATCCAAAAGGGGTCAGCGATATCTTGTCGCTGCTTTTACATCTCAGGAAACAACAGCGTTTGACTGTTATCTTGTCCACCCACGAGATTGATCTGGTGCCCCTTTACTGTGACAAGGTCTTCGTGATGGACCAAGGCAGGGTCGTGATGCGGGGGACGAGCAGCGAGATTTTTAAAGCGCCGGGTCAACTTAGAACTCATAATTTGAGGTTGCCCAGGATCGCGCACCTCATGGAAATTTTGAGAGACAAGGACGGTTTGGAACTGGAGGCGGGTGCGGCGACCATCGGCCAAGCCCGTAAAAGCTTTTTGAAGTGGGTGAGGCGCGGATGACAAGTGATTTTGGTGTTGTGGTGAAGCATGGCAAGGCCCTTCGATATGGGTATACCACGGGGACCTGTGCCACGGCGGCTGCGGCGGCTGCGGCGGAAATGCTGCTAAGCGGGAAGCGCGTGGACAAGGTGCGTGTCACGTTGCCCGCCGGTGGAGAGATTGAGCTGGAGACGGCGCATCCTGAAATGATGCCTGATTTTGCTCGCTGCGGCATCATCAAAGACGCCGGCGATGATCCGGATGTCACTCACGGCATAGAAATTATGGCAGAGGTTCGGTTTCAACCCGAGAGCGCCACAGGGATTACTGTTAGCGGGGGTTCAGGCGTAGGTGTGGTGACAGCCAGAGGTCTGCCTTGTGAGGTCGGGGGGCCTGCGATTAATCCTGTACCAATGAAAATGATTTGTCAGCATGTAGGGGCTGTGGCGACTCGGTATGGTATTGAAGATGATCGTGGACTCAGTGTTCAAATTTCGGCTGTGAATGGTGAGGAAATCGCTAAAAAGACTTTCAATGCTCGTCTGGGCATTCACGGCGGCATTTCTATCCTTGGGACCACAGGCATTGTGGAGCCAATGAGCGAACAAGCACTGATCGACACCATTAAGGTGCTGATTGACAAGGCGTCTCAGCAGCATCCCGAGGTCGCGTTGATTTCGCCTGGCAATTATGGCCGGGACTACTGCAGGGAGGTCTTGAAGCTCGACCTGGAAACCGGCGTGAAGTGCTCGAATTACATTGGTGAAACATTGGATTATCTTGTTTATAAAGGCTTTAAAGAGATTTTATTGGTGGGGCATGTAGGGAAGCTCGTGAAGCTGGCAGCGGGGATTATGCAGACGCATTCTTCTATGGCGGACGGCCGGATGGAAATCCTGGGTGTGCATAGCGCCATGGCAGGGGCGCCGTCGGCTTTGGTAGGCAAGATCATGGCCTGCGGTACAACAGATGAGGCAGTCGAAGTCCTTGATGAGGCTGAGCTGACTAAAGCTGTATTCGACTCAATCATGGAGAGGATCTGTTTTCAATTGAATTATCGGACCCGTGGGGCCATGAAGGTAGAGGTTATCCTGTTTTCAACCCAGGATGCAGTGATTGGAGAGACGGACGGCGCCCTGGCGCTGGCGCGAAGACTAAGAGAAATGAGGTATGTCGAATGACTTTAAATAAAGGCAGGTTTTACAGTATTGGCACTGGACCTGGAGATCCTGGACTTCTGACACTGAAAGCCGTTGAAACCCTTAAGTCCTGCAAGGTGATAGCAGTACCGGACAGCGGCGCGTCGGAAAATGTGGTGCTGGGCATAGTGAAGGCTCATTTGGAAGATCAGCGGATTGTCTACTGTGATATGCCCATGACGCGGGACAAAGACCTTCTGGAAACCAGCCATCAAAGTGCTGCAACGACACTGGCGGACTATCTCGATGCGGGAGAAAATGTGGGCTTTCTGACGCTGGGCGATCCCGCCATCTATTCCACTGCACTTTATGTGCATCAAAAACTTCAGACCATGGGCTATGAAACTGAAGTGATTCCAGGGGTTCCATCTTTTTGCGCGGCGGCGGCTAAACTAAACGTTCCGCTGTGTGAGGGCGGTGAGATGCTGCATGTGGTGCCGGCGTCCTATTCAGATTTGGAGGGTGGTCTGGGTCTTAAAGGCAGCATAGTGCTGATGAAGTCAGGTAAAAGCGCGGCCAAAGTCAAAGCTCTGCTTGATGGCAGACGGGCTATGGCCGTGGAGAGGTGCGGGTTATCGGGTGAAAAGGTTCACGAGGAACTCAGCACTTGGACTGAGGACGCCAGTTATTTCAGCGTGTTATTGGTGAAAGGGGAAAACTCATGATTTATTTTGTTGGCGCAGGTCCTGGCGCGCCAGATCTGATTACGGTCAGGGGAAAAAAAGCGATCGAAACTGCGGACATTATCATTTATGCCGGTTCATTGGTCAATCCGGCACTGCTGGAGGATGCAAAAGGGACCTGTAAATGCTATAACAGCGCGGGCATGACGCTGGAAGAAGTCATTTCAGTCATGACGGCCCCTGGGAATCTCAACAAAAGTATTGTCCGCCTTCATACAGGTGATCCTTGTCTCTATGGTGCCATTCGTGAGCAGATGGACTTGCTGGATCAGTATGGTCTCGGTTACGAGGTCATTCCGGGGGTCAGTTCCTTTATTGGTGCAGCTGCCGCCCTAAAAACTGAATATACCTTGCCAGAGGTCAGTCAGACTGTGATTTTGACTAGAATGGAAGGTCGTACCCCGGTGCCGGAAAAAGAAGATATTGCTAAATTGGCCGCCCATGGTGCGACCATGGTCATATTTCTTACCACCACTATGCTTGGGGAGTTGTCCAGACGCCTGATCCAAGGCGGTTACGCGCCGGACTCGCCTGCAGCCATTGTCTATAAAGCCACCTGGCCGGATGAACTTGTGGTCCGCACCACTGTTGCGGAGTTGGAGCAGGCCGCGGATGCCAACGGTATTAGGAAGATGGCCCTTATAACTGTTGGAGGCTTTCTTGGGCAGGATTATGAGCGTTCAAAACTCTATGATCCTGGTTTCACCCATGAATTCAGGGAGGCGGTTCGGTGAAGCTGGGTCTTGTCAGCTTTACAGCTCGGGGGCGGGCTTTAGGTGAGCATCTGGTTGATGGACTCTCTCAGTCCAACCAGGCAGAACTGGTCCTCTGGGACAAGTCTCAGATCTCACTGAAGGCTTTCGTCGCCGATCATTTCCGGTCCTTGGACGGGTTCGTTTTCATAGGTGCCATAGGGATCGCCGTCAGGCTCACTGCGCCCTATCTTGAATCCAAAGCACAGGATCCCGCCGTGGTCGTACTGGATGAAGGAGGACGCTATGTCATTCCCATTCTATCCGGCCATCTGGGCGGTGCGAACCATCTGGCGCGAGACATTGGGCGCTTGATTGGAGCCGAGCCGGTGATCACAACCTCAACGGATGTTCACGGAATTTTTGCGGTGGATACCTGGAGCCAGAGGCAGGGTTGTGAGATTTTGGAGATTGACAGGATTAAGAACATTTCAGGTGCGCTGCTTGACGGCCAGCCGGTGGGTCTGGTCTCTGACTTTGAAATCGGCGGAAAGTTGCCTGAGGGTCTGACCCCGGCTGTCAGCGGTTTGGTGGGGATTTGTGTTTCTATAAGCGAACAGAAACAGCCCTTTGAGGCAACGCTTCATATCGTGCCTAAGTGCGTAACCTTGGGCATTGGCTGCAGGCGGGGAACGGATTTTGAAGACCTGGAGCGCTTTATTATTGAGACACTAGCAGAGAAAGACATTTCACTTAAGGCTGTGTCGGCTTTGCATTCCATTGATTTAAAGAAAGAGGAACCCTGCTTGCTTCGGTTCAGCGAGACCTATGGCATTCCCTTCAAGACCTTCAGCGCTTGGGAACTTATGGATGTACAGGGCACCTTTGAACGATCCGCGTTTGTTGAAAGCATCACTGGCGTAGACAACGTCTGCGAGCGCAGCGCCATGGCTGCGGATCAAGGAGATCGGTTGGGGTCTGGTACCGAGTTCGATTTGGTGTCAGACACCGAGTTTGGTTTGGTGTCAGACACCGAGTTTGGTTTGGTGTCAGACACCGAGTTTGGTTTGGTGTCAGACACCGAGTTTAACTTGGGGACAGATAACGAATCAAATTTGGGGACAGACTCCAAATTCAATTTGAAGACAGTCATCAGTGGGGTGAACGCTGATGGAGCGGTGGCTAATTCTCGCCGCTTGATTATCACAAAGCATCAGACGTCGGGCATGACTCTGGCGGCAGCTATCGAGGACTGGAGGTGCGAATTTTGAACATCATAATGGCGGGGATGGATCACTCTATGGCAGGGATTGATCTTCGTGAGCGGTTTTCTTTTACAAAGCCTAAACAGGAAGCCATTTGTGAGGCCCTGAAGGCGATGGAGGGCGTGCGTGGCGCCGTCCTTCTCTCGACCTGCAACCGGACAGAGATTTACCTCTCTCTGGATCCACACAAAGAGTGTGATCCGTTCCTAAAGTTGTGCAGGGCTGCCAGCCTCGACGTGATTCCGCCAAGGCATCACTACAGAATCCGAAAGGGCCGGGAAGTATTCTGGCATCTGTGCCGGCTGGCTTGCGGCCTCGAATCTCAAATTCTGGGAGAAGATCAGATCATCACTCAGGTCAAAGAGGCAGCGGCACTTGCCAGAGGCTGCGGTGCCGTAGACAGCTATCTTGAAGTGCTCTTCAGAACTGCCATTACGGCGGCCAAGAAGATCAAGACCGTGGTCAAATTCTCAAAGGCGGAGAACTCAGTTGCGCTGAAGACGCTGGCAATTCTCAGGCAGGAGCTGGCAATCGAAAGACCTGGACGTGTCCTCGTCATAGGGAACGGCGAGGTGGGCAAACTGGTTGCGGACACGCTGGTTCAGAATGGATTTGAAGTGGCAATGACCCTAAGGCGTTATAAATACAGGGACAATGATATTCCAGATGGTGTGACAGCGTTTGATTATGGGGAGCGGTACCATAGGCTAAGTGCCTTTGATGCAGTGGTCAGTGCGACTGCAAGCCCCCACCATACGCTGGCCTATGAGACATTAAAAGACATAGCGATTTTGCCTGGAATCATGATTGATTTGGCAGTACCCAGGGATATTGATCTGGAGATTGGCAATCAAAGGCCTGTGAAACTCTTTGACATTGATACCATTGCAGAAGGTGCGATTGCGCAGTCAAATCAAGTGCAGTTTCAACAGGCTGAAGAGATTATTCATAAATACCATGGTGACTTGCTGAAGTGGCATCACTATAAGGAGCGCGTATCCGGATGAAGAAAATCTATGTGGTGGGTCTTGGCCCCGGAGATGAAAAATATATGACTCAGGCAGCCCGTGCAGCGCTGATGGAAAGCCAGATCATTGTGGGCTACGATCTTTACGTTGAGCTGATCAAGACACTGATTGAGGGAAAAACCATCCTTTCCACCCCAATGAAGCAGGAAGTGGCACGTTGCCGCATGGCGCTGGAGCACGCCCTTGAGGGCAGAACCGTGGCCATGGTATGCAGCGGTGACGCCGGGGTCTACGGTATGGCGGGCATTATTATGGAAGTCGCCGGGGCACACCCGGAGGTCGAAATTGAAGTCATCAGCGGCATCACAGCCGCGGTTTCCAGCGCCGCAGTCCTTGGAGCGCCTTTGATTCACGACTTTGCCATCATCAGTCTGAGTGATCTTCTGACGCCTTGGGAGAAGATTGAAAAGCGGCTGAGACTGGCCGCGGAGGCAGACTTTGTCATCTGTCTCTACAATCCGTCCAGCATGAAGCGCAAGGATTACCTAAGGAAAGCCTGTGACATCATCTTGGAACATCAGTCGCCTAAGACGGAATGCGGTTATGTCAGAAATATTGGCCGGGAAGGCGAATCGGCGGTGCTCTGCAGGCTGGAAGATTTGCGTGAAGCAAGCGTTGACATGTTTACGACGGTTATCATAGGCAACAGCCAGACAAAGCAGTTGAATGGGCGGCTGGTGACGCCGCGAGGGTACAGAGGGCTGGACGCATGACTCAGCGCAGGATCCTGATTTTTGGAGGCACCACCGAGGGCAGACTTTTGTTTGAGCAGCTTCAGGACCTAGGTATTCAGGCGGATCTCCATGTGGCAACAGCTTACGGCAAAGAGCTTGTGGATGAAGGGACGCAGGGTTTTGTTGAATCCGGCCGCCTCGATGTGGAGGGAATGGTCGGCCTTTTTCAGCAGCGCATTCCGGAATTGTTAGTCGACGCCACCCATCCTTACGCGGTGGAAGTCACCAAAAATCTGAAGTCAGCCTGCGAGATCGCGGACATTCCTTATCTGCGTTTGAGCAGGGCGGTGACCGAGGTTGAGGGCGTGATCCTTTGCGAGACCATTGAAGAGGCCGTCGCATGGCTGGATAGGCGTTCGGGAGCTGTTCTGTCGACCATCGGCAGCAAAGGCCTTCATCACTTGACGGGTATAAGAGATTACGAGAATCGTGTATATGCCAGGATCCTGCCGCTGACAGAGGCGGTGAAAGACGCCGTGGCGCAGGGGTTTAAAGGCAGCCATCTGATCTGTATGCAGGGTCCGTTTACTTTTGAGATGAATTTGGCGATGCTCAGGCAATACAAGTGCGAATATTTACTGACTAAGGATTCCGGTGTCAGCGGCGGTTTTGAGGAGAAGCTTGCGGCGGCCGAGGCAGCAGGAGCTCAAGTAGTGCTCGTAGGTCGTCCGAGTGATTCTGGCGGGCTGTCTTTTGAGCAGGTGCTGAAGGTGATTACAGGCCGGGAAGAGACGCGGGTGTCTGAGCGCAAGCTGAGTTATTTTCCGATGTTTGTGAATCTGCGCGGAAAGCGCGTTCTGGTAGTCGGCGGTGGAAAAATTGCCGCGCGCAGGATAGAGACGCTGCTGAAATTCGACTGCGACATCACGGTGGTGTCACCTGAAGTGGAGGACGCCATTCTGGCGCATTTCCGCGGTGAGAGACTGACGCTTCACGCTCGGGGATACAGCGCGGGAGATCTGGAAGGTGCAGATGTGGTCCTCTCCGTCACGAATGACAGGGAGGTCAACCGGCGTGTCGGGCTTGAGGCAAATGCCCTGGGGATTCCAGTGAGTGTCGCGGATGCCCATGAGGAATGCACGTTTTATTTTCCCGCAATAATTGAGCACGACGGCATGGTCATAGGACTTAGCAGCCAAGGCCAGTCGCATCAGGGCGTCTCGGCATTAGCGAAGAAATTGAGGTGGATCTTGAATCATGAAGATTAAAGTGGGCAGCAGAGAAAGCCGGCTGGCGGTGATCCAGTCTGAAATAGTCATGGCGGGTATCCGCGGCTGGGCTCCGGGCGCAGAGCTGGAACTCGTGACCATGAAGACTACAGGCGATATTATTCAGGACCGGACGCTGGACAAGATTGGCGGCAAAGGGCTCTTCGTCAAAGAGCTTGACCTTGCTTTAGCTGCGGGCGAGGTGGATATCACGGTACACAGCTTCAAGGATATGCCTATGGAAATAGACCCTTCCCTGCCGATTGTCGCGGTTTCCAGGCGCGAGGATCCCAGAGACGTTCTGATTTTGCCTAAAGGTGTGGCGACGCTGGATTTGTCAAAACCCATAGGCTGTTCCAGCGCCAGGAGAAGCCTGCAGATTCGCAGTCTTTATCCCGGGTGCCGGGTTGAGCCCATTCGCGGCAACGTGCTGACTCGTCTTGAAAAGCTTGATAGTGGTGCATACTCAGCGATCGTGCTGGCCTATGCGGGTCTTAAAAGACTGGGTTTGGAGGAACGGGTAAGCCGTATTTTTGAAACTTGGGAAATGTTGCCCTCGGCTTGCCAGGGGGTTCTTGCCGTTCAAGCGCGAAGGGGAGAGGATATTTCTTTTCTGAAGGGATTCCATGACAAAGAAGCCTGGGATATTTCTCTCGCGGAGCGCAGTTTTGTCAGGACTCTGGATGGAGGCTGCAGTTCGCCGGTGGCCGCTTACGGGGAAATGAAGGGCGGCGGAGAGCTGCTGCTCACAGGACTCTATGTGGATGAGGCTACAGGACGTTACTGGATTATGACCATGAGAGATCACAGATCAAGGGCAGAGCAGCTTGGCGTGCGGCTGGCAGAGGCCGTCAGAAGAAAGGGGAAGTCAGAGTGTTTGAAGATAAACCCAAACCGGGGAAAGTCATATTGGTCGGAGCAGGTCCAGGCGATGCGGGACTAATGACCATCAAAGGCTTGCAGGCGCTCAGGCAGGCGGAGGTCGTCGTCTATGACCGTTTGGTTGGCGGCGGAATTTTGGAACAGATCCCAGAACAAGCTGAGAAGATTTATGTGGGGAAAAACGTCGGTCACCATGTGGTGCCTCAGGAACGGATCAATGAGATTTTGCTGGAAAAAGCCCTTGAAGGCAAACGCGTGGTGCGGCTTAAAGGCGGAGACGGATTTGTCTTTGGCCGCGGCGGTGAAGAGCTTGAGGGACTGGGGGTGCACGGCATTCCATTTGAAGTGGTGCCAGGCATCACCTCTGCCATTGCAGCGCCAGCCTATGCAGGCATTCCGGTAACACACCGGGAGCTTAGCGCGTCCCTTCACATTATTACCGGACATTTGAAAGATGGCGCTGAGCTGAAGTTGGATTACGACGCCTTGGTTCGGCTGGGAGGGACCCTGATTTTCATGATGTCGGTTTCGAGTCTGCCTGAAATAGCGGCAGGTTTGATCCAGGCAGGTATGTCTCAGGAGATGCCTTGCGCCGTCGTTGAGAATGGTACGCTGAGCCGTCAGCGCAAGCTGGTAGGGACCCTGTCCATGATAGACCAGGCGGTGAAAGAGAACAAAGTTAAATCTCCGGCGGTGTTCGTGGTGGGCCACGTCTGTCAGCTTTCAGAGCGCTTTGACTGGTTCTCGGCGCTTCCGCTGCTTGGAAAGCGCATTCTGGTTACCCGGCCGAAGGCGACCGCTTCAAAGCTGAGCGAGCGCTTGAGGGCGCTGGGCGCAGAAGTTGTGCTGGCACCCACGATCAGAACCCGTTCGGTGTCCTTTGAAATGCCTGACCTCAGCCCGTATACCGTTCTGATTTTCACCAGTGCTGCGGGGGTATCCAGCTTTTTTGACGCCATGGACCGAGTGGAACTGGATGCAAGAGTCCTTTACGGCAAGCGCATAGCGGCTGTAGGGAATGAAACGGCTGCGGCGCTTAAAGCCTGTGGTTTGAAGGCGGATTTTGTACCAAGTGTGTTCTGCGGAGAAACTCTGGCGGAGGAAATGCTGGCGTCGGGCTGGGTTGGAACGGCGGATCGCGTACTGATTGCAGGGGCGGCAGTGATGGCTCAAGCCTTGCCCGACCTTCTCAGCGCGGCTGAAATTGAATTGAAGTGTCTTGTTGTCTATGAGACCGAAGCATTGCCATGTCAGGCTATGGAACTTGAGGCGTTTGACTGGGTGACCTTTACCAGCGCCAGCTGTGTGGAGGGCTTTGTACGGTGCGTCAATGATGCTCCAGAGCGGCTGAAAGGTGTCAAAGCCCTTTGTATAGGCGCGCAGACGGCGGCTGAAGCGTCGAAATACCCCATGGACATTGTCGTTGCCAAAGAGGCAACCATTGATGCCATGGTAGAACGAATTTGCGAGGAGACTGTGAAAGAAAATGAACATCCGACCAAGGAGGCTTAGAGCCAACGAGAACCTCAGAACGTTGACAAGAGAGACCAGAGTCAGCTCAAGCGCGCTGATCCAGCCGCTGTTTGTTAAAGAAGGCGTCAATATCAAGGACGAGATCAAGTCCATGGAAAACAATTTTCACTATAGTCCCGACCGCTTGGCTGAGGGGATTGAAGCTGGACTTGAGGCGGGTGTCAGTAAGTTTTTGCTCTTTGGACTGCCACTTCGCAAGGATGAAACCGGCAGCGAAGCCTGGAATGACCGAGGTGTAATCCAGCAGGGGCTCAGAGCGGTCAGGCAGCGTTTCGGCGATTCGGTTTACCTGATCACGGATGTCTGCCTCTGTGAATATACCAGTCATGGGCATTGTGGCCTTCTCAGCGGTACATATGTCGATAATGACTCGACAGTGGAGCGATTGGCCGAAGTCGCGCTGTCTCATTCTTTGGCCGGTGCGGACATGGTGGCGCCTTCGGATATGATGGACGGCAGGGTGAAGGCGATTCGGAGCAAGCTGGACGCTCATGGGCAAATTCACACGCCTATCATGTCTTATTCTGTCAAGTACGCGTCATCCTTTTATGGGCCGTTCAGGGAAGCGGCGGGCTCTGCGCCGGGCTTTGGGGACCGAAAGACCTATCAGATGGACTGGCACAACACTTCAGAGGCACTCAAAGTCGCAGCTATGGATGTCAGGGACGGCGCAGATCTCCTCATTGTGAAGCCGGCTCTTTCCTATTTGGATGTGATTCAGGCGGTCTCCTCTGAGGTCAACGTACCTGTAGCGGCTTACAACGTCAGCGGAGAATATGCCATGATCAAAGCAGCTGCCAAGCTGGGGCTGATTGACGAGTATGGGGCCATGTGCGAAAGCGCAGTCTCTATGTTTAGAGCAGGCGCTGATATTCTGATTACTTATTTTGCGAAAGAGTTGGCTTCAGCGATCCGGAAAGGGGATATAGGCTAATGCGTTTAACTTCAGAAAACTTGTTTGAAAGAGCATCCAATGTTATGCCGGGAGGCGTCAACAGTCCTGTGCGTGCTTTTGGCGCCGTAGGCGGATCACCTAGATTCATTCAATCGGCAGAGGGTGCCAGAATAATGGATGTTGACGGAAAGACATATCTTGATTATGTACAATCCTGGGGTCCAATGATTTTGGGACATGCGCATCCGGTGGTTCTGGACGCCGTATCACGTGTGATGGGACGTGGCCTGAGTTTTGGCGCCGCCACAGAACTTGAAGTGGAAATGGCGGAGCTGATGACCTCGGTGGTGAAACCCCTCGAAATGGTCCGCATGGTCAACAGCGGCACTGAGGCGGTGATGAGTGCGCTCAGACTGGCCAGAGGCTTTACCGGAAGAGACAAGATTATTAAATTTGCGGGCTGCTATCACGGCCATACGGACAGTATGCTGGTCAAGGCCGGATCAGGGGCTCTGACACTGGGGACGCCGGACAGTGGCGGGGTTACTCGTGGAACTGCTCAGGACACGCTGATTGCCGGGTACAATGACTTGAATTCTGTGGAAGCGCTCTTTAATAGCAATACTGAGGAGGTCGCCGCGGTGATTGTCGAGCCTGTGGCAGCCAATATGGGTGTGGTCCTTCCGGAGGCGGGCTTCCTGGAGGGGCTCAGAGCATTGTGCGACCGCTATGGCAGTCTTCTCATCTTCGATGAGGTCATTACCGGCTTTAGGCTGGGGCTGGGTGGTGCCATTGCTTATTATGGCGTCGAGGCAGATCTGGTGACCTATGGGAAAATCATAGGCGGCGGATTGCCAGTGGGCGCTTATGGCGGCCGGCGTGACATTATGAATAAAGTCGCACCGTCAGGCAATGTTTATCAGGCTGGGACACTTTCGGGCAATCCGGTGGCTATGGCGGCGGGTATCGCGACATTGAAGCAGCTTCGCGACAATCCTGGGATTTACGAGCATATAGATACTTTGGGGAAACGTCTTGCGGAGGGCCTGCGCGCTCAAAGTCCGTACACGGTCAACCATGTAGGTTCACTGGTCTCTCAATTCTTTACCCAGGCGCCGGTTCGGGACTACGATTCAGCCAAGTCCAGTGATACCGGAAAATACGCGGCACGCTTCAGATATTTGATTCAAAATGGCATCTATACCGCGCCGGCCCAGTTTGAAGCGCTCTTTATCAGCTATGCCCATACGGAAGCGGACATTGATGCAACGCTGGATGTAATGAAAAGATTTAAGGAGGAATTGTCATGAAAGGTGTATTGATTTTAGCCCATGGAAGCCGGGAAAAACAGACAGAGGAGACTTTCAACACGGTTGTGGATCTCGTGAGAGACCGCGTGGAGGAAGTTGTCGAGACGGCTTATATGGAATTCTCGGAAAAAAATATTGCCTATGGACTTAACGCATTGGTAAGCCAAGGTGTCACAGAAATAAAAGTAGTGCCTTATTTCCTTTTCAAAGGTGTCCACTTGAGAAAGGATATTCCTGAAGAAATCGCTGCATTCCTTGAGGGGAAATCAGGCATCGCGGTCACTATTGCCGAACCACTGGGGTCAGACCCGCGTCTTGCGGAAATTCTCGCGGAACGCATTAAGGGCTGAGGCCATGATCATTCAGATGATTGGCATTGGGCCGGGTACAGAAGCGCTGCTAACTCAGGAAGCCCTTCAGAAAATCAGGGAAGCAGACCTTGTCCTGACTAACGACAGATTATTCGAAGCCTTTGGGTATCTGAATCCCAACACTATGAGCTGTACACTTTCGGAAATCGAGGCAAAGATTAATGAGCATAAGGGATTGAGTAAAATCGCGGTTCTAGCCTCGGGAGACGTAGGGTTCTACAGTCTTTCAAATACGCTCAAACCGGTTCTGGAGGCCGATCAGGTTGAATGGATTAGCGGCATCAGCAGTCTGCAGTATCTGGCCGCCCGCCTGAAGCAGGACTACAGCAACGTTAAAGTCGTCAGTGTTCACGGACGGGATCGTTCAGTGATCCCCTTCGTAAGCTACCATGAAAATGTATTCGTCCTGACCGGCGGCGCCCACAAAGCCCATGATGTCATTGCGGACCTCGTGGAATCGGGATTAGGCAATGTGCGTGTGACTGCAGGTGAAAATTTATCGATGGCCGGAGAACGTCTGATCACCGCTGAAGCCTGTCAGCTGACAGACCTCAGGTTTGATAATCTTTCAGTTCTGTGGATCAACAATCCGCAGTACGTTCACCACTCGAACACGCTATATGACGAGGACTTTGAACGGAAATGTGTCCCCATGACCAAAGGTGCTGTCAGGGAGTACAGTCTGGCGAAGCTGGATATTCAGCCAGGGGAAGTCGTCTACGACCTTGGGTCGGGTACAGGATCTGTGGCTGTAGCCATGGCAAGACGTGCCCATGAAAGTTTTGTCTATGCAGTGGAAAAATCACAGGATGCCATAGAACTTATACGCTTAAATAGACAGAAACTGGGCGCTTTTAATATAAAGTTGATTGAAGGCACAGCGCCGGAGTGCCTGGAGAACCTGCCGGCACCAGATAAGGTTTTTATTGGCGGCGCCGGTGGAAAGGTCGACGCGGTGATTGATACTGTATTCAGGAAGAATCCCAGGGCGCGGATCGTCGTCAATGCAATTACCCTTGAGACACTTCAGGAAACTCTTCAGTCTTTTGAACGCCACAATTTTCGAAGTCAGATTCAGTGCCTTGCAGTGACTGAGGTTGAAGCGGTTGGAAAATACCATATGATGAAAGCGCAAAATCCAATCTACGTGATGATGGGTGAGAGAGTGTGTGGGTGACCATCGGCAAAACAAATGAATTGGAGTGGGTTCGGTGGCAAAGACAATTATGATACAGGGGACGGCTTCCAATGCCGGTAAAAGCTTGGTGACCGCCGGATTGTGCCGAATTCTGGCTCAAGATGGCTATAAGGTGGCACCGTTCAAATCGCAGAATATGGCCCTGAATTCTTTCATCACAGCAAAAGGGCACGAAATGGGCAGAGCTCAGGTTATGCAGGCAGAAGCCTGCGGGATCGAGCCAGACGCGCGTATGAATCCAATTTTGCTCAAGCCAACCAGCGATCAAGGCTCACAAGTGGTCGTCAACGGTGAGGTCCTTGGGAACATGAGCGCCTCGGCGTATTTTAACATGAAAAGAACGCTGGTACCTGAGGTCATGAAAGCCTTCAAAAGCCTCGCGGCGGAATATGATGTCATAGTCATTGAAGGTGCGGGAAGTCCTGCGGAAATCAATATGAAATCCGAGGACATTGTCAATATGGGGATGGCGAAGATGGCCGGGGCGCCTGTACTGATCGTGGGAGACATTGACCGTGGCGGTGTGTTCGCGTCCCTAACAGGAACCATGCAGCTCCTGGAGGAAGAGGAGCGGTCCATGGTGAAGGGAACAATTATAAACAAGTTCAGAGGTGACCGGACTATCCTTGAACCGGGACTTAAAATGCTTGAGGACATTACAGGTGTGCCAGTGGCGGGGGTCATACCTTACAAGCTCTTTGAACTGGATGACGAGGACAGCCTGACGACGCGGTTTGAGACCCGCGGAAGTAGAGCGGATCACGTGGACATTGCGGTGATCCGGCTCCCGAGAATTTCAAACTTTACAGATTTCAATCCGTTTGAGAGATTTGAACAGGTTACGCTGCGCTATGTCGGAAGGGTTTCCGAGCTGGGACAGCCGGATCTGATCCTGATTCCCGGTTCAAAGAATACTATGGCGGATCTTGTCTGGCTGCGGCGCTCCGGCTTCGAGTCAGCGATTCTGGCTCATGCGGCTTCCGGCGCGCCGGTGATGGGCATCTGCGGGGGCTATCAGATGCTGGGTCTGGCCCTGTCGGATCCGTATTCCATGGAGCACGGGGGTGAAATGTCGGGTCTGGGTCTTCTCGAAGGGTCGACCGTTTTTGAGGCTCAGAAGGTTCAAAAGCAAGTAAGCGGACGGATTTCAGAGATGGGAGGCATATTTTCCGGGATCTCGGGGATGGATTACGAAGGCTACGAGATTCATATGGGTGTGACGACGGGAAGCGGTCCGGTTGTCCATGATCAGAACATCTATGGCAGTTATGTCCATGGCCTGTTTGACGCTGTGCCTATAGCCCGGGAAATGGTCCGCGCGCTCCTCCTGAAGAAAGGCATTGAACCAGCGTTTGATGCCCTTGGCTTTGGGGAAGAGGGGCTTTCGGAGATCAAAGAGTTTAAAGACAGACAATACAACTTGTTGGCCGAGCATCTGAGGGCTTCCCTCGACATGGATTTCATTTATCAGGTCCTGGATGAAGGATTGGGGCAGAGCTGAAAGCAGGACGCATAAAACGTGGTAAGCCGATTGTTGCGGTACTCACCGGATTGGAGCGAGGCTAATGAAGATAGAAATTGTGAAGCCTGCGGAAATAGAAACCCGCAGTTTTGAAATTATTGGGGAGATTCTGGGTGGAAGAGTACTCGATCCTGAAAATGAAGCCGTTATAAAAAGATGTATTCATACCTCAGCGGACTTCGATTATGCGGATAATCTGCATTTTTCAAAAGGCGTAACCAGCCTGCTGGCGGACGCGCTGAAGCAGGGTGCGGACATTGTGACAGACACCATGATGGCGCGGGCTGGAATCAACAAGTCCAAGCTGGGGCAATTTGGTGGCCAGGTCCATTGCTTTATGGCTGACGAGGATGTAGCCAGGGATGCGGCTGACCGGGGTGTCACCAGAGCTACAGTGTGCATGGAAAAAGCTTGCGCGATTAAAAAACCGGTTATTATTGCTGTCGGTAATGCGCCAACGGCTCTGATCCGTCTGAAAGAGCTGATTGAAGAAGGCAGAATTTTGCCGGAGGGCATTATTGCAGCCCCTGTCGGGTTCGTCAATGTCGTAGAATCCAAGGATCAGATTATGGAACTTGAGATTCCGCATATTGTGGCCAGGGGACGTAAAGGCGGCAGCAATATTGCGGCAGCGATTTGCAATGCTTTGCTTTATCGTTGAGAGCGTGCTTTTATGCCTGAATATAAGAAAAAAGATTAGAAAAAGCCGTCAGGTCGCTAACGAATTTGAGCGATCTGCCGGCTTTTTGTTTTAATACTTAATGTCTAATGGGGTATGGCACAATTTCAAGAGAAAAGCTTGGAGGTATTGCGCAAAATGGCGGTAATAACTTAGCGGAACGCGTTGGTACCGCAGGAATTAATGGACCCAACAGAATCGATGGAACCGTTGGAATCAATGGAACCGTTGGAATCAATGGAACCATTGGAATCATTGGTGCCGATATACCCGATCGTTCCGATGGCATAACATGGGACATTGAACCGAGTCAAATCAAGTGAAGACTGATCTGAGGTAAACAGAAGCGTCGTGCAGGTGCCGGCAGACTTATGTAGATCTAGGGAAGTGGTGTTGTTTAGGCTGAGATTCAACCTTCCCCCTGCAGCCGCCGCCAGATCACGGCCTTCCGCCAGGATCCCCCTTGAACCGACGGGCCAGATTTCGATGACCTCTGGGGAGTCCAGAAGCTGTCTCAGAGTGGTGAAATCCGCGACCCGACTTTCATCATCTGCCAGCTCTTGACCAACTTTGGGTATTCCGGCGGCGAAAACATGGCATCCAGGCCTTGATCTTCGCGCCTCAAGAGTTTTGTTTTGAAGCATTCCAATTGCTGTCATGCCCAAGGCGGTTTGCTGGGTGGGGACATTTTTTTCAGTGCTGATGGTCAGAGGAAGATCCGGGTAGCCCGCTTCTGCCATGGACGCCCGAATGCCTTCCAAAAGCGCTTCACCGGTAGGGTCTGGCTCGCAGCAGATAGCTGCAGTAAGGGCTGTGGGGATGGCTCCGGAGGATAGCACTTCCATCAGGACAACTCTGGCTGTAAGCCGCGCCACGACCTGTGGCGGGGCTTTAACATTATCCAGGGGCTTTAATCCAATACCGCCGCAGGAATCGCAGGCGATTGCCAACGTTAAATCCGGATTTATTGGCAGCAGATCCAAATCCCTATATTTTTTGGTCACTGGCAATCGCCCCTGCCTTTTTAAGCGCATTGGATTTTTCCAAGGCAAGATGGACCATGAAGGCCACAATGATATTGATCAGACTGCCAACAGTCAGTGGCAGCACCATGGCGGCGAAGAACCCCATGCCAAAGCCAGGCAGCAGCATCAGCATGGCAGGTGAGGCAACGCCGTTGAGAAGTGTTGCAATCACAACCGAGAGATAACGGTTGACTTTTCTGAACAGGAGCCCATAAACCCAGCAAATGACGGCCATTTGAAATCCAATCAAGAGGTGGATTGGCAGCGTCAGTGGAAAGCCTGCGCTGGCCGCGGTCATAAGATGGCCCAAAAGCCCAATGACTGCACCCGGAATGGGGCCGAGGAGAGAGGCTGCCAGGAAGGCCGGCATGGAATCAAAGGCCACGGTACCGGTAGGGCTTGGCATTTTGATGACTGATCCTATAAAGCAAAGGGCAATGAACATGGAGAGCAGGACGATTTTTCTAAGATTGATTTGCATACGTTTTACACCTCATTCATTTTTTTGCCGGGTTTCAGAAGACATTCCAGGGCAGAGGAAACAAAAACAAAAAAGCCCGCGGTTACTAAACCGCGGACTTTACCATCATCCAATCCCTACCGTTCCCCACAAATACAAAGAACGCACAGTATTTCAGGCAGGTCTCCTGGCTGAGGGTCATTGTGCTGCCTCGCCTTCCCAAGCCGCTTAACAGCGGAGGTGGCATGCTGAGGGCACTCTCCATTTACAGTGACGGGATCGCTCAGGACTCTCACCTGATTCCCTATTCTCCCAAGTACTGGGCACCTGAATACGTTGATTTAATTGTCTGAAATCCTAACTATAGGTAGTGTAGCGAAAAGATCATCTTACGTCAAGTCCAATAAATTCTTGTATTTTTTAAAAACAAGAGTGTGTTTGCCGATGGTCGCAAGCCCGAAAGCCAGACAATTCAATGCATACAGCTTAAATTTACGCTTAAGTGGACGAAAAAAGTCCCGCTGGACAAAAATCGAAACGCCTGTTAAATTAGAATTGTAGAAGAGATCATAAAATCAAAAGCATAGGGTATGCAGAAGGAGTGTTTATTATGATTAAAATTGGAATCAACGGATTCGGGCGAATTGGAAGACTTGTTCTGAGAGCGTCCGCAGCATATGAGAACGTCGAAGTAGTGGGGATCAACGATCCCTTTGTGGACGCAGAGTACATGGCCTACATGCTGAAGTATGATTCGGTCCATGGCAAGTTTGACGGTGAGGTTTCCTCTGAAGACGGCAAGCTTTTCGTCAACGGCAAAGAAATCAAGATTTTCGAAGCCAAAGATCCTAAAGACATTCCGTGGAAATCCTGTGGTGCGGCCTACATTGTGGAGTCGACCGGTGTTTTCACTACTCAAGAATCCGCGAAGGGACATTTGGAGGCTGGCGCCAAGAAAGTCATCATCAGCGCGCCATCCAAGGATGCGCCAATGTTTGTCATGGGCGTAAACTCTGATAAGTACAGGTCGGATATGGACATTGTGTCCAATGCCTCTTGCACCACAAACTGCCTGGCGCCTCTCGCCAAAGTCATTCATGAGCATTTCGGCATCGTGGAAGGCTTGATGACAACCGTGCATGCGACTACGGCCACTCAAAAGACTGTTGATGGTCCGTCCAAAAAGGACTGGAGAGGCGGCAGAGCTGCAGCGTCGAATATCATCCCATCCTCAACCGGTGCGGCTAAAGCGGTTGGCGAAGTCATTCCCGAGCTGAAAGGCAAATTGACAGGCATGTCCTTCAGGGTGCCTACAGTCAACGTCTCTGTTGTAGACCTGACCTGCCGTCTCGAGAAGCCGGCAACTTATGAGGCAATCAAACAAGTCGTTAAAAGCGCGTCGGAAAATGAACTCAAGGGGATCCTCGGATACACAGAGGACGCTGTTGTCTCAACGGATTTTCTCGGTGAATCCCGGGTGTCTGTCTTTGATGCCAACGCCGGCATCAGCCTGAACGAGCACTTTGTCAAGCTGGTTTCCTGGTATGACAACGAATGGGGCTACTCCAACAAAATTGTCGATCTGATCTGCCATATGAATGCCGTGGATCATACGGTTCTTGAAATTTCAAAGGAGAACAGAAAATTGAAGGATGCGGTCGCTGCGAGCACCAGCTCAAGAGCGTCGTAGACAAGCAGTTGAATGTTGCGAGAGGAAGAAGGGCCCGTTGTTGAACTCAAGGCGGACCTTTTCCTCTCGTTTTAGTTTTGACATATTTACAAAGAAACTGGGTGTCTGACACCCAGTTTCTACCTTTGTCGCTAAAATGTCTTTTTATTTTTCTTTTCAGGTTCAATTAAGGATGGTATTCTAAAATGTAGAGAAATCGTCTGATGGGTGATATCAACCATCGGCAGCAGAAAATTTGAAAGGGGCTAGTTTAGAGTGAAAGGTAATTTTAGAGTCATCATGGTCGTCGTAGTTATTATTGCGATGCTCGCGGGCAGCGTTTACATTGGAGCGGGTGCGTTCAGAACGACAGGCAGCGGAGACACGGTTGCGACAGTAGGATCGGAGAAGATCACCAAGGACGAGCTGTATGATTTCATGGTCAAGCAGAGCGGTCAGCAGGCAATTGACACATTGGTTTCCGAAAAGATCATCGAGCTTGAGGCGAAGAAAAACAACGTCACAGTCGAGGCGGCGGAGATCGACGAAGAGATCGCGACCTACGAGGAAATGTACGGCGGTAAAGAGGCCCTCGAGACCGCACTGGCGTCCAGCGGCTTTGACATGGACTACCTCAGGGGCAATATTGAGACAAACCTTATGATCAAGAAAATTCTGGAACCTACCATTGAGATCACGGATGCGGAGATTTCGGAGTATTTTACCGCCAATAAGGCGTCCTTTGATCAGCAGGAAGAGGTCAGCGCGCGTCACATTCTGGTTGAGACGGTAGAAGTCGCCAACGAAGTCCTTGGCAAACTGAACGCCGGTGACGATTTTGCGGCTCTCGCAAAAGAGTACTCCATTGATACATCGAACAAAGACAACGGCGGCGAGCTTGGATTCTTCGGCAGAGGCCAGATGGTACCGGCATTCGAAGATGCGGCATTTGGCGCTGAAGTCGGCAAAGTCGTCGGTCCGGTTGAGACGGATTTTGGCTTCCACCTTCTGATCGTGGATGAGAAGAAGGATGCGGTCGAAGCAACACTGGACAGCAAAAAAGAAGAAGTCCGCGACATGCTTCTCGATCAGAAGATTCAGTCCCAGGTCACAACTTGGCTGGACGAGAAATACAAAGAGTACGACATCAACATTACTTTATAGTTCTAAAATAAACTAAGCCTTCCAGTTGGAGGGCTTTTTTTTATGCCTATTTTGATGGAACTCGGTGTCTGACACCGAGTTTCGCCCCTCTTTTTAAGGCTCCTTTCAGGTTGGGGGTCTATGATGAACTCATAAGAGAGATCCAAACTCAATTCTACAAAGAGGTGATTCAAATGATCCAAAGTTTAAAGCCGCAAACCACATTCAAACGCCGCGAGAAGAAGTACCTGCTCAGCCGCGAACAGTATGACCGCCTGCTCCCTCTGCTTCAGACCAAAATGACCCAGGATGACTATGGGGTGCATACGATCTGTAATGTCTATTTTGATACACCGCAGTATGATCTGATCCGGACGTCCATCGAAAAACCTGTCTATAAGGAAAAACTCAGGCTTCGCAGTTACGGCGTTCCCGGCGCTGACGACAAAGTCTTCATTGAACTCAAGAAGAAGTACAAAGGCGTCGTTTACAAAAGGCGCGTGAGCGTTTCCTTAAAGGAAGCTGCCGATTATTTCAAAACCGGCAAACAACCGGAAACGGACAGCCATGTCTTGAGTGAAATCGATTGGTTTCAGAGCAGGTACCATACGACGCCGAAGATCTTCATTGCTTACGAGCGCTGCGCTTACTTCGGGAATGAGGATCCAAGCCTGAGGATCACTTTCGATCAGGGGATTCGCTTTCGCAAAACCAACCTCGATCTGTCCTTTGGGGACTGGGGGCTTCCGCTTATCGAAAGCAGACAAGTGCTCATGGAGATCAAGATTTCCGGTGCTATGCCGCTCTGGATGAGCAGAATGCTGTCCGAACTCGAGATCTATCCAGTATCATTTTCAAAATATGGGGTCTGTTACAAGGACTATCTGATCGGTGAGACAATATCAAAGAGCTTCAGGGAGGCGGTTTAAGTGCTTAACAGTATATTCTCCACAGCCTCTTCGGCTGCGGCTGCAACTGCATTAACCATTGAAAGTCTGATCATCGCCACCTTGGTGTCGCTGCTGCTTGGGCTCGGTGTCGCAGGTGTGTACATGTTCAGGAATACTTACAGCAAGAGTTTTGCCGTCAGCCTCGTGCTGCTGCCGGCCATGATCCAGATCGTCATCATGATGGTCAATGGCAACGTGGGCGCCGGGGTCGCGGTAATGGGGGCGTTCAGCCTCGTGCGCTTCAGGTCTATACCCGGCAGTGCCAGAGAGATCAGCAACATCTTCCTCGCCATGGCCATAGGACTCACAACGGGCATGGGGTATGTTTGGGTGGCGCTGATGTTTCTCGTGATCATCGGCTGTGCTTCTATGCTTTTGACGGTCTTTCGCTTTGGAGAACAGCCACTGGAGCAGCGGGAGAAGGAGCTGAAGATCACCATTCCGGAAAACCTCGACTATACCGGCATATTCGACGACTTGTTCAAGAAATACACGAAAAAAGCCGAGCTGATCCAGGTGAAAACCACCAATATGGGCAGCTTGTACGAGCTCAAGTATCACATTTACATGCGGGAGGCCGGCTCGGAGAAGGCGTTTATGGACGAGCTCAGGTGCCGCAACGGCAACCTGTCCATTTCCTATGGCCGGGTGTCCTCCCAGAACTCTGAACTCTAACCCCCCCCCTTTTTTTTGAAAGGATGATGTCACCGTGAACCCATTATTAAAAAAGATAACCTCGAAAAGAAAATTCAGAACCAAAATAATATCCCTGGCGCTGGCTGGCGTGCTGACGCTTGGCATGCTGACCGGCTGCGGCCAGATAAAGGCCGTGACTGGGACTGAGGCGGGGGCTCAAATTATTGAGACCGCTGTTGCCGGGACGGTGGCTGCTCAGGATGGCTCTGCGGCAGTGCTTGCCGCTCAGGGCTTCGAGTTCGATGAGGAGGACTTTCTGACGACCTGGGAGGAAACCGGTGCGACCAAAGTCACTCTGAATGGAACCGGCATTTCCGTGGAGGGCGAGGGCGCAGCCGCAGAGGGCAGCACGCTGAGGATTACAGCTCCCGGGACCTACGTGCTTTCCGGAAACCTGGATCAGGGTCAAGTGGCCGTAAACGTTGGCAGTGATGAGGTGGTAAGGCTGGTATTAAACGGCGTGACCATAACGAACCAGGGGGCGCCAACGATTCTCATTGAGGAAGCAGACCGAGCCTATGTAACCTTGGCAGAAGGGTCGGTCAACATGCTGACTATGGCGTCTGCGAGCTCAGAAGAAGGGGTGGCCGCCAACACTGATGCTCAGGCGGATCCAGACGCCGTAGCTGACGCAGGGGATGAGGCTGAAGACACGCCGGACGGCGCGATCTACAGCAAGGGCGACCTGACGCTGAACGGCAGCGGCGCATTGACGGTTAACGGCAGTGCCAAGCATGGCATAGTTGGCAGGGATGACCTAAGAATCACAGGCGGCGTGTTTGACATTACGTCAGTGTCAGATGCGGTCCGAGGCAAGGATTTGATCGCGATTTACAGTGGTGATTTTATGATCGTGGCAGGTGCGGATGCATTCCAGTCCAGTAATGCTGATGATGCTGACAAGGGCTTTATTGTGATCGAGGGCGGCCGTTTCCAAATCAAGTCGGGTGCCGATGGCCTCCAGGCCGAAACCGCGCTGGTCATTGAAGACGGCGACTTCGAGATCGAGTCTGGCGACGATGGGATCCATGCGGACGTGTCCGTCTTGGTCCTGGGCGGCGACGTTGAGGTATTGAAGAGCTGCGAGGGCCTCGAGGGCCCGGAGGTCACGATCCGCGGCGGCGAGATCAGTCTTGTCTCAAGTGATGATGGCATCAACACCTCAGGTGAAAAAGGCCTGTCGATTGAGGGGGGCTTCGTCTCGGTCAATGCGGATGGCGACGGCATAGACCTTAATGGCAGCGGCGCCATGAGTGGCGGCATCCTGCTGATACATGGCCCGACGAACAACGGCAATGGTGCGATGGACTTCAACGGCGACTTTATCCAAAGCGGCGGCCTGCTGATCGCGGCGGGCAGCTCTGGGATGGCCCAAGGGCCAAGCGAGAGCTCAACAGAGCTCTCGGCTCAGATCTTCCTGACGAGTCAGGCAGCAGGGACAATGATTCGAGTGGAAGCTGAAGATGGAACAGTTATAGCGGCTTTCAAGCCGGCGAAGACCTTCACGTCGCTGGTGGTGGCATCCCCTGAGTTTGTTTCCGGTGAGACTTATCACGTTTACGTTGGCGGGAGCAGCTCCTGGGAAGAGGCATATGGCCTGGTCACAGGCGGAGAGTCTACAGGTGGAACGGAGGCGGTGAACTTTGAGATCTCCGGATCAGTGACTCAGGCAGTCCAGGAAGGTGCGAGTGCAGGCGGCGGAATGGGAGGCGGTATGAAGCGACCGAGAAATCAGGCTTTAAG